>Ga0247741_1001691_pt1 | contig 12231 bp, 7 predicted proteins | sample UWRJL213509R2_FD_180945 | JGI IMG/M metagenome (GOLD analysis project Ga0247741, IMG submission 180945) | Plant litter microbial communities from Arlington Agricultural Research Station in Wisconsin, United States - UWRJ-L213-509R-2 | ecosystem: Environmental > Terrestrial > Plant litter >...
CGACCTCGTGGTGCCCAAGGAGCTCGAGCCCGCGAAGGAGTGGCTGCGCAAGCAGTCCGCGTTCTACGCCGGCCTCGAGGAGCGGAAGCTCGGCTTCTACAAAAGCTGGAAGTCAGCCGATCTCCTCGCGCCGATCGAGGGCATCGACGGCACCAAGGCGATCGTCGCGAAGATCGATGCGGCCCCGACGAAGGAGGCCAAGTACGACCTCGTGAAGCACACGTGGCACAACTGCATGAACGACCAGAAGCACACCGCGATGGGCGACTATCCGGTCGCGCCGTGGAAGGCCTTTCTCAAGGCCCGCGGCATCAAGGCGAAGTTCGTCCTCCCCTCGGGGGACTGAGCTCCGCGACTACTTGCAGAGAGGATACGCGGAGTTGCCGGTACGGCCGCTGAGGTTGCAGCACGTGTTGTCGTTGTTCGACGCGTCGCAGGCCTTCGGCGTGGTCAGCTTTCCGCTCTCGGGAACGACGACGTAGTCCTTGCAGATGCAGAACTTGCGGCAGCAGAACGGGCCGACGGTGACGGCCACGCCGCAGGTGAACCCGGTCACGCACGGCGACTCGGGGACGCGATCGCAGTCGTCATCCGACGAGCACTCGGCGGTGCAGAGGCCGTTGTTGCCGGCGGGGAACGACGAGCCCGGCGGCAGCTCGCGACCGAGCGGCACGCGGAGGCAGGTGCGCGAGACGCAATCCAGCGACGGGGATGCGACGACGACCTCGGTGGCCGCCGGCATTTCCGAGCCGAGATCGCAGATGCGACCGACCGGGTTATCCGTGCAAGCCCCTGCGAGCACCGCACAGAGAATGGCGCCCAACAGCACGACGTGACTGCGTCGAATCATCGGGCCCGATAATATGGGGGGCACCACCCAAGTCAAGGGAACGACTCCAAACAACGCCGATCGGGCGCTTTGATTTCGGCCGATCGCCTTCTGGGCTGGATCCTCACAGGGCATGACCATTGGTGTCAGGCCCCCCGCACATCCATCACTGCAACACGGAAAGGTGATCGGGTGTCCCCGGTCGGTCCGCTCGTCGGACGTGCGTCGCCTTGACAGCGTCCGCCGGCTTGTCGATGATTCGCCCGGGTCAGTCCCCCGCGTGGATTACTGGGCGGACCTATGACCTTGGAGGAACTTGATGCGGTTGCTCACGAAAGCGTCCCTGATTGCCGTTACGGCGCTGTCGATGACGGCGTACGCCCAGCCCAAGAAGGGTGGCGGCGCTCCTGCGCCCGCCGGCAAGGGCGGAGATATGGAGTTCGAGCCCGATAGCGCGACCTCCACGCCGCCGAGCAAGACGCTCGAGCGCGCGATCAAGCTCTACGACAAGAAGGACTTCTTCTCGGCTTCGATCGAGCTGAAGAAGGTCCTCGACGGCGAGAGCGGCGACGACGCGAAGAACAAGCAACGCGCCGAGTTCTTCATGGGCAAGACCCTCTATCAGATGGGGTTCTACGCCGGCTCGCTCGCCTACTTCGACAAGATCGTCCAGGGCGGCGACGCGCACACCTATCATGGTGCCGCGCTGAAGTGGCTCGCCGCGCTCTCGCGCGTGCTGCCGGAGACCTCGGGCATCCTCGAGAAGATCGGTACCTACGATCCGAAGGCGCTCGATGATCCGAGTCTCGCCTCGGTCAAGGACGAGCTCCTCTTCCTCCTCGGCCGTCACTACTACCGCCACGGTGGCGATGGTGACTTCGACAAGGCGATCGGCCTGTTCAACCAGGTCGACCGCAACAGCGAGTTCTACATCAAGGCCAAGTTCTTCGAGGGCGTGACGTACGTCCGCAAGTTCGAAGGCAAGCCGGCCGTCGACGCGTTCAAGGAGATCTTGGTCATCGGCGCCGAGAAGCCGAAGGCGTACAAGGCCGACGACATCGCGAACTACAACGAGCTCGCGCAGCTGCAGATGGCGCGCGTGTTCTACTCGACGCAGCAGTTCGACACGTCGATCAAGTACTTCGAGAAGCTCGACCAGAACTCGCTCGACTGGACCGAGTCGCTCTTCGAGGCCTCCTGGGCCTACTATATGAAGACGCTCAACTCGAAGGCGCTCGGCAACATCCACACGCTGAACGCGCCGTACTTCGAGACCCAGTTCTTCCCGGAGTCGCTGCTCCTGAAGGCGGTCATCTACTTCAAGTACTGCCTCTACGATCAGGCCGAAGAGGCGATCCAGGACTACAACGACAAGTTCCTTCCGCTCGCGAAGAACCTGTCGGACCTCGTCGCGAAGTACGACGACAACGCCGAGTTCTACGACTACGTGAAGAAGGTCAAGGCGTCGAAGGCCGGCCTTGACGTCAACACGCAGCGCCTCGTCATGAGCGTGCTCAACGACAAGACCCTCCTCAAGACGTTCGCGTGGGTCGACGAGCTGAACCACGAGCTCGACATGCTCCAGAAGTCCGACAAGGCGTGGCAGACCACGCAGGTCGCCGCCGAGGTTCTCCAGGAGCTCACGGTGCAGCAGTCGGTCGCCGCGGCGGACGCCGGCAAGGTCGCCCGCGACCGCGTCGAGCGCCTCGCGCGCGAGCTGCGCACGCTCTCGAACGACGGCCTCAAGATCAAGTTCGAGATCTTGAACGGCAAGGCGGAGAAGCTCTCGGCCGAGTCGATCTCGAAGGCCGGTCGCGTCTCGGCCGACCACAAGGAAGAGCCGATCATCGTCGACGACGAGCACTTCCAGTGGAAGTTCAACGGCGAGTACTGGAAGGACGAGCTGGGTTACTACCGGTTCAAGATCCGTTCGCGGTGCCCGAAGTGATCACCTGATTTCCTAGGCGAGCCCGGACCTTAGTCGGGCTCGCAAGCGTTTTCGGGGCAATGACAAACCCGTGACGACTAAATTTCGCCGTTCGCTACTGTTCGATCGCCTCGCCAGCAAAGTTCGCCTCGCCAGAGGCGGCAAGAAACACGTCCCGCCGACAGAAGAGGGAATCGCTATGACCAAGATGAAGCTCGCGATCGCCGGAGTGCTCGCCCTGAGCATTTCGGCCTGGGCCCAAGGAGCCAAGCCCAAGTACACGCGCCAGCAGGACGTCAAGATCGACGTGAAGCTGTCGGACCGCGTCAAGCCGATCGTGCAAGCGCCGGCTGACCCGAAGAACACCCAGCCGACGCTGTCGGCCGACGACGTCCTCTCGATCGAGGGCCTGGTCGGCAACATCCGCGGCGAGCAGGAGCAGATCCTCGCCCAGATCATCGCGAACACGCCGGACTCGGACGTCGACGAGAAGTCCGACGCGTACTTCCGGCTCGGCGAGCTCTACGCCAAGCAGCAGCGCTACTGGCGCCTGAAGGGCGTCGAGCTGCAGATCAAGGCCGACTCGGAGAAGGGTCCGAAGAAGGCCCAGATGCAGAAGGAAGCCGCCGCCGGTGCGGCGAAGGCGAAGGACTACTTGCTGAAGGCGGTGAAGACCTACAAGGGCCTCACCGATAACGACGCCTTCCGCAACTATCCGAAGATGGACATGGCGCTCTTCTACTACGGGTACACGCTGCAGGGCGGCAAGTACATGAAGGAGGCGCGCGCGGTCTACGACAAGCTCCTCAAGAACTATCCGAACAGCAAGTACGTCCCCGAGGCGCACCTCGCGTTCGCGGACTACTACTTCGAGGCCGGGCAGCTCGCCGACGCCGAGCAGCGCTACAAGATGGTCCTCAAGTTCCCGAAGTCGTCCGCGTACTACTACGCGATGTACAAGATGGGCTGGATCCATCTGAATCTCCAAAGGTTCCAGGAGGCGCTCGAGACGTTCTTCCAGGTCGCGCAGGCCACGAAGAACGAGAAGAAGCAGGAGACCCTGAACCGCGCCTCGAAGAAGGACTTCGTTCGCGCCTACGCCGAGATCGGCAAGGCCGACAAGGCGTACGCCGCGTTCCAGCGCGTCGACAACAAGTACGCGTTCAACATGCTCCAGATCCTCGCCGACCTCTATCTGGCGCAGGGCAAGAGCGACAAGGCGATCTACGTCTACCAGGAGCTGATGAAGACGGCCCCGACGGACAAGAACGTCTGTCTCTGGCAGTACAACGTCTCGCACGCGATGCTCTCGATGCCGGGCGCGTCGCCGGGCGACAAGGTCAAGGAGATCGAGAACCTCGTCCGCCTGTGGGGCGCGCTGAAGCCGAAGAAGGTCCTCCCCGCCGCCGAGGCGCAGGAGTGCCACGACAACGCCGCCGCGATGTCGGGCGAGCTCGCCCGCGCGTATCACTCCGAGTCCGCGAAGACCAAGAACCCGGAGACGCTCGCGTACGCCGAGAAGCTCTACAAGGTCTACCTCGACGTCTTCACCGACGCGGAGGACTTCGCGCAGACCCAGTACTTCTACGCCGAGCTGATCTGGAGCCGGGCGGAGAACGAGAAGAACGCGCGCCTGCAGACCGAGCTGTGGGAGAACGCGGCGGTCGCGTTCACCGACGTCGTCAAGGGCGGCAAGGTCGATGCGAAGCTGATGAAGGAAGCGGCCTACGCCTCCGTGCTCGGCTGGAAGAACGCGCTGAACGTCGACCCGCGCGTGAAGCAGCAGGCCGACAAGGTCGAAGACCCCGGTAAGGACTACGACAAGATTCCCGAGCCGAAGCAGATGCCGCCGCGCGAGGAGAAGATGCTCGCGGCGTTCGACATCTACATCAACTACATCAAGGACCCGAAGGACGACGAGCTCGTCGGCATGAAGTTCCTGAAGGCGAACGCCTATCGCCGCTACAACCAGTTCGACAAGGCGATCCCGCTGTTCGAGGACATCCTCGAGCACCACCGCCAGCACGAGACCGCCGAGTACTCGGCGACCCTCCTGCTCGATACATACAACCGCTCGCAGAAGTACGACGAGATGCTCGCGCTCGTCGACAGGCTCGACAAGGACCAGAAGTTCCTCGAGGGCAAGGATGACCTCAAGGCGCAGCTCAACACGCTGAAGGCGCAGTCGATGCGCAAGAAGGCGGAGGCCCTCGAGAAGAAGGCGAAGGACACGAAGGACTTCGGCCTCTACGTGCAGTGCGGCCAGGCCTACTTCGACATCTACAACCGTGACCCCGAGTCGAAGCAGAACGACGAGGTGCTCTACAACGCCGGCGTTTGCTACGAGGAAGGCAAGTCGATCGGCGCCGCCATCCAGGCGTTCAACCTGCTCCAGAAGTACTACGCGTCGAGCAAGCTGACCGCGAAGGCGATCGCTCGCATCGGTAACGCGTACGGCGACATCGCGTTCTACGACAAGGCGGCGGAGAAGCTCGAGGAGTACGCGAAGAAGTACGCCGGCGAGAAGGACGCGTTCGACGCGATGAGCAACGCGGTGTTCTACCGCAAGGGCATCGGCGACGACGCGAAGGCGATCGAGAACACGAACTACTTCATCAAGACGTTCGGCGCGAAGAAGCCGGACCTCGCCGCGAACGCGAAGTTCTCGCTGACCTCGGTCTACGAGAAGCAGGGCGACAAGGACGCTGTCATCAAGCACCTCCGCGACTACATCCGCAGCTACCCGAAGGGCGGCGAGGATCGCCTCGTGATCGCGAACGCGAAGATCGGTGCGATCCTCTGGGAGCAGAGCTGCCCCGTGAAGCAGGTCGATGGCTCGTGCGTGAAGATCGTCCGCGAGCGCGCCATCAACATGAAGAAGAAGAAGCGCGGCAAGAGCGGCAACGACCAGCCCACCCAGTGCGGCCCGGACTCGAAGATCAAGCTGACCGTCGTGAAGCGCGACGAGCGCAAGATGAAGGAAGCGCTCGCGGCCTACGGCGCGGCGGCGAAGATCTTCGAGAAGTCGCAGGGCAAGACCGGCGGCGACGAAGGTGGCGCTCGCTACTACTACGGCCTCGCGAAGGTCGCCGAGGCCGACAAGGACTTCGAGGCGTACCTCGCGCTGACGTTCCCGCAGAACCTCAACTTCGATCCCGATCCGAAGTTCAAGGCGCAGAAGGAGAAGAGCCTCAAGCGCTTCAACGACTGGGTCGAGCAGAAGAAGAAGGTCGGCGGTAGCGCCACCAGCAAGTACGAGGGCGTCCTCGGCATCAAGGACGCGGCGAACTCGATCACCGCGGCCGCGCGCCTCGGTCAGATCTCGCAGAACTTCTCGGACGCGCTGTTCACGGCCGAGATTCCGAAGGACGTCCGCACCGGCGAGTTCGCCGACGAGAAGGTCGAAGCGTTCTGCGACAAGATGACGGAAGTCGCCGAGCCCCTCGAGGCGGCGTCGCTCAACGCGTACGGCGTGTGCCTCTCCAAGTCGACCGAGCTCGGCTGGTTCAGCGACTGGTCGAAGATGTGCGAGCGCGAGCTCGGACAGATCAAGCCGGAAGAGTACCCGTCGGCCTCCGAGCTCCGCGCCGACCCCACGCTGGTCGCGCCGGTGATCGCGGTCGAGCCCCCCGTGCAGAAGCTGGACTGAAAGGGATCACGAACATGAATACCAACAACAAGATGATCCTCGCGGCGGTGCTGTTCACCGCTGCGTGCGGCGGTGGTCAGAAGAAGACGGGCTCGGGTCTGGGTGGCGGCAAGGACGTTCCGCCGCCTCCGACCGCGCTCAAGAACGACACGGGCACGCCGGGTTCCAGCGAGCCGAAGCGCGAAGTCAGCCAGGACGCGAAGAAGGACTACGCGTCGGCGATGGAGAACTTCACGAACAACGACAAGGGCGCCTGGAACGAGGCGGCCTGCCGCGGTTCGGCGGACCGGTTCGCGGCCGTCGTGCGCGAGCACTCCTCGCTCGTCGAGGCGCAGTTCATGGTGGGCCTCTCGTTCCACCGCTGCAACCTCCTGAAGGAGGCCGAGGCGGCCTACCAGGCGGCGTCGAAGATGAAGGGCGACAGCACGAAGATCGCGATGTCGCTCTCGAACCTCGGCGAGATCTACTACCGCGCCGGCAAGATCGATGGCGCGAAGACGTACTGGGACAGCGCGATCAAGGCGAACGGCAAGCTGATCGCCGCGCGCATCAACGTCGCCACCCTCGAGCTCGAGCAGATGCGCAAGCTCGGCGACAAGAACCCCGAGTGGAAGAAGCTCGAGGAAGACGCGCGGTTCAACCTCTCGAACGTCCTCGGTGTGAACTCCGATAGCGCCGAGGCGTACACCGTGTACGGCCTCGTCTACATGGAGGGCTACCAGAAGAACAAGAGCCGCCTCGACCTCGCGAAGCTCCTGCTCGACGAGGCGAAGAAGCGGAACGAGAAGTACGCGCCGCTCCAGAATGCGTACGGCCTGTACTACATGCGTCGCAACGCGCTGTCGCTCGCGCTCCAGAACTTCCAGGCGGCCGTCGAGGCCGACCCGAAGTTCATCGAGGCGCGGATGAACGTGGGCCTGACCACCCTCGGCTTCCGGAACTATCCGACCGCCAAGGAGCAGTTCTCGAAGGCGATCGAGCTCGACCCGAAGCGCTACGACGCGTACATCGGCCTCGGCGCCGCGCTCCGCGGCCTGAAGGATCTCGAGGGCGCCGAAGCGCAGTACAAGAAGGCGAAGGACCTCGACCCCAAGCGCGGCGAGGCCTACTACAACCTCGGCGTCCTCTATAAGGACTTCCGTGCGAGCAAGGACGAGATGAAGGCGTCGCTCGCGAGCTACCAGACCGCGAAGGACTACTTCAAGCAGTTCCTCGACAAGGGCGGAGACCCGGCGGACGTCGCCGAGGCGAAGGAGCAGGTCACCCTGATCGACAAGACGACGACCCAGATCCAGTCGTTCTTGAAGGCCCAGGCGAGCCAGCCGGCGCCGCCGCCCACCCCCGCGGCCGCTCCGGCCCCGGCTCCGGGCGCTGCTCCGGCCCCGACCGCCCCTCCGGCGAAGAAGTAAGTAGCTGAGATCCCTCGGGTGGGTTGAAGCAACCGGCCCCCGGGATCGCGTGTCTGGCATTTGCGGAACTTTTTGGAAAGAATCTCGGAACCAAGAACCAGAACCGTTGTCGGAGTCTCCGTGCTCACGGATCTCTGCAGCGGGACGAACCTGAAAGGGTCGATCACCATGCGGAACCTTCTTTCGGCACTCGCGCTCGTTGTACTTGTCGGCTCGTCTGCGTTTGCTCAGCCTGCTCCCAAGGGCGGCGGCGACAAGGGCGGCGGCGGCAAGGTGAAGGTCTATGACTTCTCGGGCGATACGATCGAGGGTGACCTCGTGAAGCCCGAGGGTACGGACGTCAGCGTCACCGACTTCGGCAAGCACTCGTCTCTCATCAAGATCCGCACGAACTTCATCCCCGAGATCATCAAGTCGGCCGAGGACTTGTAGTCAGGGAGCGGCACCCGCCGCTCTGCTACTACGCCCGGCCGTTGTTTCGATAGCTCCAACTGGAGATCACTATGGCCGGCGCAAAAGTACCCCTCACGTTCCGCATCTTCAAAGGCGACCAGCTGCTCCGCGAGGAGAAGCTGAGCCTCTCGGTCATCAAGCTCGGCAAGGTGCCCTCGGCCCACCTGAAGCTCGATGACGAGACCGTCAGCCGCATGCACGCGATCATCGAGGTCAACGGACCCGGTGACGTGAGCATCATCGACCTCGGCTCGACGAAGGGTACGTTCGTCAACGGCCAGAAGGTCAACAAGGCGAAGCTCCAGTCCGGCGACACGATCGTCGTCGGCGAGACCCGCATCGAGCTCGCGATCGGCTCAGGTGAGGAAGAGGACGTCGCGACGTCCGTGAACCTCAGCGCCGCGCCGCCGGCCGCGCAGGACATTGTCGCTTCGACGCCGCGCCCGGCCGCTCCGCCCGCGCCTGCGTTCGCGCAGACCATGGCGGCGCCGCCGCCGGCTCCGCCCGCGCCGCGCGCTCCGGCCCCGCCGGCTCCGGCTCCGCAGGCGTTCTCGGCGCCCGCGCCGCAGCAGTTCTCGGCTCCCCCTCAGTCGACCGTTCGCCCGCCTCCGGGCATGGCGGGTGGTCCGGCGATCTACGGCACCGCGACGGCCGCCGCTTCCGGCTTCCAGGCCTCGATGGCCGGTGAGGCGGATGACATGGGCGGCGCGCGCGCCGTCGAAGTCGCCGCGATGCTCGGCGACTCCGTCGTCGGCGTGAAGCACTGCATGGACCCGCGCAGCGGCAAGATCACGCCGGTGACCTACGGCTTCTTCGGCTTCGCGCTCGCGATGCTGCTGATGGCCGGCGTGTCGTTCTACATGGCCGTCGACAACGCGGCCTACAACAAGGGCCGCTACGACTACGAGACCCAGGTCCTCAAGAAGCCCGGCTTCGCGGTTCGTCCGCGCACGCTGCCGATGGCCTACGACTGGATGATGTTCGGCGGCTTCTTCCTCGGCATCATGGGGGCGACCTACGGTCTCGCCCGGTACCGCTCGGAGAAGAAGAGCCCGTTCTATCGCATCGGCACCGCGCCGGGCGTGGAGTTCGCGACCGAGGGTGCGCCCTCGGCGGACTTCCCGCTGGTCGCGCCGTCGGGCGATGACTTCGCGTTCAACTTCTCGGCGGGCATGGAAGGCGAGATGGTCGTCAACGGCCAGTCGACCTCGCTGCAGGAGCTCGCGGCCCAGGGCCGTACGACGATCGCTCCGATCCCGCCGGGCGCGAAGATCCGCGTCCGCGCCGGCAAGACCACGTTCCTCGTCTCGGCGGTTCCGCAGCCGCGCCGCCACGTGATGCCGCTCTTCGCGGCGCTCGAGAGCCGCGTGCTCGCGTACTTCGCCGGCTCGCTCGCCGTCCACCTCGGCTTCTGGCTCGTCCTCGAGCAGATTCCCGTCGAGGACTCGGGCGCGAACATCGACCTCGCGTCGCTCGAAGACACCTCGACCCGCACCAACAGCGCGTCGCAGGATGATCCGCCGCCGCCCGAGGAAGAGGACAAGCCCGACGACGGCGCCGACGAGTCCGGTGGTACCGGCACCGCGATGGCGCTCGAGGAAGGCAAGATGGGCAAGAAGGACTCGGATCGCGCCGAGGGCCAGTACAAGATGAAGAAGGAGCAGGAGGACCCGCAGCTCGCGCGCCAGCAGGCGATCGAGCAGGCGCGCACCGCCGGTATCCTCGGTTCAAGCGCCCTGACCCAGGGCGGCGCGTTCGCGTCCCTCACCGGTACGGGCGACATCTCCAGCGGCTTCGACGACGGCAACATCTACGGCGGTCTCCTCGGTAACGAGGCCGGCGAGATGAACGGTGGCTTCGGCTTCGGTCGCTCGGGCTTCGGTCCCGGCGGCGGCGGCACGGGCTGGGGCACGATCGGCACCGGCCGGTACGGCACCATCGGTCACGGCTCGGGCACGGGCTCGGGCTACGGCGTCGGCGGTGGTCGCGGCGGTATGCGCGGCCGTACGGCGGCCGTCCCCACGGTGTCCATCGGTCAGCCGAACGCCCAGGGCGATCTCGATAAGGCGATCATCCGTCGCTACATCAAGCGCAACATCCAGAAGATTCAGTACTGCTACGAGAAGGAGCTGCTGGCGAAGCCGGGCCTCGGCGGCACGGTCTCCACGCAGTTCTTCATCACGCCGAACGGCAACGTCGCCTCGTCGAGCGGCTCGGGCGTCGACGGCAACGTCGCCTCCTGCGTGGCCGGTGTCATCAAGGACATCGAGTTCCCGAAGCCGAAGGGTGGCGGCGGCGTGCAGGTGAACTACCCGTTCACCTTCCGCCCGGCTGGTTCTTGATCAGCTAGCGAGAGAGTCTGCACTTCGAGGCCAGCATCGTGCTGGCCTCGTCGGTTTCGGCGTACGGATCACCTCTCGAGCTCGGCAAACAATTGTTTCGAAACTCGGGAGATGACTTGTGACGCAACACACTTCGTTTTACCGTTCGCGCATGAAGCTCCTCGCGTCTGCTGTTCTCAGCGCAGGCCTCTTGTTCGGTGCCGCCGGTTGCCCCAACAAGTCGCGCAACGAGAGCGTGAAGCTCTCCAATGAAGGCACGAAGGCCTACGGACAGAAGCAGTACGAGACCGCGATCGAGCGCTACATGAAGGCGACCGACGCGTGGAAGGAAAACCACGTCGCCTGGTACGGCCTCGCCGGCGCGTACATCGGCAAGAACGACTGGGCGAAGGCCTCCGATGCGATGCAGAACGCCGTCACCGTCGCGCCCGAGCAGGCGATGTACCAGATGGTCTACGGCTACACGCTGTACGAGAAGGCGATCGCGAACGCGCGCGAGGATCAGGCGCGCCGCGAGAACAAGAAGCCCGAGGAGGTCCAGCCGGATCTCACGGCGGTGAACTTCGAGAAGCCCGCGCAGTATCTCTCCAAGGCGATCGAGCTCAACCCCGAGCTCTGGCGCGCGCACTACTACCTCGGCCGTATCTTCCGCGATACGGGCAAGAGCAAGGAGGCCGCCGAGGAGCTGACGAAGTCGCTCCAGTCCGCGCCGACCGCGCCGGGCCCGTGGGTCGCGCTCGCCGAGATCTACCGCCAGTGGGACTTCACCGACCAGGCGATCGCGGTCGCAACGCAGGGCGCGGCCGTCGTCCCCGGCGACAACGAGGTCTCGGACATCTGGTACGAGGTCGGCATGGGCTACGACGACAAGCGCCTCGACGACAAGGCGATCGAAGCCTTCACGAAGTCGCTCGAGTCCAAGCGCGACAACCACAAGGCGAAGTTCCAGCGCGGCCAGGCCTACTTCCGCAAGGGCGACTACTCGAACGCGAAGAAGGACCTCGAGGACTTCTCGAAGTCCGGCGGCGCGTCCGTCGAGTTCGCGAAGCAGCAGGCCTCGAAGATGCTCCTCGACATCGCCGCCAAGAGCGCGATGGGCGGCGGCGGCGGCGCGCCTCCGGCGGAGAAGGGCGAGGCGCCGAACAAGAAGATGTCCCCCGAGGACATGCTCGAGGACGCGAAGAAGAAGAAGGCCGCGGCCGGCAAGTAGCCGCCAAGCTCGTCGACGACCACGGCCCTTCGGGGCCGTTTGTATTTTCGGCCGCCAGCTCCGCCGCCGAGGGTTCGCGTCCTCGCGCTTCGGTGCTTTTATGGCCGCCAGCTCCGCCGCCGAGGGTTCGCGTCCTCGCGCTTCGGTGCTTCTTATGGCCGCCAGCTCCGCCGCCGAGGGTTCGCGTCCTCGCGCTTCGGTGCTGTTTATGGCCGCCAAGATCGCCGAGGGCGCCAAGAGAAATTTTCGACGTGTCTCGAGCCGCCGACGAGACCGCGCGCAATCGTTCGTGCGTCTCGCATGGGCTCGCGCGCGCCTTCGCGCGCTCGCTCGTGGCCTATCCGCAGATTCGGGGCTTTTGTCTGTCCTCGTCGGGGACGGCGTCGTCGGTGGGTTAGGGCGTCGGTCACGG
>Ga0247741_1001692_pt1 | contig 12228 bp, 12 predicted proteins | sample UWRJL213509R2_FD_180945 | JGI IMG/M metagenome (GOLD analysis project Ga0247741, IMG submission 180945) | Plant litter microbial communities from Arlington Agricultural Research Station in Wisconsin, United States - UWRJ-L213-509R-2 | ecosystem: Environmental > Terrestrial > Plant litter >...
TAGAAATTAGAAATCGAGTGTACAAAGATGGCCAAACATCCAGCTGTGCCACAATGCTGAATTGGGTTTCTTTTGTCCTCTAAAAATACCCACACCATGGCGTCGCGCTCACTGTTTCGTGAGTACAATGCACGAGGCTGGTTTACCTACATACCACACTCGACGTGTCTGTGTCCGTATACCACCCAAGGCTTTCCTCTCTCCTCTCAAGGCTACACTGGTCTCTGGCAGATCGACTACCTCTCTCTGTCTTTTCTCCAGTTTTTTCACTTTAACGACCGACCGAGAGATTATGAACACTGCATCGAGCATTAACTCGGCAAAGCGCACCTCTTTGGTGCCTCCGACACCAGCCGTGCCACCTCGGTTTTCGCGAATCCGAGGCATGGCATTCGGTGAGTGAACTTAGTTAAACAAGAGCTGCACGATGACTGAAACTGCACGCAGGTGGCATCATCTTCCTCAGCTTTTTGTGGATAATCCTATTATGCATCGCCATCTTTGCGCAATGGGACTTTATGGATCGTGTCGAACGTAAATTCACTGCCATTACATGTGTTTCTTCATACTGACTTGAGCAATCTAGGCTCTCTTATCATCATAATGATGCTTATTGACTTCATTACCGTCATTATCATCCCGGTTCTGTAAGTCATCCACGACTTTGCGCAGGCTCCTGATACTCATATTTACCTTCTAGTCTTGTGCAAGAATTCCGACCATGGCTAGATGCGGCGCGTTTCTTGTTTCTATTCGCGATGCATTTTGGAATCGCGGTGTTCTTCACAACGAGAAGCGCGTCATTTCAATGCCCCTCGACTGGTGAGTACTGCATCCCTTTGGACCTTACAGGAATGCTTAAACGTCGTAGTTGCTGATCAGCAAGCCGTCTGCGGCTTGATCATCTTGTTTGTGATCATTGCAAGTTGGCTTGTTCCCGTTCTAGGTTCGTTCACTTCCTTTCGCCTCTGCAGTTTGAGATTAAGAATAATTACGTATCTAGTTCTTGGTTACTCCTGCGGACTTGCCTATCTGGTCTATCGCTTATCAAAAGTGCCCCCAGCCATTCAGGATGACGTGGAGAAGCAAGATACGGAGACGATAACTGAGACCATTCCGAGTCAGACGAAGCAGCAGAAGTTCATGAGCCACCAAAGCTTCCAGTCGACCCATCGGTCACATGCGAGCTTTGGCTACGCCATTTGATGAAAGCTGCTACTTTCTACATGCTGGTCATGAAAGACGATGATTGAGTATTGTACCACGACCACACATTGAACAATGCCTCAGATGGACTTCTAATTTAGGCTCTAGTATTTTGATCCGCAACAGGTGGACAAATCTCTACAAGCTGCCCTACCACACCTATAAATTTTACTTGTAGACTATATGTATCTTACACTGTAGCCCTAATACTTATCTCAGTCCCGAACGTTGAACGATAGCGTCTTGCTTGTTTTCTTCGGAAGAATTTCACTAGCGCATCACCAAAATCGGAAGCTACCCCTGTTCCATTTCCCACGTGCCAGCATTTTGACCCTTGCTCTGGTTATCCCTCGCTCTTTTGGCCACTCTACATAGTTTCCTGGTTGTTTTCATCCTTTCTCTAATACGAGACCGTTACCGGTTAGGTTCTTTGGTGATATAATTCTGGCCTAATTTCAGCACTCTCTTACCTCCCTTTCTCATTTAATCACTCGCAAAAGTAATGAAGTGGGAACCGACTGCTGTCAAGGTCCGTACCCATATAATTCCAACTCCAGAACACCTGTCTTTGATACTGAAGCACTATCCAGGCTCAATTTCGTCTGACGGCTCAGCGACTAGGCCAGATACAGGCAAAGAATGACTCCCAAGCAACTATCACCCGCACCGACATCGCGACTCTAATACGGGGAGGCAATATTTCATTAGCTCGTGAAAAGGCGGAAAAGTTAATACAGGATGAGGCATTTGGAGATCTCCTTGAGGTCGTGGAGATGCAAACTGGTGTATTATTGGAGCACTTTCATGAGCTTGAGTTTGGGTGCGTTACCTCGCCATTGATATCTATCTGTAGGAACTTACACTTCTATTAGCCTTCCGCCAGGGCCGATAGTCGTAGAGGCTGCGTCAACGGTCATATATGCTGCTCCTCACGTCCACTCGAAAGGTACGTTGCTATGCTACCTACTCATGCCTCTTGTATTTGAACGCCTTTCAGACCTCGATATTCTCCGTAACTTCCTCTCACAGTGCCTCGGATCCGACTTCACGCGTTCCGCTATTGGGAATCGTGACCATCACGTCCCCAAACGCGTTCTGAAAGCTCTTTCGCTGCCAGTACCCTCTGCATACCAGCTAGATGCCCTTTTATACGATATAGCCAAGAACTATAGCGTGCCATGGGCTCCTGACCCTCCCCGGCAATTTATGTATGATTATTGTTGGCTATCTTGAGTTCTCGACTAACTGCTTTCAAGTGTAAACTCTTTGTCAGAGGTCCTCAACCCAGAAGCAGTGCCAGAGGTGGATGTCGCCGCGTTGCGTAGGCTGTGTATACGAGGTAATATACTCTCAACTATAATACCCACCACGCTTATCGTCTTCTAGGTCTACCTGATGAACCTGCTTGGCTTCGCCCACGGATATGGAAGTAAGGGATGGGCTACTTTCTGTTGCATAAAGTGCTAAGCGTGCCCTCTAGGCTTTTGTTCGGAATCCTCCCAAAGTCGAAGGCTTCATGGAAAGCGGAGTTAAGGAAGCAGCGAGAGTCATACTATGTCAGTAATTCTCTTCAAGTATATGGACAGTAATTGATACTTGACGTACAGGACCTGGTGAAACGGCTGCTCGAGCCATTCTCTCATCCCTCATTACAACACTCCAATCACGATGATAAGATTTTGAGCGTGTTCAAACAATTATCCACTCTGCCGAGAGACCTGTACGTTCTGCTAGAGGCTGAACCGGAGGCTTTGAACCAATGCCCTGTCGACGAAACCTCTCCAGATGATATCCGTATATCTTATGCGGATGCCCTCACAGTCCGCATGGACCGAGTCCATAGTCAGGATAGAGAGAGTAACTCATCTCCTATGCCAGAAATTCGCCTAGAACCCGAGGTGGAAGAGACCCCTGGTATCTCTCTCACAACTTTTGATTCAGGGCTTCCGGAAGGCTCTATGACCTCGACGACACTATTGGCGTCCCGCAAGAGTATGTTCGGCAATGCTCATCAAAGGCATTGTTCGGCCCTCCTCCGGTTACTTTATCTGCATAATTGCCTGCATCCTGGAAACCCTTCATCATACACGGCATCACTTTTGGTCCCGCTATATTCAGCTATGATTCAGGAAGTCGAGGTTGATGACCTTGCACATGTGGAAGCCGATACGTTTTGGCTACTAGAGGCGATGGTGGCAGAATTTTCTGCGTTAGAAGACGACGGAGGGAAGCTGTGGATGAAAAAAATCAGCGAACGCCTGTCTTGGGCTGACTATGATCTGTTCACTGAGCTGGTATTGTACACTGCTTCATCTATCCAGTGTCACACTGACCCGCTCCTCAGGAATCTGGAGGACTGGATCCTGCGTTACCCCATTACTCTTAGTGAGTTCATAAATTTCATGGAGAACTACTTGACTAATCGCCGAGCTTTGAATAGTCGATGGTTGGCCCCTGTGCTTTCTCATACCCTTCCACTCCCCTCACTCTTTTTGGTCTGGGATGCATTATTCTCTCGACAACCCCAGGAAAGAGGGTCAAGCCCCAAGCTCGAATATCTTGTTGATATCTGTGCGAGTATGCTTATCAGATCGAAGAACCGTTTACATCGGTCAGTCCACATCCCATTGCAAGATTCTATGTCTCTGATGGACCTGCTATCAAGGATGAATACCTCTGGCCAAACTAACCGCAGTCTGTGGACAGGCGAGCCTGACTTTGGCCCGCAGTCAGAGCACTCTCAGGACACCTTTGCTGCTGCCTTGGCTTTCTTTCAAGTTTATGATCTAAAATATGTCGGAGGGATAGACAGGGTGCTGCAGACGGCTGCAGAACTAAACCAACGTCGCGAACAAGAGGCAGTTGTTGCACAACAACCAACTCTCACTCTGGGCGCTCGATTTAACTTATGGAGAAGTTACGCAGCGCCGCCAACAGCGAACAATGAGAAAGTCGATATTGAGAAGCCCCTGCCGAAAGAACCGACGGAAGTGGACGAGTCCACCATAAGCTTTCCTAATAGTCTCGCATCCCAAATCACCACTACCGTCTGGCGGGGCATCACAAACCAGAGTGCCATGGACTCAGAACCTCCCTCACCAGCGCCTTCTTCCACTGAGGACTTGCCAGCAACCGCCAGTGTTCACAGAGACTCAGTTCCTACTATCAACTCCCCGACCCAAGCAACTTCCAATATTTGGGGGTATGCCGAGAAGCTGAAGGGGTCTGACGCCGTGGCCACAATATCGAAAGTCAGTAGCAATTGGCGCGCCCGGGGCATATTAGGTTCTTGGAGCGCGACAAACTCGCCAACTCCTACGAATACCCCCTTACCACATGCAGGTGACAACTTTTCCACTCGAACCACATCTCCTCCATTGGTCGAGTCCCCTCGTCTTTTCTCTCCCCCTATCAGGTCACCTCGACCAGAAGAAATGTCGCCTGAACTGTCTCCTCAAGCCTCAGGTGGATTGGTTGGGAAGACTAAATCATTGTTTGCGGCCCGATCTCCTCCTACTTCAGCATCCACACCAAAGTCAGCCCCTCGTCCATTGCTACTCAATTCCGCAGGACCCGTCGTTTCTGGCTCGAGAAAATCGAGTGGGCATTCAAGTGGTCATCCACGCACCATGTCAACACCTGATACAGACGAGTGGGCCGACGTGATGAAGCTAAAGAAACAACACTTCCACAGAGATTCTCAATCGTCTATTTCGTCATTGTCGCCGTCCGACGCGTTTGGTCGTGCTCCAAAATCGAACAAATCGGACTGGGAATCTGACACCACTTCTAGTCGTATTGTATCTTTGAACCGCCGATCGGTATCCCCTATGGCGCCGAACTTCCGTGTTGGCCACGCAAGGCCATCGTCTAGGGCATCCTCTGCATCATCGGATATACACAGCCCTCCCATTCTCGTAAAGTCGCCTCTTGCGGAAGGCGTCTCTGTAAACACACCTCTACTTTTACCAATGGCTGATAAAGATAGCCAGCCACAACCTCCGCTACTGCCATCCTCTATGGCAGCAGAGTCGGAGCCTTCAGATGACTCTGAAACGACATCAAACGGACAGGGAGCCCCTTCCGGGAAATCCTCCTGGAAGGCTGCTCTCGAATCAACAGACACGAGCCGCCCTTTCCCAGTTGTCCCTACTAGGTCTGCCAGAGTACGCTCCAAACGAAATTATCCTCGCCCAGCGAATCTCCAGATTCAAGATAGCCCACGATCTCGCGTTTCCACCGAGCAAAAAACTCCAAGCCCTTCCAACCTCAGGGTGGAATGGCCAGCTGAGGACCAGGACAATGTCATGACGCCGAAAGCCAGTAGCTTTGACTCGGATGAACCTGTCTCTATGCCTTACGGTATGGTGCGCTCACCAATCCGTTCAAGGAAAGTGTCTTCTGGCGATCCTGATCGCGCCAGGAAGGCATCCGCTGATGGCATACACGAGGAACGTTCACGAAAGATATCCTCCTCACGCCGGACTCGCAAAGTATCGACAGAGAGCAGGGAAGTTTCCAAGCACCATCGGCAGAGTGCAGCGGACGACGGAGACGACGAGGGTTATGACGAGCTCCTCAGCGCATATGAAAGCGAAGATGTGCCCAACAGTTCCCATCGCAAATGATTGTCTCATGCCTTACCTCACGATTCGCTTTGTAACGTTGCTCGTCATGGACTATTGTACTTTATCGTCGTAAATTAGTGTTTTGCATACCGGAGTTTCCTACAGGCCTAGATAGTAAGATCTCGTGTATACCCTCGAACACTTGCAACAAGACCGCATGACAGGGAATAATTTCCTACGGAAGATTAGCATGTGTCTTGATCGGGAGACAGGTGCTCACCTGGAAAGCGAGTTCCAAAGATGTGCCGGCCGTAGGACTGGACTTGACTGCAACGAGATGATAGAGGACGTTCCATCCACTTAGACCTTCGTTTATCACTACTCCCGAGAGAATAGACGCAGGTACGAAGCGTCTCGTGATCACCAGTGGCCAACGCTTTGTGAATCCGCGATGCGTTTCTAGTTGGATTCCATGAGGAGGCAGAATTACTACAGATTCTAACGCACAATCAGCAAGTGTACAGAGGTCTGGCTTGAATAACTCACCATGTAGAACCCCAAACACCTTTGTTTTCATGAAATACATAACATAAAGCAGAGTTAACACGCAACCAGTCTTGCGGGGAACCTTTGTAAAGAGTTTAGGCTCCTCGATGAAAGGTAAGTCCCAGGACGGAATACACGCACAGCTTGCCACAGGAAAGCACATGAAAGAGGTAGAATCAGAGAGGATATCCAGTTCACTGCCCCATTCTTTGAGCTAGTGACTGAACTCTTGCTTTCCACTCTGTATTCTCTGTATCCTGGATGCTCGTGGACGGTCAAGTTGGGATGTTCGGAGAGTGGATGATGGATGTTCATTTGATGTCAGCTCTGGTCACTTAGCAGATCCATTCAATTTACAGTTGCATGGAGCAGAGCAGAAGTCATAGGGCTCGACAGCGCACGCCGCAAACTGAAATTGAGTCACAGCCACAACGATCAGGAAGGGCCGACCCGGCCCTTCATCGACGTCACCCGAGGTTCGCGTCGAGAACTGTAGAAAATTAGAAATGTGATCTTCAAATGAGCATACTATACGGCATAGAGTTAAATATGTACAGTTCAGATCCTAGTATGTATTTCTTATAAAAAATTCCCCAGTAAACTGGCAGTAGCGTAACACAATATTACACATGAGAAAAGATTCGGAATCTTCGGGGCCGGGTAGTATCTTCTACCTCGAGCAGACAACATCCACCGACAGATATAGGGCATCTAAGAACCTCTAGCTATGCAGACCGTTAAACAACCTAAAAGCAAAAGCCCCAAACCCAGTGGAACCGAAGTAGATTCCTATGCGGACGGGCAATGTGTTTTGCGTCAAAAAAGGATATGGGACTGTTTATTCGCCGTTAGCAATCCCAACTTTTACTTTCGAAAGGAAATAGAACATACAAATTCCCTCGTTGTGTTTGGCACAATGCTCGACCCAAAATCCATATACGGCGGCATACGAAAATAGCGCTATAGGAACGCCAAATTGCATCTCCTTCTTCGAGTATTTAGTTTCGTAGAGGAAGAAGTCCAACAACATGGCCACCGCAGGCACTGCATGAAGTGACAAGTCCACCATCAGAGGTAGACGAAATGCAGCAAAGGCGTCGGGCGAAGCCGTCGGCTCCGATTCCATGGCCTGGATGATGAGATTCGGGAAGAACAGTATAAGGGTCCAGTATATGGACGAGATAACGACGGAGAGCTTATGCGGAGTCAGATAAGTAATGGTATTCAACTATACCACTGCTCACTGGTAAAGCCATAATTAAGAGATATCGCTTGACAGACCGAATTTCTATGAAACAATCGGCTTTAGGCTATGAGCTATCTGACAGAGACGTGCCACCCACTCTCATACGACGGGAAAGCGTCAGAAGCCAAGCTGAACACCATGGTGAGCCATGCAAGTAGTAGTCTATATTATATTAGTTTAAGCTTGAACCAAAGGGTAAATCAACTAACCCTTGTATAGTTAGAAATTGAGCTTGACCACCATATTGAGGTACTTGAATGGCCAAGAACAAGTTATTCGTGCTTTTGTAGCCATAATTCATGACGGCGGCGGCTACGCCATGAAAGACAGCTTTCTGTAAGTCTGCCATGATGGTTGTCTTCTGAGAACGGCCGCCGGTTCGAACTTCATATGCAAGCCCGGAACAGCTGCGGCCCGCCTTCGGATTTTTTGCCGATCGCAATCTTATCACCGAGTCAGGGACCTCCTCTGACTGCCAACTATATAATGCCTCCAGCCCTCTTTCTTTCTCCTGTCCAGCATGTGCGGAATATTTGCAGCCCATGGCGTCCAGAAGACCCCTGCTGATAGAGTTCACTTCATCGCCTGCTCGAAAAAGCAACGTCATCGGGGGCCGGATTGGTCGGGTTGCTATGTCGGCCAGCATAGTGTCCTCGTCCATGAACGTCTGGCTATTGTCGGTGTTGGTGGGTGTGATACTGGCTTGAAAATGGCATAGCTCACATTACCTAGATACTGGTGCTCAACCTTTGATCAGCGAGGACAGCAAGATCATCCTCGCCGTCAATGGAGAAATCTATAATCACGTCGCTCTTCGAGCAAGCGTTGGACCAGATGTCAAGTTCAAAACTCACTCTGATTGCGAGGTCATTATACCGCTAGTGCGCCTGTTTTTTTTTTTTGGAGTTGGCTGCATTTATTAATCATAAGTTACACAGTACCGCAAGCACGACAAGGACTTATGCAACATGCTTGACGGCATGTTCTCATTTGTTCTCTTGGATGAATCTATCTCTCCTTCCCGCATCATCGCAGCACGTGATCCTATTGGAATCACGACTCTATACCAAGGCTGGAGTTCTAAACGCCCTGGTGCCGTTTTCTTTTCCTCCGAACTGAAAGCCCTTGTCGACGACTGCGATAAGATCATTTCTTTCCCTCCTGGACACGTCTACGACAGCAAGGATGATTCTACGACTCGCTACTTCAACCCGACCTGGTGGGGTGGTGATGATGAAGGTCCTAACGGCACAATACCCACCACATCGGCCAACTTGACTCTCATTCGCGAGACATTGGAAGCGGCTGTAAAAAAGCGTCTCATGTCAGAAGTGCCTTACGGTGTCCTTCTCAGTGGAGGACTTGATAGCAGCTTGATTGCTGCTATAGCTGCACGGGAGACAGAAAAGGTTGCTCAAGCTCAGTACGAAATTCGGAAGCGAAAGCTCCAAGAAACCATCAGCGGGCCATCTTCACCTATTCCTGGTGGTATCAATGAGGAAGGTGACGCTCTTGATTCAAATACACTCCAACCATGTAATAATGTTTTTCATAGCAACACTTGCTGCTTGGCCACAGCTGCATTCGTTCTCCATAGGTCTCGAAAACTCCCCTGACCTCCTGGCTGCACGAAAAGCAGCCCATTACCTCGGCACCTCACATCACGAATACGTCTTTACCGTTCAGGAGGGTCTAGATGCCCTACCCGAGGTTATCTACCATCTTGAGACTTACGATGTCACGACGGTCCGTGCTAGCACGCCTATGTACCTCCTCAGCCGGAAGATCAAGGCCATGGGCGTCAAGATGGTCCTCAGTGGAGAGGGAAGTGATGAAATTCTGGGTGGTGAGACCCTCGATTGACGACCAGAGGTGTTTTCTCACTTCACTTTCTTTCATTCTAGGTTACCTATATTTCCATGCTTCCCCGGATGCGGCATCCTTCCACCAGGAATGCACTCGTCGCGTGAAGAACCTACACACCTCCGACTGTCTACGTGCTAATAAGCAAGTATATCATTCACATCAGCCATACCTCACCTAACTTAGCATCAACAGGTCGACGATGGCTTGGGGGCTGGAAGCTCGCGTTCCATTCCTTGATAAAGCATTCTTGGAAGTTGCTATGAACGTTGACCCAAAGGAGAAAATGTTTAGCAAAGGAGCCAACCAGGAGGTCGATGGAGATGGCCGTCCGAAAATGGAGAAGGTATTTTCCAACCATTGTCGGCGGGTTTGTCCATTGACCCCAAATATGGTAGTATATACTGAGGAAAGCTTTCGATTGCTCTCCTGATGGTGGCAAGGTAGCTATTCGATCGCGTCGTGAGATTGACTACCTACTGAAGCCCCTGCGACTAGCCATATCTCCCTCGTTCGATTCTCTGGCGCCAAAAAGAGCAGTTCTCCGATGGTGTTGGATACTCGTGGATCGACGGGTGATTTTTCTAAATTTTAAACAGAACCTCCCTTGTTGATATCGCTCTCAGAATGAAAGAGCACGCCGCTCAAGTCGTGTCCGATGAAGCTTTCTCCAAACGAGAGGAGCGATGGTCGTTCGATGTGCCCGATACCAAGGAAGCTTACTTAATTCGTGAAATCTTCGATGGTGAGTTGCGATTGTCCGCATATTGTATCCGCTTACCGAGAATTTTATTTTGTAGGTTTGTTCCCTTCAGAAACAGCTGCACGAACGGCTGTCCGCTGGATACCTCGAGGTGATTGGGGGTGCGCGGCTGACCCCAGTGGTCGCAGTGTCAGCATCCACAACGCAGCATATGGAACAGATTAATTAGAGACGGTAAACGACCCAGAACAAAAAGAGCGTGATGATAATACAAATTGAATCTACGTCGTAAATAGCGGGGAGAATGCAATATATGTAGTACTTTGGTATCGGATTCGTAGAGTGGATTGGAAATGTTGAAAACAACGGCCTCGTCAGAACCTGGGTAACGTCAAACACTTTGGGAAAAATCGTCAAAGGTAGAACCGGGTTTAAGGAAAGTGCTGATGAGAATAATGACGGAAATAGTGTAGAGGCTGGGTGATAGGGATATATGAGGAGAGCTGGAGCATACGTGTAAGGAGCGTGTGTTAAGTTAGAATAACACTCAAGCACTATTATTAAGAGAGGGATCATTAGCGAGCATCTGGCGATACAGACCGACGCCAGAGTCTTCAGAAGGGGCGGGAGATGCAACTGGGCTCTTTGCAGTGCCAGTCTGGGGTATAGGTGTTCGTGTTGAGGCACTCGCCTGGGAAGTGTTACGACTACGTTTAACAGCACCCAACGGAGCGCGGGTGCCATTATCCCAAGCAGGTCGTGTAATGGTGGCTTTGGCGTAATTCGGACCCTCGTCTGAAGGTGCTGAAGGTGCAGTACGGCGAGATGTCGGGGTTTGCGTGCGGCGACTTACCGGTCGCGCGCTTGATGATCCGTCGGATACAAGTCGTGTGCCAAACTTTGCATTAGCCGACGATTCTCGACCATAAGAGGCGACAATGCCTCCTCGTCTTGGGCTGACGCCACTGGTGCGGCCTTTGATAACAGGTTTTTGGACAGTGACTTTATCGGCACCCCAATACGAAAAGCTCATCTTGCTCTTCTTGTCAGAGTCGTCAGAGTCATCAGCATCCTCTCGACCACGCTCTTCGTCATCAGGCATGGGAATGATCCTTGGTTGACTGGACAAAGCTTGTGATCGAGTTTTTGCCATGCTATTGGCCCACATAAGTTACTGTGAGGTAGCGAGAATAAAGAGACTCACTCTTCCATTGATACGACACCCTCTCGAGGTTGCAGCACGTCACCGATCGCCCATGTCTCGATCTAAATTTTCAAAAATTTAGATAACAGTTAGCAAGAAAAGAAAAAAAAGACACCGACCTTAATAAATTTGTACAGATTTCGGGGCTTTACAGTGGAATTACGCCGCCCTGTCGTTGCATACTTGGACTTGCCCTGCAGATCGGGCAGCGAGTTCGTCCGCGAATTGGTATTGGCCACAAGGGGTAACGACGTTGTGCCTGTTCTCTGACACTGGAGAACAACGTCATTGAAGACAACAAACCATAAATCCTTCTTGCCTCCTACACCGTCCGAGCGGAGGACGTCACTTAGACGTTTGAATGACGACTTGCCTCTGACACCTTTCCCATTGTTTACAGGTGGTGGCGGTGAGGCGGGTTTCGGGGAGCCGTTTAGCGGGCTAAGGCCCGAAGAGCATGAACGTTCCTCCAAGAGGACGCGAGAAGGTTTGGGTAAAGCAAGCTGGCGAGTTTTGTCTAGACCCTCGATGCGTGCGAAGACGTCGCGTGTCTTGTCACGTTCTTCCTTCTGGATCTTCTCGTCTTCGATACTACGCACAATGGTTTCGACCTCAGCGACCATCTGCAGTGTGCTCTCGTACTCGAAGGTGCTGGGGTCGGTGTGGAAGAGCAGGTTTTGGAACAGGAGAGGATACTTAAGAAGCCGCTGAAAGGGTTTTGAGAGTGTGATGGCCAATCCCGTCTCCCCTTTTTCAGAGGCATTTTCCTCTAGTTTCTGAAGGACCTTGCAGACTTTTTGCCATTCTCCGGCGTCTTGCTTCTTTGGCTTCTTGGTTGACACGTTGGAAAGTGCCGCGTCCACCTGTTCTAGTGCGCGTTCAAGGTGCAGGA
>Ga0247741_1001693_pt1 | contig 12223 bp, 9 predicted proteins | sample UWRJL213509R2_FD_180945 | JGI IMG/M metagenome (GOLD analysis project Ga0247741, IMG submission 180945) | Plant litter microbial communities from Arlington Agricultural Research Station in Wisconsin, United States - UWRJ-L213-509R-2 | ecosystem: Environmental > Terrestrial > Plant litter >...
GTTGCCATTCCGCCCAACCTAAGTTTGAACGACTGTCTACATCAGCAGGAAGTTATAGCGCGGCGCAAAAATCTGGGAGTTTGGGGCAATTCGCAATGGAAGCCCATTCCTGCATCTCATTTAACACTTAAAGATACGGGCTTCAAACGTATTGGTGGCCGTGTAGTTAGCGTGCGTAAGGAGCAATCGGTTTGGCTTGAATTGGATGGGCCGCTAGTTATTAAGATTTCGCCCACGGATTTGAAAAATTTCCCCGTGCAAAACTGGGCATCCTGGAAGGGTGTGCAAGTGGAAGTTAGGGGTTGGGTGACTGAGCGCAGTGGCAACGAGGATTCTGGTAAAAATGCTAAAGCATCGGCTCGAAAGCCTTATAAATCCTTGATTATTCAGCCGCGGATTGCGGGAAATCTCGAATTATCGAAATAGCCGCAAGAATAACCCTGCGGCTTTCACTATTAAAGTACGCCCTCAGGCAGGGTTTCAGCCGCAGGACGCTCATCGCCAAGTCCTTTGGGCGTAGATGAAGACAATTCAGCTGCAAAGATCTCAAAGATAGTATTGGTGTCGCCGGGTTGCGCAGGCTTGCCGGTTTCCGTATTAATTCGCACTGTTACTATGCCATCCGGCTGACGGACGATTTGGTTTGGCATTCCTTCCAGTGCCGTACGCATAAAATCAATCCAGATCGGTAAGGCGGCGGTTGAGCCAAACTCTCTTCTACCTAAAGGTGTATTTTTATCAATGCCCACCCACACGGTCGTAATCAAATTCGGGTTGTAGCCTGAAAACCATAGATCGCGCGGGCCATTGGTAGTACCGGTTTTACCGCCCAGATCAGTTCTGCCCAGCGCTTTGGCGGAAACGCCGGTGCCTTTATCGACCACGTCTTTAAGAATCGAATCCATTATATAGGCGATGCGCGCATCAATAATTCGTGGCGCACGCTGTTCCTCTGCAATCGACTCACCGGTAGTGGGACTTGGTTCTTCAGGATTTTCTTCGGCTTTAATATCCGGGCAAGTTTTGCACACGCGTTTTGGGTGCGCTTCGAAAACCACTTCGCCTTGACCGTTTTCGATGCGGCTGATCAAGTAAGGGTCAATTTTATAGCCACCGTTGGCAAACGAAGCATAGGCCGTTGCCATCTGCATAGGCGTCAATGCATGTGCGCCCAAGGCCAGCGCCAACTCATGGGGAAATTCTTTTTTGTTGAATCCAAAACGTTCAAGGCTATCGATCACCGTGTCTACGCCTAGACTTTTCAATATCCTTATTGAAACCAGGTTTTTGGATTTGTAGAGCGCTTTGCGCAAACTAATCGGCCCGTCAAATTCGCCTTCGTCATTTTCCGGGCGCCAAATTACGCCGGTATATTCATTGCGAATCACGATGGGGGCATCATTGATCATGGTTGCTGGGGTGAAGCCATGCTCAAGCGCACAGGTGTAGACCAAGGGTTTAAAGCTCGATCCGGGCTGGCGGGCACCCTGCATAACGCGGTTAAAGTGGCTCTGGTTAAAATCAAATCCACCGACAAGTGCGCGCACCGCACCGCTCATAGGGTCGAGCGACACCAGAGCGCTTTGGGCTTCGGGCACTTGTGCAAGACGCGGTTGACCATCTTTATCTTTGCCGATACGCACCACATCGCCTACATGCAAAAAGTCTTTGGCTGATTTGGGTAATGCGCCGCGGCTATCTTCAGAAATATAAGGACGCTTGTCTGACAAGCCATGCTGCCAATCCAATTCCAGTTTTTCGCCATTACTTTGCAGCAAGGTTACTTTTTTGTCCGCAACTTCCACTACCGCCATAGGCTCAAGACCGCCTAGCACGGCCATAGCTTGCAAGTGATCCTGCCAATCTTCCAATTCCGGATCGGTTGATACTTCCAGATGACGTTCCGGTCCACGGTAGCCATGGCGTTCGTCATAATTCATCAAACCATTTACGACAGATGACTGCGCTGTCGCCTGCATAGCGCTATCGACTGTGGTAAAGACTTTGTAACCGTCGGTGTAAGCATTGTCGCCAAAACGATCTACAGCTTCTTTACGCGCCATCTCGGAAATATAGGGCGCTTGGGTTTCCTGGCCACTGCCATGAATTGATGCGGTATTGGGTTCGCGAATGGCGACGTCGTATGCCGCCTTATCGATAAACTGCAATTCGTACATGCGCCCGATAATCCAGTTGCGACGCGCCATGGATCGTTTTGGGTTAGCAACGGGGTTATATGCAGAAGGAGCCTTAAGAACTCCGACGATCATTGCATCCTGTGCTATGGTTAATTCCTGAACGTCTTTACCGTAGTAGATCTGGGCTGCGGCCTGCAGGCCATAAGCGCGATTTCCGAAGAACATCTTGTTGTTAAAGAGTTCAAGGATTTCTTCTTTTGTGAACTCCTGCTCAATTTGCAAAGAAAGTAAGATCTCATTGAATTTTCGGGAAAATACTTGTTTGCGGGAGAGGAAAAAATCGCGGGCAAGTTGTTGCGTGAGTGTGCTGCCGCCGGACTGAATCTCGCCGGATTTTAATATTTGTGAAGCTGCGCGCAACATGCCGCGAAGAGAAACGCCATGATGCTCGAAGAATTCGGCGTCTTCTGCAGCGAGCAATGCCTTGAGGTAAAGCGGCGGAATTTGGTTGTATTTCAAAGGGGTGCGACGTTGTTCCCCAAACTCTCCAATGAGTTTGCCGTCGCTTGAATAGACCCTTAAAGGTGTCTGAAGTTTCACTTGTCGTAAGCTATCAACCGGCGGCAATTTAGGGCTCAAATATAAATAAAGCCCGGCAAATGTAACCGCGGTAACGCTTATGCCTGCGAGTAACAACCAAAATATAATACTGAATAAAGTTTTTTTATTTAACATTTTTACTAAGAGAATTAATAGGTTAGCGAAGTAGTGGCAATTGGCCGGCATTATACGAGCTTTTTACCTGTTTACATATTCATCTGCTTGTTGCAGGCTTAAGTTAAAGTGCTATAACATAAACAACGTCTAAGTTACGGATATAGATAGAAAAATGGGCATTTTAAACTTCCTCGAAAAGAAAGCGAGACCAGTGATTGGGTTGGATATCAGCTCAACCTCGGTAAAGTTATTGGAGTTAAGTCGCCACGGTGATCGCTATCGTGTGGAGACTTATGCAGTTAAGCCCCTGCCGCCAAATGCGGTAGTCGAAAAAAATATCAATGATCAGGAAGCGGTGGCTGAAGTCATTCGCGCCATGGTCAAACAATCCAAAACCAAGCTCAAGTACGCCGCTGTCGCTGTCGCCGGCTCTGCAGTAATTACTAAAATGATTGATCTGCCAGCGGGTTTAAGTGATGACGCTATGGAAACCCAGATCTCGCTTGAAGCGGATCAGTATATTCCTTTCCCTCTGGAAGAAGTTGCAATTGATTTTGAAGTCCAGGGAATATCGCCCCGCAATCCAGATCAAGTAGAAGTACTGCTGGCTGCATGTCGTCGTGAAAACGTCGAAATACGTGCAAGCGTTCTGCAATTGTCAGAATTGATTCCTGAAAAAGTCGACATCGAAGCCTACAGCATGGAGCGCGCTTTTGAATTGATTTCAGAGCAGCTTGAAGATCAGGAAGGGCAAGTCGTTGCGATTATCGATATAGGCGCAACCATGACCACGCTCAGTGTATTGGTTGACGGAAAAACCGTTTATACCCGGGAGCAGCTTTTCGGTGGCAAACAACTAACGGAAGAAATTCAGCGTCGCTACGGGCTATCTCGTGAAGAAGCTGGGCTCGCCAAAAAACAAGGCGGCTTGCCTGATGATTATGAATCGGAAGTTTTGGCTCCGTTTAAGGAGGCAGTAGTACAACAGGTAACTCGTTCGCTGCAGTTTTTCTTCTCGGCAAGTCAATACAACGATGTTGACTACATTATTCTCGCTGGCGGTGTGGCATCGCTCGAAGGTCTGGTTGGTTTAATCGAAGAAAAATTAGGCACGCAAACTGTTGTAGCAAATCCATTTGCACGTATGTCGGTATCCTCACGTGTGAACGCAGTATCTCTGGCTAATGATGCGCCATCGCTCATGATTGTGACTGGCCTTGCGATGAGGAGTTTTGATTAATGGCAAAGATTAACTTATTGCCGTGGCGTGAGGCCTATCGCAAAGAGAAAAAAGAACAATTCCTGGCCATCATCGGTGGCGTTGTAATTCTGTCAGGTTTAATTGCCTATTTATGGGTTGTTAGCGTTGAGTCATCGATAGAAAATCAAGAAGCTCGCAATCATTTATTGGAAAGCGAAATTGCAGTTCTTGATAAGCAAGTTAAAGAAATTGCAGACCTCAAAAAAGTTCGCGATGACTTATTGGCAAGAATAAAAATTATTCAGGATTTGCAGGGTACCCGCCCATTAATCGTAAGATATTTTGACGATTTTGCCCGCTCAATCCCCGATGGCGTTTTTGTGAATTTGGTTGCCCGAGCTGGCAATGTTGTCAGCATCGAAGGCGTGGCCGAATCCTACAATCGTGTAGCGACCTTTATGCGAAATCTGGAAGCTTCCGATTGGTTTGCAGGGCCTACGTTAACCTCGGTAATTGCGGTGCCAGCTGAAGGCGAGCAAGCGCAGTCATTTAAAATGACCGTAAATACATCTTCACCAAATGATCCCGGCCTCGACCCAAACAATAAGCAAAAAGCTGATAATAAAAATGTTACGCCTTCAGCGTCAGCAAATTCGGGAGGCAAATGATTATGGCTATGAATGATACGCTTGAGCAAATCAAAAATTTTGATGTTAACAATATTGATTTTGAAAAAATTGGTGTTTGGCCCGTACCTGCAAAAATATTTGTTTTAACTATATTAGTTATTGTTATTTTTTCGTTAACTTATTATGTAAAGATTAGTGACTTGCACGACGAGTTGGCGGGATCTAAAGCTAAGGAAGCGACCCTACGCGCAACCTATGAAACAAAAAGTTTTGAGGCTGCAAATCTAGATGCATATAGAGCGCAAATGGATGAAATGGATAAAACCTTTAAGTCTTTATTAAGCCGTTTACCTAGTGACACTCAGGTTCCTGGATTACTGGACGATATAGGTGCACGGGGAAGGGAAAGCGGTTTAACAATTAACGCAACCACCATGGAAAGCGAAGTCGCTGCTGAATTTTACATCGAAGTTCCGTTTAAAATAAATGTGGATGGTGGTTATCACGATATGGGCGGTTTCATCAGCGGAATTGCTGCAATGCCTCGTATCGTGACTTTGCATGATTACACCATTATTAGAAAGAAGGAAAAGGAAGCCGGATTGTTGAATATGCAAATCTCTGCCAAGACTTACAAATATAAAGTACAGGAGAAGTAGAAATGAAATCTATCCTGTTATTGGCAGAATTATGTGCATTTATATTAGCGCTATCAGCTTGTAGTTCATCTTCAGACCAACAAGATTTGCGTGATTTTATGACTGAAGCCAAACGCAGACCTCAGGGACAAATAGACCCTTTGCCACCCTTTGAGGTTTATCAACCGTTTTCTTACAGTGCGATGACTCTTCGTAGTCCTTTTGATCGTCCAGCTGCCGTTGAAAAAGAAACGAAAGGTGGGCGTACCGTCGAACCTGATTTGAGTCGAGAAAAAGAATATCTCGAGGGTTTTAATGTTGCGAGCTTAAGCATGGTAGGGACATTATCGAGGGGCGGGAAACTCTGGGCATTAATTGACGATGGACAAGGCAAGGTCACTCCTGTAACTACCGGTAATTATATGGGTAAAAATTATGGGAAAATTATTTCTGCAGATAAATTGCAATTAGAAATTATGGAAATCGTTGCCGACGGTTCAAATGGTTGGGTCGAACGTCCCAGAATTATCAAGTTAGTAGCAAAGGAATAATAATTCATGCGTATTCTGTTCTTATTGAGGTTAAATATGCGCAACATAATGTTACTAGCACTTTGCTTGTTAACGCCTATTACATGGGCAAATAGTATAAGTGCTTTCAATACTGCTGAACTGCCAGGCGAGCGATTCGAAGTTCGCGTTCAATTCAGTGACGCGCCACCGGACCCTAAGGGCTATACAATAGAAAAGCCAGCACGAATTGTGCTGGATTTCCCCGATTCGGTGAGTGAACTGAAGGAGCGTCGCTTCCCTCTTGCATTCGATAATGGTCAAAGTGCCATGTTGTTAACGACAGAAGGTCGTACTCGTTTGATATTAAACTTAAATGAATTAACTTCTTACACTACCCGTAAAGAGGGGAATTCTTTTATCGTTGAAGTTGGTGCAGGGAAAAATGGTAATTTAGCAGGGAAAAATACGGAAGCTAAAACTTTAGATGTATCGAATAAGCGAGCTACCCCAACCTCTATTAAACTTGGCCAACCGTCTATTTCAAATATAGATTTTCGTCGTGGGCAAGCGGGAGAGGGAAGAATAATTATCAGTTTATCTGATCCTCATGTCAGTGCAGAACTGGCTAGTACTGGTGCAGGCGTTAAATTATCTTTTGCAAATGTAGCTATTCCAGCGGAATTGCGTCGCCGTTTGGATGTAGTCGATTTTGCGACTCCAGTTGTAACTGTTAACGCGTCGCAAGAAGGAAATAGCTCAGTTCTCAATATTGCTGCCAAAGGTGAGTTTGACTACATGGCGTATCAAACTGATAACGAATACGTATTAAGCGTCAAGCCACTTACTGAACAAGAGAAAAAAGATAAAAAACAGGACTTTCAGTTCAGTGGTGACAAGCTTTCATTCAACTTTCAAGATATTGAAGTTCGCGCGGTATTACAAATTATTGCTGATTTTACAAGCTTAAACTTGGTCGCTAGTGACACAGTTCAAGGAAGGATTACATTGCGTCTTGAGAATGTACCTTGGGATCAGGCATTAGCGTTAGTTTTAAAAACTAAAGGATTGGATAAGCGTCTTGAAGGCAATGTAATGATGGTCGCACCTGCTGCTGAAATTGCTGAGCGTGAACGTCAAGAACTATCCACAAAAAAACAACTTGAGGAGCTCGCTCCTTTAAGAACTGAGTATTTGCGCGTGCGTTACGCTAATGCGAAAGAAATGTTCGAGTTATTTAGGGGTAAGAGCGGCGATAAGAGTGGCGACACTGGTGGGTCTGGAGGAAGTAAGTCAACGGGCACCGTTTTATCTGATCGCGGTCAAGCAATTGTCGACGAACGGACCAACTCGATTATTGTTACTGACACTGCAGATCGTATTGAAGCATTTAAAAAATTGGTCGATCAAATTGATATACCTATTCGTCAAGTAATGATTGAGGCGCGCTTGGTTATCGCAAATTCGAATTTCCGTCGAGAACTAGGTGTTCGTTGGGGCGGTATTGCATATGGTGTTAGTAATAATGGAAAAGTCCTTACTCAGGTTTCGGGGTCAATAGATGGATTGACAAGTGATCCCGGCACACCATACGAGGTTCTGACCGGCGTGGCGGGTAAATCTACCGATTTAACTCAAGACCATATTGTTGATCTAGGTGTGACTGCAAATCCAGCTGGCAGCATTGCTGCAGGTATATTAACGGATAACGGATTCTTAGACTTAGAATTATCTGCTTTAGAAAATGCAGGCTATGCTGAAATTGTTGCCCAACCCAAAGTGATTACTAGCGATAAACAAAAAGCGATGATTAAGTCAGGAAAGCAAATTCCGTTTCTTGAGAGCTCGGCGAGCGGTGCGACTAGTACAGGTTTTCGAGAGGCTGTGCTGATGCTTGAGGTCACCCCTCAAATTACACCCGATAATCATGTCATTATGGATTTATCAATTAGTAAAGATTCTATTGGTGATGTAACCGCGACAGGGAGTTTAACAATTGATATCAATCGATTAGAGACCAAGGTATTGGTTCCGAACGGAGAAACAGTTGTATTGGGTGGTGTATTTGGTATCGACTCTAATAAAACTGATGTAAAAGTTCCGGTGCTGGGTGATATTCCTTATTTAGGTCGCCTTTTTAAGCATACTGTCGACTCAGAAAATAAAACTGAATTGCTAATATTCATCACTCCAAAAATCATCGCAGATAAAATGACTAACTAATGCAAAAAAGAAATATTTACCTTGTCGGCCCCATGGGGGCTGGCAAATCTACTATAGGCCGCGTTCTCGCGGCCGAACTTCATTTGAGCTTTCGTGATAGTGATAAAGTAATCGAAGATCGAACTGGTGCTGATATCCCCTGGATTTTTGACATGGAAGGCGAAGAGGGATTTAGAGATCGTGAATCTGCCGTTTTGGAAGAACTATCCAAAGGCAAAGATGCAGTAATCGCTACCGGAGGCGGTATTATTTTGCGCCGCAAGAATCGCGACATAATGAAGTCTTCAGGATATGTATGTTATCTCACAGCATCTATAGAACAGTTGGTGGAACGTACCGCTCGGGATAAAAAGCGTCCTCTTCTGCAAGTTGAAAATCCCCGCCAAAAAATAATTGATTTGGTGGCTTTACGTGACCCTCTCTACACAGGGGCGGCCGACTTTGTTATCAACACTGATAAGCGATCTCCAAAATTAGTTGCACAAGAAATTTCTGCTTTTGTTAAGTCTGCTAACTGACAAATATTCGCCATGATTTCGACAAAAAAATTAAGCAGCCTATGTTACAGTAGCGCTAAATTTTTGAACGAGTCCTGCTATGGAAACCCTTTCTGTTGCTCTAGCTGAGCGTAGTTATCCCATATTTATTGGTTCAGATTTACTTTCCGACCCACAACTTTTTGTTCCTTATATTCATGGTCGACAAGTTTGTATTGTTACCAATGAAACTGTCGCACCTATTTATTTGGAAAAATTAAAACACATCTTGAATGACTTTCAGGTGAGCAGTGTCGTTTTACCTGACGGCGAGGCTCACAAACATCTATCCACCCTAGATAAAATTTTCACCGCATTGTTAACTGGAAAACACAATCGCACCACGACGCTAATCGCACTTGGCGGTGGAGTTGTCGGTGATATGACCGGATTTGCAGCGGCTTGTTATCAACGCGGCGTCAACTTCATCCAAATACCCACGACACTTTTGTCGATGGTGGATTCCTCTGTTGGTGGTAAGACCGGCGTCAATCATGCTTTGGGTAAAAATATGATTGGCGCGTTCTATCAGCCCCAAGCCGTAATTGCCGATATTGCGTTGCTTGAAACTTTGCCTGCTCGCGAAGTGTCTGCAGGTTTGGCGGAAATTATTAAATACGGTTTAATTTTTGATTATGATTTTTTTGTTTGGCTTGAAAAAAATATAGAATTGCTAGTTCGTGGCGATAAAGCTGCGCTGACATATGCGGTATTAAGATCTTGTGAAAACAAAGCAGATGTTGTTGCGCAGGATGAGCATGAAGGCGGTATTCGCGCAATTCTCAATTTTGGTCATACCTTCGGGCATGCTATAGAAACTGCACAAGGTTATGGCAACTGGTTACATGGTGAAGCAGTGGCAACTGGAATGGTAATGGCCGCCGATTTATCGATGCGACGTGGTGATCTTTCTCATGCAGACTTTAGTCGCGTTACCGATTTATTAGTTCGAGCAAACTTGCCAATAAAAGCGCCTGCAGATATGACTTCCGAGCAATTTGTTGACCTCATGGGTGTCGATAAAAAAGTTCTGGACGGACGTCTTCGCCTGGTTTTGCTAACTGCCTTGGGGCAAGCAATAGTGACGAGCGATATAGACAAAGATTTGTTAATGGAAACGTTTGCCGCTTGTCGTTAATTATTTTAAGAGACAATTAATATGAGAACTGAGCCTTCTTTTTCCGCAGACTCTGATGATCATTTATTAGATGATGCAAATAACAAAAACGCATCGAATTCTGAGTCCCAGCTTGTGTTCGATTATCGTCAGCGTTATGGATTATCTGTAGATCCTTTTGTGGATGATCCTCATTTCCCGTTTTATCAGGGCGCGCAACGCCGTCAAATTCTTGAGCAACTGCTTCACCTATGCCAATTTAGTCATAACTTATTAGTTGTGACGGGTGACTATAGCGTTGGAAAAACTCGCATGGCTCAGGCCTTGATTGATGCGCTTGATGATGCTGATGATATTAGTTTTATAGAGGGACAAATTACCAGCGATATAAACTCGTTGATGTCCGACATATTTTCACAATTTGATTTAAGTACCTACGAAGAGTTTATAGAATTTTGTAAAAAAACAGCTGACCAAGATGGGTTGGTCGTTTTAATTATTGATAACGCGCATCACTTGGCTGAAGAGGTTGTTATAGAGGTTGTCAATATACTGCAGGAAAATTTTGAGTCTCGTTTGCATATTGTAATGTTCGCAGAGCCACATCTGTTGGGGCGCATGAGCAATATCAACGCTCCCGATATTATATTGACAGACTTTTTTTTGGAAAAGTTTTCGTTAGCGGATGCCATAGATTATTTAAATTTCCGAATGGAAATGTCCGATTATCTTGGGCCAGAGATTTTTACTGAGGCTAAGGTTGAATCTTGGTGGCGTCAGTCGCAAGGCCAGCTACTTCCACTTCACGATCATGCACATGAAAATTTATTAGCGTCGGTTTCAACACCAAGTAATAATAAGTCTGTTAAATCTAATTTGCTTGTCCCTCATATTGTATTGACCTCAATTTTAGTAGGTGGATTGTTTGTAGGTTATTTATATTTTGGTGACAGCTCGTCAAAGAAGGCGGACACGCAATCTACTGAGTCTGTCGCTATACCTGTGGCTACCCAAGTTGAATCTTCTATTGTCTCGTCGCAATCTCAATCAATAGGAATGGCGCCGTCAAGTGTTGCAGCTGTTACAGCAGCCTTACCCGTTGAGAATAAAAATGTGAAGGCCGAAAGCGTAGTTGCATTTTCCTCTGCATCCATAGCGCAAACTGAAATAGCGCCTGAAAAATCTCAGCCAGCGCAAGTTGTAAAACAAAGCGTTGTGCCCTTAGCGCAAACCAATGAATTTCACAGTCAATCTTTGCCAAAGAAAAACAGTGCTAGTAGCGTCTCTGCGGAAGCGAAAAAGGCAGCGGTTTCCAGCGATCCTGTGAAAGCTGTAGCTAAAACTACTGAAGCTAATCCATCAGCAAAGGCGAAAGAATCCGAGAGCTTTAGCGCACAAGAAAAAACAATATTATCTTGGGACGCTTCCGAATTTACTTTGCAAATCGTCGGTTTAAGCAATGAAAAAGCAGCGCTTGAATTTATCGCGAATCAAAGCAATAAAAAGGATTTACTTTTATTTAGAAGTTTGCGTAAAGGGAAAGATTGGTTTGTCGTGGTTTCCGGGCACTATCCAACATCTGCCAAAGCACGGCAAGCCGCACAGCTTCTTCCTGAGTCGCAACTTAAAGCTGCTCCTTGGCCGCGAGATTTGAAAACGATTCACCAGGAGATAAGGCAGCGGTAGTAGATTTGGTTAAAAAAATCGCGCTTTAAGCGCGACTTTTTAATAATTAAGTAAAGTGTTTATTAAAAATTATTTTGCTGTATAGACAAGCTCCTTTGTTCCCCCATCAATTGCAATTGTGATTTTTACTGATGCCCCTGATGGGGCAATAATAGGTGTCCAGTCATATTGGTTGGCAACTTTTATAGCTGGATCCGCCCCTACTGTGATTGTACTTCCCACAGGTAAAGGATTCCCATGAATGTCAGCAACAGCATGCGTGTAGCCTAAATATTCGAGGCTTGATATTGCAGGTAGGAATCCATTCTCCAGTAAAACAGAATCACTTGACATGATTACCAAATGCTGTTTGCGGATTGTTACAGGATCGCGAGAGCATTTTTTAGGATTTGCGTTTTCATCTTTTTGCTGACAAAAAGCACCATTATATATTCCGTTATTTTGTGTGTAATTGGTGCCGAAGTTCGGATCTTTGTCGTCTTTTGTGTCATTAGTCGTATCTGTTATAAAATTAATGAAGTGCTCAGGATTAATGCCTGCATCACGAATACCATTTTCGTTGATATCTAAATATGCTTCGGCCAAGTCATCGCACTGTAGAGTTAAGAATTCAAAGGATGAGTTTGGTACGTTACGTTTACATTTATTTGCTTTTGCTTTTGCTAATTCGGGCGAATCTCCTTCATTAGTGTCATCACCTAAGACCGCAAATATATCGACTCCCGGATCATAAACCCCATTACCGTTTGTGTCTTTGAAGCTTTCGTTGCCGATTGCTGTTGCGAGTATAGTGCTTCTGCCCGCGCGCTCTGCTTCACAAATATATTGA
>Ga0247741_1001694_pt1 | contig 12215 bp, 13 predicted proteins | sample UWRJL213509R2_FD_180945 | JGI IMG/M metagenome (GOLD analysis project Ga0247741, IMG submission 180945) | Plant litter microbial communities from Arlington Agricultural Research Station in Wisconsin, United States - UWRJ-L213-509R-2 | ecosystem: Environmental > Terrestrial > Plant litter >...
AGAAAGACCTGCTTGAGTTGGGCACTGTAGAACAAGCTGCCAAGATGGAAGGTAAGCAATTGACTATGGTTATCGCCCCTAAAAAGAGAAAATAGTCGGGCTTTTAGCTGCCTTGATTATTTATTTTATTTACCTAGATGTGTGGAGTTTCACATGGCAACTAAAGCTAAAGTACACAGCGGCGCAGCTAAGCGCTTCAAAAAAACTGGCGCTGGCTACAAGTTCAAGCACGCTAACAAGAGTCACATCTTGACCAAAATGACTACTAAACGTAAGCGCCAATTGCGCGGTACCAGTCTCGTTGACGCGACTGATGTACCACGTGTTAAGCGTATGTTCCGTGCCATTTAATCTGGCTAACTAGTAATCATTAAGAGGTTTAGAAAATGGCTCGTGTAAAACGTGGTGTAGAGGCGCGTCGTCGTCACAAGAAAGTATTAAAAGCAGCTAAAGGTTATTACGGTGCACGTTCGCGTACATTCCGTGTTGCCAAGCAAGCTGTTATCAAAGCTGGTCAGTACGCTTACCGCGACCGTCGCGTTAAGAAGCGTAACTTCCGCGCTTTGTGGATTACTCGTATCAATGCTCAGTCTCGTGCTGAAGGCTTGACGTACAGCCAATTGATTGCCGGCTTGAAAAAAGCCTCAATTGTATTGGACCGTCGTGTTCTGGCCGATTTGGCTGTATATGATAAGGCAGCATTTGCTGCCGTTGTTGCGAAGGCTAAAACAGCTCTGGCTGCTTAATCGTCCAACGACTTCAGGTGTTAATTTATTAGCACCGCTGTGATCGCGATGAAAGGGGAGGAGCTTTAGGGCTTCTCCCTTTTTTATTATTTTTTATTCCCTCTCTCCTCGCGGGAGAGGGTTAGGGCGAGGAGGAAAAATAAATCACCCTCACCCCCGGCCCCTCTCCCATCAAGGGAGAGGGGAGGCCACAAAAATCTTAATGATTGGAATAGCAGATGGAAAATCTCGCTGCGCTTACTGAAGAAGCGCTCAAAGTAGTAACAGATGCTCAAGACCTAGCTGCACTCGATGCAGTGCGCGTTAATTACTTGGGTAAAAACGGCAGCATTACCGCGTTAATGAAAACGCTGGGCAAATTATCTGCTGAAGAGCGTCCTGCAGCGGGTGCTGAAATTAATAAAGCTAAAGATTCAGTTCAAGCTGCGTTAGATGCTCGCAAAAATATCCTTGAGCAAGCAGCCATTGCGGCCAAGCTTGCCGATGAAGTTGTGGATGTAACACTTCCTGGTCGCGGCCAACACACAGGCGGTTTGCATCCCGTCACGCGCACCTTGCAACGCATTGAAGATATATTTTCTGCGGTGGGTTACACCGTAGAAGTCGGCCCAGAGATTGAGGATGACTACCACAATTTCGAAGCACTCAATATTCCATCGCATCACCCGGCACGTGCTATGCACGATACTTTTTATGTGGATGATACGCACGTATTACGTACCCACACGTCGCCCGTACAAGTGCGTACTATGGAAAATAAAACACCGCCAATTCGTGTGATTTGTCCCGGTCGCGTCTATCGCTGCGATTCAGATGTAACTCACTCGCCCATGTTCCATCAGGTTGAAGGCTTGGTTGTCGATAAAGACATTAGCTTTGCCGACTTGAAAGGCACCATGGATCAATTCCTCAAAACTTTCTTTGAGGCCGATGTGCCGGTACGTTTCCGCCCATCTTATTTCCCCTTCACTGAGCCATCTGCCGAGATGGATATCCAATGCACTCAATGCCGCGGCAAAGGCTGCCGTATGTGTAAAAACAGCGGCTGGTTAGAAGTTGGTGGTTGCGGCATGGTTCACCCTGAAGTGTTTAAAGCCAGCGGTGTTGATCCTGAGACCTATACCGGTTTTGCCTTTGGTATGGGCGTTGAGCGTTTGGCGATGCTGCGCTACGGCGTAAACGATTTACGCTTGTTTTTTGAGAACGATTTGCGCTTTTTAAAACAGTTTTGATGTGTAGGTTGGGTCGGGCCGCGTAGGCAGCCATGCCCAACACGACCATGTTGCCGAATAGACTTCGGTAAAAATGACGGTGATTGTTGGGCATTGCTGCCATTCGTGGCCCGGTCCAAACTACGGAATAAAGATTATGAAAGTAAGTGAATCCTGGTTGCGCGAATGGGTTAACCCAGCGGTAACAACCGACGAATTGGTAGCTCAGCTGACGATGGCTGGCTTGGAAGTGGATGCAATTGAATCTGTCGCAGGCGATTTTACCGGCGTTATTGTGGGCGAGATTGTTGGCTGTGAGCAGCATCCAGACGCTGACAAATTACGCGTAACAACTGTCGCCGGTTTGCCAGATGGCCCAACCCAAGTTGTGTGCGGTGCGGCAAATGCAAGAGTCGGTATCAAGATTCCGTTCGCCACTATAGGTGCTGAATTGCCCGGCGACTTTCATATTAAGAAAGCCAAGCTGCGCGGCGTCGAATCATTCGGCATGCTTTGCGGCCAAACAGAATTAAAAGCAGGCGATGACGATACTGGTTTATGGGAGCTAGCTGCTGACGCACCTGTAGGTGCGGATATTCGCGGCTACTTGAATTTAAATGATAAATTGATCGAAGTCGATTTGACGCCAAATCGCAGCGATTGCCTGAGTGTTAAAGGTATCGCTCGTGAAGTGGGTGTGCTTTTCCGAGCGCCAGTACAGTCCCCAACAATTAACCCCGTAGTGGCGACTATTGCAGATATTTTCCCCGTTAAGCTTTCAGCGGACGCGGCTTGTAGTCGTTATGTGGGCCGTGTGATTCGCAACATCGATATCACCAAACCAAGTCCTGCATGGCTACAGGCCAAGCTTACTCGCGCTGGCTTGCGCAGTATTGATGCGGTAGTCGACATCACCAACTACGTGTTGGTTGAGCTAGGACAGCCAATGCACGCGTTTGATTTGGCAAAACTCTCAGGCGGTATTGACGTTCGTCTCGCCAAGCAGGATGAGCAGATTGTTCTTCTGGATGGTCAGGAAGTCAAACTCAATGCTGACACTCTGGTAATCGCAGATGCTCAAGGTCCTATTGCTATAGCCGGGGTGTTTGGTGGAAAGCCAAGTTCGGTAACTTCTGAAACTCGCGATATTTTCTTAGAAAGTGCGTTTTTCAATCCGTTAGCGGTTGCCGGGCGCGCCCGTTCCTATGGTTTGCACACTGACTCATCTCATCGCTTTGAGCGCGGCGTTGATTGCAATTTGCAAGTTGAAGCAATTGAGCGCGCCACGAGCTTGTTGCTCGAAATCGTTGGTGGCGAAGCTGGCCCATTGGTGCATGTCACCAATGAACACTTACCTCAAGAGCGTCAAGTTACTCTGCGTAAAGCTCGCATTATCAGCGGTTTGAGTTTGGAAATGGCTGATGATGAAGTGGTGGATATCCTCACTCGTCTTGGTTTGAGTTTGGTTTCGCAAAACGCCGCAGATTGGACATTTACTGTTCCGAGCTATCGCTTTGATATTTCTATCGAAGCCGATTTGTTGGAAGAGTTAGCACGCGTGTATGGCTACAACCGTCTGCCAACTCGTGCCTTGGCAACTCCTATTCAAATCGTTGAACGTCCTGAAGCGGTGCTTGGTATTTCTGCTGTGCGCCGTCAATTAGTTGCGCGCGGTTATCAAGAGGCGATTACGTTCAGTTTTATTGAGCCCAAGTTGTCTGCACTATTTGATCCGACCCATGAACCTGTTGTGCTGCGCAATCCCATTAGCGCGGATTTGGCTGCTATGCGCACCAGTCTTTTGCCTGGGTTGGTTACCGTGTTGCGCAACAACCTAAATCGTCAGCAAGAGCGTGTACGTTTGTTTGAAACAGGCTTACGTTTTGTGCCAAGTGCGGCAGGTGGTGTTACTGGGTTGCAACAGGAAGCTGTTATCGCAGGTTTGATTTATGGCTCCCGTTTGCCAGAAGTTTGGGCTAATACCGCTGACGCGGTGGATTTCTTTGATATCAAAGGCGATCTTGAGTCTGCTCTCGCTGTTACGGGCAATGCCAAAGAATTTAGTTTTCAGGCGGGCGAGCACTCAGCGTTGCATCCTGGACAAACTGCAGCTATTTATCTTAACGGCGAGTTGCAGGGGCATGTGGGTTCGTTGCATCCAACTTTACAGCAGCAATTGGGAATCCCTAAGAATGTATATCTGTTTGAGCTAAAGCTTTCTGCAGTTACTCATGCGCATGTCCCAGCATTTTCGAGCCTATCGCGCTTTCCAGAAGTGCGTCGCGATCTAGCCATTTTGATTGATCGACAAGTGGCGGCTAAAACATTAACCGACACAGTCGCTGCCGAAGCTGGCGAACACCTAATAGACTTAAAGGTGTTTGACGTGTATGTAGGCAAAGGTATTGATCCACATAGAAAAAGTGTCGCTTTGGGGTTGACCTTTCAGCATCCTTCACGCACTCTTAACGAAGATGAAGTCAACGCTTCTATAGATGCGGTTATCAATTCTTTGGAGGCAAATTTTGCTGCTACCCTAAGATAGCCCTATGACAGCTCTTAATAGGAAGAATAATTATGTCGGATGGTGCTTTAACCAAGGCTGATTTGGCTGAAAAGCTGTATGAAGATTTAGGTTTAAACAAACGTGAAGCCAAGGAACTGGTCGAACTCTTTTTTGAGGAGATTCGCCACGCCCTTGAAAATAATGAACAGGTTAAATTGTCAGGGTTTGGGAATTTCGAACTGCGCGATAAAAGTCAGCGTCCGGGCCGTAATCCGAAAACTGGCGAAGAAATTCCTATTAGTGCGCGTCGGGTAGTTACCTTCCGCCCAGGTCAAAAACTTAAGGCTCGAGTAGAAGCGTATGCTGGAACCCAGTCATAACGACGAACTCCCGGTTATTCCCGGGAAACGCTATTTCACCATTGGTGAGGTCAGTGAACTCTGTGCTGTCAAGCCGCACGTATTGCGCTATTGGGAGCAGGAGTTTCCGCAATTAAGTCCCGTTAAACGTCGTGGCAACCGTCGCTACTACCAGCGTCAGGATGTAATGACAATCCGTCAAATTCGCTCGTTACTTTATGATCAAGGCTTTACCATTGGTGGAGCACGTTTGCAGATGACTAACGAGAATTCGCAGCCAGATAACAACCAATTTTCGCAATTGGTTACGCAAATGATCGGTGAGTTGGAACAGGTTTTAAAAGTTTTAAAATCGCGCTAATTTCACGTCAGATTAATCCTAATAGTTTGTTGCAATCCCGATTAATTAAGGTATTATGCCCGTCCCTCGCGGTGCTGGCATCTTGCAGTATCGCTCATGTACCGCATGAAAAGTTTTACTTCGGAGCGTAGCGCAGCCAGGTAGCGCACTATACTGGGGGTGTAGGGGTCGTGGGTTCAAATCCCGCCGTTCCGACCAATTATTTGTAAAAAAGGCGCTTTTATAAGCGCCTTTTTTATTGCCTCAATTTTTATTATTGATTCGGGCGATAAAAATTTTGACTAGTGGCACCTCTCTACTAAAGTGCTACCATGCGTTTCTATTTTAAGAGCACTTACCAAAATAAAAAGGGGTATTCCTGTGTCAAAACAATTAATGATTTACGACAATATTCAACCTTTGTCTGAAAAACATGCGCAATGGTCAGTGGCTGTTGAAAGTCATGAGTTTATAAATCATCTGAATTCGTCTCCATTGTTAGCAACTGAAATTGCTTTGGCTGCAACTGAATTTCCAGTGATTTTTTCTGCAACTGCTACTGAAGGTGAATACATCCCTCTAGCGGTTATGGGTTTGAAGGACGGGCAAAACCTGCTGCTCGACGAAAAAAATACCTTGACCACACGTTACGTGCCCGCGTTTATTCGTCGTTACCCATTTGTACTTGGCGGAAGTAAAGATTCTGAAATGATGGCCTTATGCATCGACGAAAACAGCAAAAATTTTGTACAAGACGGCAGCAAAGGTACTCGTTTATTTCAGGATGATGGATCTCATTCTGATTTTCTAAAAGATGTAGTTGAGTTTTTGAAGGATTACCAATATCGCGCTGAAATGACTCGCGCTTTTACTAAAAAATTGCACGATCTGGATTTATTGGAACCCATGTCTGCCAATATTTCTTTTAAATCCAAAGAAGATGCAAATATTAATTTAGGTGGTTTTTTCGTAGTGAAGCGCGAAAAACTAAAAACAATTAGTGATGCTGAAATTTTAGATTTATTTAAAAAAGATGGCCTTGAACTGATTTATGCTCATATCCAATCGCTTGGGAATTTCAATCGCTTGATTGATATCATGGCTGCAAAGTTAGCTAACGAATAATTTAAAAATTTCGATTAAAAAAGCCGGAGCTTCGCAAGAAGCTCCGGCTTTTTTATGCAACTAAAAATGTGAAACTTATTGAAGAGTTCGTTGGCGAGCAGCAATCTGCTTAACCTTGCGTTCGGCGCTATTAAATGCGTCGCGAACCGCTAAATGAATGGACTCGTTATCTTGAGTAACAGCTATTGGATGACCCTTAATATCAATCTCAATAGAGGCTCTAAATTGTTTACCTTTCTGCTTGTGGTTATGAGGCGTGTCGAGTACAACACGGCTGTGCATAATTTGGTCGGAGTAGCGTTTTAGTTTTTCAAGCTTTTTTGATATGACTTCGTTGAGTGAAGCGGAGAAATCCAAATCACGATATAAAACGTCGACAGCAGGTTTCATCATATAGCTCCTTAACATTTATGTTAGAAGGCGATTCAACTTTCACTTGTCTCTTACTTATTCCAAGTTTTGAGACTCATGAAAATTCTCGATCCTCAATTTTAATATTGACGCTTTCCCAATAAATATCAAGGTAAAACTTGCCGATCCTAATAACATTTTAATCTCTGCATAGCTTCTTAAGTTCTTTAAGGCATAATATTTTCTGGTGCGCTAAATGTAAATTTTGAATACTTTTGGGGCATTTACGCGAATTATATTTGGCTTAGTGATAATGCATTAAGCGACTTTTTCTAGTCTTATTCTCCTGCATAAGTTATCTCTCAAAAATAAATTAATTACTGCCTTGAATTATTTTTGAGTGCCTACATATTTGTTTCGTGGCCGCTCAATAGAGGGCTGCTTATAAATTAACGACTTGATCATTAAGATAAGTCATTTTCATATTGCTCATGTTTGAGGATATTTTATGCGTAATTTTGATTTTTCTCCTTTATACCGTTCAGCTATAGGTTTTGATCGTATGGCGAACATTCTTGATAATTTACATCGTGCTGAACAAAATCAGCCGAGCTATCCTCCTTACAATATTGAATTAACCGGCGAAGATAAATACCGTATTACTATGGCGGTTGCAGGCTTTGACCGTAATGAAATCAATATTGAAGTGAATCAAAATAATCTAACCGTCTCTGCCAATAAAGGCACTGAAGAACAAGCGCGAACCTATTTGCATCAGGGTATTGCAGCGCGTAGTTTCGAGCGACGCTTCCAGTTGGCGGATCATGTACAAGTACAATCTGCAAATTATGAAAATGGTTTGTTGCATATTGATTTACAGCGAATTATTCCGGAATCCAAAAAGCCGCGTAATATTCCGATTGGCAATTCTGCAGCTCAGGATAAACTAGCGCAAGTGACTTCGTCTGAAGCTGCAAACACAGAGGTTGCAAGCAATAACGCAGCAGCTTAGTATTTAGAAGTGTTCTTAAAAATCCGCGCGGGTAATTGCGCGGATTTTTATTTATGTAGTGCTAAATAATTTGGCTCGTACAGTTTCGCGATAATTTACTGGTGTCGTCGCCATATGTTTTTTAAATAGTGTGGTGAAAAATCCAATATCTTGATAGCCCACTTTTTCTACTATTTCACTAATCGATAAATTGCTAGTTTTTAATAAATCTTTCGCAATATTAATTCTTATTTCTTGTAAAAATTGCAATGGCGAAATTCCTAGTGCGATTTTGAAGCGACGATTAAGTGTACGCGTACTCATCCCAAATTTTTCTGCAAGCTGAAGCATATTAATTTCGCGATAATAATTATCCTGTAGCCAAATTTGAATTTGAGTAATGTCTTCGTCCGGGTGTCGATTATATTCCTGTTCGAAAAATCCGCTGGCCTCATAAGCGCGGCGAATTTCGTGAGAAAAATGTCGTTCCACATGATTTGCAATTTCTTTTCCAAATAATCGTTGAATAAAATGCACGGTTAAATCTGCTAATGAGTTAACGCTTGCCGCGCAATAAAGATTTCCCGCTTGCGTAATAAAATACTGACGCTTGAGTTGCACTAGCGGATAGTCTTTTTGAAATTGATCGAAGTAGTGCCAGTGAGTTGTGGCTGCTTTCCCGTCTAACAAACCGGCTTCGGCCAAAAAGCAACATCCGGTGCCAACGGCACTGATTAATGCTCCATTTTGGTATTCCTGCTTTAGCCACTCTAGTAATGCTGTACTTTTTTTTAAGAGTGGGCGCGGATTTCGCCACAAGCCTGGGATATAAATAATTTGGTTATCGGAAAATTGGTCGATAGCTCCATCCGGCTGCCAACGCAAACCAGACCTTGTCATAACCTGTTCGCCAGTAAGACTGGCGGTGCGAATTTTAATGGGAGGTGGATTTTGCAGGCTTCTACTTAACTTTTGTGCTCTCTCCGCGGCACTTTGCGCTGCAAGCAACATTTCGGAGGGCAGGGTGGCACTTGTGGCAAGCATGTTATCGAATAGGATGAAGGTGATATTGGTGGTTTGCATAAATAGCCTCATTTTGCCGCTTGGCTAAAATACCATTAATTATGGCCAAAACAACAATGACTTAAGCAATCTACAGCAATAGACTGATCGCAGTGAATTTATTGGTGTGAGGTTTTGTATGTCCCATTTGCCTATTATTGTTGGTTTTGGTGGTTTCAGCGCTGCTGGACGTAGTTCTGGTCATCATGCCTATCGCCGCATGGTAATCGAAAGCCTTCCTGCTCAAGATCGTCAGGAAACCCTGGCTGGCTTAGCGGTGATGATGGGCTTGGTGAAATATGAAAACGATCAATATCAAGATGAAAACGGCAATTCATTAACGCTGGCGCAAATCGAAACTAATCATGGCGCTGCCGTATTAGATGGAACTTTGATTCGTCGAATAGAAAAAACTTTTTTTGATGTTGATGCTGCGCATTGGCAAAAAAATGCGGTTCTGGGCACTGAAGATGAATCTTTGGTGTTTGATATTCGTCGTCGCGATTTACCTGAGCCCGTTCCAGCGAATTGGCAAGTAACCGATCTTGATGATGATCGTGTTCGCGTGAGCGCTGCCGGTGGCCTTGAAGTGAAATTTGATAGCTACCGGGAATTGCCAGTGAAATCTGCAGGGCAACTCCCACGCGGCTTTAATCCCGGCGCACTTTATAATTCCCATTATCATCCACGCGCGTTGCAATTAGCGGTGATCGGTGCCTCTGATGCGGTACAGTCTATCGGCATCGAATGGCAAACTATTATGAATGGGGTAAACCCTGACCAAATTGGTGTTTACGCCAGTAATGTTATGAGCCAAATGGATGAAAATGGTTTTGGTGGTTTGTTGCAGGCGCGCCTTAAAGGTGGCCGCGTTAGTACCAAGCAATGTCCATTGGGTTTGAATACCATGCCTGCGGATTTCGTGAATGCTTATATTCTCGGTAGCGTTGGTCACACGGGTGCTATCGTGGGCGCGTGTGCTTCTTTTCTCTATAACTTGCGCGCTGCGGTTGAAGACATTATTAGCGGTAAATGCCGCGTTGCTGTGGTGGGAAATGCAGAAGCGCCTATTCTGCCGGAAATTATCGACGGGTACGCCACCATGGGTGCGCTTGCCAGTGAAGATAAGCTCAAAAAATTGGATAACGCTGAGCAAGCTGATCCACGCCGCACGAGTCGTCCCTTCGGTGAAAATGTCGGTTTTACTATGGCAGAGGCCAGCCAATACATCGTGTTGATGGATGATGCCTTGGTAATCGAGTTGGGTGCCGAAATTCACGGTGCCGTGAGCGATGTGTTTATCAATGCGGATGGTTTTAAAAAATCTATCTCGGCACCCGGCCCAGGCAATTACATCACCATGGCAAAAGCCGTTGCTGCTGCTCGTGCATTATTGGGCGATGAAGCCGTGCGTGAACGTTCAATGATTCAGGCGCATGGATCAAGCACTCCGCAAAACCGCGTGACCGAATCGCAAATTTTTGATCAGGTTGCACAAACGTTTGGCATCACAAATTGGCCGGTATCTGCAGTAAAAGCTTATGTAGGGCACTCCTTATCCGCAGCGAGCGGTGAGCAATTAATTTCTTCGTTGGGTATTTTTAAATACGGATTAATTCCCGGCATTAAAACTATCGATAAAGTTGCCGATGATGTTTTTGCAGATCGCTTGAATATTTCTATTGCTGATGTGGACCGCAAAAATTCACCGATAGATATCGCCTTTCTAAATTCAAAAGGCTTCGGCGGGAATAACGCAACGGCGAATGTATTGGCGCCCCATGTTGTTGACTCCATGTTGTCTCGCCGTTACGGTGCTGACGCTATTACAAGTTACAGTGAGCGTCGCAAGGCAACTTCTATTAAAGCACATGATTACGATCAACAGGCCTTAACAGGTAATTTCGATACCATTTATCACTTTGGTAAAAACCTTATCGACGAAAGCCAAATCACTATTAGCCGTTCGCAAGTAACCTTGCCAGGCTTTGCGCATCCGATAGATTTGCAGTTGGTTAATCGTTTTGCGGATATGACTGACTAGATCTTGTGGTTTTCTGGCCTAAAAACCCTATACAAACCCATCACTTTCACATAAAATGCCGCGCCTTTCGCACACCTTTGTGTGCGAGTAACGCTTTCGCATTCGTGCAATTAAGAAAGTTAACCGAGATCGCACACGCGTTCTCCCCTAGTAAACACAGGAAGAAGACCTCAATGGTAACTATTCGTCTGTCACGTGGCGGCTCTAAAGCACGTCCATTTTATCATTTGACCGTAACCAACAGCCGCAGCGCTCGTAATGGCCGTTTCATTGAGCGTATTGGTTTTTTTAACCCGGTAGCTCGTGGGCAAGAAGAAAAAATTCGTGTTGATGCTGACCGTTTGGCATTTTGGGTTGGTCAAGGCGCGCAATTGAGCGATCGCGTTGCAACTATCGTTAAAGAAAGCCAAAAAGCTGCATAAGTGAATCTGACGCCTAATGTCTACGAACTCTAATTTGGTTAATGTTGGGCGTATCACAGCGGTTTTTGGTATTAAAGGATGGGTGAAAGTCCATTCTTATACATCGCCAGCTGAGAATCTTTTTGAGTATCACCCTTGGTGGTTGAAAACTGCTCACGGTGTTAAAAAAGTCGAGATTGACGAAGCAAGGCCTCACGGCGATGCGTTTGTTGCCCATATTGTTGGAGTGGATGATCGCGATTTAGCGCTAACTTTCACTGCAGTTGATATCGCCATCGAACGCGATCAGATTCCAGAGTTGGACGACGGTGAATATTACTGGAGTCAGTTAGAGGGTTTGGCGGTTTACACGCAATTTTCCGGCACGCGTCAGCGTTTGGGAATTGTGTCAAAACTGTTTGAAACAGGTGCAAATGATGTTTTGGTGGTAGTAGGCGATGCCGAATCTATCGACCAAAAAGAACGTTTAGTACCTTATGTTCCTGAGCAATTTGTACTCTCTGTGGATTTGGCTGCAGGCGAGATGCTGGTTGACTGGGACCCAGAGTTTTAACTCTGGGGATTTAAATAGAGAGAATCCAGAATTTTAAAAAACATTGAAGGGGTTGTGGTGGATAATCAACCACAAAATGGGTCGCCGTTAAAAATAGCGGTAATCTCGATTTTTCCCGATATGTTTGGCGCTATCGCCAACTTTGGTATTACCGGCCGCGCGCTCAAGCAAGGTTTGGTGGAGTTGAAAACCATCACTCCGCGAGATTTCGCTCATGATCGCCACTCAACGGTAGATGATCGCCCCTTTGGCGGTGGTCCTGGAATGGTAATGATGGTCCAGCCTTTGCGCGATGCGATTGCAGAAGCCAAAGTCTGGGCGGGTAGTGAAGCTAAAGTGATTTACCTGTCGCCACAGGGTAGAACGCTGGATCAAGCAGGAGTTGTACGGCTTTCGAGCTACAACAATATGATTTTGATCGCGGGGCGCTACGAAGGTATTGACGAACGTCTGCTGGATACAGTTATCGATGAAGAATGGTCCATCGGTGATTATGTGTTAAGTG
>Ga0247741_1001695_pt1 | contig 12213 bp, 12 predicted proteins | sample UWRJL213509R2_FD_180945 | JGI IMG/M metagenome (GOLD analysis project Ga0247741, IMG submission 180945) | Plant litter microbial communities from Arlington Agricultural Research Station in Wisconsin, United States - UWRJ-L213-509R-2 | ecosystem: Environmental > Terrestrial > Plant litter >...
GGAGAAGAAATCTAACACACCTTGTCGGCGATCTTTCATGCCAAAATATGTCAATCCAAATTCCTTTACATTCTCTTCCAGAGCAGCGCATTGGGCACGGGAATCAGGCTCCGAGATAAATGACTCTACAGAAGTGAAGTTCTTGCGGGAAACGGTCCTGTATTGCTATCGTCAATATCAAAATTCATCTCCTGTCAAGATAAAGAGAACGCACGGAACATTGTGGTCCACAGTGGCTAGAGTACAATCTCTTCTGCGAACGGGCCTTCCTGCGTTGCGGCTGCCACAAAAGTGTCAGCTCGTGAACCCTCCAAACGACAGAATGACAACGAACTTACAGTCCCTCGAAAGCTTGCGGACTCGTTACTTCGTGCACCAGATGACTACAATCCCAGTCGAATTCAAGTTCATACGACCACGACGAGCACTTACCGATCGATATATACGAGCGCTAAACCGTCTTCTTTCACGTCGCTATTCAAAAAGGAAAGATATCAGACCCAGGTTCAACGCCACTGCCAGATCAATATCACTCACACGACGTGATCATCCCAAATTTTGTCATACAATGTGCGGGGAGCTGGGATTGCAACTGGCATTTCGGTGATGAGTATGAGAGGGAGGTGGTAAAGAGGTAAATCGGATGAAGCAGGCTTTGGGAGGATGGAGTCTTATAACTGGGCCAATGATAGATCGTTCGGCAGCGGAGTCGGCCGATAATCTTATTTTAGGATCGGGAGTTGGGCCGACGTCCAATCAGAGGGCATTCTTCTGTCACTTGAGACCCAGGGTTAATTGAAGTGGGAGACTTTCATCACGCAGTTCATCTCAACTTGCTCACAGATTGAGCTGTAGAGTACTGATTGTATGCTATAGTCATTCCCATTCCTTGTATCAGATGATAATCAAGTAACTTGAGTCTTGCGAACAAGGTGGCCTAGAATTTTCTGGTCATTGAGCGCCTGCACGAACGATAACAGACGCTGGCGCAGATCGGGTTTAGAATACAAATCTATACATCCTATTGACAGATGGGGTAAAAGAAACAGTAGGAAGGACAGAGACAGAGGACGACAAATCAAGTAAGGAGTAGCAGCACCGTGTACGTTAGAAACACGGCCGCCTAACCCTATCGCACACGGCTCCAGTCTTTCATCGCCCGGTCGGCGTCACGAATGAGCCCCAGCACAATCACAGAGTATACTACCTTCTCCGTGGTAGAATCTCGAAAATGCTTCACAGTTGTAAGCTTTGAGTACCTCAAGGGACGAACAAGCGGTAGCACGAGACGGCGTTGTCCATTCTCCACTGCGATGGGTTCTTGAGCCTCCTTGAGTTTGATCTCGAAAGGATCCTCGAGAGTGCTGTTGACAATGTCGCCATGGGAGTCGAGACTATTGTCAATCGAATAGCTGAAATCACCGTAATCAAGCTGAAAAGCGACGTGCTTTGGAGTGGCATCTTGATCTAGCAGAGGAGATCCGCAACAGGACATCGAAGAGCTTATTTCGTCGCCGTCAGAGACGTCGTCTTGGATGTGTTGAAAGCCACCGGGTTCTTCCTTCAGGAACGGCAGTGTGAGCGATTCGCGGTAGATTGCATGTCGTCTGGTGGATTTTGCCTCAAGTTCTAGGAGGTCGAAGGGAGGGCGAACAGTACTGCTTAAAGAAAGAGTCTTGCTGCGGTGGCTTCTAGACGTCGACTGGTTCCGAGGCAGCCTTGGAGGTTCAAAGTTCCCAAGGCTAGTATACTTGTGATGGCCCTTGTCCGAGCGAGATTGAAGTTGTAAAGAGCGTGAGGTAGTGTAATTGGGAGCGGTTGTCTTCCCAGAACGACCGGGAGACCCAGGAGATTCCCGAGATGAGGTGCGCGTTGCAGTGAATGTTTCGACAGGAAGCATCCCTCGCCTCGGGGTGGAAAGTCGAGCATCGCGGTTGAGATCCACCTCAGACAGTATGCGTCGTCCAGAGCCAGCGACGCTTCCCGTAAGGGGACGAGAAGTCAGAGATCTCTCAGAAATTTTGCATGGAGAAGGTGACTTTAGTCTCCGTTGCTCTGGCTCCTTGACATGTCTGCTGTCTTTGCCAAACTTGTCCGGAGATGGTGATGTTCTTGTCTGAGAATACGGCCCTAGCATTCCAGAAGGGGAGCGTAGTAGGTGGGTTTTATGAACCACAGGAAGAGCACATTGGGCCTTGTTGTCAGCCTCGCCGATCGCGTGCTTGCTGGCATCTCGGAGAGGGACGACCTGGAACCGGTGAGGAGTGTTATCTCGCACAGCGACACGAGTCTGCATGGTAACCCTGTTCTCAGAGGTTGAGTCGTTGAAAGAGTTGAACCTTCCGCTATTTACTAGTCCATTGGCAGAATCGCGAGTAGTCAAGTTGGATAGAGTCAAGCCACGAGAACGAGAGAGACTGGGTGCTCGTGAAGAGGAATCGCTTAGTTCAGAGGATGTATTGTGATAGTGCGTCCGGGTATCGCGAGACATGGTGAGCCTTTGCCGAAGTACTGGTGGAGTGGTCGAAGTTGAAGTGGAAGAGTCCCAACGTGTTGATGAATGAGATGAAGGTTGAAAAGGCACGTGCATAATCCATTTAGCTGCTGCTTTCCACAGGTTGTGTAGTCTCCCGGAGGCAGACTCCGATACCCGTTGATGAGACTCGGTCGCGATCAACTCCTGTATGGAGTCTGCTACGAAACGCGATACCTTGACCTGCGTAAAAAATTTCCACGCTTTTTATTCCCACAGTAGCACATTTCTTTAGCCATGTGATTCAATAAACGCGACGCGCCAGTACACAAACGTTGATTCTCTGTGATTTTCCTCACTCGCGACGCGTCAATTTGGCATGTCAGGCTCTAAGGAGCCACAAACACCCTTCCGAGTCACCCTGGGACCTCCCACGACGCCATTTTGGTCACAAAACACGCCCGGGACGGGTATTTCTGCTTATCCTACCTCTCTGGCAACCCCAACTGGTTCTCGAACATCCCAGACGCCTGTACCAACTTCGCGAAAGCGCTCGAATAAGGAGAACGAGCTCCCCACTGTTGTCAAGCGCCAGAAAACTTCCCACAAACTCCCAGATCAAAAGCCACCACTATCTGTCTTTGAGAAGCTGCAAGTTTTTCACGGATTTCTTCGCGACGAGCTGCTGTGGTCGTATGGCGAGCTTCTTTTCTACACATCTCAGCGTCTCTCTGGCAAGAATCGTGACGATATCCCCCCCACACCGACCCAAAGGCACTCGAACAGTAAATGGTCTGCCTCCCATGAGCAAATGACCGCGGTAATGCAGCACTTCTTCAATGGCCGCGGAAAATTCACTCCTGCGATGGTCCTTGAAAACTGGTTTAGCCATCACTATGGCCGTCTCGAACGCGAATCGACTCTCATGTATTCCACGCAGCAAAACACTCCGTGGCGCGACATCAAACCCGTTCGTGCGGCACTCACTTCATTTGCCGTTCAGGTTGTGGAAGATCGACTCGTTGAGGAGGCAGAGCTGGCAGTACATCCCTCAAGTGGTCTTCATGTCTCGATCTCGTACAAGAAGTCAAATGTCAAGCAAATCGAGCGGACCGATATTGGGAACACAACGGTTGAGCGCACGCAGGATATAATCAAGTCCTGTCAGCCGTTGACGTGGGCATTGCTGCTCAAATTATCCGCTCGTGACCCTCGGAAGGAGAGTGGTGCTGCTGTGGTGCGTCAGAAGCGTCCTCCTGAATTGGTGAGTAACAATCAAGAACAGCTGCAACTCCTTCAAGTTGGTAGTCATGAGGGCCAAATGGGAACGTATCATGCAAGATTTTTCGACAGAGAGCCCAGCCAGCTGTTGAACTGAATTTGAAAGGTTGTTCGAGGCTGTTATCAGACATGACACTTGCCATAAACGCGTCATTATTGTAATAGTAGGACATCTAATTAGCGACGCGACGCGCAGCGTGGGAATGCACGTGACTGATTTTTTTTACGCAGGTCAAGGGCTCGCGTTTCGTCACAGACTACAGGTTGTGCAGCCTGCCTACATTCATATGAGAGAGGACGAGGCAATGGCGAGTTTCTTCTATCGTCGACAACTGTTCTCAATCCCGGTTATTGCAATCTAACGAACCGTCGAAGTAATTAAAATTATTGATGTCCAATATTGCCCCAATATTGCATTCATATTACACCCATGCAGATGATTGGAGCACGTACAGAAGGATGCTCTCCTTAATCGAGCTCGTCTGGGGCTTCCCCAGGATACAGCATGGCCAATCTTCTTGAATTCACCGACAATATCTCACAAAAGTCGAGCTCCATGTCAGCGTACTGTACCATTTCGTTCAATTCGGCCAGGGGTGTCGGAAACCTGTGGGATGCCTGATCAGCCAAGCCACTGATCTCGCTTAATCAGGTCCGAAACAGGTGCCTGCTCAGGCCGCATCAGATAGCCTCGCTTAGCCAGCCGGATCAGGACCGGGATTCCCTGATGACATCAGTGTATCTGGGTCGATAGTTTACGGTAATAGATGTGCATTGTAACATGTCTCCCCGCGTCTATTACCCGAGCTTTGAAGTAATAGAAGTAGTCTGAACTTACTTAGGGATAATTCTATGAAATTTGTTGTACACACGAGCAAAATCTCCCAAAAATTATCCACAATCTCGGAGGATCAAGAACCATAACATGGCGGTGTTGGGAATTGACTCAGATACCCCATTATGAAGTACATTTATCCAAAATTTCTCCTAATCATCCGAGGTATAGGGAGAGATAGATTTCATGTAGAGTCTTGCACCCTAAATATTGGTTAGATTCCGAGTTGGAACCGGGCCATTTATTAAGAAGACGATAAATACCTTCAAGCTCATACTATATGGTATCGTAAACGCCCCTCAATCGGTCATACATGGCTTATCGACAACCCTCGGAAGACCGTGTCTGCACATATTGCTCTGGAAAATTTCGCGCTCGAGGACTTGCTTCCCATGAGCGGCATTGTCCACAACGACCAGCAGCTCCGCCGGTTCCAGTGCCACACGCTTTAACAAATATAATTCAGCGTGATCGTGAAGCAGGTAATACTTATAACTGCTGTTCAAGTGCCAATGTTCTAATAGCTTACAGTTCTTCGTGCATTGACGGTTGCAGCCTCGAGCGAGACAACCGAAGATCCCAGTATTGTTCACCCACAACCTGCCGTTGGCACACAGGAACTACAAGATCAAGACGATGGTATAGACGGTACGTTATTATAATTACAGCATATTATATCTCTACGACTCAAAATATTTGGAATCCTTCGTGATAGAACCCTTTGATCACCAACCTGGAGCGGATCAGATGAACGTCGAGGAGGAATTCAATGCTGACGATATTAAAGTAGAGTTTCATCCTCACTCCGGGAAACCAACCCAAATATTCCCCTTCGATGACTTCACTCGACTAGCGAGTCACAGTGATCTCGTACAGATTCAAGAAGAGAATCGGCCCAATACTGGACGACCTCCCTGGCACCCATTCACTACGAGAACTGATTTCGAACTTGCCGAACTGATGCTGGACGCCCACCTCAATGAAAACCAGAGCAGCACTTTACTCAAGATTGTGAACAGTATTGCACCACGGTCTAAGGAACTCACTATCAGTACCACACAGCATTTGTCAAGCATCTGGGGATTTGCTCGAGGCTTGCAAGCATCACAGGTATGTAACTATAATTTATTCTAAAGACACTTATTTTTAACTGAAGAACTCAAATCTCTCTCCATAGTTTCAAAAGAAGACAATTTCCGTCGAATACTATGATGGAGAGATGCTAGAATTCGACGTACATTACCGACCTCTCTGGGATTGGTGCAAGGAGCTTCTTCTTGACACGCTCACTGTTTCCCAGTTCGAGTGGGATGCCCAGCGGCTCTACAAGTACAGCGACGCAAAGAAGAGCTTTGTTCGCTTTTATGACGAGCCATGGACGGCGGACGCATGGTGGGAGTACCAGGTAAGTAGTTTACCGATAGCAGTACTTCCTCCTCAAGTCCTACTAATATACGCCCTATAATTACCAAGTCAACCATTACCATTGAAGGAAAGCCGTTCTCCATTATTATTTGGGCTGACAAGACGCGTCTTTCGTCGTTCGGGACGGAAAAAGGCTATCCTGTGCTCGCGCGGTGTGCAAATCTCCCCACAACTATTCGGAATGGATCTGGGTTTGCTGGAGGCCGTCTTGTGGGTTGGCTGCCGATTGTACGATTGTAATTTTAATTAATGACAAATACATTGACTGATTGATTTTGATGCTCTATTTAGCCTCGAGAAGACTCTCGATGGACCAGGAAACCTTCTTACGTCAATCTGAAGCGCCAAATCTGGCACGCTGCCATGAGGGAGATTATTAGCTCTCTCGAACCTCATACTAAATTTGGTCACAATCTTCGCTGCGGTGATGGTGTGTCCCGCACAATTTTCCCTCACATTATTATTCTTTCAAGTGATTACGAAGAGCAGTGAGTCCAAACTTATGAATAGCATGTGTGGCGCACTAATCAAACGTAACGTGCGCTTGCCTTCTTTTTAGGGGTTTCATGTCCCTCACGCGCGGTAACCTCGCCAACTTCCCTTGCCCAATCTGCCTCGTTCCACGCGCTAGTCAGTCCGATATTCGTCAACCATTCACTCTACGCACCACTGCCAGCATGAGACAAGTCTTTGATGATGCTCAGGCGCTGAACAGTACTGCGCGGGATAATTTCCTGCGTGAATACGGTCTTAGAGATGTCGAAGTATTACTTTTTTTTCTTCTCTGTCTGTATTATAGATAAAATTTAACATATACTCTGAATCCCAGAACGCCTTCTGGAACTTGCGTGGCACAGATGTATACCAGGCTCTTTCATGGGATAGGCTTCATGCCTATCATCTCGGATTGTTCGGCGACCATATCCTCGGTGAAATTAAGAAGGTCATTCGTGAAGACTTCCCCAATGAAGGTTGGCATGCAGCTATCTCAATTGACGAAGGGCATGTTGGTTTCCACATTATGAGTGCCATTTAAATAACATGTTATATTTGCATTAGTCTTCAGAGCGTCCCACCGTGGAGGGAGCTTTACCATTTCTCCTCGCTGGCAAGTACCGGAGAATTTGCGGACGGTAGCAAGCTCGAAGATCTATCGAAGGTACATATGTTTATATTCTTACCAAATATCAATCTGAATCCAATCAATGGTCGTCAGGTTCTGCTCTTTGCCTGCCTTCGTGCATTCACACCAGATACCACTGAGCGGGGCTTTCTTCTCCTCAAGATGCTACGAAGCTATCTTGAACTCGACATGTATGCTTCATTAACGGTGCACACTGAAGAAACCCTTGACGCCATGGAAGCAGAATTGCTTCGCTTTGGTGATCTAGTACAAGTACGCTAATCAAATTCATTGTGTTTCTCGATCCGAGATTAACTGCAATTTCAATTAAATCGATCCAGGAGTACCAGAATCTTACGGACGACAAGTCTTGGGACTTTCCTAAAATGCACTCACATATACACACATGCCTGGATATCAGACGCAAAGGAGTTACGCGAAATTACAACACTAAACCCAGCGAGAAGGCGAACGGTCCCCTCAAGAAGTTTTACAAAGGGCACACCAATTTCAAAAATGTTGCTCCCCAGGTGCGTCGCCATTGATCAGCTCGTCTATTTAATTAAGAATACTGATTTAAAAGACTTACTTGCACAGATACTCAAAGTTGACGAAATGCAAGTTGTGGCATCAATTATTCGCGCTGAAATCGATCATCAAGACGAAAAGCAGCGGCCCAAACCAGCGTCCGAAGAGTCTGATGATTTAGATGCTGTTGGGGCTGAGGCTCACGTCGATCCAATTACACAAAACCGAGTAATATTTGGGTCTTTCCAGCCTGAAACAACCCTCGACAATCTTGAGCATCTGCATGCTGGCGATAGCGCGTTCAACGGCCTTCATTTGAAGGTCGTAAGGGCTCTTAGACGAGAGCTCAACGGGGCTCAGGTCCAGCTCCTGGGTGATCAGCGGGTGAGCGTTTGAATGTATCAAATTTGTGCGTCGTCTCATTTCCCAACCTCAAGGTTACACCCTATCTTTTTGCCAAGATCAATTACGGATCCGTCATTGACTGGTACTGGAAGGCTGACATCGCTCGTACCAACCCTAATTTTCACAACCGTCCTCGATACGACTTTGTGTTGCTGCAAATCGACGCAAATCAGTGCGTATTTATTCAACTACTATTTCTATTTTCTACAGAATACAATGGGATCAAGTATCAACTGGCCCTCGCACTGCCTTTGGACCTTCCACCACTTGAACGTAATGCGCAACGTGATAGGGAACTTCGACTATGCAGGGTAAGACCACGACGCAGGCAAGCGAGTATTATCGTAAACATGGAGATGATTGTACGTGGCGCATTGCTGACCGAAGATTTATCGTCTGAGGGAGGGGAGAAGCTGGTGGTCGAGTTCATAGATGAAGATTTTTGGCTTCGATTAAAGTCAGTAGATCTTATGACACGAGTAACTATGCATTAATTATAACTTCATCAACTCTTGACTCTGGATTCCGACTGTTTTTACCGAGTTTCGTTATGTGAGACGTTTCAACTATTAGACGTCAGTTCAGGGCAACTCTGTCGTGATGGACCGGGCGGCTAATTTTTAAATGCACGAAGATTAATTCAGCACACCTCAGCAGCACTCTAAATCAATGGCTCTAGGCATGATGAACCTTTCTTGGTTCGCTTATATGTGACGCTGCTGTCTAGTACACGAGAACTAATTAATAATAGAGATTCACAGAATGCCTCAGCTTTAATCGAGCCCGTTTCGTGAATATTATGTATTAGGATCTATCGAATGGCTGCCTGCCTTTCTGCTGGGTAACAGCGTTAAAAACCCAGGCCATCGGACTTTACGCCTTGTCTGAATCTTGTCGACCTCGATCTTCCTCTTCCTCAACCCAGTATACTGATGTCTCGTCGCATTGTCTCCACCATTTCTGCTTCATCGACGCCCTCTGCTTCGCCAGCAGTTTCAATGGGTGCAGCAGGCTCCATATCGGCCACTGGCATCAATGGAAATGGTCCCACTGCGTCTATGTCTGAAAATACCTTGACCTCATCGTCGACACTTGCAAGCCTTATGGATAAGGAGGGTATGTACGCGGTGAGTCATTACTTTACTGTCTATAACTATTTTGATGTTCCCTAACATCTAATCATATTCTACTCTTAGGAATTGGTTCGTTTGCAGGCCACGGTGAACAGGCTTGAGGCCAGAATTGTCGAATTGAAGGCAGAAAATACCGACCTTCAGATCCACATCGGCAACCTCCAACGAGGTAAGAAGGGGAAAGCTGCCGCCAGTGCTGACTCTGTGGGCGGTCTCAATATGGACGCTGAGGCTCTCAGGAGGGAAGTTGCCAAATGGGGGAAACATTTCGTGGCGTTCTATACGATCATCATTCCCGCCTCCGCGTTTGCTGGTGTCCCAGACCCAGCATTCCCTCATGACCATCCCTCTCGATACACAACCCCTCAGCTCAAGGCAGCCTGTCTTACTGCGGAGTTATATCATGTTATTCCTGATCGCTTCCACGAGCTCCTGCGGCTTGATCAAGGTGTGGGCCATACGAGCTTTGTAAAAGCGGTAAGTCCTTGGGTTTATTATTAATCGCATGTACTAATCTCATTGTCACAGTTCCGTGAGGGTGCATCGGGCGCAAGGTCGAAGTTACTGCAGTACATCAAAGAGTGCGCACCTGGGATCTTTGGTGTTCCTCCCGCATATTTCACCAAGACCGCAGACTCGCTTGCACAGTTCGAAGGGAATGACCGTCTGAAGAAGCTCTTGGGGTATAAAGGACGGCACCCGAATACGAAAGCCATGATCTTCGAAAGGGTTCCTCCCTTATGCTATCGTGACTACGAGTGTGTAACAGAGAATTTGTTCACTAATATGGACGTCCTGAAGGTATGTTCCATTCCATATTAATCACTCTGCATTCACATAAATTAAATCCTCTCATAGACCTCGAGACGAGGTGTGTTTGGGCAGAACGCTGCTGAGAATGCTGAGAGAGCTGTTTCTCGATGCATAAGCATGATTTTACGGACTGATCAGTCTCCTGAAACAACACCCGGGTTCATCTCGGCAATGTACACATTCGTACGTCGCTAATAAGTTTAATTGCACTATTTAGATCTCACCAACATTTAAACATTCTCCATTCAGACGAGAGTCATGTTGTCTCCCGATCCATCATTCACCGACAGTGGCATCGGTTCTGTTACAAAAATCAACTACATCGCCGATTTCGAACTCTTCAAGCAAATGATCATCTCATTCGCAGACAATAGCCCCGAGTGGTGGGAAATGACGAAGGCATTATGGGATTCTTTTGTCTTCGCAACCCAGACAAAAAAGAAGAGCGGCGCCAATGATCCAAATTTGGAAACAATCGACATTGACGGCGAATCTGATGAAGCACAGATCAACCGCGGGCTCGAACGCCTGACACTTTGGAAGCAATCCACTCCTCCCACGTCTCTCCCACCGACTGGACCTGCATCTGTCAATCATGTTCTGGACGACAAATCTGATTACGATGACATCTATAACGATGAGCAGGAGCCTGATATGGTAGGTAACCACTCACGATGTCATCCTTATTATCACACTGATTCTGATCAAAAATAGCATCTCACCGGATCACCGCAACCACCCTCCATCCGACCAAAACTTTCCCCGATAGTCACATCTCTCCCACCGCCTGCCTCTCGCACTCCTGCATTGCCTGGACCCACTGATCAACCTCAAGTTCCCAGCACAGTCAACCCGGGATTGACGCTGGCAGCACCCCCATCTCAATCAGGTACTACTTTGATCTCCGATCCGCTCACCATTGTTCCTGAACCGGATTTACCGGGGACCGAGCCACCTGTTGGGACCAAGACCAAGCGCGTTACAGCACCTCGCAAGAACCAGCGCGTTGTTAGCAAGACAACGACCAATGCTGACACTCCTATTGAAGCCGCCGTTGGTCGTGCTACCAGGTCCAAGACGTGTCGGGTATGATTATTATACAACTTGTTGATTCACTAGCTTAGCCTCCGTCAAGATATAATACATGTTGTACAAAGTAGTATTATTAGAGGCTAATAAATACTGTCACGCACCTTTGGTACAGTGAAAGAGCTCCAAAGAAGTCATATCCGAAAGGAGAGCGCAGGGAATGTCAGATATGATCATACCAGGCGATACACTGATTGGGGGCATATATTCTGATTATATGCCACCAATATTATCAGCTTTATGCCCTAGCGGAAACTATGGTAAGTCTGAATATCGAGTGAGCTGACTAATCAACCCTAAGCCTAGTGTTCGAATCCTGAGTGAGTAAATTAATTATAATCTGAAATTTCTGTACATAAATATAAAATCATACGCTAATTAAGAAACAAGTGGTTGCCTATCAATTATCATCACAATCATATATAAGTATACTGGGCATGCTGGCGTCTCTAATCTTTTCGAAATCCCTGAGCAGAGCGTACATGATCAGGGACCAGCTACCTGATTAGGCCGCTCAAGATCAGACCAGGGCTCTCTGATCCGGCTAACTCCTCGTATGATCATGCGTGAGCAGGTTTGCCCGCCGGATTGGTCCTGATTGATCTAATCAGGCGATTTGGAAGTTTCCGACAGGGGGGACAGGGGGACAGGCTGGACGAAATTTGGACGTCGGCCATCCTGAGGTGGACAGGGGACATCTCCCAGAATTCGGCCAAAGTAAACATTCGGCCGCTTGTGCTAGTAGTAGCTTGCGATGCAGAGCTGACCCCCGAGTTGTCCGTGGTCTTGCAAAGGCAATGGACCTCGAGTGACATGCAATTGAAGCTATACTTGGACTCGAATGAAGAAATTTTCACGAAAAAAAGTGGTCAAGGTGCCAATATAATAGAAATAAATTAGTAATTTCTTTCAATCAATGTGCAACTGTGATCAAGGACGATTAGGCCTCGAATCGTCGGAAAATTCACTCTGGAGTAAGGATTTCGAAAATTACCAATTTTGACGCGTTTCTCAAACCACATTTTGGTGTCGGCCACATGGATGGGGGCCAGGGGACAGGGAACCGATTTCGTCCAAACCACCTGAGCTGGGGACAGGGGACGGCCGA
>Ga0247741_1001696_pt1 | contig 12206 bp, 11 predicted proteins | sample UWRJL213509R2_FD_180945 | JGI IMG/M metagenome (GOLD analysis project Ga0247741, IMG submission 180945) | Plant litter microbial communities from Arlington Agricultural Research Station in Wisconsin, United States - UWRJ-L213-509R-2 | ecosystem: Environmental > Terrestrial > Plant litter >...
GATGTCAAACTGTCAAAGATTACCGTCTCCGTGCCTGAATTCACCTCGGAATAAATGATAATCTATTCATAGGGTCTGACCCCCCTTCATAGATTATCTACACTCGAATAAACGCAAATAACCTGCCCACTCCACCTCCTAAACCAAACCAAACAGTCTTGGCGCGTTCTCTTGAGCGCATGCGTCAGCTGGCGCCTATCAGGTATCAATTTTGAACATCCAAGAGTCTCTTCAGAATTCCTTCCTATACGTATGTTTCTCACTTTCAGCTACATAATGTTTATATGACTGAAAATCGTAAGAAACCACTATGAAATAGTGACTGACTCGTGGACTGAATGATAATGAAGTAACAGGCGCCAATCAGGTGTTTGGTCTATGCAACGACTCTAGTAGTGCTAGCCCAGAGTGCTTAGCCAGAATGAGTCATGGATAAATGGTGTTCGCGGCGGACACCGATGGGAATTCGTGTAAAGGAGGACAGTGAATAAAATGCTTACGGTTTATGTTCGCCGCTAGATTAAAGAAATAACTGGCAACTCCCAAACCCCGACCTGTGACAAGATATGATATTCTGAATAAAAAGCTTGCGGAAAGTCATCCACTGTAAAAATGCCAATAATACTGTATATTTCTACATTTTTAGGTGCTATTTCCATTATGGTTCGAAAGCTCTTCTTCGTGGTAGATATAGTAAGTTACCATCTCTTTGAATATGTTCCAGCCATCTCTTTCAACCAAGACACTACCTCAGGAGTTTAAAATTTGGCCCGTTGGCGTGTTTATTGGCCGACATGACATGCACCATCCAGTTGATAGTCAAATCGAATTAATTCTTGCCTGAGTCGTCGCCAATGGCCTTGCTCTAAATTTCAGGATTTAAATAAACTAGAATAGTATCAAAAAGAAAAGTAACATGAACGACGATGAATTATAAAATGTCCGTCGAGACAATAGACCACACTTTTAATCCCTTGGATTTCCATCACCAATCTCGATATATCGCTCTCGGTCCAGACTCAGTACGTTGATATCATCCGTCTTCGATGAGGAAGAGATGAGTGCATGATCATGATGGTCGTACGGAACCTCGACCAGTACATCACCAGATGGGGGAGGGGATTCTTCTTGGATCTCACTATATTCGAGCGGCTGGAGATCTGCCAGTGAGTCCTGTGCGGGTGGAAGGTCCACAATACCAAGCTCCTTGGCACGATTGACGAAATTGAGCCAGTGGTTCTCAAATGTCCACCGATAAGGGTTCAGGTTGTAGAATCCATCCTCAAAGTCTTTCCGCGGAGTGACACGCTCACGGTACTGATATATGGCAAGTATGAGATCTCGTCCTGATTCCGTTGTGATTGTGTCCGATTCGAGGCGAATGAGCTTATAAACATAAGCGAATGAGGCAAAGAACAGGTAATCAGGCGAAAGGCCTGCTTCTGGATCGTCATGGAGATCTCGAAGGTGAGACGCTAAGGATTGGAGAAGGTTGTCGTGTCGCGAGAAGAGGGGGGATGTAGGTTTAAACCTGGACACTCCGTGTGCAGAGTCGTGAATGAAGTCAATCCCAACTGCAGAGAAGTAGGTGGTGCTTCCAGCATCGGCAGCGTCCGGGTCATAGGTTGCTGCGTTACGGAAGTAGCTCTGGAGGATATCAAATAGTTGTTCTTGACCATCTAGAAGTGCCAATATGATATACATCAGTCTGAAACGAAAAATATCAGACGCACTTACCTGGAAACTCACTGCCGACCCAGTATGTCAGTGGAGAATAACGCCGTGCCCATATGTTGTCCAGACGTATAGCCCCGTTGGCAAACATAGCATGTGTAATCTTCACAAGCGGTTCCATGACGGAGTTTCGAACTTCATCTACTTGCCCAGAACCTATCTTGCGAGGTAAAAACAGCATATGATGATGCATCAGCGCATCGACAGAGACAGTCTCGGCTCGGTCGCCATCCAGATCCAAATAGGTCTTTGCTAGATAGGAAAGGTACCACATGTAAGCTCCATCCGTTTTGTTACATTGAACGATGGGCTGGATACAATGGTGGGCGAGTAGATTATCCTGAGAGGAACCATTTCTGCCAATGTTGATAATGGCCCGGACCGTGTCGTACATAGGGACCGGTCGAATTTCCTTGTTGATACTGGTTTTCTTTGTACGTCTTGGATTCTGTCCCATGAAATCCAGATCTCGTTGGAATAGCCATGCGATCCCGATTTTGGCCCAGCTGTCGCCTGAGCTATGGCAAAAGATCAGGTTAATGGGACGCCTTTGACGACTAGAAATATTTTCAGAACCAGAAAGACCGCGATCGCTCTCCAAAAGCATGCTATGCGATACAACGCCCCAGTGATCGACGTTGTGACCACCGGAGGTCGATAGAAAGATGGCAACCAGAGGCTGCACTAACTGGTGGAAAGCCCACGACTGGGGCGACCTATAAGGGCACGGTGATCGCGGCATAGTCCCCCAGGGGAAGCGAGAAAAGAAAAGAAGCAGAGCTTGCGTTGTTGGCAATATCGTCGTCCATAAGAGGAAGAGCACAGTCGATCCGATAGCAATAGCAATGGGAATAAAGACAGCGGAGTTGAGACTCCAGAGAAAGTCAAGGACACCGGCCAGGAATAGGATGAGGGCGAGCTGGAGGAGGAGAGGTAGGGCGGTGAAGATTTGTGGTAGGTACCATCTATCAAGAGACTCGACGTTGAGATGATGAAGGGAGAATGCGATTTGAGGTTCAAGGTCGGTATAAGGGCGCAGATGCTCACGTAGCCATTGGAGCGCGATGATTCCTATGAGGACTGTGGCAAGGCTGAAGATGAGACTGAGGAACCAGAGGATGTTGACGCGGATGTCGGAGGAGGTAGGAATGAACTTGGGGGTAGTGAGGATGTCCGTTTCATTTACACGGCCTTCGAGTTGGGCGAGGATGCGCGACAAGAGTATCTCGGATGGATCTTGCTTCAGAGCCTTGTATGATTCGATAATGAACGCAGTGACGACTGCCGAGAAGAGACCAGCCTTCAAAAAAACATGTTGTCAGCTTTGGGACTTGTTGCGGAGGCCAGACTCACGAAGATAAGAAGGTTTTGAACTTCGTCCTTCCATGCGTCACATCTCACTTTGTCCTTCATCATTCGAGATTCCAACAACATGACGAATGGATCTCCGTCAATCTTTGGGAGTGGATACCGGAGAGGGTCGCCCATTCTCATTGGCTTGAACTAGACGCATCGGTCGTACAGCTGTGCTTGAGGTATCAACGTGGAACGCACCTCCTTTTCCTTCTCGGCTGGACTTGCTGCTGGATCGCTCATGTCCGTTTCTCCTTGCATCTGGGACATGCCTTGGGTGGATGAGTGCGTTGTTGTAGCCAGCAAGAAGCAACCTGCTTATGCTCCACCAGGCTGTGCTTTTAAGGTCACCCGGCTGTGATCTTATCTTATCGCCACACGCAGGCTGAGCTGTCGACTCCTCTTCCTTCTAATACAGTTTTATTCAATTATTCACTCTTACAGAATGACGTGGTCGGCTCCACCTTTTACCTTTCTAGTAACCTCCTCCTCGCTGTTTCCTCAGCAAGCCCAACCTCCCTAACTCACCACAGTGCACACTCATCCCAAGAACTCAGCGCTTGGCGTCCTCAGCCTGTCCGTCTCACCCCCATCTAATGTCACAGCATGAAGTGCATCTCCTCCTCTTACACAAACCGCCATATACCGCATTCCCATTCTGAAATTTGACCTTAAGCCTCAAACCACGCACGAACCATCTTGCATCCTTCGCCAGGTCACGAAATCAAGTCTCAGAAGCTCGAGTAGGCGCGTGATACCAGATTTTAGAACCCGTTCAACTCTCAAGATGCATATGACGCGATGTTCCATGTACTACCACTTCAGGTTCAGCAGGGGGGGGCAGTCTGGTGCAGAGCTAGAACTTGGGGCTTGATCAGGTTACGAGCGGCAATGTTCAGGTATGTCTGTTCAACCTACTCGCTCTCCAAACTCTCAAAAATTGTCTATCGCCGACCTCTGTAGATCCCAGCGCCGTTCACCTACCCATGGCCAACTTTTCACCATCACGTCCCCGTTTGAGGCTGCACTTGCAGAATGATGTGCTCGCTTCCTCCGGTCGAACCACTGTAACCCTGGACCTTCCTCAGTTGCATTTGGCAGTTTCCTACGTACTCAGCTCTTTTAGCGTACCTCTCAATGTATATCTACAGTGGTAGCTCTCAGCGTGTAAGAGTATTCATTTATAGGATTTAAATTGAATTCAAAAGCATCGAGCAGCTGACGCTTTAGGAATTCAAGATTCACAGGCGTGTCCGATGATCAATGTGAGTCAATTTCGAATGGCCTACTGGGAAATTTGAGGTATGTGGGTGCACACAATGCATAGCCGTACAGCGTTATGGACCAAGATGATTCTGTATGACCCCGACATAACACTTTTTGAGAACAAACCACAACCACCGCAAGTTAAGGTGGGCTTGCAGACTTACTCTATGGATTCAGTGAGACTGACTGCTGAGTTCTATAGATACCTCCATCCCCTGATCTCAATCTTCTAGTCTGAACGTAACTCGTTCAATATGGTTGACCAGGTGAGGACCTGATTTATGGCGCTGAAATATCTCAACCTCAGTAATTTATTCTTAGCCACCAGCTACCCCTCGCAAGGATCCACCAAGCATCTTTGTCTCCAACGTCGCGCGGACAAAGTACAGGCAAATAAATGGTGGTCCACATGAGGCGGCACTGATTTTACCATCCTTCATTGCTGCGCTACAGTCCATCGAGGCCAAGGGATATGTACTCCAAGGCGCAATGTACGGGCCTGATGGGGCATCGATCTTTATTTATACAGAAGATGAAGATTGGGATAGGCATATCGTTTGTCAGGTAGACTGAGGTGATGAATATGTGGCGTACCTTCACTTCTAATTTCTTGAATATCCCTGTGGGGGTTGCAGGAATTTGAATTCACTCCAATCATAACTCCTCTGTCTCGAGTTGTTTGTTACTTCATGAACTCGATCGATCGTATGATATGGACGTGAACGAATCAACCCACTGGTGTCCGACTTGGCAGGCAGACCTGTTATTGAACGTCCCTCGAGCGACTTTGAATTGCATATACCGAATATTTGATACGCAGTTAAAACCAATCTTCGTCTTCCGTATAAATGAAAATACTCGCCCGCTGTTCAGGTCCGTAAATTGCACCTTGGACTTGGTATCCCTTGGCCTCGACGGACTGCAGCGCAGCAATAAAGGACTGTAGGAGAAAAATCACGTCGTAATATGGACCGTTTTTTATTTCTCTGGCTTGCGTTCGCGCGACGTTAATTACATAGATGCTCGGTGAGTTTAGCTAAGAACGAATCAGTAATGCCAAGATTTTTGGGCCAGTACATTGTGTAGAGTATTTACCTGGTCAATCATAGTTTTTTTCTGAACCGAAGACATGGAGATTGGAGAAGGAACGTCCTATAGAACTCAATAGTTAGCCTCACTTCTGGGCCATAGTGAGTCTGTAGCCCCACCTTGACTTGTGATGATCGTGGTTCGTTCTCAAGAAGCGTAAGTCAGCGGCTCACAGAATCAAATCGATCCATAACTTGAATGGTGTTGTGTGTGTGCATGCTTACATGCCTGAAATTATGTTTTTTAATCAGTGGGTAACCAGTGGGCAAACAGTGGGCGATTCAAAATTGAGACCTAAGCCAGAACCCCCAACCAACATTGATCATCGAACGCAGCTATCAATCTTGGATCCCAGCTCCAGTCACTTACTCGAAGCCTCCAATCCCAAATGAAACTCACCACTCTTCAATTCGATTAAAATTCCACCAATGAATATTCTCTTGCTTGGCACCTCAGGTGCTTGGTCATTCACTCGATTGTGGATTATGTCAATTCAAAAGCACGCCATTTTCCCAACACACATTGATCATCGGACATACCTGTCAATTTTGAATGGGGTCATGGCAGATACTTATAACCCCCACTTGATCTCCACCCTGTAATGTTCATCACGCCTGATTACATCTTCGGTTGCCATGAACGAAAAAATTTCTGGCCCAAGGGTTTCCATAGTGGCGTAGCAATTGGAACGTGTATGGAGTACCTCGAATGCCATCCGGTTGGTATCTTCAGGACTGAGGGCTTGAGCTCCGGGTCAGACAAATGGGTCATATCTACTCTTATATTCACGGACAGTAAATAAGCGCTCGTGAGCTCGGGAATCTTATCTTATAGGCGTTTCGGCATGCTCGGGCTAGGTGGTGATCCGAATCAGGAAGTACAAATTCCTCAAACGGACGACTCTGCTGAATCGCACTCATCAAGCTTTTTGGTCTTCAGCTCCTCTACTCCTACTGCTACTCCATCCACTTATCCACTCTCACAAAATGAGATGGATTTCTAGTACCCCTCCGACAGCTCCTCCTTACTGTTTACCCAGCCAATCTAACTTACAACCGAATTCGTTTAATATTGCGGCTTTGGTTGATCTGCAAGTCAAGTACTCCTCGATATTCTCAACCTGTCCATCCTGTCTGTCTAATCTGAAGGCGTGTTGTGGCAAATCCTCCTCGCTACAAGGTCCATTATTTTTAGTAGTCAGTCTCGAGCCTTCAATGTCTCCCGTGTGTTGGGTGTTTCGGTTTCGGTTTCAGTTTCGGTAAGTCTTTACAATTCACACCTATCTTTGAGAAACTGATTTTTACTATAGATCTACGTCGCACTTATTCGTGGGTATAAGGCTGGGAAGCTCTTCTTAAATATAGAGCTGTTTCAACCTCAGAGCGAGACGATGGCTCGGCTTCATCACATTCGCAATATCACACCCGATGTGATTGCTACATGGGTATACTAGTATGTTATTACCACCCACTTTTGTCGGTCTAGCCTTTCTAACCCTCTTTTCCAGGCTCACTGGGCGCTTTCGGGTGATGAAACCTTTCAGGAAGTAGGCTCAAGCAGTGGTATACGTTACCTCAACGACTATGAGGAATACCTAACGATTCTTGAGACTGGCCTACAACAAAAGGGTTTAGGTCGCTCGAGTCCATCCTTCGAACAGTACCGTCGATTTTTGAGGTAGTGCCAATTATGTTGCATAGAGTATAAGAGTTGGTCTGAGGAGAAGAAAACCGAGAATTATATTCACATAATGGTCCTCCCTCCAAATCATATCCTATCGCGAGTCATATCATTGCAAAGACGAGAAAATCCTACAAACGTTTCTGTTCATTTATATAGAGCGGTAAAGATACGCTGCGTATGATAGAATAAAGAAATCATATTATCTTAGTGAATGCGCGCATTTTTCTCCGTCGTACTGCTTTCGACTTGTCGAATTCAGAGGATAAGGTAATGAGGTCCATTTTTTCACCATTTCGGAGGATAGTGGTACTTAATCGACAACAAGTATCCGTTCTCAATGACAGCATCGAGCTTGGCAAGAGTTTCGGAGTCGATATAACCGTCTTCGAGAGGCACTCCCATTGGCACCCATGTCGTAAATTTCACATTGCACATTGGCCGTAATTGGGTGTTACCGTCCATCTGGTCGAGACTGTACCATGAAGGGGTCTTGGATTAAACGCTGTTGAGGTTTCCGGTGAGAGATAAAGTGCTAAGTGGAGGGAAAAACAAGTCTTCACGATCAGCACCGCTTGTGGGGGGAGGTGCAAGGAGTTGGGAGAGTTGGTTGAAGCCGTCAACGGTAATGTCGTGCAAGGAGATAACCTTCAGATATGGCATTTTCCGAGTAAAGGAGATCACCTCGCTGGCCAGAGAGAACACGGCGCCGACGTGAAAATGAGAGAGATGGCAGGACGAGCGGCGGAGGAGGCCCACCAAGGAAGCGCGATCTCTTATCCATGGTGCAGAGAGTTTCTCCAGCGAAGAAAGAGTGAGGACGTCAAAGAGGTACATATGGTGACTCACGGCGTTAATTAAGTCGAGGGAACACAAATTTGGGAGTGTTACTTGAGATGAGGATGTGAGTAGTTTTGGGGGGTAGGGTTCACGATAAATGTTGAATATGATGCGCTTCAATTTCGGCGCTAACTTGAGAATCGGTACACATTCATCGAAGCGGACATCAGCCTGAGCTGCTTCGAGATGGGCGACATTGCTCCAGTCAATTTCTATTCGTGATAACCTGAAACTGTCAGCCATCACCACTTTTGAGGGACGGGTTGTACCGCATTGCATGGCAAAAGGTATTGCTGTATTGGTGGTGTCGCTGAAGTGGAGTGTGTGCAGCTGTAGAGAGCCTGAATCTTTGCCGTACATTCTCATAATCAAAGTGGGGGGAAGTTTCAAGTCCAATACCCGCCAATGGTCAGAGCTCGAGTTCAGGAGATCAATTATCGACTGAAAGATGTTCGCATTGTTATACATCCCACCATGATTGGGGTGCCACTGCATCCGTATAGACAGAGGAAATGCACCTGAGCGCAAAAGATGAGCGGCCACAACCTGCAATTGGGGGGCTAGCAAGCCCCCCAATTGCAGGGTGTCAGGGTGAAGCCGCAAACGTATGACGTTCCAAATCTGGGGGGTGGACCATGCAATGTCCCACCATTGGATGCTAACTGAGCCTAGAAGGTGCTGAGGAAAGCAGCTGATCCATGGCGTAGAGTCGCCCAAGTTTTGGTCAAGTGGTTGCGGTTCGTCGTCTGGCATACAGAAGACCCGTGATATGAGCTCGATAGGTAGGCGACTGATGACCCGGTCATGGGCAGCGTTCACGTCCGACTTCAAGGAGGTGATAGTGCGACGAAGATGACCAACGCGTATGGCATCTGATAATTGTCTTTCCGTGTCCTCGAGCTCCTGACATGGGCGGCAAGCGTAACTCTCGCAAATCCGCATATTTGCCAGATAATGTTTTCTTGAGGTGAGTCCAACTAGATGACATATATAGTGAAAGCCAAACTTGCACTGGAAAGCGCCAAACCTTAGAGTCTCAGACCTGGCAGTAGAAAATTCACGGTGGTAAGTGAGTTAGAATGACTGAGAACTCCCATACCGCCTCAAATTTGAATCTCATCGGCGTCCGGACCATTCGGCACGCTCGGGCCATGGATGATCCGAATCGGGCAGGTGAAAATGTTGGCCTTGCCTTGACAGTGACCCCAACCACATCGCCTCGACAGACGACTCTGCTGAAACGCGCTCATCAAAGTTTCTCGCAAAAGTGGTTTGAGATAGTCTTTAGATATCTCACCACGCATCAGATGTATGTCAATGGGCTATCAGCCTTGCCTCAATCGCTGACGCATCGACTCGGAGTCCAACAAGGTTTGTCTGGGTTTCATGCACAACTTGCCTACCTCGACCACCATATGCCTCATTAAATGACTATTCTGACGCGTCCTCTTCAGCCACGATATTAGGATGAGGCACGTCTGCCTTCTCCGACTCGTCGACGGGAGGCACGGGTGACCTGGTCGAACCGAAGACAGCCTTCAGGCATGTCTTCAGCTACTGCTACTGCCTTTTCATCTACTCATCCACTCACACAGAATGACGTGAACGCCTTCCTTTGTTAGCACCCACTCCGACAACACGTCCTCGCTGCTTTACCCACCCACTCATCTGATGTTGCCTTTGGCGAATCTCGGATTCCAAAACCTGGTGCCCGCCCATCGCAAGGACTTATCGCCATCCTGTCCATCCTATCATATCAATTCCACCGCCATACCAACCTTCGTTATTTTCTTTTCGCTGGCATCCCCAGACCTGGCGCCCACTCTGCTGTTGCCCTCTCCTAATCCTTGCTCATCCTGTCCATCCTGTTTCGAGATCTCGAGACATACACATGGTTGTGACCATCGAACACAGATCACTCGAATACGATGGCCACGACACGACCCAAGACGAAGATGAAGCGGACGACTTAGGCAACATGCCCTGAATGCATGCTCCACGTCGAACGAGAGTCTTGAGAACGCTGGTCGTTTCTTTCGACCTCAAGATATTCCTCAACGACTCTGAATTGGCGTGTTGGGTATCAACAGTTTTGACACGACCGCTGGGTTCAATGTCAACGTCGACATATGGCTAGTCTCCAATCGTAGACTGAGCCTCCTAAACGCGCCGAATTCAAGTACAACACAACATTCACAGATACTCTCGAACACCTCGAGCTCGGCATATCAACCTCAACTACGCACAAGTCGATGGAAACCTACCTTCAGAACCTGGAGGACGTGTCTGTACCAGCGACTTCGTCGTTATTGTTTGACCGCTCAGCGAGCAACCATAGCTCTGCATCCCAACCTCCAATCACGTGGACGCGCACGTGTAATGGCCATGGACCAATACCGCCTCTCCCATCACACTACGAGCAGGATGTCGTGGATATAACTTCCAAACACTGAGGCGTATCTACCTGCTCGGACTCGAACTGCCAGCACAAGCACCAGTCTGACTCTCACTCTCAAGACGCTTACGTTGGCATGAGCAGCTGGGATGCAACTCGGAGGCCCGGACCGCGAACCGGAAAGGGGCAACAATAACTCGACTTGCTCTTCACATCGAAGCACCAAGTCTCTTGAGGACATGGACCAAGATGGTTCTGAATCTCTCATCTCGGAGCGTTGCTCGAGCTGATGTGTCTCGTCTCATGCGCGATTTCAGGATTACTTGGGTGTGTTGGCATTGTCGCGAATCTCGGACTCGTCAAATTTGTACAGGGCCTCGAGCTCGCTAGTATAACAAATCACAATCGTATTCACGGCTGCTTCATCTAATTGCCTACCCCCATCCCTGTCCACTGTGACGAAACCTCGGAGGTGGACACGACAATTCATAGGTGCATTCAGTCCAGTAACTAATAACAAATCTCAGCAATTGTATTTACTCCCAATACTCGGCATTGCTAAATCCCTAAACTGCTCAGATGACTTCCCAATCCCACAACCTTCAACACGCCGAGTTCGTCTGCGTAAGGAGGGCAAGACGCCAGGGAAGACCGTTATAGTCCCCGCTAGCACCGGGGTCAAGGCCCTGATAGAGGTAGCGCATGTTGCAAGAGCTGATAGTGAGGGTTTGGTCGGTGCTGTTGCGAATCATCTCCCCGTGGCTGATATCTTTGGACCAGGCTGTACCATTGAAAGCGACATTACTGGCACGAGCGAAGGGGTTGGCCTCGGAATCTGCAAGCGGCTGCCACGGCCCTGCGATGTCGGACGAAGTCCAGGAGCGGAAGTACCTGCGGTTGTCGCTCCCGATCGCCTCGACAATCAGAAGGTAGATGCCATCGACCCGGTAAACGTTGGACGCCTCAAATAGCCTGTACCTCTCCGTGTCTTGCATCGCAATGATGGGTTCGCTAAATCCGTTAGGGAAGTCGGCGAGTGGGGTTTGTGATCGGTACAGGTGGCCATTATCATCGGAGGAAAAGAGATGACAATTGGTAGAGTCGCATATCACCCACATATCGACCCAGTAGCCACTGCCGATATTATCCTTGATTATCGTGGGCATGCTGCTGTAGAAAGTGCGTGGCGCAGTCCAGCCACTCGGGTTGCTGATGTCCGGGTTTGTGGAATAGGCTGCGTTGTCATTTTGGTAGACGAGATACCAGAGATTTTGCGGAGCGAAGTAGAAGATTTCGGGAGCGGCACGGTATCCAACGCCGAGGGGCGACTGGTCGAGGTAGTAGAAGCTGGCGGTACTAGCCTCGGACCAGTCAGTGAAGTTGAGGTAGACGAGATTGTAACCGGCGGATTGTGAGGTGCTCGCGAATACGTGCCAGTGGTCGTTGTAATAGACTACGGATGGATCCTTGATACCAGCAAGATTGCGAGAGTCGTTTTTAGGGCTAATTAGCATGCCGGTGGAGCTCCAGCTGAAACTACTGGGCAATTTGGCAGTGATTGGGTTGATAGTCGGTGGTGGCGCAGTATTTTCACTCTCAAGGACACAGCGTGAATCCCGATCTATTTAATGATTAGGCATTGTCGGGTTCACAATGATATTACCAGTGGCGGCCTTCTTACCATTCACAAATGCGCAAACACCTTCGATGCAAGAGTTTGGACCACTGTATTTGTGTCATTTCGCACCCAGTTGGTTTTGAGTGAAATTACTTACATGAAACCTGACTACGGGACGGAAGTCGTCAGTGAATGACTCTTACGAGAGAAAAAGAGGTAGCTCACCCCACC
>Ga0247741_1001697_pt1 | contig 12205 bp, 11 predicted proteins | sample UWRJL213509R2_FD_180945 | JGI IMG/M metagenome (GOLD analysis project Ga0247741, IMG submission 180945) | Plant litter microbial communities from Arlington Agricultural Research Station in Wisconsin, United States - UWRJ-L213-509R-2 | ecosystem: Environmental > Terrestrial > Plant litter >...
GAGATGTTGGACCGCCGGTGCAGTATCATCCCAGAATTCGTGTTGGGAATTGCGCGCGGCTGCGCGATTGCCCGCAATAGTCGCTGATTTATGCGACCCACTGCCGAGGGGGCCGAAATCGTGCGGTTCTTGGCCCCTATGCGCAGATTATTGACAGGCACCCCCTGGCGCATCGCCAGCGACGTCGATTCCATGGCTCTGGCGCGGGGATAGAATTGTAGCGCTATTGCCGCTTTACTCGCCGAATTATACGAGGGGTATCGGATATTCATGGAGCTGTTCTTCCGGCTGGAATCCAATAGTTCACGGCCACCACCGGGCCGATGATCGAGGCGTTCCGCAAGATTTCACCATTGAAGCGGACTGGGTTGAATCAGTCCGGCGACGGCGAGAGCCACGCCGACCAGGAACATGACGGGCGAGCTGATCGAACGACCCGCGCCAACCCGTTCATGCATGTTCGACCGGCTGCGACCGAAGCGCTGACCTCCATCACGCCTCGCTGGATGCAGTGATGGTTGACCCGAACCGCCGACACGTTAAGCAACGGCTCGAGCGGCCAAAGTCGTGCGCCGAGGGGACGGGTATGAGCATGAAAATATCCCGTCGAAGCATCTTCCTGCTGGCCCTGGCGCCCACGCTGCTGTCGCGCGCGCGCGCCGCCGATCTGGCCCCGACCGCGTCGCGCGTCTATCCCGGACCGGACGGAAAGCTGGTCTACGTCCCGGATCAACAGGGCGATACGATCCATGATGCCTCGCATGCCGGCTATGGCGGCGGCGGCGTCTCGATTCCCACCGTGGCGGTGAAGGAAACAATCTGGCCCGTCGCCGGGGACAACACGGCCCATATCCAGGCGGCGATCGATAAAGTCTCGGCGCTTCCGCTCGATTCCAGCGGCTTTCGCGGCGCCGTCCTGCTCAGGGCCGGGGAATATAAGCTGGCCCAGCCGATCAGCATCAAGGCGAGTGGTGTCGTCCTGCGCGGCGAGGGCATGGGAGACACCGGCACCATCCTGATCGGGACAGGCACGGGACGCCCCCCCGCCCCGGCCACGCCCGCCGCCACGCCCGCTGCCCCGGGACCCGGCGGTGCTCGCGGAGGGCCTCCCCCGCGGCCGACCCTCGTGCAGATCGCGGGAGCGGCGGCGCCGACATTGATCGACGCCTCGAAACGGGCGGTTATCGACGAGCGCGTGCCCGTCGGCGCGTGCCGTTTGCGCGTGGCCTCGGCAAAAAGCTTCAAGCGCGGCGACACGGTCGTGGTGCGACGTATCGGCAACCAGGCGTGGATCGATGCGGTCGGCATGAACAGCGACACGCCAGGCGGACGCTGGAAGCCCTTCGATATCGAATGGGACCGGGTCGTCGTCGACGTGCAGGGCGACACCATCACGATCGATGCACCGATCACCTGTGCGATCGAGCGCCAATGGGGCGGCGGCGAGGTGCTGAAGTATGAAGACGCCGGACGCATTTCCAATGTAGGCATCGAGAATCTTCGCGGCGTTTCCGAATTCGATCCCGGGGTCCGCACGACCAATTACGGCAATATGGACCGCCAGAACTACGTCGCCGAGGAATATTATTCCGACGAGAACCACTGGAATAATTTCATCACGTTCGACAACGTCAGGAACGGGTGGGTGCGTAACGCCACTGCCCTGCACTTCGTCAACAGCATGGTCGGTACCGCGCGCTGGTCGAAATGGATCACCGTCCAGGATTGCGTGTCGAGGGAGCCGATCTCGCAACGGGCGGGGGCGCGCCGGTTCGTATTCGCCTTGCGCGGCCAGCTGGCGCTCGTCCAGCGGTGCCAGTCGGACAAGGGGCGCCACTCCTTCATGACCGGGCAACCGACCTCGAGCGGAAACGTGTTCCTCGACTGCACGGCGACGAGCCCCTTTTCGTCAAGCGAGCCCCATGAACAATGGGCGACCGGCAACCTGTACGACAACGTCAAGGCGCCGCTCACCGCCAGGTTCTGGAAGAACATCATTATCGGATGGGCCGGCGCCAATACCGTCTTCTGGAATTGCGAAGGCGATTTCCTCGTGCAGAAACCACCTACGGCGCAGAATTACACCTTCGGTCACCTCGGCCTGAACGGCGTGATCTTCAACATTCCGCTGCAGGACACGACGAAGGAGAACGGGCATATCGAATCGCTCGATCAACACGTGACGCCGCGCAGCCTGTATCTGACGCAACTCCGTGAGCGGCTCGGAGAAGCCGCCGTCCGCAACATCGCCGTGTCGAACCAACTGGCCTGAGAGGCTCTGCATGCGCCCCTAGAGTAACCTGCATTAAATCAGAGCCACTAACATCCCATTCGTCCTGAGTAGCCATCGAGTAGCCGCGTAGCGGCGTATCGAGAGGGCGTATCGAAGGACAGGTTCCGCGCGATACCCTGTCCTTCGATACGGGCTCTCGATACGCCTTCGGCACCTCGATCCCTACTCAGGACGAACGGATCAGATTTAACACTCGCCGCTCTAGACGCTGAGGGAGCTGTCGGACCACCCTATCCGCCAGGCGTGGGTCGCCGTTTCCTGTTCGTCGGCCTGGTCGAGCGACCTGCGAGCTTACGACCGCGATAGCGGCAGCCCGATCTCTTCCACCACGACCTCGTGGTGTTCGACATGCTCCGGCCGCTCCAGAAGGAAGCGGTCGTCCTCGGGATAGTAACGCGCCGTCTCCACCGCCTCCCCGGCGAAGGCGCGGATCGAGTCCATCGAGCGCCACCAACTCAAGGTCGTGACCTCGGTCGAGCCGTCGGTGTGATCGCGCATCAGCATCTGGCAGCCCAGGTTTCCGGGCGTCGCGAGATAATCCACCACGCCGGTGTCACGGATATAGGCGCAATAGGCCGGTCGGTCGGCGGTCCTGATCCGCGCCGACCAGCGTCGCAATATGATCGGGCCTGCTGTCATCTAAGCCTCCTTGAATGCAACGAGCCGCCTCGATACACCTAACCGACTCGAAGCCGAATGAAGGTTATAATATTGACCGAAGGCAAAGCCAATCGGTTCGGCGGACGCGAGATTGACGGCAGGTTCGGCTTCGAGCTGAGCGGCGGTGCGATCGCGCTGGATTTCGCCAATACGCTCGACGAGCGGCCGGGCGGCGGCGTCGAGCGGCTGACGGATTATAACCGCCTGCTGCAATGGTCCGAACAGGCCGGCGCGCTGAACGCCGGCGAGGTGGCCCGGCTCGCCAGGGCTGCCGCGGCGGATTCGCCCGGGGCGGAAAAGGCCGTTGAATCGGCGCGCGTGCTGCGCGAGCTTGTCTTCTCGGTGGTGAATCGGTCCGTGTCGTCGCGCGAGCCCACACCCTTGCAGGTCAGGCAGTTGAACGCCTGGGTCAGGCGCGCTGCACTCGATCGCCAGCTCGAAGCCCGGCCCGGAGGTTTGGCATGGCGGGCGCCGGACAAGATGCGGTGGTTTGATGCCATGTTGCCGCGCGTCGCCGAGTCGATCGTCTCGATCCTGACCGATGAGGCAGCAACGAAGCGCCTTCGACTCTGCTCGGCGGAGCGATGCGACTGGCTGTTCCTGGATACCACGCGGCGGCAGAACCGGATCTGGTGCGACATGTCGGTGTGCGGCAACCGGGCCAAGGCGAGGCGCCATTATCACCGGGGCCAGGAGCGTGACCAGCCTTGCTAGCCAAGGGCTTCCGCCGCGGACGTTACCATGGCGCAGCGACGTTTCGCCGTCGCCTGTCGCGATCCCGACGGTCCGGGTTCATCAAGCGCTACCAACGGAGACCAAGGCGATGCCCGATATCAAGACTGTAGACGCGTTCATCGCCCAGGTGATTGCCGGCGACCATGTCGGCGGGGTTCGCGACTGGTATTGCGAGGACGCGTGGATCCAGGAAAATCAGTCTCCACCTCGTACTGGGGGGCGCCAGACACTGATGGCGCAGGAAGCGGCAATGCTGGCGCGCAGCGAGAGCGTCGTCACCGAACTGCTCGGCGGACCGATCGTGACGGGCGACCAGGTCGCGATCCGATGGCGCTTCACCTTCCTGCTCAAGGATGGGAGCATGATTCGCATGGAAGAAGTCGCGTGGCAGACCTGGCGCGGCGAGAAGATCGCCAGGGAGACCTTCTTCTACGATCCGGCGCAGCGCGTACCCGTACCGGCGCCGACCCCAGGCTGAAACCGGATCGCCCGCGCGCCGGCAGCGGCCCGGCGCGGGGATCGGCCGCCCCGGCCCTACCCGCCCTCTGATCGATTTCCCCATTCGCACTAACCGAGTTAAGTTGTTTCCGGCCGCGTCGTGCCGGGCCTAGGGTCATGCGCGACGGTTCAACGATAAGAGAGGATACCGACATGGACGCGAAGACGAGCGGCGACCCGCTGGGCTGCCCGATGAAGGAACCCGCCGCGCTGCGGTCGCTGCTGGGCCGGACCAACCGGGACTGGTGGCCGAACCAGCTGTCGCTGGATATCCTCCAGCAGAACGGCCTGTCGGGCGACCCGATGGGGGACGATTTCGACTATGCCGCCGAGTTCAAGACGCTCGACCTGGCGGCGGTGAAGCGCGACCTCACCGCGCTGATGACCGACAGCCAGCCCTGGTGGCCGGCCGATTACGGGCATTACGGCCCGTTCTTCATCCGCATGGCGTGGCACAGCGCCGGCACCTATCGCAGCGGCGACGGGCGCGGCGGGGCCTCTTCGGGATCGCAGCGCTTCGCGCCGCTCAACAGCTGGCCGGACAATGGCAATCTCGACAAGGCGCGTCGGCTGCTCTGGCCGGTGAAGCAGAAATACGGCCGCAAGCTGAGCTGGGCCGACCTGATGATCCTGGCGGGCAACGTCGCGATCGAATCGATGGGCGGGCCTGTCTTCGGATTCGGCGGCGGCCGGGCCGACGTGTTCGAGCCCGAGAAGGACATTTACTGGGGCACCGAGGAGCAATGGGTCGGCCACGCCGACAACCAGACGCGCATCCAGCCGGAGCGCGAGATGGTGCTGGAAAGCCCGCTCGCCGCGATCCAGATGGGGCTTATCTACGTCAATCCCGAAGGGCCGGGCGGCAACCCCGATCCGATCCAGTCGGCGCGCGACATCCGCGAGACCTTTGCGCGGATGGGCATGAACGACGAGGAGACGGCGGCGCTGGTCGCGGGCGGCCATACGTTCGGCAAGGCGCATGGTGCGGGCGATGCCTCGCTGGTCGGTGCGGAGCCGGAAGGCGCCGATATCGCGCAGCAGGGGCTCGGCTGGCAGAGCGGGCATGAATCGGGCGTGGGCGACCACACCATCACCAGCGGCATCGAAGGCGCGTGGACGCCAACGCCGATCACCTGGGACATGAGCTTTTTCCACATGCTGTTCGATTACGAATATGAGCTCGTGCGCAGCCCAGCGGGGGCCAAGCAGTGGCAGCCGATCAACCAGGCGCCGGAGGATCTGGCGCCCGGCGCGCACAGCCCCGAACGGCGCCTGCCGACGATGATGACCACTGCCGATATCGCGATGAAGGCGGACCCGGCCTACCGCGCCATCAACGAACGGTTCCGCGACAATCCCGACCAGTTCGCCGATGCCTTTGCCCGCGCCTGGTTCAAGCTGTGCCACCGCGACATGGGACCGAAGGTGCGCTATCTCGGGCCCGACGTGCCTGCCGAAGACCTGATCTGGCAGGACCCGATCCCCAAGGCGGACTATGCGCCGATCGACAGCGGCGACGTGGCGGCGCTGAAGCAGAAGATCCTCGCATCGGGGCTGAGCGTGGCCGAGCTGGTGCGGACGGCCTGGGCCTCGGCCGGGACCTATCGCGGATCGGACCATCGCGGTGGCGCCAATGGCGCGCGCATCCGGCTCGCCCCGCAAAAGGACTGGGAAGTCAACGAGCCGGCGAAGCTGGCCAAGGTGCTGGAGGTCTATGAAGGAATCAAGCGCGACTTCGACGGTGCCGGCGGCGGCAAGAAGGTCAGCATTGCCGATCTGATCGTGCTGGGTGGATCGGCCGCAGTGGAGAAGGCAGCGAAGGATGCGGGTCAGGACGTGACCGTGCCCTTCTCGCCAGGCCGCACCGATGCGACCGCGGAGCAGACCGAAATCGGCAATATCGATGTGCTCGAGCCCAAGGCGGACGGGTTCCGCAACTATCTCTCGGTGCGGTTCAGCGTGCCGACCGAGGAGCTGCTGATCGACCGGGCACAGTTGCTGGGCCTCAGCACACCGGAGATGGTGGTGCTGGTGGGCGGCCTGCGCGTGCTGGGTGCCAATTATGGCGGATCGGCGCACGGCGTGCTGACCGACCGACCGGGGCAGCTGACCAACGACTTCTTCGTCAACCTGCTCGACATGGGCACGGCGTGGAAGGAAATCGACGAAGCCGGCGACGAGGAGTTTGCGGGCACCGACCGCAACACGAACGAGCAACGATGGACCGCGACGCGGACCGACCTGGTGTTCGGGTCCAACTCGCAGCTTCGGGCGGTGTCCGAGGTCTATGCGTCGAACGATGCGGGACGGAAGTTCGTCGACGACTTCGTGGCGGCGTGGGTGAAGGTGATGGACGCGGATCGGTACGACTTGCGGGTGTGATCCTTGGTTGTTTGATTAGGTGATTATGGGCCGTCGGCGGGTTTTCGTCGGCGGCCTTTTTTGGGGTCGGCGAGTTATTTTCACGCGAAGACGCGAAGGCGCGAAGAGGTCTCGGCTGGGATGGATGGGGGGCTGCGATCTTGCCGCCAGCATGCCGATGCAGAAGAGTACCGCCGAGGCGCCAGACCTTTTCCTTTGCGCCTTCGCGTCTTCGCGTGAAAAACTCTTCTTCGTTTGCAGGCACTTCAGAGGATTTTGATCCGGGCATCGGGCCTTATGGGTATTGCTGCCGCGCATGCAGGACAGCGAGAACCTCGATTGCGTCGGCGACGCGGTAGACGAGGATGTAGTTGGGATGCACTACTGCCTCCCTTGTACCGGCGACGCGGCCGGGTCGATGGATATAGGGATAGGCCGGTAGTTGCTCGGCGGTATGCTCGATCGCGGCGTGGAGACGTTCCGCCGCCGGCACATTGCGGTCGGCGATATAGGTTATGATCGCTAGGAGATCGGCGCGGGCCTCAGCGCGCCAGACGAGCGGCAGCACGGCGCCTCGTTTCGAGGATGGCCTTTGCCTCGGCCATCACTTCGTCGTGGGGAATCACGGGAACATCCGACGCGAGCGCCGTCGCGACCTTGGCGCGGAACCAGAGGTCATGTGCCTCCGCATCCTCGCTCGTCGCGAATTCGGACTCGATGGGGGTCATCCTGGCCATAAGCCGAGAATAGCGTTCTTTAACGGGAAGGAAAAGGAGCGGTCGGCACCGCGTCTCTAGGCCGTGATGCGCGCCGCCACGGCTTCCGCCACCTTGATGCCGTCCACCGCCGCCGACAGAATGCCGCCGGCGTAGCCTGCACCTTCGCCGGCGGGGAACAGGCCGGTCGTGTTGAGGCTCTGGAAATCGTCGCCGCGGGTGATGCGGATCGGGGACGAGGTACGGGTTTCGACGCCGGTCATCAGGGCGTCGGGATGGTCGTAGCCGGGGACCTGGCGGCCGAAGGCGACCAGTGCCTCGCGCATCGCCATCACCGCGAAATCGGGCAGGCATTCGGCGAGGTCAGTCGGGGTGACGCCGGGGAGATAGGAAGGCGCGACAGTGCCGAGCTTGCTCGACGCGCGGCCGGCGATAAAGTCTCCCAAGGTCTGCGCCGGCGCCTTGTAGCTCGAACCGCCCACGACATAGGCGCGCGATTCCCAGTGGCGTTGCAGCTCGATGCCGGCGAGCGGGTGGCCGGGATAGTCGCGCGCGGGATCGATGCCGACGACGAGGCCCGAATTCGCGTTGCGCTCGTTGCGGGAATATTGGCTCATGCCGTTGGTGGCGACGCGGCCTTCCTCCGAGGTGGCGGCGACCACCGTGCCGCCGGGGCACATGCAGAAGCTGTAGACGGTGCGGCCGTTCTTGCAGTGATGCGACAGGCTGTAATCCGCCGCGCCAAGGATCGGATGGCCGGCCGAGGGACCGAACCGGGCGTCGTCGATCCAGCTTTGCGGGTGCTCGATGCGCACGCCGATCGAGAAGGGCTTGGCCTCGATGAACACGCCTTCGTCATGGAGCATGTGGAAGGTATCGCGCGCGCTATGGCCGATCGCGAGCACGACCTGATCGGCCTCGAGATAGTCGCCGGTGTGGAGGTGGAGACCCTGTACGCGGCGGGTGCCGTCGGGATCGGTCGCGATGTCGAGGCGGTCGACGCGGTTCTCGAAACGGTATTCGCCGCCCAGGCCCTCGATCGTCTCGCGGATGCTCTGCACCATGGCGACCAGCCGGAAGGTGCCGATATGGGGGTGGGCCTCGGTCAGGATCTCCGCGGGGGCGCCGGCCTTGACGAACTCGATCAGCACCTTGCGGTCGAGATGGCGCGGATCCTTGATGCGGCTGTAGAGCTTGCCGTCGGAGAAGGTGCCGGCGCCGCCCTCCCCGAACTGGACGTTGGATTCGGGGTTGAGCTCGCTCTTGCGCCAGAGGCCCCAGGTGTCTTTGGTACGCTGCTTCACTTCCTTGCCGCGATCGAGAATGATCGGGCGGAAGCCCATTTGCGCGAGGACCAACCCGGCGAACAGGCCGCACGGGCCAGTGCCGATGACGACGGGGCGCTTGCCGTTCCAGCCGGCGGGAGCCTTTACCGGGAAGCGATAGCTCGTGTCGGGCGTGCGCTGGACATGCCGGTCCTTCCTGAAGCGGGCGAGGATCGCGGCTTCGTCGCGCAGGGTGACGTCGACCGAATAGACGAGCTGGATGTCCATCTTGTCGCGTGCGTCATGGGCGCGGCGGGCGACGGTGAAACGGACCAGGTCGCGGGGCGTGATGCGCAGTCGCGTGCGGATCGCGCCGGCCAGGGCCTCTTCCGCATGGTTGAGCGGCAATTTCAGTTCAGTGATGCGCAGCATGAGCGCGCCATAACGGGCGATGGGCGGTTCGGCCAATCCCTCCCTTGCGGAACAGGGGTGAGGTGACGACGTAGTGGACGCGACACCTCTTCCTTTCCCCGGACCGCTGGCGTAACCTTATCTCATGCGCAAACACATCGTGATCATCACTGGAATCCTCATCGTCGCGGCGATCGCCCTGTGGTTCTGGCTACGCCAGCCCGATGTGGCGCGTCTTCCGGTCGACGCCGTCACCGGCACGCGGCCGGACATCACGCCGCCACGAATCCAGAGCTTCCCGACGATAAAGGTCGCCGATGCGGTCGGCTGGCCGCAGGGCGTGACGCCCGTTCCAGCCGCCGGCCTTTCAGTGAAGGCATTCGCGACCGGGCTCGACCATCCACGCTGGCTTTATCGCCTGCCCAATGGCGATGTGCTGGTGGCGGAGAGCAATTCGCCCCCGCGCGAAGGCGGCGGGATCACGGGCGCCGTCATGGGGTATCTGATGGGCAAGGCGGGTGCCGGCGGAGCATCCCCCAACAAGATCATCCTGTTGCGCGATACCGATGGCGATGGCGTGGCGGAAAGCCGCACGACCTTCATGTCGGGGCTCAACTCGCCCTTTGGCATGGCGCTGATGGGCGGCTGGCTGTACATCGGCAACACCGACGCGCTGGTACGGGTGCCCTACAAGGACGGCGACACCAGGATCACGGCGACGCCCGAGAGGGTGATCAAGCTCAACCCCGGCGGCAATCACTGGGCGCGCAACGTGATCGCCAACCCGGATGGCAAGACGCTGTTCGTGACGGTCGGATCGTCGAGCAACATCGCCGAGCACGGCCTGGAAGCCGAGAAATACCGCGCCAACATCCTGCAGGTCTATCCCGAAGCGAAGACCTTCCGCGTCTATGCCGCGGGCCTGCGCAACCCCAACGGACTGGCGTTCGAGCCGAAATCCGGCGGGCTGTGGGTAACCGTCAACGAGCGGGACATGCTGGGCTCCGATCTCACGCCCGACTATATGACCGCGGTCGAGCTTGGCGACAATTTCGGCTGGCCTTGGTATTATTGGGGCGGCTATCCGGATACGCGCGTCGATCCGGCCAATCCGCAACTCCAGCAATATTCGAAGCGGCCCGATTACGCGCTTGGACCGCACACCGCCTCGCTCGGCCTGGCCTTTGCAGGTGACGCGAAGCTGGGCGCGCGCTTTTCCAACGGCGCCTTTGTCGGCCAGCACGGATCGTGGAACCGGGTGCCGGTGTCGGGCTATAAGGTCATATACGTGCCGTTTGGCGACACCGGCTTCCCGCTGAAAGGCGCAAAGCCCGTGGATGTGTTGACGGGGTTTCTCAACAAGGACGGCCAGGCACAGGGGCGGCCTGTCGGGGTGATCACCGGCAAGGATGGCGCGCTGCTGGTGGCGGACGATGTCGGCAATGTGGTCTGGCGGGTTGCGGCGAAATAGCGAAGGTTCCGGGCTGCGGCAGGTTCCCCCCGAAACCGCCGCAGCCCGTGTCGCGCGTCACGGCCCCTCGCCGTTCGCGCTCCTTCCCAACCAGATATCGGCACGCCAGGCGCCAATTCCGATCTCTCGCCGGCTCGCTATAGCTTCCTAGAAGCTGAGCGATAGTTTAGTAGAACGACGTTGCTACCCATTACGGGTAACAGGGCCGTCCCGGCCATTTTTATCGGAAGGGGCATGCCGATGAGTGAACGTGTCGTAACCAACCCCGCGAAAATGGGGGAGAATTGGCGCGTCGCCGTGTGTTCGATCATGAACCTGTTCCTGACGATGCACCGCACCATGGCAGCGGCCACGCCGGCGGGGCCGACCGAATTGCTGATCTATACGACGGTGTCGGTCGCCAATGTGCAGCGACTGATGCGCGAGCGCATCATCCCGGAAAAACTCGCCGGCACCGAGATATTGCCGCGCGAATGGGTCGTCCCGATATCGCGGAACGCGATCGCCACGGCGAGCGGCCTGCCGCGAGAGACGGTGCGGCGGCACGTGGCGCGGATGATCGAGACGGGGTTGCTGATCGAGGATTCGCGGGGTGGGGTTACCCTGCCGATCGGCGTCATTCAGGATCGCGGGCTCGAGCCCTTCCTGGAGGGCATGCTGACCAACTACGCCCGGAGTGCCGAGGAACTGCTGCGAATCGGGGTGATCCGAATCGAGAGGGACTGACGGACGCTCGGGCATTTGCCGTCGGCATCACTTGTGGCAGGATCGGCGCACTCAATAGAGGAACATCGCCCTGTTCGATCTGCCGCAAGCCGAACCACCCGGGGGTGCCGCGCTCGTAGTCGAATATCGACAGCAAGCAGGACCAGCGGACGACCCCGTCGCGTCGCCCGCCACAACGACGACGGCGACCTGCCCATCATCTCCTTCCGACGAGGTCGTCGTCTGCGGCAAACGGAATGACGAGGAATTTCGGCTGCGCCCCCTGCCCCCGCCGCCGGACGGCGAGAATCCCCTCTCGACACCAATCCGCGTGACACTGGCTCCAGGCGTTACCTTCGGATTTCGAAAAGGCGGCGGATTTGGCCTCAGCGCTCAGTTCGGGCCCGGAGCAAAGGAGGGCGAACAATAATTCCGAGGGGTTAGGAAAAACCGCGCCTGCGGATGGTGCGTTTATTTGAGCAGCTTCTTCCCGCTCTCGGTCAGCTTGTCGCGGATCTTGCCGGCGAACAGGCGCAGCATCGGCGGCAGGTCGAAGGAGGCGTGAACCCTGGTCTCCATCACGTCGAGCCGGCTGGCCACGCGCTGGCCCATCGCCTCGACGGTGAAGATCAGCGAGTCGCCGTCCCAGCGATGCTCGGTGACGACGCCACCGGGCACGAAGGAGGCGAGCTTGCCGATGCCCTTCTCGATCTTGGCGCGCGCGGCCGCGAGGCCTAGCTTGTGCGGGATATCGACGGTGATGGGGTCGTTCATCCTGTTACCCTTCAGCGCGCGAACAGCTTCGAATCATCAGCGAACGCCTTGAACTCCAAAGCGTTGCCGCTGGGATCGAGGAAGAACATCGTCGCCTGCTCCCCGACCTCACCCTTGAAGCGGACATGCGGCTCGATACCGAAGTGGATGCCGGCCGCCTTCACCCGCTCGGCGAGCGTCTCCCAATCGCCCATGCCCAGCACCACGCCGAAATGCGGCACGGGCACGTCATGGCCATCGACCGGGTTGGCGACCGCGACCGGCTTCGCCGCCGGATCGAGATGCGCGACGATCTGATGGCCGAACAGGTCGAAAT
>Ga0247741_1001698_pt1 | contig 12204 bp, 17 predicted proteins | sample UWRJL213509R2_FD_180945 | JGI IMG/M metagenome (GOLD analysis project Ga0247741, IMG submission 180945) | Plant litter microbial communities from Arlington Agricultural Research Station in Wisconsin, United States - UWRJ-L213-509R-2 | ecosystem: Environmental > Terrestrial > Plant litter >...
TGGTTCGCCATTCAACGAGTCTGGCAGGTTGGATGGATCTTCGAGCCAGCCACGGTTGCGTCAGTCTCCGCAGAGCAACAGCCAAAAATTTGGCACTCAACTTGAAGTTCGAAAAAATGGAGGCGTTTTTAGGAACTCGAGATTCAATTCTGTTCTACAATCCGATTTGCCTCACTGGGCGGTCTGATCTTTGAGATTCGCCTTTTGCAGGGTATTTAGGGGCTTGCTCTTCGATCTTAAACCACATCATCAGCCTGCCATTCTGGTCGGTACTGACTACGAACTCTTAAAAGCGCAAGACACTATGCACGAGGAAAAAAACATTTCTCTTCCCCAACTTCAACCTCTATACCTCCTAAATTACATGAGTCATCGAGCTGATACCCCAACACCCTCACCAGAACGGAATAGAGACGAAGAGTCCAAGTAAGTCGTTTTCAATGCAAAACCTTAGCCAACGGCTGACAGGACCATTCCAGCCACATCGACTCCGATAGCAGCACAGCGACCGTCCGAGGCCTAGCCCACAATCGCCCAGTCAATGGGACCACGCTCTCGCGACCAATTCGTCATAACGTCACTGCCAGTGTCAGTGGGGCAGCACTCCCTCGTCGTATTACCAGGTCCGACACATCGCCCTCACTTCAGCATTCTCAGGCTCGAGGGAGGCCACTGACGCGCAATGGAGAGGGAGGTACCAGTAAGTCCTTTTTTATCTCATCGCCTTGCATGAATATTGATGGACATATATTCTCCAGCTGGCCAACAAGGTTTGGGCCAGGCAAGACCACAGGGGGAGAGGGTGGCTCTGATGAGTATCATAATCCAGGGCATTCGTACACTCGTTCAAACGTTCTTCGTCTTCGTCCTCGTAATCACATCCCTCCCAGTCTTCACGATCGTATCCTTCCCAGTCTTCGCTCTTGTCCTATTTTATCATACCATAAAACTTCTTGAGTCCGTCATAAACTTTCTCCTCGACCATTTTGACCCCTCTCATTCTTAGTTTGATGGTGCATTGGACATACTATTTACTCTGCTTATTTTATATTTCATGAAGGGCTATATATTTTTTCTATCCATTGCATTATAATACTGTGATGCTTGTTGCCAAGGGTCGGCCGTAAGTTGGCTGAAGAACGTGGGAATTGTTTATTGGACGGGCGCTAATTTCTTTTTGATGAGTAGGACCTCGGTTGCTTTCTTACAGATCGACGACGTCCTAAGAAAGGTTGTATTGCGATCCGCATCGCGTCAATTAAGCACCTGAAATTCGGTCAACTTTTGGGCCTGTTTCGCGCTACCTGTTACGGCTATGACCTGGTGAGTTTATTGCTCCCCGATATCAAACGTTGTAGACGCTAACGACTAAGTAGGTCGACACGGTGAAGGTCCAATGGTGCAATCGCATTCAAATTCGCTTTCGTCGCTGCCTAGCCATCGTGTCCACTTTCCTCATCTACACACTCTCGAGTGCGTTCCATCGTGGAGTGGTTTCGCCATTGGGACTTGTCAACGATGGAAGTGAAGTGGTGGACTTCCTCCCCATTGCAATTTTATTGCCACATCGGGAGAAGATAGAACATGAGATAAAGTCCTTCGTTATTGAGGACCCAGAGGATAGCGATCTGAGTCAACTACTTGCAAATGTCCACTGGATTTCGCCAAGATTTCGCGCACCAGTGGGTTTCTTGGTCGTCTGGACGATGAAATCGTTGCGGAGGTGACGAGTATGATTCACGCCGAAGCATTGGGAGGGTGATCGTTCATACGACATCTAATAGTTATATACGCTAACATTCCATTCCGCTTCAAGTTCCTGGTTTTCGCGGCTGCTTTTGGACTCTGCGCGATGCGCGTTACATATGTATCTTCGTTGAGGTTTAAAGACTACATATTGCTCCTGATCGTCAAAGGCTTATTTCAATGCAGGGTGAATTGAAATTCCTTTTGTGCTGAAGCGCATGTGCCCCCACTTCAGATGGGAACGGGATTCAGGACCGATCAGACACGTGGGCATTTGCCATATATGGTATTTGTACCAACCGGCCTTCAGGGCCTTCAGGTCGACTTCGAACATGCCGTCCTTGATTCGAACACATGCTACCTTTACTCCATTATCTTGTCCTTGAGCGCTGGTGCTGTCGGTTTATCAAATCGACCTAAGCCAGCGAATCTCAGTGCGTAAATGTTGTCAACAGTACATATATATCACAGGTTGAGTGACCGTCTAACGTTCGTTATTTCGCAATTCAGAAAGAGACCCCAATGGATGTGGGGCGATTGCGAGTTCGAGTTAAAGCATAGCTCTATTTATAGCCTCTCTTATCTGGCTCTGGAGAAACATGAGTAACCCTGTTCACATACGGTCAAGTATTGACCTGCTCCTCACATCCATCATCCTGCATCCACACTGATTCACTAGTCACCCGCAGCCATGGAGGTGGTGAATAAGTTCACGCTGCAGAGTGAGACAGAGTATCACCCAAATCGCTATCACGAAACGTATGTTCATTTGAACACTGTGGGTTTTGTTGGCTGACACGATTCAAGTAACCATTCTCGAACCTCGAGAGACACGCGCCTCATCCCTCTTGCATTTGCTGCTGTCGCAATTGTACTGCAATTGCTTCAAGCCATCGTCTTCTATACCAGGTCGTACCTCAAAAATCGTTCAAAATCCGCGACGAATGGCAGGGGAAGCCGAGATGTCGCTGCCGCGACATCTACCAGCGCCAGTGGCATTCCCCAGTATGCACGCGAGTTTGGCGGAAACACCATTTTAGCGTTTATCGTAGCTCGCCTCGCCGGCTGTGTTTCCCTCTTCACACTCTCCGTTATCACTTTGAAGCAACACCAAGTCGAGCCAACTCCTGGCGCATCAATCTGCTGGGATGAATTTCTAGGGAACCCCGAGTTGTGCATGTCGGTGGCATACGTGAGCCTTACACAATCTCTAAAGCATTGCTTCTAATCCGCGCCTGGTGACAGTCCTATTCGATCATACTTGCGCTCATACCCCTGATCTCTTCTCAATGGAAAGTGTCTGCGACACGTTACAATATTCTTCTCTTGCTATCTGCTTTCGGCGTTTACGCCTACCGCGATCTGTGGCCTTTGGCTACATATACCCAGCAGCCAAAGGACCTTGTGGATGGTCGACTTGTTTGGGCGAAGCTATCTGTACTTGCCTTCACAGCGGTCATTATCCCGCTCTTTATACCCCGCCAATACGTCCCAGTCGATCCAAAGGTATGGCGGTATCCCACTATGACGAGGCGATCATTGATGAGATGTACATATAACTAGAATCCTTCAGCTGTCGCAAATCCCGAACAGACTGCCTCGCTTTTCTCCCTATTCACATTCATGTTTCTGGACGAAATAATCGTCAAAGGTTCAACGGTTAAGCATTTGCCTGCTGAAGAGCTTCCTCCTTTGGCGGATTATGACGACGCAAATTATCTAGCTAGGCAAGGATTTCCGGTATGTGCATCAATCAAGAGAGTCTGGTTGAATAATGTACTGAAAGTCGACTTCCACAACAGCATCTCGATGTTTTCGGTGGTGCCAAACGCAGGCACTTGTTCTTCAATTTGATGATAGTCTTTCGTGCGTGTGCTATACCGCATATCCTCGTGCACATTTATTAAATGCCCTTACACTGTACAGGTAAGGACTACACCATCTTGGCATTGACAATCATCGTTCAAGCAGTGGCAAATTTCGCTTCGCCTATAGGAATCAATCGGATTCTCTTGTATGCCTTAAGTCTGGTCTTTAAAGCACCATCTAACTTATCATTTCCTATTAGCTATTTGGAAACGGAAGGCTACAGTTCCGATATCAAGCCTTGGTTCTGGATCATCTGGTTCTTCCTCGGGCCTATGACATATACCCTCTCATACCAGTGCTACATGTTCGTTATGAGCAGGACTCTGGCCCGAACGGAAGCTTTGGTGATCGAACTCGTCTTTGAACATAGTTTGCGCATCCGTTTGAAGACTGAAACATCTAATGACTCTCTAGAGGTTGCTTCTGCTGCCAGTGCTCCGCCAACGTCTAAGGATACCCCTGCAAAGGACGCTGCCGTAGTCACGACACCTGAGATGGAAGGTGCACGAATTTCAAATGTTGATTCCGTTACTGGTAGCGAAGTCTCTCAAACTTCGACGGTTGTTGCCTCGAAGGAACCTTCTGCCGTTGAATCTGAAGCGGCTGCCTCGAAGGCCAACCAAAATGGGAAAGCCAAGGCCAAGTCCAATCCTGCAAAGGTGGAGAAGAAATCGGGAAAGGATGCTAATTTCATTGGGAGACTGAACAATCTCGTCACCACCGACTTACAGAACATAGTTCGTGCCAAGGACTTCTTAATTCTTTGTGAGCATCTTCACTCTTATGACCTGTTCCGTTTACTCACCAAGATATCAGTGCTTTACATCCCAATCACTATCACGCTTTGCATAGTGTTCCTCTTCCAAGTCTTGGGATGGAGGTGTGTTGATGCACCATTGAGGTTGATGTATATCTGATCACTCTTTCAAAGTGCTCTTGTCGGTTTTATCATGATCATTGTCCTGATGCCACTACCTGGCTATGTTGCTAAAAAACAGCAGACAGTACAAAAAGCCAGAATGAAAGCCGTGAGTCAGCGTTCACAACTCACCTCTGGTGCGATATAGTGATTCGATGCCCGTAGACGGACGCTCGAGTGCAATCGATAACGGAGGCATTCAATGTTCTTCGCATGATCAAGCTTTTTGGATGGGAACAGAAGATGTTCGCGCGGATAGATGCAAAGCGAGAGGAGGAGCTCAGGATGATGTGGAAGTCTAAGTCGCTCGAAGTAATTAACGGGATGTTGAGGTGCGGATGGACAACCTCGCTTATTGGTCAATACTAATCATAGCTCCACTCTAGTGCATTTATCCCTACAGTGACGATGATCATCACCTACGCGACGTACACGCTCTTCTTCAAGCAAACTTTGGCTGGTATGTCCCATCCACTGACCTACTATCTGGACGATACTAAACGGGATTGATGTCAAAGCTTCAAAAATCTTTTCGAGCTTGGCGGTGTTCACGATGCTGAGGGATCAGCTTAGCAGAATTAATTGGCAATATGTCTCCACTATACAAAGTAAGCAACCCTTTTGAGCATATCTAGTTATTGACTTAGTTCGGTGGGCGCAGGCAAAATTTCGCTGGATCGGCTAGGAGATTTCCTTGCGACCACAGAACTGCTGGACACTTTTGACGGCAATTCCCAAGAGACTGTCATTGCTGTATCCAGCACTTTTGATGCTGAGATTGGCTTCCGGAATGCCACCTTCATGTGGTCGAAGGAGGCTGCAGAACATCCTGCAGAGGCTGAACGATCCTTCAAACTGCGCATCGATGGGGAACTTCTGTTCAAGAGGGGAACTGTGAACTTAATCGTTGGCCCAACGTACGTCGGCAGTCCCTCGCGACGTTCTTCGGTGCCACAGGCTAATAAAATTCAAGTGGTTCTGGGAAAACGTCCATCCTGATGGCACTTTTGGGTGAGCCTCGCTTGTTGAATGGTTGAAACATGCCTTGTGCTAAATATGGCGCAGGGGAGATGCATTTCATTGTCACCGATCCCGACTCTTGGTGTAATCTACCGCGTACTGGTGGTGTAGCCTACGCTGCTCAAGAATCATGGGTCCAGAATGAGACTATTCGAAACAACATTTTGTTTGGTAACCCTTACGACGAAGAACGTTATAAACAAGGCGAGCATCTTTATTACTTGTGCAGGACTCCAAAACGATCTTTACATACCGCACTTCTCTTCAGTCATCAGGCAGTGTGCCTTAGAGCATGATCTAGAGTTATTTGAGGCTGGTGATAATACCGAAGTTGGAGAAAGAGGGCTAACACTCAGGTACGGCGTTAAGAAACCCTAAACTGTGCTCTGCCTGACTGATTTCAATTAGTGGTGGACAAAAGGCACGTGTCACCCTCGCTCGCGCCATCTATTCACCGGCAAAAATCCTTCTTCTGGACGACATCCTTGCTGCTCTTGATGTCCATACGTAAGTTCGAAGTTTTGCCATTAATTCAAGTCTAATCTCGTCACTAGTTCCGCATGGGTCATCGACCAATGTTTGAGGGGCGACTTGATTAAAGGAAGGACTGTGTTGCTTATTGTGAGTCGTATTATAGATCCACTCTGCATTCAACTCTAAAGATTGCTAGACGCATAATATCGCCCTTGCCGGTCCAATTGCAGAATTTGTCGTCTCTGTCGGACTTGATGGCAAAATTCGGACACAAGGGCCAGAGATCTCTGTCGCTCTTTCGCGCGACCCCACTCTCGCTGCAGAGACAGAGCAAGTCATTGAAGCGACTGAAATCGGGGTACAAGATATCAGAGCTACTGAGGTCGCAAAACCTTCTGCTCGGGGCAAGCTCGTCTTGGCAGAGGAGATTCCTCAAGGACACATAACCGCAGGATCACTCAAGCTACTCATCACCAGTCTTGGTGGCAACCACCCACTTATGTTTATGGCCATTTTCATGGGCGGGTTTGCATTGACGCAGTTCTCTATGATCTTCCAAACGTGGTTCCTTGGATATTGGGGCACCCAATATGAAGGACGAGACCCCTCTCAAGTCAATGTTCCCTTGTAAATCTTCATTCTAATCTCTATCCATCCGATGTGCAAAATCTGACTCTTCAACCCCCAGTTATGTCTCGATCTACTCTGGCCTGCTTTTCTTAACGATTGCTTTGTATTCAGCTTCATTTTTATACTTTGCTCGTGGTACAATTCGCTCGGCCCGAACCATCAATAAGGCACTCATGAAATCGATATTTGGGAGCACATTAAGGTGCGTTGCATTGTTTCTGAATTCGAAACTGTCGCTTACTTATTTCCAGATGGCTTGATGAAACACCAACTGGTCGTATAATTGCTCGTTGCACGCAAGATATACGGACTGTGGACGGAATGCTTCCTCAATTACTCCTTATCGTCTTCGACTATGTGCTTCAAGTGTTCACCAAACTTGGCGCCGTTGTTCTGTTTACACCCCTTTTTTTCTTCCCTGGCTTAGTTGTTGCAATGGTTGGAGTGTATTTAGGAAATTTGTACCTCAAGGCTCAACTATCCGTTAAACGCGAAAACAGGTAAGAAACAAACAGATCACACCCGACCGTTGTTGACATTTGACTGCAGCAACGCTCGCGCCCCTGTTCTGTCGCACTTCAGTGCTGCTATGCACGGCCTCAGTACGCTATTCTTTCCTCAGCTTACCTCTAGTCCTGATCACGTAAATTTAGTTTCTATCCGTGCATACGATTCACAGGATGCCTTCAAAGCAGAATCCATAAGAAGAATAAACCACTACACGCGCATTTCACGTACCTCCTACAATCTGAACAGATGGATGTCAACCCGTATGGAGGCATTAGGCGCGATTTTTACAACCTGCCTTGCCCTTTATTTAGTATATGGCCCTCGTGTGGGCTCGGCCAACACTGGCTTCTCTTTGAACATGGCCGTGGACTTCACAACCTCCGTCTTGTGGATGGTACGAATGTTCAATATGTTTGAGGTTGAATCGAACAGGTATGATAGACTATTATCTTCCAAACAAACATCAAGTTGATTCAAGTCGTAGCTTGGAGCGCATCAAGGCGTACATCGACATCGACCATGAGCCTCAGCCAACAGACGCAGGAAAACCTCCTGCAGCATGGCCAACAAGCGGAGACCTTCGTGTGGAAAAGTTATCGGCTCGTTACTCTCAGTCTGGTCCAAAAGTACTTCACGATATTTCTTTCGACATCAAATCTGGAGAGCGCATTGGTGTTGGTGAGCAATGCCTCTCTATTCTGAAAAAATTGCTAACGACATCCTTTACAGTGGGTAGGACCGGTAGCGGGAAGGTACGATCTAGCATGCCAATATGTTATCTAATCTAATCTCTCGTCTGAAGAGTTCGTTGACCCTCGCTCTACTGCGTTGCATCCTTACGGAAGGCACCGTCTATTACGATGGAATTCCTACTGACAAGCTCAATCTCGATGCCTTGCGGTCGAATATCACTATCATCCCACAAACGGTTTGACTTATTTTGTCTGTATATCTTCGCTTACTGAATGGAAACTTGTAGCCTGAATTGATCAGTGGTACCCTGCGGCAGAACCTCGATCCCTTCGAACAAACCGAAGATGCCGCTTTGAACGATGCTCTCCGGGCTGCTGGGCTCTTCGCTCTCCAAGATGAAGCGGGCGCATCGCGCATTACTCTAGACACCAAGATTTCTGGTGGAGGGAGCAATCTTTCAACCGGTCAGCGCCAGATCCTTGCACTAGCTAGGGCAATGATTAGAGAGAGCAAGGTTCTCATTCTTGATGAAGGTGCGCACCGGCCCCACAACTTTCAAAATTTGAAAGTTCTAACCCTCACGTTTAGCTACCTCTGCCATCGGTACGACATTGCTGGCCCTCTCGTTTCTGACATAAACTCAGTCTCTTTAGATTACAAGACAGACGCAATCATTCAGAGCACCCTTCGCAGTCAATTTGATAAAAACGTCAGCGTTATCACGATTGCTCATCGCCTTCAAACAATCATGGATGCCGACAAGATTGTATGTTCTTCCTCAAACCCTTTTTTAAAGCAAGAACTAATTATTTTCATCCACTGTAGATGGTCCTTGATAACGGTCGCATCGTGGGTTCACTTTCCGCGTACGACCTATCAATTACTGATAATGTTTCAGGTTGAGTTTGACAAGCCCGCCGATCTTCTCAAGAGGGAAAAAAGTGTCTTGCTTTCAATGGTTGAAGGGAGCGGAGAAAAAGAGACGCTTTTTAAGTTTGCGGGCCTCTGAATAACTCGATTGCAATTGTCAAAGAAAGTAGATTAGATATACCCATGTGCAGCACCGGTACCGTGACTGGCTGATGGACTGTGTAACCTGGTTGGCCGCTCGATAAATATGACTGAATTCTGTTATCCGAGAGTCAAGAGCAAAACGAAGGAGCTGGAATATTTATGAACACCGCGAACAAGGAGCACTCGAAAATGGGAAGCGAGTTGCATACCAATAAAGCCGTTGAGTTTGATTTAAACAACCATTCATTTTTGTCTTCAAATGGGAAAGAGAGGCAAAGATATAGAGTCAGAGCTAATATATATATGCAATGCGCTACCAGTGAAGTCAATTACAATCAGCTTAGAGAGTATGCATTTGAGTGGGAATACGAGCGCTGATGGACTAATATGAACAACCCTAACAGCTCGTCCTTTTCGCTGACTTGTACATCGTTCTCACATCTTACGGGTGCCTTTCAGTCTGGTTATTATTAAACTACACATACAACGTCCATCTTAGTGTAAGTATACGTAGTCCACCTTTCGAAGCGGGTTGATTTATGCAGGCGCCGTCGAGTTGCTGACGGGGGCAACGCAAAGAACCTATCATAAGGAAGTTTAGGTAAGTGCAGATAAATTTAGAATAAACCATACCTCTCCTGGGTATATATTCGTGCATTGCGCATTCACGTTGGGGTTATTGGTGAGCAAATCACCAATGGTGATGTTAGCAGCAGCGGAAATGGTATCACATCCATTGCCGCTTTGGACGACGACAGTAGTCTGACAGTCCTTTCCGGTGATTCCGAGGCAGAGAGGCTACTCCAGAGGTATGAGAATGCGTAGAGTTATGACGCATGAGCAGATACAAACCTCCCCTACTGCAAGGTTGCTGCAGTCTGCATTGATAACTCCAACATTCGAAGCAGCCAACTGATAACTAAGAGTTCACGGCCAAAATTTCTTCGTCAGTTATTGCATCGTAAATCACAGAATGCAGTCTTACGTTGAAGAGTGTTGTTCAGCGGAGATTTTATCGCAGAAGTCTCCAGACTGGACGGTATAGTTTCTTGCGCAATCCGCAGGAAGACTGGTGCCTTGCGAATTAACCTTCATGACTGCTATAATCAAGATTATGTCAACATCTTTTATGAGTGGTGAAGGACGAGACCAACCTAGGGCGACAACGACTGCGGAGAGAGTGTAGAGCTTGACGAAGGTGAACATCGTGAAAGATTGGTTGCAGCTGGTATCAGTTCGTAGTGAGAGTCAGTGGGTTTGCAGAAACTGGAGGTTTGGGGGGAAATCGTCGTGGTTTTATACCATTCCACAGTACACCCAAATGCCGCAAGACGTGACCGGTAGTCAGTGGGAGAAGTTATTTATGGCTGATCACTGACTCCTTTGAAGAAATCTATATTCCATAATTAGGTACCGACTTGTTTCAACCTGGCACATGTGCTGCGCGCGCTATTTTTTTGGTATCGTAAGGCGGGTTGGTTGTTCCGTATATTCCCAAGGCAAATCAGTACGAATCACAGTTGCTGGGATCCATGTGCACGTAGAGCGCAAATAGAATTGATAAATCGAGCAGGGTGATAGACATTACCGATTTTCGGAAGGAAATAGCCGCCATCGAACCCGTTCACTTGCTTTGAAAATCAAACTCGCATTGAAAAGCAACCGAGAAGCCTGCATAGAAACACATCAATCAACACCAGTATCATCCCTGGGAGCCTCATCCTCTGAAGATGAGTCTGCGGCAGTCGCGGAACGACCGAAGAACCTTCCTATGATGTTCCGCAGGACTCGGGGCATTGGCTAGCACAAGGAATGTGGGTTCAGCGGTAGTTGGCGAGATGATGAATTTTGACTCACAGAAATGACTTCCTCCTCTTCCTCCTCCGCATCGTCTTCGTCCGAAGTATTATCCACCGAACGAGGAGGTCCAGGCATCGAATCGTTGTCTGAATCGTCGGCAGCGCGAGGGACTTGTCTGTTCGCACCAACTGCAGCTACTTGAGGGTTGAAATTCACTTCCACCTCAAATGCATTGCCGTTTCTATTTCCATTGTCGGCTTCTTCCTCCTCCTGCATATTGTCAAATCCACCAGGCATGCCGCCCGCGGCATTAGCATTGACGGCCTCGACGAGCATCAGATCTTCGAGTACATCCGGCGGCAGCTGACCAGCCATTTGTGCGAATTGTAGAATACCGCCTGGGAAACGCTGGGCAAAATGTGGATGTGCATCAAAGAATGCCTGGGGAAATTTTTTTGAGTTTGAAGGTAGTGCATAGATGTTGGATACTGACCTGCATTTGCTGACGGAACGCGGCATCCGGTATGATTTGTGCCAATCTCCTTTCATCCACCGCTCGTTGCCTACGACTTCGTAACCTGGGAGAATACAAATCTTCCACGGCATTGAAAAACTCCTGGTCATAGTGACTGACTGCCGTAATCGGTGGGAGAGGATCGCACGAGAGTGACTTCGCTTCTAAAACTTGTCGAGGGATAAAGGAAAATAGGCGCTTATAGGATGTCTCCAACACCATGATGTGTCGATATGTTGAGTAGCGGAGGTTGGTATTCTCGTATTGTGATAGAAATGCTTTCCGCTTGTCTGTGACGGGAAGCGAGGATGGTAATGCTGAAAAGGCCTCGGTAATTGTGGAGGAGAACCACGACGCATGCTCTTTCCAGATGGGAAAGGAACGCTGGGCGTAAAGATGTGAAAGTAAATGAAGTGTTCCTAGAGGGGCAGAAAGCGACCTGCACTACGATTAAGAAAGGAAGGACAATCAAACTTTGTGAAGTGACCTACTGTGCATCGGTCTCTATCCTGAAGTCACGATGTGCACGGAGGTTTGCAGGCAATGAGACGTCCAATTTATCGGCTAACAGTGGTACGACAGAGGGAAAGTCGTATGCAGCCTCCTTCAACGCCAAAGAGCTCTTGGAATGATCCTGTACTTCATTAGCCTCGGTGCTACGGTCAATCCAAACGAAAACCTACGCTTCCTTTCGTCCCATCTTCTAGTACTTTGAGGGCCAGCGCTCTCGCATAAGCCCATCCAGGGAGTAGTGAGGGGTTTAGTCGAGGATCAGATTTCTCAGCGAAATTTGCCCGTCTGTCCGCGAACACGTCGAAAATATCGATAAACCACTGGTGCATACCTGCCTTGATCGAAAGGAAGTCAAGGTGGAGGAGAGCACCATGAGGGTCATCCCATGGATCCAGCCCATACATCAGTCGAGCAAACTCAAAAGCAGTCCGCACGCATCCTCTCCGCTGCAGGTCGCTGATGGCAAGGATGTGAGATGCAATCAGGAGGATTTACGGAAGAC
>Ga0247741_1001699_pt1 | contig 12196 bp, 18 predicted proteins | sample UWRJL213509R2_FD_180945 | JGI IMG/M metagenome (GOLD analysis project Ga0247741, IMG submission 180945) | Plant litter microbial communities from Arlington Agricultural Research Station in Wisconsin, United States - UWRJ-L213-509R-2 | ecosystem: Environmental > Terrestrial > Plant litter >...
GCGTATCTACTGACTCGCTTTAGATCGTGCAATGTGGAACCTTATTGAACTCTTCACGAACCTGGATCTTGCCCAACTCTCCCTCATAATGGAAATGGAGCTGATACCTTCCCTAAATATATCTCCCCTCGCTGGTAACCAAAAACTTCCAGATATCTCCTCGGGTGCGTTGACTCTCCTCCCTCCTTGATATGGTTCTGACTTCGTCTATTGAAGATGTCGTGAGGAAAGTTAACGAACTAATTGAACACCATATGAAATCACAAGTTCTTGAAGGAGAAGAGCCTGAGTGAGTCGTTCTGTCGTATATTACCATTGGTTGAACGTTAACATCAGCCCCAGCCGCTTGTTCACTTTCACTCATGGCCGTGTTGCCTACGATCCTAATTCCAGAACTCCTGGTCGCCTAGACAAGACCCCTTCTGTTGCATCTGTGGTTGTGGTGGCGTTTACTGCAGGGAGTCCACAAAACGACCTCGTTTCATGCATGGAGAATATCCTGACCAGCAGAGTTAATGATGTCCTCTACTACGATGTCATTATCACTCCTTCGGATGCCATTGGCTTCCAGCTAAATCGGAGACCAACCACATCAAAATTGTCTCCGGATCCGTTCGTCTATCCGAAAACAATATTCCTTGACCGGTTCTTGTTCTGCAACTTTGTCCTTACGAATGAGAAGCGAGCGCTTGAACAGAGTATGCGGGAAGAGATCAGGGAGTTAGTAAAGCACAAAGAGACGCTGACGCGGTTCAATGTGAGTATTCCCAGATGACTTAGTCTCCCGTAGTAACGACCGTGTGCCAACGTGTTTTTAGGGCCGAGATACACTACAAGATCTTCGTGCTACTATTCACTATTATGAGCACGTGGCTGATCGAGGTGACCCTGCTCGCCAGCTTACGCTGGAACGAACTGCCAATCATCTTAAAGACGTCATGACAATGATTGCTGGGAAAGTGGAAGGTATGAATACTCTCGGTTCCGGTCATGACCTTTATCTTAGTGATTCTCTACAGATATTGACCACAAAGTCGAGAAGCTGCAGGCTGATGTTGCTGCTATCTATGACTGTCCAGAGCTTCATCAGTATCAGGTAAGTCTGGCCGTGCTGCTAGACAGCCAGCGTGTCGTGCTAACGAGCTTTACAGTATGACCTTCGCGCTGTGCTCCTGCATACAGGTCTCCCGGGCAGGAAGCAAATGTACTCCTACGTTCAAGATACGGAAGGCACTTGGTGGAAGACTGTCGATCATGAAGTCACAGAGGTGCCCGAAGAAACTGTCCTCACAGACCCGACCGGACTTCACCTTGGAGCAGGTCCCTATATGCTGCTATACAGTCGACATCTATCCAGTGACCAACTTCACGAACCTCTCGTTTGGCCCAGCATATTCTCAGTAAGTGTCACCTTACAAGATATCACCTAACGCACATTGACCGTGACCGCTTTCATAGGAAGCAGTTGAGGAAAACAACAAGAAGTTCCTGGCAATGGTTCATCCCGAACTCGGCATATTTTCGAACCCGAATACATCGATTGAAACACAACCACAACCACCACAGAGCTCTCGCGAACTCCCGATTCCAAGTGGTGCTCGACCTATGTCAAGACAAAACTCCAGGAACATGCCCGTGGACTGAAAATTGAACTGTATTAATACCCCGTCTATGAAAAATGTACAAACATTTTGTTTTGATCTATCTACTGTATCAACTAGCTACCACAAACTGAAGAAGCTCCTGAGCGGAGCGCTCTGCACATCAGGTGACTTTGGTGCTGAGGTTTGCACCCTGGCTAGCCGCCACTCTTGTTCGCCACCATTCATCCTCTCACGACGCGACTCAATGGTGTCCGCAGATAACCTAAATCTCGACGTACTCGAAGTGATCTGCTCGTTTCTGTCCGGAAATGATCTTCCATCAGTGGCACTCGTGAGCTCTTCGTTCCTTGCTGCAGTCATTCCACGGTTATACAACACGATATCATATCGACTGCGACAATGCAAAGGTTACGGAATTGTGAGTCGAAGCTGCATCTAGGTACAGCCAAATCTCATCTCCATCCAGGGCGAGACAATGTCGCCTTTCGCCGCGGTACTAGCTCATCCTCGTCTCGGGGTTCACGTACGCAACATAGGTGAGCCGTTGTCTCGTAGTCACGCGTCATCCATGAGATTTGACCTGTTGAACAGACATCCGCTCCATTCCGATGATCAAAGGACGCATACATCCTGTATTCATGCGAGAGTGCAAGATGGCACTCAGAGAGAGCAAGAATCTGGAAACATTCACCTGCACCGTGCCAAACGCCTACGTCCTTGCCATTTTTCTTCCATCATTGAAAGACAAAGCAAACTTGAAGAATCTCCGGATATGCGCGAACCTTCTTCCTGCCCAGTCTCCCATGTTGCTGGATATCAAGAATATTGTCAACTTGGTGGTTGAATTTGCCTCATGGAATGTCGTTAATACACTGCCTGTATGGACGCGATCCATTTCAAACACACTAAGCAATCTAACGTTATATGTGAGTTTCATCGCTTCATTCACCCTGTCGAAATGGTCTCAATGAGAACGCAGATGATTAATGAACTGCACGAGGAAATCCTGAAATCAATATTGTTTCAACTGCCGAGCCTACGCGGGCTGCATATCGTTGGGTGTCAGAAGGTGGACCATCTCGTGGTTCTTCGGCTCGTAGCGTATACGCCTCTACTGGAGAGTTTGTCGTTAACAACATCGGTACGTAAACCATGGGCCATGAACGACAATGATTGACATCAAACAGGAAAGCACCCATCATCTGACTCTACCTCCACCCCCTCTTCGACATCTCAAGCACCTCGCCTTTGATACGAAGTATACACTGCAGCCTTCTCCATCACCTGCAATTCTTGCTACCATATTGGAACATATCAAGTTATCATCGCCACCTTTAACCGCGTTCACGATTAAGCTTCCAGAACGTAAAGTGGTCATCGGAGAGCCATTCATCGCCCAATTGGTGAAAAATCATGGCGACACCCTGAAGCGACTGGCTTTCTTGGACTGTGGGGTAAGCCTGGAATCAGTTGGCGAAATCTGCAAAAATGCTGTGCATCTCGAGCAGTTAGAAGTTGCTATTCCAATGAAAGATATGGTACGTTCTCGTTTGTTATGCTAATTTTCTGTGACTCAAGTCCTTGTCAGATCCCGTTCAGTCGACAAATCTCGTTATCGAACACATTGCACACACTCATCGACGCGCATAACCACATAGATCACGGAATCCGACCTTCGCTTAACCAGGATAACGCAAGGTATATGATGACGCTCAGCAGCAGCTTGAGAAAGATTGTAACGAATTACAGAATCTGGACGGTAAGATCTTCTATGCCTCTATCATTTTCTTTTAAGCATACTAATAGACACATCTACAGGGTCGAGTAGTGCCTCAGACGGGCGTATTTGTCTCCCTTGAGAAACGCCAGTCAGCCACACAGAGCCAGCTGTGGTTTATGCCTCGGAATTGACTTATCATCGTATAATCTGGCATCTGTATTTCTATGCGAGGTCTTTTTTAGTTGTAAGTACAGTCTTGTCTGGTATCTATGCGATGTCTAGTGGTGATACATATGTGTGATCCTGAGTATGGTCGTGGTCTGCGCCGTTTTGCTGCCTCTGTTTCTCTGCGCCTTGCTTGTCTCTCCGGGTCTCCTCTAATCGGCTGCTATTTCACTGCTCGCTGTCTTTCGAGAGCGTAGCATACCCAAGTGCTCCTGCTGCTCCCAGAGCGAGGATCATTTTAGTGGAATTTTGCTGTGATCGCGGAGTGAGTTGGGCGAATGTAGACAAGACGAGGAAATGCAATGCTTACCTGACTCTCGCCGGAAGGTTGGTGATGATATCTAGTGATCCGTGCTGGTCCATCAAACATCTGTATGAGAGGCTCTGAAGAGCTGAACGTTCTCATCGATGCAGCTGCTTGAGAAGTTTGGCGAGAGGATGGCTGAGGTGCGACTATGAGACCGGCCTGGCGCAGACGACTTTGTGCAGCAAGCGTTGCATTACGAGGCCGAGCAGGGCCGTCGAAAACGATCGGTGGTGGCAGAGAAGTGGGCTGTGATCGCATTTGCGATGCCTCGCCAGCTACAGATGTCGATGACGCTACTGCGACGGTGGATTGAGCCGTTGACCTTGTCGACCTGTATTTCTCCCGAATGAACGCACCCGACTCGGCGAGCCTCGTCGGGGCGTCGAAGATGTCGAAAATGGGTTGCAGGGAGATCTCCTGGACGTCTTGGCCCGAAAGGTGACCAGCGGTGAGTGCCGTCGCTTGATTGACGGAGGACGAGTGAACCAGCCTGGCCGATTGGGCAGAACGGCGGACGGAGGCCAGAGCGTGACGGTTGGCGACAATGGCAGACATCTTGGCGTTAGGACCACAGACTGGGAGGGCTCTATCCAGAGTGAAGAATCTCCTGGGGCGTAGGGTATGATTTTATACCATCTTCTATCGCTGGGGAACCCAAAAATATGCCCTGTTGTAAATGCGTTTCAATGGTTTGTTGGATTGGTGTCAACATGGAGGTAGCATTTGCGCTTCGAGCTCGAAGCACATTACTGGTCGGTGAGCCCAGTGCATATCGGTGAGCAGAGACTCATCGAAGCGATATAGTCAAGTTCCTGGCAATTTGTCTTTCGCCTCAAGAGTATCTGGGAACTATGAGAGATATCGTCATCTGAGGAGCGAAATCCAAGTCAGATTGTAAGATTGTATCAGTGAAGAGCAGAAATAGGTCATAGCACGAGTAACTGGTCCTTCGAAAATCAGCTTACCCAGACGCGGTGACTAGGACCGGTAGATCAGGAACCGGCGTCAAGTGTTCGACTAGACAAGTCGTTCTGTTTGCAGGTTGAATGTGATTAACGGCTATCAAGCGGACTTAGAGCGAGGGTCGATGGTGACGACAGAATCGTTCGCTTGTCAGCATTTTCGTTGTCCTCCACAGCTGGAGTAGGCGACTCGCTACTGGAAGATCAACAAAGTGTTTAGCGCAGCAGTCATCCGGATAGTAATGAAGATACCAAAAGTGTTATCTTGTACATTGGTCAATTGCAACGACGGCGAGACGCTCAAAGAGGACGCAGCTCTTTGCAATCCGCACAAACGCCATATATGGATAAACACTGTATTTTGAGCCTGGAAGGACGCGTCCGAGAGAGCTATTCCAGTGATACCGAGGAAGTACATGGTCATCTCACGTCTGGGCTCCATAGGGAGGATAATAACAGGACGAACACCAGACTCATTCTTTAGTTACAATAGATTACCGAGGACTAGTCTGACTGCCAAGAGATGCTCTTTGTTCTATGGGAAGCTCGTCGCGGCAAATCCCCGACACCGACGACGTGTATTCATTAGACGGAGTAAACCCTCCAGAGCAAAAGTGTGAGTTGCAGACAAGAGGTTTGTGCCAAGGTGCAGGGAAGAAGAACATCCTTGAGTCGAGCTTGAGTCATATGGCCAATTGACAGGTTGTACCCCGTTAGCTTCAATTACCTGGTGTAATCACGAAGCCCTCGATCGACGGTCATCCATTGGTAAGTATTGAGCGCGGGCTCGACGAGGCTCGACATAGACGATGATACGAATGAACGCGCAGGCCTGCATTGAGCCAACAGCAGCAATTCCCGCAGGTAACAGTAAGAAATGAGGGTGGGATGTCGCTGAAAGCGATAGAAAACTCCAAGTATCACGGGGTTCGTGGAGTCATTCAATGAATTGAACACCCCAAACCAGTAGACTTAGAAAAAATTCTGACCATATGAATCGTGAGCCGTTTATGCCTGATAGAAAGTAGCCAGAGCTCTGCAGCACTACCCGAGAGCAGATGGAGGCCTTCGGAAAAGTTGAGTAACTTATTGTCAAGTTGTTCAGTGGGTGGGAGTGAGCGAGCGTTTGTTTGGACTTGTTGGGCTAGCGCTCGTTTTTCCGAGACCTGAAATGGCAAGTACGCTGCTTTTTTCCACTGGCTGTTCAAGAATTTGCGGTCTCAAACACCCCTGCTTTGCACTTCAGAAATGGTAGGGGACTCTAAACACATATTATGCAACCTATTTTTACATTTCATCCAGTCATCTCCACGTGGAAGCATGTGGAGGCTTAGGGGGCGCCTTTCGAGTTCACCTTTGCTCACCTCGGAGGCGCGGGCACGCCCAATAATAAACGCGGTCATCTGTCTTGAAGGCTTGACTTCTGTTGTGGCGCAAACATGAACTTGGATTCTCCAAAATTTCATGCACTTTTGAGTTCGGAATGCCGGGTCAGTCTCCACGGCCATTCAGATGGTGTCCCCTTGGGACCAAATGGCTCATTCTCCATGCAACCTCCGAAAGCTCACACCCAAAACTCTTTTGTCCTGCACTTGGAGGTTACCACTTCGGGCTAATGTGTTCTATCTAGAAGGTCAGCACAGCCACCGCGTTTCCCATTGCCCAAGCCTCCACCGATCGACCGATTGAATAATATTGAGGACGCTGGTGCCCCAAAACTGGGTAAGTGGACTTGAGTGAATTTCAAGCATGCATGAACATCTGACGAGGCAACACCCCCAAGCGCCCAAGTCCGACAACAATTGTTTTGCACAATAGTGAGTTTGTTTATTTTTCAAACGACATCGGCCGTGTAGCCTTACCGACAGATTGCAGAACATGATTTATGAAGTTTTTCGATTTATGCTGTCGTTTGCGACGCAAACGGGGAATTCGACCTTTTGTCGCCGGCATTCTTGAGACGCCTGACCTAAACCATGCTGCAGACATGAGGCACACACGTGCAGGTCTACAATCCCTAAACTCAGACGACAGACGTCCCTAATAGCGCAGCCCCCTCTTATAATACCCGGCCGGTGCATGTTTCCGTTTCATCTCCAACTGCAACGCACGAGGACGTTGTGGATTTCCTTCAAATACTAAGTGGCCAGCCAACTCAGCTTTTCTCATCCTCCTACTCTCACATCAGCATGTCGTCAAACCTCCATGATCCCGACGCAGGGACCCGCTCGGTACCGCAGTGCGGCTTCGGAACAGATATCGATTTCGATACGCTGATCAAAACCAATCCTTTCCTCTTCCGTGTGTACACCCCGAAGGAGCGCTCTCCCTTTTCCGACGACACAGACCCTTTCTTCATCGCACCGAGATTCAATGAGCAAGTCGCTCGCTCTCCAGTAGACCTCCCGGATATCAAGTTCCCTGAGACCGTTGTTGGCTCGTATGCAGAGGTCGCACGACACATGGAATGGACAACAAAGTCCTCATCGTGCTACATCTCGGGATCGTTCAGCTTTGCTTGGGCCATTTGGGAGGCCGTGAAACGCTACCATACTGGGGTGAAGAAGGATGTTGAGATAGCGATCATCGATTCATCTGCCTTAGGTGGTCGAGCAGCTACAGCAGTCCAACTTTTGATGAAGAGTACCCCCAGACAGTAAGTTTGCAAAAATACCAAACATTTTCGCTGTGCTGACCAGACATTGGCAGACGTGATGAACAGTTCTGGAAATGGCATCGCTTCTCGCAAGACTCACAGACTGTCCTCGTCTATGGAATGGTTCCTCGTCCTGCAGTCCTGGCTTCGATTCCACTCCTCCAGATTCTCCGGAAAATGCCTTCATACTTTTTGCAGAAAGATATCCAAGTGATCCCTGGGAACCCTTTGGACCAGGTTGCATGGAACTACGCTAGCAGGAAGCTTAACTATCGCCAATTCTGTCAAGACATGTCGGGGATTTTCCTCAGCCGCCCTACCGATGTCAGGCTGCGAGATTCCACCGGAGGAGCTGTCAGACTCGCCCTGTCGTTCCTGCGACCATTTTTCCATCGAGCCGTTCAAGATGACTTCGAGATTGCGATCTCTAATCTCCGCTCACTTGCCCTGATCATCTCTGAATGGCCCGGTGACGGGTGGGTGCGAGATCACCCAGAAACCCAACAAGTCATCGAGTCGATGGTGCTTGCACTTGGCGAGGAACTCCGCGAGAAATACGCCCAACATCACCAGGAGGAGGTTTCTCACCTCAAAGGCGTTATCGATGGGCTGGAACGGACGATCAGGACCCAGAATGAACTGGCTTTAAGCCATGTGCTGGATGAGTTTGAGATAGGCTCCGATGGGGACCTCGAACTTGAATTCGAAGAGTCTGACGAGCCTACTCTGGTTACATTCGAGCCTCTGTCAAAGTCAGGTACTTTGCGTAGTCGGCCGTCCTCACTCAACATGTCCATTGCTGTCCTGCCTCGTCTACCCACCTCTTTCCAGACTCCCATCACTCCGCCTGAGTCACCACGCAATTCTCTATTTCTTCCTACGATTACGATCCCTCTTACAGACGCCGTATCCACCCAATTTTCCTTCAAGGCCATACCATCCGAAAATGCTTCCAATGATGCAGCGGCTAGCACCTCTCCTAAGACGTCGCCTTCATCTGATGAACCAACATCTCCTCCGCTTACACCACCACCACGTTCACCAGTCTTCTCACGACCAAAGTCTCCCTTGGTCGAGAGTTCACCGCCCGATGTGCAACATGACGAGACAGCAGACGAGCCTTTGCTAGAGGAGGAAGCAGTTCCAGAGTACGATCAAGAGTTGGAAGAGATCAAGCAGTTGGAGCACGAGATCGAGGAAACGCTAGCAAGGGACGTTCTTGGTCATCATATGCTGGACGAAATCATTGAAGACGATGGAGAAGAGACCGAGCTGGAAGATGATGCGACCTCCCCACCGTCTCCCTTGATGTCATGGGGTATGCTATCCGCCTCTGGCTTCTCATCCCGTCGGTCCTCGATCATCTCAATGGAAACACTGTGTGAGAGCCCCGGCCTCCCTGTCAAACGACTCTCATATGTGAGAAGTCGGACGACCTCCCTCGACTTCACACAACGATTGTCGTTCACAGGCTCGGTTGGCATACTTTCTCGAACAGTCTCGTTCTCGGAGCCGATGCTGGGATTGATCCCACACCCGACGCCTCCTGTAGCGGACCCGCAGATTAGGTCGCCCTCCGCCCCTCAGCAGGTAGAGCCTTGGAGTGTTCCCTTGCCTACATCTCCAGCAATGTCAGAAAGGTCGTTGTCGCCCAGCAACTCATCATCCTCGTCACCATCCGTTTCACCTTCCGCTTCGATGTCTTCCATATGTTCTTCGAGTACTGGTTCCTCCCATCCTTCCCCACCGTCACCTCCTGCCCTGACACTCGATCGCGAACTGCCAACCAAACCTAGCTCGAGGATTGTACTTCCTAGACGGTCGATTAGCCTCATGTCGCCACTCTCAGAACCAGACGAAGATACCGACTCGGATACAATGAGCATTCGTTCGACGGGTGTCGGCGAAACAGCCTCGTATATTGTCACGGGCTTCCTCGTTGGGGCTTTCATCACTCTCCTCCTCTTTTCAACGCAGCGCAGGACGCTGCTGTATGTGACGTGATTCCCTGCTAGCTGTTATCTCTTTCTCGATACCCCTTTTTTGGGTTATTTATCTATTTCGATGCTAGTCTCTCTTTATTCGCTCGGGTCTCATTCCGTTGTTGTAACACCATATCTCCTAGATTCTCATATAACTACATCCTACCTCTATTCTGTGAAAGTATACACGTTGTAGTACCCACCCCGGTTCTTTGTACTACTTATATTCGATTCCTCTCGGCACTGTTGTACTACCATAAATATGTGTAATTGTTATGTAGATATGACAATATGTGCAATATGACAATGTTCATTTGCGAATTGCATAGATGAACCCATCATAGCCTTTTTCACCGACGGTGCTAATGGTCGTGGCCTCCACATCATCGTCCTCCTTCATAGCTCTAAGGAGCGTTCGCACACCCTCCACATTGTTGTCCGAGTATTCCGGGTCCGCAACCCGTCCATTTCGGACCACGTTGTCTACGATCTAGTGAAATATCGAGTCAATATTGGCTTGTCTTTCATGGATTGGTGGGAAAGCCCTTAATGAACGGAGACGCACAATAACGCCGCCTTTTCGTACCAGTCGTTTCGCCTCCGTAAAATAAATGAAGTTGGATGGCTTGTCCGCGTCAATGAAGGCCATGTCGAACGGTTCTTCGGGGTGAAGCTTGGCCAGGGAATCGGAAGCTGGGCCAACGACTACCAAGACCTTGTCTGCCAACCCGGCGAGCTCGAAGTTCTCTTGAGCGACCTAGTCCCAAAGAAACATCAGCCACGAGTATAGTGGCTATAATAATAATGGCACAATTGACCTTTGCATGGTGCTCAGATATCTCTAGAGTAATGATATGGCCATCCGCAGGGAGTGCTCGAGCAAGCCACACCGTTGAATATCTACCTCCAGTGTCAGCTTTCGAACTAATACTGTAGGACAAGTGCATGAAGGTACTTTCCCTCCTAAAGTGCCGATTTCCAAGATGCGCTTTGCTTGAGAAGATTTCGCAAGCAAGTTCAAGAACTTCCCCTGCGCAGCAGACACTGCGATATCTGGAAGCCCTTGATCCTTGTTGTGCTTGACTATCACATCCAATACTTCATCTTGAGAATGCAAGAATGCGTTGTGGTATGCGTCTGATCGAGACCAGTCATCGATGGTAGTTTGCTTTAGAGGTTTCTTTCCAGACACTTGCATGAGAGATGGCAACCGTTAACAGTGCTCTAGCGCTTGTGAGTGCGCAGCACGCGGTCTATTTTTACATATCGTCGCCGAAATAGCACAGACTCTCATGGGTAGGAAGTTTGTGAGGCTGATATGAAATTTCTAGGCATTTCATGGAAGTACAGAGTGTCATAGACAATGGGTTCTACAAAATTCTTTTTTAATACCTATTAGTGCGCCCGGTCACGATCTAAATCATGCAACTCTCTACAAGTGTCAGGTCTAGTCGCTGGAGTCATCACTTGTTGGACCTTCGCTTCCATCTGTATCCCCAGATATATCCGCACTGCCAGCAGTGCTTGAAGACGGGTCTGCGTCCTCAGTTACTCCACCGATCGCGCCGCTCCCATCGCTGATACTGACTCCGCTTCCATCTGAGCTATCTACTTCACCAGACAAGCCTGTACCGTCCGAAGAATCCGTCGCGCCATCGGGACTTCCAGACGAATCAGAGGGGGCTGTTGAACCGCTATCGTAAACCCATTTCTCCATTCACAACATGATAGTAGTTGAGCACTCACCATCGGTCAAGGGGGGAGCAGTAGAGCTAGCTGGGTTAGCGCTGTCCATGCTCGTAATGCCTGGTGAGGAGTCGGAACTATCAGGGGACCCATCTGCTGTCGAAATGGAGGCGGAATAGCTGCCCGTCGAAACGGCGGCGTAAGCACTATCAGTGCTGGGTGCGTCTCCGCTTGTGGTAGTGGCACTGTCGGCACTTGCGTAGTATGAAGTATCACTAGAGTCGGAGCTGTTAGCTGTTCCATACGAGGAATCCGTAGCGGCGGGTGTATAGGCACTATCCGTGCTGGTGGAATCCGTGTATGTGGCTGAATAGGTCGTGTCCGTTGAGCTTGAAGTGTCTGTTGATGCTGCCATATCTGCCGCCATGGTGGTTGTGGCGTAGATCCCGGATGAGGAATCATAGGAACCCATTGGAGATATGTCAAATGGAGCATAGGTGTAGCTGCCTGAAGCAGAATCCGCAGATGAATCCGAGGCAGAAGCGCCATAGGTATACATCGAAGCATCGGCCGTAGATGTGGCTGTAACACGAAATAAGTTAGACAGGTTACAACTTCACCATGATGAGGGTTACTAACCTGTACTCGAACCATTCACTGAGCTGCATTTACAAGACATCTTCTCAGACTTATGGCCACCAGAGGAGCTGTCTCCCTTATGGTGCGACGAAGACATAACCATGCCTGCCTGCATGGCGCTGTCAAGGTAGCCTTGCACACTGGCGATGCATTTCATGGCTTCTTCGTCAGTACTACCATCCTCGGCATCAGCGAATAGGTTCAGTAGCTTGCAAAGAAAATCGGAACGCACGAATTCATGCCTTTAAGGACACTGAGAGCCGATCCAATCCCGGAGAGAATAGCTTCCATCGAAGAGGAGTCTGAAGTACTCCCAGACAAGACACCATTCACCGGCTCCTCGATGGCGAGTACATACCTAGATCCCAATAAGGAAATGGGTACTGAACACGAAAGTTTATAATCAGTCAGGGTA
>Ga0247741_1001700_pt1 | contig 12196 bp, 14 predicted proteins | sample UWRJL213509R2_FD_180945 | JGI IMG/M metagenome (GOLD analysis project Ga0247741, IMG submission 180945) | Plant litter microbial communities from Arlington Agricultural Research Station in Wisconsin, United States - UWRJ-L213-509R-2 | ecosystem: Environmental > Terrestrial > Plant litter >...
ATTTCTTAGAGTAAACTATATGTGCTTGGAGGTCAGAATATTACGAGCAGAAAATAGGAGTCGACAGGCACTTTGGAAAGTATTATCTTCTGCATCTGATGAATGCGAGTTCTTGGAACTCTTCCACGTCAGTTAACTCCCCTAAATATGGAGGTTTTGAGAATACCAATCTGAAAACATTGAATGAGTTTCTGCGTTAAAGGGTCAGCCAATAGAACGCTTATCTTTGTTTATAACCGGCCGAACGAACGGCGGAGTAAACTCCTCATTCAATTTTCTAAGAACCTGGTAATTACTGACTACTGAGGCCCCAGGCCAATAGTCTTAAAAGGTTCTTCACTTGATATACCCAATGCCCACTATGTCTTGCGGCGTGCACTAGAGGGTAGAAAACCCGTCTTCACATGACTGGAAATTAAGTTAAACAACCTCCCCAGCGTCCTCGCTATATTGTACGAGAAGTAAGCTCACGACGTCATTCAAATTGCAATCGTGGCGTAGGTTCGGGCCGAGGATTTCAAATCACTCATTCAAACCACCATGGCTACATTCGCGAAAACCACATTCAACGCATCTATATACTCAGCATCCAGGCCAACATACCCAAGTCAACTTTTCGAACATATTTTCTCTTTCCATCGACGAGGTTCTGGAAAGTGGGACAAGGCTGTGGATTTAGGATGTGGAACGGGTGAGAGATTCGTGTCTTCCATGATGTGTTGAAGTGCTGCCGTCTTTCGTGTACGTCCACAGTTACGTCGATTTCTGACGAAATCTCTTCTTACAGGTCAGGCAACAACGCAACTACAGCCCTTTCGTGAGGTTGTAGGAGTTGACCCTTCTGCCGGTATGCTAGAGAAAGCCCGTGTACATGTCGACCAGGTGTCTCCTGGCCCGGGATCCCCAAAATTTAGCTTTCTGAAAGGCTCCGCGGAGGATTTGAGCAAGACTTTACCAAATGATAGTGTCGATCTCCTGATTGCTGGTACTTCCGCTCATACACCCAATGTAGTATTTCACTAATACGTCTGTAGCTCAAGCTTGTCATTGGTTTGATTGGAGCAAGGTATGGCCAGAAACTCGACGCGTTCTACGTCAAAAAGGGACTGCTGCATTTTGGGTTTGTTCAGCATAAAAAAGCATTCAGAGTTCGTGAAGTATCTGATATGACCTCAAGGTGTATGGGGAGTTCCGCCTGACGCACTATCCCTCGTTGACGCCTTTGATAACGGCGTACGCACAGGGCCCCGATCTTCATACGAGCGTTGGTGCACATTTCCAACGTCCGGGACGTACCATTCTGGAAAGGTTGCTGGTTGATGTACCGGAACCTGTCACAGTCCTGAAAGATGAGGCATTAGGAAAGATGGAACGAGTTTACTTCTGCGGTGGGTCCTATAGATTGCAAGCGTATACAAGTGTCCACTCTTATCATTTGATTCAGGTGATGCTGATTTACCCCTCCTGCCCAACAGCGCAGCGAAGCACCCTATTATCATGCTTAAGGAGATGAGTTGGAGAGATCTCTTGTCATACTTCCGCACTTGGAGTGCTCTCCATACCTATCACGAGACTTTCCCCGACGACTTGAAGCATGACGAAGACGCAAGGTTCTTGACTGAAGATCTCGCGGCTGCTCTGGAACCTCAAGGTAGGCCTTAAGCCAGAAAGTCCATGAACGATTGATTTTTAAAAAATGTAGATGACATCCGTGGTGGCGACATATCAATTCGCTTTTGGAAAGATCTACGTCAGGGTGTCTTAGAGATCGCTCCTGACGCGAGTGTAGGTGTCGAGGACAAAATCCAGGTTGAATGGCCTCTTGCACTGCTGCTGGTGCGAAAGGAGTAGTACTCCAATTTGTTTACGATCTCAATAGATCATTGCAAAGGGTTTTTTAAACTCGTGGCGCTGTCTTGGCTAGTTTCTCCGCCCTCAAATGAGACGAGGTGTGTGCACTTTTTGTTAATCCATGATTTTTTTTGATTACGCAGGGAAAGACAGCCCGCTGGGAATAAGATATCAGTGCCATATCCGTGAAGCACTCGTCCCTGGGTAATTCTTGATGTTTATCTGCTTTCTCGTCTCAGTGCATTATCGTAGCCTCCGCCAAAACCGGGAGGTAAACGCAACAACTCACCCACGAAGATAAGAATCAGCCAAGACCAATAAATCGACGCAAATTGGATACTAAACACATGGTTCCTAAAGTCATCAACGCCACAGGCGCTGTTCACATTGTATGAATTTCTCCCCGTATCTGTGGTTATCATCTTTTCGTCAAAGCAATAACCATTAACACCGAGCGTGCCCCTTGATTTTCCGTCAATGGGGGGTGTTGTGGAGTAAGTATTGTTCTCGCATTCAGGTATTCAATAGACTGAGTGCTGAAACCTTCCATAGTCCTCTCATCGTCCCCGCTCAACTGTTAAGAATCTAGGCCTAATGTCCAAGAAGATGGGCAATCGTTAGTAACCGGCTCAGAAGCGATGATTACAATTTTGGGCGCCTTTCTACGCAAGTATAAAGATCGCCATTCAAGCTACTCTTCCCAACCGCCCCAGATCCAATCATAACCTCGTTCGCACCAAGGACCCAGATGAAGACCTTACAATTCATAATCTCCGTCTCGACGGTGTTAGTAGCTTTCCTCCACGGAATGAAAGGTAAATCACATCGACCATGTCTTCACTCGTTGCTGAATTTATCTCAGTCAATGCGGAGACCGTTACGGTGTACATTGTGGATGACCCTCCTCCTCTCGTATTCCCTGGCGATTCTGCATCCATCGAACAACTTGGAAGTGCTCATGTCTCCGCTCTTGGACCTGGTGAAAACGGAATGACTCGATATGCCGTTGAAGAGGTACATGCTGGTGTCGTCATCCACTACGCCACAAAAACAGAGACAGCACTTGCTTTTACCTTTACCGAAACATGTGTGCCTTTTCACCGTTCATTAGATGCGCTGATGTAAACAATCGACGAACTCTCAGATACGATACAAGAGGGCGCAACCCAGATCTTCAGGAGTGATCCACGCCCCACAGGAACAGCAGATTATTTCGGGATTGTAGAGAGTTGTGTTTTGGATCCAACGAAGGGTACAGGCGAATGTGTCAAGAAGAGTCCAGAGCTCCATAATGCCGAGGTCGCCTTTCAAGCAGAAGTGCCATCCACGACACGGACATACACCGGGCGACTGAGGCCTGTGGCTACTCTAGACTCCAATGGAGGAGCTGCTCCCGGAGGTACCACAGGAGGGCCAACTCCGACCTCGAATCCTGGTAAAAATGGTGGTATACCACAAGAAACGGCGGGGATGAATTTCGTAGCGTTGGTTTGTGCTTCGGTCGTTACTGGTGTTTGGATGGTTCTCGCTTGATTTCGCCGAAGTGGGATGTAGTCGTAGATGGAGCCTTGCAGGATACATTAATCCGTTTCGGGGAGTTCACAAGCAATGCTCTAATCAAGTTCTAATCATTTGAAATGTCGGTCGTTGGTAGCTCAACAACTCTCGACTGTAGCCATGAACGGCGAGATATCGATCCCCTAGCGTTTAGATCCACCTCCTGCGCAAAAGGCTGATAATATGCCTCTTGTAGGTTGAGTACCAGCCTTGGACCGAGGATGCACGGTGTGAAAACGGCAATTGCGAAGGCTAACTCCGTGTGTAATACCTGTAGACATGCGCCTTTAAATATCCAATAGTGATAGTGGGAAAAAAGGCGCACTGGCTGCAGGATCCAAACGACGAGATTCGATAAACAAACAGACACGGCACTAAGCACAGAAATCAGTGATGTATTTTCGGTGCAGCCTAGAATGAGTGCTCACATGAATGGAAAAGTTATGCTGTCTCTGACCAAAACAAACAATAGAGAGTGCCGAAACGCACGAGATCGAAGGTCGACCGAACCTCGCATTACTCTAAAATACCTGATGCCTATCCCGAAGGAAAGGGAAAGCAACAAAGACTCGAAGAACAGAATTGGTATCCATATGGTATATAGAAAATGCGGGAAAGAGTCTCTTGAGCAGATGCGAATACCGGGTGCCGGCTCAGACACGGCTGCAGGATGGTACTTGAGTCCTGAGAATGGGTGCAAATACGTGAAGACTCACGAGCGTTGACCCGGTAGGAAAGACAGGGGATGAGAATTAAGAAGAATGCCTCGATAATGAAGGCAGCTCCGAGAAGTAGGATGATTTTTCGATTGTGTTCACACATGCTCGATATGCGATACATCATGATGCCTAGGGAAATCCAATCATGATATTGCCAATTCAAAAGGCTCGAGCAACACACCACATACCTTGCATAGACCATAAAATGACAGGAGCCAGATAACCATGTAGGACACTCATAAAATTACCTGGATGAAGACCTGCCGTCAGGTCATGCTTCGAATATGAAGTCTTCAAGTTGACTTACAGCTACATTTCCAAGAACGTTCAATGGTTGTGCAACCTCAGAACTGGGAAGACTCACCTCTATGGATCAAGGATGGGATCAACGTCAGACCATCAGTCAAAGGCAAACCACACACTTGGACAGTGTTCAATAAAATATGGCGAACAAAAACTGAAGGACATGTTTGAGAGCTTGAATTAAGCTTGTAGATCACTAAGTTACAGTAACATACCAAAGGCGGTATATCTTCGGAAGAGAAGGCGCATGAGTGAATAAGGATGAGAATTTCTGCGGAAGATCTTACAGTTGGAAACTATCTCCCACATAGCGATTCTGAATACTCGTAAGACAGGCATTTTCAAGAGGTTTAGAAGCTTACAATCAGAAAGAAAAACTGCACAGCCGACCACCGTTTCCGTTTCTGCGTCACGTGAGATTCAATGAATAGAGGCTGTGACAGAGAAATACCGACCCAAACGAGTGCAATCTATCAAACAGAGGTCTGGGTTAGTAATTGTCTCGCAGTCATAAACATGACCATCCACGAACCTCCATGTCTAGAGTCGTAACTGAAAGTATTGCAGGTAAGCGGTGGAAGAGCTCACGCGATTCTGATTGTCATACCATGATCATATACGACGCAGGTCGCGAACGCGACTAAGAACAGCGCGTCAGCCTGCGGTAGCGTTGGAAGCTAGGGTATAACATGCTTACCATACAAAAACGATAGCGCTCGATCGGTCTCGAGCCATTTTACCACATCCGTGTCCACGCTCATCGTCACGCCCTTTGAGAGATCCAAGGGTCAGGGCTCACTCGTGTCCAACCAATTCAAGAGACCAGAATGCTGCGTCTGGAGCGACGCGGGTAGCGCGCAAGGAGGACCCGGCGTTCACGCCTGTTGCGACGTGCAACTGCTTGAAGAACAAAGAGCCAAGAAGTGAAAGAGTATCACACTCAAGTGAGCCCACCTTTTATCAAACTGCGGCCGTGAGTGCCGCGCAATAGTTTCGGGATAGTCCCTGGTGGTTTCTCACCATCAGATACCGAGGCGACGGCCAATTGGTGCTTCTGGCCAGTTGCAGAGTCTGAAGAGATTTTAATTTCAAGTCTTAATACATACGACAGGAATAGATCAAACCTCACGGAAGTAGTCTCTCCTGATCACTAGGTTGACGAAATCAACTGTCATATGCTCAAGGAGTCGATTTTGCGATCAGTCGGATGGGAGGAGATATGCGCAGAGTGTCAAGCAGTCGCACGGAGTGAGTACAGATTGAATCGGCCGGGAAATATCCATGGTTCTGAGTTTGAGGCAGAAACGGTGCAAGAATATGCTCTGGGACAAGAAGTTGTTGACCTTGGTTCGAGCGTGGGCTGTCAGCGCCACACACTCTTGGCCGAGGTGGGCGCCTACAGCCCGCATGATTCCGGTCTTTCTAATCTCCTGATTTGTCAGTAAAATCCCATGGCAATGTGCCGTCCACGAATGGTTTCGCTGGGAATGAGGTAAGATGGCCATGCTCTCACATGAATTAGATGCTCACCATTAATATTGGGAAGAAGAGCTCTATCATGCGTTGGTGACTTCAAGGTTGAAAGTATAACCAGAGAACACCAAAATCTCTGCAGTGGGCAGATTATGGAAGGGAGTGGATTTAGGTCTGCCTGTATTCTGAGGGCGGACATTGGCACATAGGAGGCCGACAAGCAGTTTGGTCATTCATAGGCACGAACCACGGACTGGAGCAGATAAGATCGTTGCCAATAGATGCAATGTAAGGAGTTGACACCTAGGTGTGCCTAAAAAGCGACCGCCCGTTCATGACCGCTGTAGTGAAATCAATAAGCTGAAAAGACCAGACCTCGAGGGAGAACTCAGAGGAAAACTTGAGCACCTATTATTGGCATGCAGGTCGATACATGTTCGAACAAGTTGGTCGTCACACCAAGGTCCCTAAGTTCGTTGGGTTTTGGCGTCCCTTTTCCGACCTCCTGCGGGTTTCATAACCCGGCCGCTAAAATTGGTGGCTTATGGTCAAATCAGAATTGAGATGAAGCTAGAATGTTCGAGTCTGAACACAGTGGCTGAACGAGAGAAAGAGTGTCCCAATGGCGGTACTGAAGCCAAAGAAGGATCAGAAACTTGGCCAGTTCAAGAGGCCGGCTTTCGTAATGGGCAAGCTGTATACCCAGAAGCTGCGCGAGAGTCGGCTTCGAGATCTGCAACCAGGATGTTCCTGCGTTGCCTTCTTACATACCTGGCTCAGATGTTCTGTCCAGCATCCAGACAAGTTGCGATCGTGACCTTCGCAGGTAATTGAATTCATCGATATCTCATCTCCTGTAGCAGGTATCCAGGTTGTGAAGTAAAATCCCCAAATGTCGGATATATTTTGTTCTATATGTCTGTCTAGACTTAAATCGATATTCCAGTACTACCAGAGCATGAAAACCGCGTTCAATAGATGAGAAAACAAAAACCTGACCTCCTAGCCACGCTCAAACCCCGTCTCCAACCGCCTTGTGCTCATTGGGCTCTTGAATCCGATGTTGAGATGGATGTTCGTGTGAAGACCTCGATGACTTTCCCTTTAACGATGATTGGCTCGCCATCGGCTATTCCTGGCGTGGCATTCCGATATCACGCGACAACCGGAATTAGCGGGTCTCCTTCCACTCTCTCTTGCTCTTAGACTTCACCATCGCCCTCGTCGTCCATCAGCATCCTCGACAACACAGTCAGTATGCAGACGATGATCTCTGCGACACGCTCTGCAGGAGCTAAGCGTGCCTTCTCAACCTCTGCCAGAAGATGGCAGGCCACGCCTCAGCAAAAGCCGGTCTTGATGAAGGAGTTCAAGATTTACCGCTGGGTACGTTGTAGTGCCCTCGAGTAGCTTGAAGTATCCTGACCGCAGCCACAGAATCCAGATGAGCCCGACAAGAAGCCTGAGTTGCAGTCTTATAAGATTGATCTTAACCAAACCGGACCCATGGTGAGTATTCTCAGCCCCGGACGACCCCAGGGATGTTTGTCTCACTTCATCTATAGATTCTCGACGCCATTATCAAGATCAAGAACGAGATAGACCCAACTCTAACCTTCCGTCGCTCTTGCCGTGAGGGTATTTGTGGATCTTGTGCCATGAACATCGACGGTCAAAATACCCTTGCATGCCTCTGCCGAATCGACCGCAACGAGAGCAAGAACACCAAGATCTATCCATTGCCTCATAGTGCGTAACATAACAGACTCAATTGTGACTTGATTGACGCGAGGCAATAGTGTATGTTGTCAAGGACCTCGTGCCAGACATGACCTTGTTCTACAAGCAGTATAAGTCTATCCAACCTTGGCTACAGAACGACAACCCTCCTGCGCAGGGTATGTTCATGACACCCTATGAGGTCACCTACTAAACACCACTAAACCAGGCGAACATCTTCAATCCCCGGAGGACCGTAGGAAGCTTGACGGAATGTACGAGTGCATTCTATGCGCATGCTGCTCCACTTCCTGCCCGTCCTACTGGTGGAACCAAGACGAATACCTTGGGCCGGCTACTCTGATGCAAGCGTATAGGTGGATTGCTGACTCTCGGGTGCGTCTTTCTGGGAGATAATGCGGTCGGGTGGATCTCAGCTCTCCGCTAACCATCGTGCTCTGTAGGACACACACGGAGCTGAGAGGAAGGATAGACTACAGAACGAGATGAGCTTGTTTAGATGTCACACTATCTTCAACTGTGCGTGTCTTTTATCTTCCTCCCCGTTTTTCCTAGATACTGATGACTTCTGACTTCTGACTTTCTTTTATCGTGGAATATACTTCTGGATTTTCACTTCCCTCCATATCCTCGATGACGACCGAATCCTCTTTATTCGCCTACAACCCCGCGTTCTTCGATGATTCTCATGCCGACTCGTTACTCTTCTCCCTCAACTCTACTTCTTCCCATGTAGGCTCACGCACCTGCCCGAAGGGCCTCAACCCGGCTGCCGCCATTGCCAAGATCAAGCTCGAGCTTGCCGCCGAGTAAATACATGTGAAATTGGCCATCGAGGTCATCGTCTACCTGTTCAAACCTCGACTTTACAAGGACTCTGCCTGTGTTGGAAGTAGGATGGTTGGTGTTGCTAGTCATGATGTTTAATAGCGAATAGAAGGCAAGAGAGTTGTAAAACTAAGGAGCTTTAGTGGTGAAGAATACGACTAGTGATAGTATTAGTATCCGCCTGCACAAACCTTTCAGTCGGCAACACCCGGCCCGTGCTGGACATCAGATGTGGCTTGGACTACCCTACCTCGACAATTACAAAGACCTGTCACTTCCACAACCTGCTCACGATGCCTCATCGTGTATCTGAATCACGAATTTCGATCAAACAATGTCCGTTTACAGTCCCAAGGAACCTTCCTGAACTGTTCTTGACAGTTGGAATTGTCACAGAATCTTGTTCAATGTAACCTTTTCTGAAGCTACACTGCATATCTGCTCGACATGCGAGACAGCCTTGCTTCATCCCCGTCGTAGCCATGAGGTGTCATTACTTAAATATTGAACTCGTCTTGGTTCAAATCATTCTCCACCACCATGGATAACAGACCAGTACCAGACACTAGTGAGTCGCACATCTTCTCTCTCTCGGGATGTGTTCTTACATTGTTCGGCAGTTCAGGTTACTCCTCCAGCGCGTAAGTTGGCTAACAAATTTTATTGGGTAAATAATTCATTTCTTAGCTGCCGCCGCCGATCATCCTCGTGGACCAGACACTTTGAGTGAGACAGAGGAGTATTGTCGTCAGATAACAGAGACTGAACATTTTTTTAGCTGTGCCAACTCCATTTGAGGGAAACCTTCGAGAACGTTGGTCGTTCTTGTTATTCATCTAGGCCAACTTCTTATTCCTGAACATAGTTCAATCGCCATTGTCGCCTTATGTTCTTGTTGAACGTGCTCAATTGGTGCCAAGTACGTTGTTCTGCTATTAAAATCTTCCTTGAATTAACCCAGTTTGTTACAGATACCAAAGGATTCGTAGATTGTAAGCACTCTCTACTCGGTGACGGGCTTGAGTTCACCCCAAATATCAAGACGAGCTTCCTAAAACAGTGGCATCAGCAAGAGACGGGTGGCAATGGACCAGTCAAAGTGGTGCCGTCGTGGTAGCTTTCTACCTCTACTATTTTAACCACCTCCTAACAGTCTGAATGTGTATAGTCAGGTCTGCTTGCTGCGGTCGCTGCGCAACTTCTCGGGGTGTTCAAAGACGACGATAAAATCGGACCATCAGGCGCTAAATCTTTCCTTGTGGCAACATGCTACTTCGCCCTTTTCCTCAATATCAATGCAACGATTGGCTCCTTCGTCCTCGTGGACAATCTCGGTGAAGTAGGAGTCGAAGCTGCAAAACGCGAGACACAACAACTTTTGATGCACATTGCCCGGACCCCACGCTACACCGGCAGTGTTACCAAACTTCTGGAGGATTATGGCGCAAGTCGCTGGTGGCCGTGGATGCTGGTGCATTGTGAGTTGGACAAGAGAGCGTGATAATGAATCTGACAACATACAGGGCTATTTACATTTTATCTTGGGATCTTAAGCCTCATTATCGCTGTGTTGACGTACGTGATGATGTCGGAACCATTGGCCACCAAGATTGTTATGGGGTTCACGGTGGGGTTGACTTTGTTGCCCACCACACTCTTCATTCTACGAGGACTTGGGGGAGGAAACGCAGGTAGATCGAACACGCGAGGTTCCCAACATGAGTCTGAAGCAAAGAACACTCGACGCGTATCTCAAGACCAACCGATCGCAGGTGGCTCTGCGGCCTGAGTGATTTTTTAGTAAGTATCGATACAATCTCAGAGTATATTACAAATGCTCATCGATCTTCCAAACGAGATTAGGTTTCAAAGCAGCTGTCATGGCAGAGGGGGAAGTAAAAAGCTATGGAGCTGGTTTTCCGCCTCATTGGTTATTCCCTCAAGAACAGACCAGCTCGAATTCAAAGCAGGACGCGCTTTCTCTTCGAGTCTGAGGACTTGCAGTTGCATAGCTATCCAATTGTATCACAACTCTTCACTTGCGACAGTTTGATGTCTCCTACTACTTTCCTTTTAGGCTCAAGCTGTGCGCCCCGCTACCCAGCTAAATGGTGGTTTCTGTGCTGTGTGGATAACAATTGACGCATAGCCTTCGATATGTTTTCTGCCTAGCGCTAAACATGAGGACCATTAATAATCAAATACTGTCTATTTAAGGGGTGCCCATTTATTTTTTGCCACTCGTCCCGCTTCACCCTCTTCTCTCATCTTTGCGTGTAAATTTCCAGCAGCACTTCTCAGTCGACAACCTCAGGTAAGACGATTGCGCTTTCGAGAGTTTCTTTTAGCTTAACCCAGCTGATGGTCGCAGTAGATAATTCTCTTGCACAATCGTTAGGACCATGTCAAACGCTCAGCCAAGTATGTTCTGACTTTTCACTGGTTTTATGGGCGAGCTCTTACAATTCGTGCAAAGGCAGCTCACAAAGTATGTCTTTCTTGAGCAAATCCATCGTAATCCTCTTTAAACCCCGTGTAGCCCAGCCAGCCGGTGCAGCATCTATGCCTGTGTTAGGTGAGCCCCAACCTGTCTCTTGTGGATTAACATTTATGACATCCCGTTCCAGTTGTTCCAAGTAGTTTCCAACCTGCACAAAGTGTGCTATGTTGCTTATGAACCTATGATCGGTCTCTGTCTTACAAGCTATATCTACAGTTCAATCGCCTCTATTGTCTGCGGTCCAATCGCCTCTATCCCCAGGGGCGACATATGTTCTGGTCGAGCGCGTGCAGCCAGATGAAGGTGAGAATACACCTTCTCCAATGCAAATGAGATCCATTTATGACGCTGTCCCTTGAATTTAAATAGGGAAGGGCTATCTTCATTGTGAGCCTGATTCTCATGCAGACCATCTGCAATCAGAAGCCCGGATGTCTGATGCATTTTGAACATTTATGTAGACGAGATTCCAAAAACCGTAGCATCCGCTAGAGATGGCTGGCAATGGACAAGCCAGAGTGGAGCAGTCGTCGTGCGCTTCCTTCCAAAGTCTACTTGTCGAAGCACTAACGGAATTTCAGTCGGGCCTGTTGGCAGCCGTAGCAGCGCAGTTGCTTGGAACCTTCAAGGATGTGAAGTCCTCATCAGGGGCTAAAGATTTCCTCGTCGCAATGTGCCATCTCTCTCTCTTCCTTAACATCAATGCAACAATTGGTTCATTTGTCCTTATTGACAACCTCGGAGAAGTTGGTTATGAAGCAGCAAAACGCGAAGCAGGAGGAGAAAGCCGCATATCCCACTTATCCAGGCTTCAGAATCCGTATAATGGAAGTGTTTCGCAGGTCCTGGAGGTGTACGGAGCGAGCAAACACTGGAAAGCCATGCTCTTCCATTGTAGGTAACCCTCGTAATTGCTTTGGAATAAACTGACAATAGGGCAGGGCTTGTGACATTCTATCTCGGGATCCTGAGTTTGATTATTGCCCTATTGACCTACGTGATGCTTGCCGAGCCAGCAGCCACCAAAGTGGTCATGTTTTTTGCGGTCGTACTGACGCTGATACCGACGACCCTGTTTGTATTCGGTGGGGTGGCACGAGGTATCTCTAGCGAAAAGCAAGAAAAGCAAGAAGAAACAACCTCACTAAATCAAGGAGCGTAGATGTTTCCTCTGTTGATCTCAGGCCATTTATGTACCAACGATGTAGAATGAGCAGCGGGCTTC
>Ga0247741_1001701_pt1 | contig 12193 bp, 13 predicted proteins | sample UWRJL213509R2_FD_180945 | JGI IMG/M metagenome (GOLD analysis project Ga0247741, IMG submission 180945) | Plant litter microbial communities from Arlington Agricultural Research Station in Wisconsin, United States - UWRJ-L213-509R-2 | ecosystem: Environmental > Terrestrial > Plant litter >...
ATTACCCGCAGGCGGTGAAAGATATTGGCAAAGCATTTAACGTAGACGTGATCGACCTGACGCAATTGTCCATCGATTATTTCACTGCAAAAGGTGAAGCCTACGTGACTGAAAAATATTTTATGAATTTGCCGGAAGGAAAGTTTGAAGGCTATCCAAAAGGCCAAAAAGACAATACCCATTTCCAACCGGAAGGTGCGCAGGCGGTGGCGAAGCTGGTGTTTGAGGCGCTGACGAAACTGCCCGCTAAACCTTAAGCTCGGCCAACACCGCCGCGTAACCTTCGCGGTAGGTCGGGAAGGTAAATTCAAAACCGGAATTCAACAGGCGCTGATTACTGCAGCGCTTGTTGCCCCGCTCATTAACGGCATCACTCGATAAAAACTCTTCCACTCCCATCTGTTCTGCAATCCAGGTAACGACTTCCAGCATGGGTGTGGGCGCGCTATCGGTCGCTAGATAAATCGGAGCCAGTGATTGGCCTTTGCGGTCTGCCTCGATGATATGCGCAAGGCTGCGTGCACAGTCATCGGCGTGGATACGATTGGTGATGTGAGGACTTGCCGACGCTTTAGCTTGACGAACTTGCTCAATCAATCGGTTGCGATTTGGGCCATAAATTCCGCTAAAACGGACGATCGTGTTGTTAAAACCACTTTTTTGAATGATCGCCTCGGCTTCCAACAATCGTTTTCCGCTAAAGCCTTCTGGATCAGTTGCAGAATTTTCGTCTACCCAACGTCCATCCACTTGACCGTAAACTGCAGAGCTTGAGACGAAAATGATTAATCTCGGTTTAAGCTCTTGTGCACCTAAGCTATCTATCAAAAGTTGCGACGTTTGAACGTAAGCTTTCTGGTAACCCGCATCGCTGCGTTCGCTTGGCGTCATGCTGATGACAATCACCGCAAAATTCTGTTTTAGAATTTGATCGAGCTGATTTGCATCTGTGACATCGCAAGTTTGATAGCGAAGAAATTCAGTATCGGCGGGCGGATTACGACGCAAACCTGTGACGTTGTAAGATTCGTATTGCAGAGATTTCGCCAAACGCTGGCCTATATCACCGCATCCAACTATTAAAACTTGTTCTTTTGATAGAGACTGACTATTCATTGCCATCTAAATGGTTTACCTTTTGGTCATCTGATTTTCAAAATTTAACAGGGAATCGGCATCCCCGCAGGGGATCCAGTGACTTTGCTTTTGATTGTAAGGCCTCTGGATCCCTGCGGGATGACGACTCCCTTAAAGATTAGGATTGTAGATAGCTGCAACTTTATGCCAATTACGGGAGCACAAAATGACCCTTACCGAACTCCGTTACATAGTCACTCTCGCACAAGAGCAACATTTCGGCCGCGCGGCGGATCGCTGCTACGTAAGCCAGCCGACGCTCAGTATCGCCGTAAAAAAACTGGAAGATGAACTCGGCGTAGCGCTCTTCGAACGCACCAAATCCCGCGTTCACCCCACACCGCTGGGTGAGCAAATCGTCAAGCAAGCGAATCTGGTTCTGGAGCAAACCGCCACCATCAAAGACATGGCGGACGCCGGTAAAGACCAACTCAGCAGCCCGCTCTCTGTGGGTGCGATTTTTACTATCGGGCCTTATTTGCTGCCGCAGTTTATCCCTCATTTACAAAAACTGGCGAACAAAATGCCGCTTTATGTTGAGGATGGCTACACCCACACCCTGCGGAAAAAACTGCGCAATGGTGAATTGGATGTGATTATTGTCGCCCTTCCATTTAACGAGCCAGACGTGGTGACGCAAGCGCTTTACGATGAACCTTTCGTTGTTTTGATGCCATACAACCATCCGCTTGCCGATAAAGCTGAAATTGATCCCAATGAAATCAGTAGCCAGCAATTATTGTTGCTAGGCGAAGGTCACTGCTTCCGCGATCAGGTGTTAACAACTTGTCCAAACATCCACCAAACCGAAGAAACCAACTCCAATGTCCGCACCGCCGCTGAAGGCAGCAGCTTGGAAACCTTGCGTCATATGGTCGCTTCAGGCTTGGGAATCACCATACTTCCTCAATCCGCAGCGAGCAGCAGTATTTACAGTTCAGACTTACTAGTGACTCGTCCCTTCAAAGAGCCCATCCCCACCCGAACAGTTGCCTTAGCATGGCGCGCCAGTTTTCCTCGTCATAAAGCGATAGATGCGTTAAGAAAATCCATTCAAATGGCTCGTGCTACGTAACAATTATTTAACAGAATCAGGTGATAATTTCATTATCGCCTTATAACTTTTTTCCGGCTATATCGTAAAAAATTTATTGGCATTTCTCTTGCAAACAAGATTTCATGCGCGCGAAATTAAATATGCCATTTTTATGATGTCGCAAGGAGAAGTAAGATGAAAAGATTAGAATTGTTGGATTACGGGAGATTTTTGGCTGCACTGTTTGTGATTGCATACCACTATTTATTTAACGGTATCGCTAACGGAAAAGTCTCATCCGTTACACATTTTTCGGGTGTGGTTGATGTTGCGAAATATGGATACCTTGGCGTAGAATTTTTCTTCATGATTAGCGGCTATGTAATTTTTTTCACCGCTAATAATAAATCTGCAGGGCAATTTCTCACCTCACGCGCCATTCGATTATTTCCCGCATTTTGGGCCGCCGTAATCTTCACCTCATGTGTTGCGTATTTTTGGGGTGGCGATAAAATGTCAGTCAGCTTATTGCAAAGCATTGCAAATCTCAGCATGTTTCCAGGGATATTTGGCTATTCATTTGTGGATGGTGTTTACTGGACGCTAGCTTATGAATGGAAATTTTATTTACTTGTGTTTGTAATACTTGTATTAGGGTTTCAATCAAAATTACGCTTGTTTTTTACGCTGTGGCCATTCGGCATTTTATTAGCAGGCTTAATAACTGATTATAAATTACCTTATCTAAGCAATTACTACAGTTACTTTGCGGCAGGTGCTTTGTTTGCAATGCGCAAGGATAATAAAACTATAGCGTCGCTTATCTCTTTATCTATTTGCCTTTATTTGTGCATAAAATTTTCGCTTGGACAAATCGTGCTGCATTCAACGCCTGATGTTGAATATTCAAAAATCGTTGTTGCAAGTTTAATTATCCTGCTGTTTTTATTTTTTATTTTCCTAAACTCCAACGCGGGATCTTCATTAAAATTGTCTGGCTCCAAACTTGCTGGCGGCCTCACCTATCCGATCTATCTTGTTCATGCGCATTTTGGTTACATGGTTCTGTCGAAATTTGCTAACGATGAAAATAAAATACAAATTTATTGCATAACATTAGTAACCGTACTCGTTGTTGCTTACTTTATACACACACTGATTGAGCAAGGTCTGGCTAAAGTATGGAAACCGTTATTCAGCCAATCGATTGGCAGATTTGGGGATTTTTTCCAGCAAAAAGTATCGTCAATTTATACTTTACTGATTGCAGCACGCTCAAAAAATCGCACTGAACCCTATTGATCTTCATACCAAAAAATCTCCCTTCTATACATACACACACCTCATCGCTACGCAAAGTTTAGACAAAAGGTGGCGTGAGGCTCGAGCGTTACTATACTTCCTCAAATGTTATGACACGCATCTCGCCTGCGGGCAACTAAATGCATAACGAGCGCTAACTGTGATCTCAGGTTCGTAGTTGCACCGAAAAAATGCATATGCATTCAAGAATAACGAGGATTTACGATGTACCAAAAATTGCTGGCAGTCTTTTTAGTCTGCCTTAGCGCCACAAGCTTCGCAGGATTCAACGAAGCTCAAAGTGCGTTTAAAAAAGGCGACTATCAAGGTGCAGTACAAGAATACATACGCATGGGAAATGCTGGCGATACTAATGCGCAATTAATTTTGGGCGCTCTTTACAGCAAAGGCGGCGCAGTCCCGCGAGATGAAAAAACCGCTATTTTCTGGCTCGAAAAATCCTCTCTGCAGGGCAACATGTTTGCACAGTACCTGCTAGGACAAGTTTATGAAAACAGCCAATTGCCCAATAATTATCAGCAAGCATCCATCTGGTATAAAAAAGCCGCGCAGCAAGGGCAAGCTGATGCTCAGGTTCGATTAGGGCATTTTTACAGCCAAGGCCTCGGAATAGCACAAAATTACAATGAAGCTATTCTCTGGCTCGGTAGAGCCGCATTAAAAAACAATGTAAATGCACAGCAACAACTTGGGTTGATGTACTTAAACGGTAAAGGCCTACCTAAAAGCCCTCAAGTAGCAACCGGCTGGTTTAGCAAAGCAGCGGCGCAAAAAAATGATGCTTCACTCCTACTATTAGCCGATATTTACAAAGACGGAGACGGGACTGATAAAAAGCCTGTACTGGCTTATGCACTCTACGAACTTGCCGTTATTCACCAAACTGAGCTACAAAAAGAAGCCATAAAAAAACGCGATGGTTTGGCTAAAACACTAAATTCCCAACAAATTGACGACGCTGAAAAGCTTGCTGAGGAGCTGAATAAACCCAATAATTTTTCAAAAACTTTAACGGCCTACCTGAAAAGATCAGAACAGCTATTTCGGTTTTTTCCGGACAAATAACACCTACTAATAACCTGCGATAAACTCCTCTTTCCAAACCCGCATTTTGAATTATGCTGTGCGCCATCTATAACTTACGATTCCGTCGTCCATGGTTAACTCTGCGATCTCAGCTACCCAAACCCTCGATAAAATCTCAGTCACTGCACTCAAAGGTGTAGGCGCAAGCCTTGCCGAAAAACTGACAAAAATCGGTTTGTTTAGCCTGCAAGATATTCTGTTTCACTTGCCGCTTCGCTACATGGACCGAACTCGCGTTACGCCCATTGGCGGTTTGCAGCCCAATATCAACGCAGTGATTGAAGGTGAAGTGCGCGCTTGCGATATAGTATTTGGTAAGCGCCGCAGTTTAGTGGTGCGTATGCAGGACGGCACTGGCGGAATTTCCCTGCGGTTTTATCACTTTAACGCCGCGCAAAAAAATCAGTTGACCAGCGGAACTCGCTTACGGGTCTTTGGCGAAACGCGACGCGGTGCCGCCGGGTTGGAAATGTATCACCCCGAATATGACTTACTTAGCGAAGCCAAACCTCTGCCGCTTGAGCAACACCTCACCCCCATTTACCCTGCAACCGAAGGTTTAACCCAACCGCGTTTGCGCACGCTTGCCGCACAGGCGTTAACTTGGCTCGGCACTCATAACCTGCGTGAACTTTTACCAGATGAATTGCGGCAGCAGCTCAACCAAAGCTCGCTCGCAGATGCTTTACGCTACCTGCACCAACCGCCAACCAACGCCAATGTGCATTTGTTGATGGAAGGTGAACATCCGTTCCAACAGCGTTTGGCGTTCGAAGAATTACTCGCACATCACTTAAGCCTGCTGTTGTTGCGTCGCCAAACCCAAGCCGACGGTGCCAGCCAGCTGTATATCAACACCAAGTTGCAGACGAATTTTCTCGCACAATTGCCCTTTGAACTTACGCGCGCGCAAGCTCGGGTTTACAAGGAAATTGTTGCGGATCTGGTCAAACCAGTGCCTATGTTGGGTTAATTCAGGGCGATGTTGGCTCCGGTAAAACTGTGGTCGCCGCCTTGGCCGCGCTTGCCGCCGTGGCAAACGGCAAACAAGCCGCGATCATGGCGCCCACGGAAATTCTGGCGGAGCAACATCGCGTTAACTTTGGCAATTGGCTGGAGCCGCTAGATATCAAAATTGGTTGGCTTACCGGCAAACTCAAAGTGGGCGAACGCCGAACGCAATCTGCCGCAATTGCGAGCGGCGAGGCCCAGGTCGTTATTGGTACTCACGCGTTATTTCAGGAATCCGTAGAGTTTGCGGATTTGGGATTAATCATTATCGACGAACAGCATCGATTTGGCGTGCATCAGCGGCTATCGCTCCGAAATAAGGGTACTTCTGGCACTTTGCGGCCACATCAACTAATTATGACTGCCACGCCTATTCCCCGAACCTTGGCAATGAGTGCTTACGCCGATCTGGATTGCTCGATTATCGATGAGCTGCCACCGGGGCGGACGCCGATTACTACCGTGGTGATTAGCGATCAGCGCCGTCCCGAGATTGTCGAGCGCGTGCGTTTGGGCTGTGCCGAAGGTCGGCAAGCTTATTGGGTTTGTACCTTGATCGAAGAATCTGAAGCCTTGGAAGCCCAAGCTGCTCAGGTAACCGCTGAAACCTTGGCGCTCGCGCTACCACAAGTGCGAGTCGGGCTGATTCATGGACGCTTAAAAGCCGCGGAGAAAGAGGCGGTGATGGCGGCTTTTAAAGCTAATGAATTGGATTTGTTGGTCGCTACCACTGTTATCGAAGTGGGGGTAGATGTACCTAATGCGAGCTTGATGATTATCGAAAACCCGGAACGTTTGGGCCTGGCTCAATTACATCAACTGCGAGGCCGTGTTGGCCGTGGCGCTACCGCTAGTCATTGCGTTTTACTTTATGGATCGCCGCTATCCCATAACAGTAAAGAACGATTGCGCGTGATGCGTGAAAGTAGCGACGGCTTTTATATTGCCGAACAAGACCTGCAATTGCGCGGCCCCGGCGAGGTTTTGGGTACCCGCCAAACCGGCGATATGCAGTTCAAAATTGCCGATTTGCAGCGCGATGCCCATCTCCTACCCAGCGTCAAAGCAGGCGCGGAACATTTAATGGCGCACCACTCGACACTTTGCGAAGAAATCATTGCGCGCTGGCTTGGAAAGAGCCACGTTTACCTGCAAGTTTAGAATACTGGTCTATGCTGACAATAAACCCCCTTATCTCGCTGATACTAACAAAGGAGTAGGCCGTGCCAGTACCTGCTAGCGTTGAATCGTTACTACAAACTAGAAATGTTGCCTATGATATTGCGGCAACTCCGTTCGATGACGATGAACGCCGCCTGATCTGGCATGACCAACATTTACGTAATATGAGTGCCGCCAAATCCTTGATTTTACAAGATGGCCAAGGCCGGGTTCAGGTGATCATTTCCGCCGATCGCCTGCTCGACTTGAAAGCCGTAAACCGCCATTTGGGCCGCGAATTACAAGCCACTAGCGCTGAAGATATTCGTAAATTTTGCGATAGCCACCACCTAGATTCCATTCCCGCCCTGCCTAAACTCGCGGGTTTGCAGACTTTGGTGGATAAAAGCCTGTTGGATCGCAAAGAGTTGTTGCTGGATTCTGGCAGCGAAGAACAATTAGTTCGCATTGGCCGCAGCGAGTTTGAACAGATTCTGGAAGGTGCAACTCTCTGTGACATTTCCGTACCTTTAGGCCCGCTCGAAGTAGATGATTTGAACACTAGCGACGAGGATCAAATTCTCGGCGCGGTGCGCAACTTTACCCAACTTCGTATCAAACAACGCCTTGAAGAAACCCTAGAATTGCCGCCGTTATCGGATACCGCACAACGCATTATCAAATTGCGCGTTAACCCCAACGCGGACATCAGCGACCTCGCCCAAATTGTTGAAACTGACCCAAGTCTGGCCGCGCAAGTGGTGAGCTGGGCGGCATCACCTTATTATTCCGCACCTGGAAAAATCAAATCCATTCACGACGCCATAGTGCGTGTGCTGGGGTTCGATATGGTGCTTAACCTTGCGCTGGGTTTATCGCTCGGCAAAACCATGACCATTCCCAAAGAAGGCCCACACGGCACTTTGCCTTATTGGCAACAAGCGGTGTTTATGGCCGCAACAATTGAAGGTTTGGTGACTGCGATTCCTCGTGATCATCGCCCCAGTTTTGGTATGGCCTATCTGTGCGGACTCTTGCACAACTTCGGTTATCTGATTTTGTCCGAAGTATTTCCGCCCTACTTCCACTCTTATTGCGAACTGGCGGATGCCAACCCACACGTAACTCATCAAGCCATCGAGCGTCATTTGTTAGGCGTAACGCGCGAACAATTGGCGAGTACATTGATGTCATTGTGGAGCATGCCGGAAGAAGTGGTAATTGGCCTGCGTCACCAAAATAACCCGAGCTATCAGGGAGAAAATAGCCAATACGCAAAATTGATTTTTGTTGCCCAGCGTTTATTGCATCAACATAATATCGGTCAGGGCCCAAAACTGGATATCCCGCAGCAAGTATTTGATGATTTGCACCTGGATTCCGAAAAAGCCCGACAAACGGTGCAAAATATCCTTGAATCCAGCGACGACTTGAAACATATTGCCCATGAGCTAAGCCCCAAACACTGAAGGAGTCAGCCAACTACCAGCAAAGGTAAACCGGCGACCAAACCTAGAAAGTAACAACTCTTAAACCCCTGACCTTCAGGGGTTTTCTTTTTCAGGACATTGCAAATAATATGAATAACGCGCAAGAAGCTGCCGCGATTTTAGTTGAACGTCGTCAAACCGGCACACAAGGTGACCGCCTTCCTGAAAACTATCGCCCCACTACTATTGATCAAGCTCTCGCCATTCAAGCAGCAGTTACTGAACGTTGGTGCGAACTGGAAGATGACAGCATCGGCGGTTGGAAATGCCTTTTACCGCCTGAAAATCGAATTATTATCGGTCCCATTTATACCCATACCATCAATTCCGTAGCGCCGGTCACTCTCTGGCCAAAACCACAAAACCAAGGTTTAGCTCGAATCGAACCCGAACTGGCTTTCTTCTTTGGGCAAGATTTACCACCCCGAGCTGAACCCTACACAGCTGCTGAAGTCGATGCTGCTATAAGCCGCACCCACATGGCCTTGGAGCTGATTAATTCCCGTTACAGCGATCCGTCTACAGTTGAATTCCCGGAAGCATTGGCGGATGGTTTGGTGAATCAAGGCTTGTTTATCGGCCCGCAAATTGACAACGAACTCGCCCGCACTGCCAGCGAATTTGCGATCAACGTGTTTCACGGTATTGATGTAAACGATCATCACGGCAAGCATCCCAATGGAAACCCCCGCGCGCCTTTATATTGGCTGGCAGAGTTTTTACGCAGCCAAGGCCAAGGTATAGTCGCCGGGCAAGCAGTGATTACGGGTTCCTACGCAGGCGTGCTGGAAGTGCCCTTGAATACGAATATCACCATCGAATACGTAGGCTTGGGCACGATGGAAGTGAGTTTTACAGCGAATTCATAAGATAGTTAAAAGTGAACACAAAGGGGAAAAGGATGAATAAATTTACTGCAGTAATTGCTTTGGTTCTCGCTTTTTGCACTGCATCCGCCAGCGCCGCTGATAATTCAGGTACACCCTTTACCCTTTCCAAACGCGAACAAAGCTTTTTAGAACAGCGAGTTTGCGGTGCTCAATACAGCCTTAAAGCCGGCAAAATCAAGGCTTACGCCTTTAAAGCATCCGCCGGAGGCGATGGCAAGCTCGCCTTGGAAGCGCGCACTTCTGCCTATGTGGAATGCGAAAGCCATGGCGACTTTATGGGCAAACCCATGCACTACATCGACGATTGCGATTTGGTCGACGGCGAATGGGATTGCTCACCCCCACAGCTTGAAGTGCTGGTAAACATCAACGGACGCGAAATCAAAATGCGCCCCTGGAGCGGCCTAACGCCGGAAAAATCCTACCAACTCCTTAAAGACATCAGCACCCGCGGGCGCTTCCAAGGGGAATCTCTCGACAAAGCCATAGGCAACAGCTGTGACGTCGCCAAAAACAAAGACCCAGATATCATCGAATTAGGTTGCGAAGCCGCCATGACCATTTCATTCTGGTGCCCCCAAGCCAAACTAACCGGCTGCCCACGCGTGCTGTTTTTGAGTTTTGATGAGCCTGCCTACATTAGGAGTAAATATGGCCAATGATCCTTTTTATACCTGTCAAATCCCCGTGCGTTGGGGCGATATGGACGCTTTTGGCCACGTAAACAACACGATCTATTTTCGGTATTTTGAAGAGACGCGCTTTCAGTGGATGCTGCAAAAAGGCATTCCAATTGGCGGTGATACCTATCCGGTAGTCGTCACTATTGGCTGCACATTTTTCCGGCCCGTCTTCCACCCGGATACCTTGCGGGTTGATGTATTTATCTCTGAACCGGGCCGTTCCAGTTTTATGGCGACCTATAAGGTTTACACCAGCGCCGATCAGGAAAATCCCTGCAGTGAAGGTTATTCAAAAATTGTCTGGGTGGATAAAACGACGGGAAAATCAGTCCCCTTGCCAGATACCGTCAGAGATTGGTTTTAATTCGATTTGATATCGCCAAATCCCAAAACAAAAAAAGGCGCTCAATGAGCGCCTTTTACATATCAGCTAATAATTAGCCGTTTACAGAATCTTTCAATGCTTTACCGGCTTTGAAATTAACGCTGTTAGACGCTTTGATTTCGATGGCTGCGCCAGTTTGTGGGTTGCGGCCAGTACGGGCAGCGCGGTGGCTTTGGCTAAAGGTGCCGAAGCCGATCAAGGTGACGCTTTCATCGCGGCTCAAGGCGTTGGTGATTTGCTCAACGATGGCGGATACCGCAGCATCTGCTTTTTCTTTGGTCAAATCGGCTTGGGCGGCAACAGCGGTCACTAAATCTGCTTTATTCATGGTTGGTTTCCTTAAAATAGGTCGTTAATTCTGGTTTGTTGTTTTTGGTTGGATAAGGCTTTTTCTGCCGTCAATAAATTCGAGCTGCTAGAATGCCAGCTTCTGATGACTTTAGCCTAGGGTTTTTTCACCTTGCCAACAATTTCACGCTCACAGCGCGCACTACGCTGGTTCACTTATCCCTCGCAATCACCCCTATATCCTAGCGCAAGTTTGCAAACTTGGCTGCTGGATTCGGGCTCCCTGACTGCAAAGTTAATTAAACACAGTGGCGGCCATTTTAACGTACAAGTGTTACGACAGGTTAATACACGCGCCAGCCGCAGCGAAGCTTTGGCGTTGGGGATCGATTTTCAACAGCGTTGTCTGGTGCGCGAAGTGATCTTGCGCGGTAAGGGTCAGCCCTGGGTTTTTGCGCGCAGTGTGCTACCGTTGAGCAGCTTAACTGGGCCGCTTTATCATCTGCGTAAACGGGGTAATCGCTCTTTAGGTGCATTTTTGTTCAGCCAGCCACACTTAAAACGCAGCCCCATTGCCCTCAGCTTGATTAGTCGCCATCATGCCTATGTTCCAGAGGAATTTTTGGGTGATGCACAGGTTTGGGGCCGACGGTCGATTTTTTCCATCGATAACAGGCCGCTCCTGGTTAGCGAAGTTTTCCTACCCGGATTCCCGGAAACATAGATAATGAAAGACCGGCTAAGTGGACGACCACTCGGCTGTAATCTGATATCGGGGACGACCCTTTCCAAACTTGAAAGGTGTTGTTATGAACTGGATATTGTTGATATTGGCTGGCCTGTTAGAAATCGTGTGGGCTATTGGCCTCAAATACACCGATGGTTTCACCCGGCTCTGGCCGACAGTTGCAACCGTCTCCGCCATGCTAATAAGCCTTGCGCTGCTGGGGATTGTGATGAAAACCCTGCCCGTTAGTACCGCTTATGCCGTCTGGATGGGGATTGGGGTTGTGGGCACCGCAATACTCGGAATTGTGATCCTGAATGAGCCTGCCACCTTCGGGCGATTATTTAGCATCGGTTTGATACTCGCAGGTGTTATCGGCCTGAAACTGACAACATCTGCCTAAGCGATGACGACTTAACATTGATAAGCCGACGCTCTCGCGAGGCTGTTTTACTCTCAGGTGCAGCTTTTTATGTCCAGCGAAAAACCTACAGCGCCAGACGCTAGCGTCGAGCAAGCTGCCGTCAAACCGGCAGCCAAGCCTGTTGCGAAGAAAGCTGCTCCGGCGGCGAAAAAGTCTGCACCTGCGAACAAATCTGTTGATGCAAGCAAGCCTGCTGATACCAAGACTGCCAATCCAAAAGTGATTGCAGAAAAACCTGCGGCAACTTTGACAGAATCTAAACCAGCAACATCGGCAGTCAAACCCGTCGCTAAAAAAGCCGCTCCAGCGCAACCCAAAAGTGGAGTAAAGCCGAGTCCAGCTTCCGCCGAAAAATTGGTAGCGCCTAAAGCAGAAGTAATTAATTCTGCCTCAAGTAAATCAGAAGCGGCAAAACCTGCGGGCAAAAAGCCCATGGCTAAAACAGCTCAATCAAAACCAGTACCGAAAGCATCGGCTCCAGTGACTGCAGCAAAACCAGTAGATACCGAAACTCCAAAAGCGCAGCTCAACACCGCTGCGCAGGCCAAAAAA
>Ga0247741_1001702_pt1 | contig 12192 bp, 16 predicted proteins | sample UWRJL213509R2_FD_180945 | JGI IMG/M metagenome (GOLD analysis project Ga0247741, IMG submission 180945) | Plant litter microbial communities from Arlington Agricultural Research Station in Wisconsin, United States - UWRJ-L213-509R-2 | ecosystem: Environmental > Terrestrial > Plant litter >...
GAGGAGCAGGAACGTCAGCAGCAACAAGTGGCCATGTCTGTTCCTCTTGCGGCCACTCCAGGACCAAAGAGAAAGGCTAGGAAACGAGGGAACTGATTTGGAACTGTACATATTCGCTTCACTTTGTATGGCGATGAGCTTGCATCTCGCATGTATTTTACCCGAATTGGCGCAACATGTAAGATTACCGTGACTACTGCCTCCCCTGTCGTTCCTTTGGGCACATCGCTTCGAGAATTCGGCACGCTAGGCAGTTCCTTTGGTGTTCTGTGTAAACAATGGACCGAACTTGAATCCTAAATCCTGCTGTCACCCGCGTTATGCTCATATACAGACCAAAGCCAAGGCTGGAAATTTGTGGATACATGTCCAGTATGACGCGCCTGACCACCATTGTGAACGGCACTGGCAGCACTCACTTCTATGAGTACATCATGATCAACGAATCGGCCCCTATCACCCCGATCTGATCACGGGGTCTCAGTTAGACTTTGAACACGTAACTGGGTTCACTCCTACTGATTACAGCAAAGATATTTCCATCCTCGACAGCAACGAGTTTGCAATGCCGCGAGCATCGAAAGATCCTCCAAAAACAGTTTTCAATGATGCGCATTGAAACCGCACATCGGAATGGGTAAAGCTACTAGTACAAGGTAAGTACATGCACCGACATCCATCTGTGGTCATCCCATCGCCAGTTGCTGACTTTGTTCTTGAAGGAGCCGAAGTAAAAAACAAAAGTGGCGCAAGCTGCATCAGGACTTGAATGCTTAGATGAAGCTACAGTAGCACCTCCGCTCAACCAATCAGACCCGAGGGCAAAGGGAAGGGTAAACACAAGACAGTAAAGTTTTTACGGGAATGGTGGCGGGAGGAGAAGTATGTTTATGGAAGAACGGATAATATCTTTACATGTCGCGTCCCTCAAATCTTAAGCATTCCGAATCTACGACGACCCTCCTACAAGGACGTTGGAATCGAAACGGACAGAATATTTTCAGGCGCATCAAATACCAGTTCGATCCATTTCGAAGTAACCGAAGGCCCAACCTCTAGGTCTTCACATTTGTGAGCTCTTTCTAAGTCCGTTATATGACATTCACCAAGAACTTAAGTAGATTCACTATACCTGCAAATCCACCCTCCAACGCCGCTCCCGAACGACTACTGGATCAACTTCCACCTGCGATTTTTCCTGCAATCGCACCCAGAAACCCAGTTGATAAACCCAGAGTGGAAGCCCTCATACACGATAAACACCGATACGACCATACACCTATCACTCCGCTAAGTGACGCAATCGAAGCCTTGTACTCAGCGTATCCAAATCACCGGCCACTCGCCTCTTGGCTTACATACGTCCGCACGAAAGTGGTCAACTGGTCCGCGAGATGGGGCGGAATTAATAATTGGGAAGACGCTCTCGAGATACTCTTCGAACGCGCCTGTACGGAAGGCGAAGTTGCCGCACGCGCATTTGTGAAACGTGCACTCGAGAGGAAGCGTAAAGGCTACATACTAAGATCCGAGCTTGCCCTCTGTGCTCTTCGGGAATTTCACTTGCTTCGATACTCTCCTCAAGGCGACCCCTTATCTGGTGATTCTGAAGATCGAGTGAACGACGATATAATGCGTACACTGTGGGAGGGACATAACGAACAAGTTATGGTGCTCGACTGGGGTATTAAGATAGTGGAGACCAAGGTGCCGTTAGATCATGATGGGAGGTCTGCGGACAGTCTTGGGCGAGGCAAGGTATTCGAATTTCTCGATAAAGAAGACCTAGTTTCAAGTGGTGTCGCCGTAGAGCACAGTCTTAGGTTTCGAGAGGCTGGAATATAGATTCGAAGTCCAAAATATCACCGGTTTATTCTCGGAAAGGCGTCGCAGGCTCGAATCCAGCCATTCTGGTAGAGAAAAAAATAAAAGGGAGGAATTGTACTTGGGAGTCAATTCCGACTCATAATTTATTTCCTCCTCTCAAGTAGACTGGCTTGAATTTAACTGCGGCCAGGGACAGAACCTAGAGTTCGGCCACGTTCCGGACGCCCTGGACCCAATAGAGACGAAAGGACCTACTTTTTATTTTATTTAAAAAAATCAGTGTTTATTCTCTGTTGTGGCGAACCACTGTATGATAGAGAATACAGTGTATGCTATCTGGTCTGTGTAATAAAGGTCCTACTTATACGCTTATAGTACAACGCAAGCTCCTCCACTGGCATGTCTGTTTGTCCCTCAGCTAGGACGGCGCTGCGCCTCCGAATAATGCGACCTAACCAGCCCGCAAGAACGAGACTGCTTCAACCTACTGGACCATTTTATGCTCTTCTATCGCTGTCAGTTGCTGAAATTTGACCTATTTGACTCGATGAAGCCATTGGTTTATTTACGAGCTCTGCAGCTATCTTGATGATCAGGCATTTATTGGATGAAGCACTCAATAGCACACGATGTGGATATTACACTAGGCCTTACTGATACAGATTAAGAAAGCAAAAGCAAGACTACAAACACAACCCAAAGCATTTATGTCACTACTCATCGTCACTCTCCATATCCTCATCACTATCACTGTCTTCGCCTTCCGCCACATCGATTGGATCCAGAGCAATATCGTGGTCTGCTCCCATATACGAATCACAGATGACATAGAGCTTCAGTGAATGGGTGCCCTTGGGTAAAGTGAATTCGAGCTTCACAGAGAGACTCTTCGTGACCGTGACCCTCTTGATAACCAGTAGCTGGCGGGTAGCAGCATTGCCAACGACAAGCCACCAGTTGGCAAGTTTCTTGAGAGGGTAGAAAGGTGCAACGACAGTTTGATCGCTTTCGTCGTCGTCATCGGCATCTCGGGCCAAGGCAACCTTCAATACGATAGGGTCACCAGCAGTGTACTCTCCCTTGACGAGCTCATGAGTAACGTCGAGTGTAGGATACGAATTGACGAATGTGGCAACATCTCGCCTAGGAGTTTATCAGCGAAGAAACTGCGAAAAGTGATGAAATACACACATCTGAGCTGGTGTCATTTGCAGTAACTTGCTGCGTTGATCGTCCTCCATCTCCATTACATCGTACACAGATTCTATCTCTGCATCTTTACACCGTTTGATGACCTGCCAAGAGGTTAGTGTTAATCGGTGTCAATTTACACAAGCTGTGCTTACGTCGGCTTCAAAGTGTGGAATCTGTTTGAGTGGCGAATCCGTCTCCCACATACCTTGCACACACATTTGCGACAAGTCCATAGCGCCAAGTGCATTGAGCCAGGCATTGGATGACATGACATCCACGCATGCCGACAGGAGATTCAACACCTTCTCCAACACAAGGACCTGGTCTGCGGCGAGATCAGGAGGAAGTTGGAGTCGCGAGAAATGAGCCTGAAGGAGGAGGAACGTCTTGAAATGAGGGGCTTCGAAATCAGCTCGATCAAGCTTAACGGGAACACGGTCGTAGATGCGTCGGAGGAGAGTATCTTCGTGCCGGCGGATAGGAATAGTTTCGAATTCAGCAGAGGATGAGACAACTTCAAGAAGCCCCTTGAGTTTCGTTCGTTCCTTCAGCGAGAGCGTGTAGACTTCCACAGTGACATCTGTAGAGAAGGTCAGCGGTATTCCCCATCCACAAATATGAACTCACAAGAAATGTTGTAATAGGCCGCGATCATACCCAAGTTCAACGCCGATACGTCCATTTCATCCTCTAATTCAGAGCTTAGTATCAATTCATTTGAGGATAAGATACAACAGACATACCTATCAGTATGCACTTTGAGTTCACCAGATCATTGAGCGTGTTTTCAACCAACTCGGACAAGTGATCAGAAACATGTTGGTGACTGGTGTTATGAAGGTTGTAGTAATTTGGATTCTCGAGCATTCGTTTGTAGAAGTAGGTCCATGTGAGCACGTCCTATAGGGCAAAGGTCAGAGTGGAACGCGAGAATATAAACGAATATGGTACCATGGCATCCTGCTTATTTTCAATGGTTTTAACGGCAATCTCAGCAAGGAAATAGTCGTGAAGAAGGTGCGTTGGGAGATGTGACTCGATAGGGAGGCCCTCCGATAAGAACTTTTTATAGAAGTCCTTGCGTGTCTGTTGGCACATGAGCACGCAGCGGCTGTTCTCGTCCTCCAATGGTCGACATGCTTTGCCCATCATTTGCAGTACATCCATGACAGGGTAGTCGATATAGCGATGCTCCTTGCCTTCGTAGAATTGGACTCCCATAATGATGACCATATAGCTCGCGACGGGTAGGCTCCAAGCCGTATCCTAAGAAGTATATTCAGGGTTTAAAGGATTTAATCAGCCACTTGGGACGTACCTTGGACGCAACGAGAACCTGGATGGCACCTGACTCAAACAATCGTTGAACGATCCGCTTGTCCTGTTTGTCCAGGGCTTCGTGATAGTAACCGATACCGTGCTTGAGGGTCTCCGCCAGGCCTTTATCGTTGATATGATCCAAGTGGGGCTGCAGATTCTCGAGCTCAATGTTCAGGAAAAGATCAGGTTTTTCGTCGGCTGAGCAATGTGTGAGGATGTCATCGACAGTCAGGCGACATTGTCTTCTGGAAGGAACAAAGATGATGACTGGCTTCGAAGGTGAGTATTCTCGGATGGCGAGGTAAGCCGGCTTGGACATAGCAATCATCAAGGAGGGGAAGTGGGGAATAGTGAATGACTGGATATGGATGGCCATGTCAAGCGGTCGCGCACTATTAGTCAAAGTCAGGAACAACGCAATAACGATGGATGGATGTCATTTACCTAGGAGAAAAGTTGAAAATGGTATGTTCTGAGGCGCCCATCCATTTGCCAAGGTCTTCGGCATTAGCTAATGAGACACCACATGCAACAATGCGGGTCTTGTTGCCAGTCTGCCTTTCGACGTATCGGGTACGAGAGATAATGACCTCGTACGTTGGCCCAACTTCACCACCAACCATTTGAACTTCATCTGCTATCAGTAGTCCCAAATTTTGCACGTTTTTCCGTTGTCTCCATCTACGGGAAACCACGTCCCACTAGAAATCAGTCAGTATGTAGCCCTTGAGAACACGAATGCGCACGTACTTGGGTTGGCGTGCAAACGATAACATCACCCTTCTCGAGCAGCCTGAGATCTGCACTGGTTTCCCCAGTTAAACTGACGATTTCTTTGCCACCTTGCAGGTTCGCAAATTTCGCCTGCCATTCTTTGACACGCAGGTCAACCATCTCCTGGTAGGGTTCGATACAAACAGCGCGCGGTTGCTCCCGCTTGCTCCATAACCTCAACAAGGCAAATTCGGCACAGATAGTCTTGCCGCTTCCAGTGGGGGCGCCGATAAAGACATTTTCATCCGAAGTATATAACGCCTGGAAGACTTGCGTCTGAATTTTGTTGAACGTCTGTATTGAGTTGGCGTATATGGCCTCAAATTCCTTGTTGTGAAGGGCGGAGAGTGGAAGGGATTGCAGATCGAGAAGAGGAGTGGGTTTCGGGAACTTTTTTGGGAGGATAAGGTGCTTGAAGGAGATGGGTAGGCGAGTTTCCGCATGAAGCCAGCGGTCCGAGATGACAGAGATGTAGTAGTTTGGAGGGACGGGCTCGAACATAGGAACAGTCAAGGTGACGTTGTGCTCGTCCTCGGCATATCGTTGCCGCAGAATAAAGCTGTCGTGGAAGAGAATAACTTCGCCGTCAACATCTTCCACAAGGATGATAAATGTCTCTGCGCCACTGTGAGTCTTCTCGTCCCACCGGAAATCAGGGACGATAGAAAGATCAATGCGAAGCAAAGAGCGTGTAATGGGTTGGACCTGTGCCTGCAACCTAAAAAAAAAAGAAGATTAGTGTATGTGCATGCGACCAATACAATGCTAGACTGACTGGAGCTTTGGGAAGTTATGGACAAGGCGATGGACCAATCTGCCAGCATTGGGGATGCCGATGAGTTCGCCGATCTCCGGCGGGGTCAAATCGAAGTAACGATACCAAGGCTGGTCAAAAGAGTTAGTCATACTATTGTTGAGCATTCCATGCGCACTTACAAATTGCTTCCCTTCCGCTTTCCTGATAACTTCCGTAGGAACACCCTTGAATTGTCGTAGTGGTGTCATGGAACCCCACCTAAGCAACATATCAATATCATCAATTATCCGGATTTAGAACAGGCGAGCCCACATACATTCGTTTCTCAACCATCTTGCACATGTCTAGAGCCGCTTTTGCTGGAACCGCCCAACCACGCTTCAAGCAGATCTCAAACATTGCACGAAGAATTCTAGAAAAGTGTGTCAATTTAATCGTTAGCAAGAAACACAAGTGAATACTGACCGGCCAGCAGATTGCTGTACAAAAACCATATCCGCGACAAGGACGAAGCCTAGAGGATCATTAGACCGACGTCAATAGCAAGAGCGAGTTAATTACCATCAAGCTTTAGTTGCGAGATATAGGCCTGTAGCAATACGTTAATCTTGGCAGCAGGTTCCTCGACGCTCTCCTTGACGGGAATAGGCACCCGTTCGAGCAATTTCGCTAGCTCTAGCTTCTCTTCTTGGCGGACCTGAATGAGCAAAACAATTAGGGTACATAAGCCTGATGCGCGACTGTATTACGCACCGGAAGGAGTTTGAACTCGTTCGAAAGGGCAAAGACTCTGAAGAGCTCCAGAGTCGACATCGTAGGCCTAAGATGCTGGTTGTAGACCATCATGGAGTTATACGTCACATAGTAATGTGAAGCGATTCTGCCAAGCTCTGTGCTGGTAAAGCGTCCGGTTGAGCGTTCGTACTTGATGAGTTGACATTTCTCCAGGAGGACAGCAGCAGAATGAGCAATGTCTGCACGTTTCTGGATCAAGCCCTCGTCATCCTCCTGGTAGTCAGCCCCGACACCATAGAGCGCAGGCGACTTCAGCATACGAACGTATCTGTAGCATTTTGTGTCAGCATGAATCGTACCAAAGGCAGAAAGGCAATTTACAGATATGTGTATCCCAGCCATTGTACGGCCTCGTCCCTGTTCCTAACGGTGCCTGCCACGATCTCCGCATTCAAATTATCGGCCAATTTCGAGACAAACTGCGACTCAATTGGCAGTTGCTGGTTGAGCAAGCTGAGATAGTACTGGAGTTCGGAGTGATTGGTGATGATTATTCCTTCTCCGAAAGTATCGAATTGCGGTCGACCAGCGCGACCAAGCATTTGAAGCATGTCTTGTGAAGAGAGTTCGACCCAGCGGCCTTTCTCGGGGTTGTAGATCTGAGTGCCCTTGATAATGACGGTATGTGCAGGAAGATTAACTCCCCAAGCGAGAGTCGCCGTGCAGACAAGAACTTGGATAGAACCATCCGCGAATAGTTCTTCAACAAGACCACGGTCCTCTCGCGACATACCAGCGTGATGGATAGCGAAACCAAATGGTAGGAGGTCCCGTAGGTTGCCATCTTTGACGTTCGCCGCCTCTTCTGTCAGAATCTCGCGAGTTGCACCATCAGGCCGGACAAACTGGGTGATCGTCTCCTTCTCAACAGCCATATCCCGTAAGAATTTAGCCGTCTTCGCTGTCTCCTTCCGCGAGTGCACAAATACGAGTGTTTGATTTTTGCCAGCCTGGTCAAGGACTTTTTCGTAGCAGACCTCGTTCATAACCTGATAGCGCTTGATAGCCTTCTTCTCCGTAATTCCAATGAACTGCTGCTGGAGACCGCAAGGTCGGTATGACGCGTCGAAATAAAACAGGCTTTTCTTCTCATCCACTCGAAGGAATGTTGCCACATCTTGGTAGTTCGGGAGCGTGGCCGAAAGCCCAACTAACCTGACGTATTCCCCAGTCTGCTCCATCCTCCGTATCGTCCTCGAAACTACGCTCTCCAGCACAGGCCCGCGCTCGTCGTGCAATAGATGGATTTCGTCGATGATGAGAAGTCGAACTAGATTTGTATAGCTCGTATCCGTCTGCTTGCGAGTGATAACGTCCCATTTCTCTGGTGTTGTGACAATGACTTGAGCCTCGGAGATTTGTTGCTTCGTCATTTGTGAGTCTCCAGTAAGTTCGCCAACCTTTATACCGAATTCCTTGAGCCGATGACTGAAGTTGCCGACCATTTCCTGTACGAGTGCTTTCATCGGGGCGACGTAGATGATCTTAAAAGCGTCCAGATCGAACGTTTGTGTGGCCTCATCGTAGTGCTTCGAGAGTTCATTGAGGATGGTAAGCATCGCTACGTTTGTCTGAAATCAAGTCAGGTCTGGGCCTCTCCAAGAAAGGCGCAAAGCGTACCTTGCCAGCACCAGTTGGGGCACAAAGAAGGATTGGTTCGTCAGTTCCAAAAGCGATGGGGAATAGCTTGCTTTGAACACGGTTCAGATTCTCGACACCAGGGAAAGCCTTCTGAGCCCAGGAAGGAAGAGCCTTGACGCTGACTATCTCTCCCGGTACCACTGGCTGCTTCTTCGGTGCAGGCACATGGATTTCTTCGTAACCTTTCTTTGCACGCTTGAATGAGCCGTCTGGTAGTTTGCATTTCTTGTTAGACATCAGATGGCCACCTTGAGAGAAGGCCATGCTTTCGAGATCAACGGTTCGTTTTGGTTGGACAGTGGATCCCGGAGCAAGGGTAGCAGTCTTCGGAACCGCAGCTGGCTTAGCTTCATCAACATCCATCGCCTCTGCTTTCGCTCCTTTCCCTTGTCGATCGCCAGCCAGTTCGCGCAAAATCCATCCCAGGCCCTTCTCTCGCATAGCCACTTCTACGTTTACCCGTTCATCGGCGTCACTGCGCATGAGTTTCGTGCACCAGACAATAACTTCGCGATTTTTGAGGAATTTAGCGGTAATGTGAAAGCTCTCGTAGTCAAAGAGTTCCATGAGCTGATTTTCACAGTCGCGAGCGCCAGATTCGGAGCCTAGGATGGTGAGAACGGAGGAGGCCTTGTCCGCGGCGGTGACAGGGTCGGGGTAGACTTCGGAGATCTGACGCTGTACCCAGAAGCCGTCGATGGAGTGAGGAGAGACTATGTCCTTCTCTCCTTTTGGCTTGTTTCGCTGTGAAGCCTCGCCGCCGATGACCAAATCCTCCTCATGAGTATCACCTTCCATGATGGCGTCTTCCTCCCTCTCCTCCTCTTCGTCATCATCATCGCTGTCCTCTTTAATTTCGTAGCCCTCATCATCCTCTTCCTCTTGCTCCTCCTCATCAAAGACCACTGCAACGCCACCTTCCTCGTCAATCTCGGCCTCCTTGCGCTCAGCGTCAGGATCAACGGTGTCTTCGTCATCAGCGTTGTAGTCAGTAAGCTTTTTTGAAAGGCTGACGAGCTGAGAGAATTGTTCGTTGGAGATATCGCCAATGACCTCTCCAATCTCCTTTTTCTTGTCAAAATCCTTCATGCCTTCATTTTTCAGCGTCTCCAGAACAGCGTCGGCAGCGCTTCGAACAATGTCCTGTGCCTGATCTCCAACTGCAGTGTGCACAGCAGAGAGAATAAGCTCGTAGACTTCTCGCGTTTCGGCCGTCCGTGGTCGGTAAGTTAGTCCTTCAACGTCCTGTGTAGCCTCGATAATGTCGGCGTATCCAAATCCAGTTAAGTCGGCTTTCCGCTTAGCAGCAGCTTTTTCTGAGGGGTCCGACTTTTCGACTGCCTTCTTCTTCTTTTTGTCGAGGTCTTTTGGTGCCTGTCGAACGACTCTAGAGCCCATATCCTTGGGGTCGATTCGTCCAGCAAGAGACACGGGGGCGCCATCTGGTTCCTTGTCGCGCCGTGGCAGCGCTGACCTGTCCGTTGTCAGCACCAACGATGAGATAGCCCCATAGTTATAGCCAGAATAGTCGGGCTTCCCAGATTTGCCGGACATAATGGTGGTTGGGGAAAAAGTTTATAACGTCGCTCGACGTCTATAGACGCGTCCAGTCAGCTTACCTAATCGCGTCCAACTTTGCGGTCCCGGGACCCGCACTGATTCTGAGTGGCCAACTCTGACTTTGCTTTTACCGAAACCTATTCCTGCAGCGGACAGTGCGCGAGGGTGCTTGATCTTTGGCGACTTTGAATCCCCTCTGAAGACAGCAGGATATTGTCTCTAGGGTCGAGCTAAATATTACTGGCTTCAACCATTTTCTCAAAAAGTCATGTCTCATGCACCTAATATGACAGAACGCACTGAACTCCGAGTGGTGGGTCTAATCAAGAATATCTACCGCCAGGTAGATTTAGAATACTCGAGCTGGTCCGAAGAGTATTGTATTCAGGCTATCCAAAATCTCAGGCAAACTCCCCGGCCCCTTCCTCCCCTTCAACAATCGAGCGGTGTTTACAATCCTGCTGCCCACGACAACGAGAATAATGATAATATGTTTACAATAACCGACTTTGGAAAAGACTGCGAATCAACCAGTAGCTCCTCCTTGCCGGCAACAACTATTGCTGTCGGCAAAGTCTTTCGTCCATATCCGCCATACGACTCGTGTGCGCCCGTTTCCAGAAATCTGATGGTTGGCGATGACCCCGACTACCTACCATTCATCCCATTCTTGGACGACCCAGCTTTTGAGTACTCCAAGTATCTCGAAGAGTACAAGTACTTTAGGTGGCAATCAGAATCCGATAGTGACTGTAGGCGCCATTTCTATCTGGTGTACCGTATCTAATCTGGTTTTCGCAGCAGAAATTGTGGCGTCCGATACGATGAAAAAATCACTAACCGAGCACGGTCTTTCATACCAAGAGATTGATCGATGTGGTGTTCTCCCGTTTACAACTGGCATACTGAGAAACCTCCATCGGAAACGGCATGTCTTGATTCACTAGCTGGCATTGTCCCTGCTCAATTTTAACAGAGATTTCCCCAAGCGGCATAGTCCCCCAGCCATCCTAAATACACCTGTCAACGAAACTAACCGCCCAACCGCCATACTCGAATACTTTCAATCTACCTTTTGTAACAGTCTTAACTGTGTAACAGGTTTTTGCAGTACTCATCGTAAGGCTCCCTTCAGCTTGTAAAGTCCAAGCTAATTCAATACCGCCAGTTGAAACATCGCTGCCGAACCCTGTACCGTCTCGGATATCCCTCAACAAGGTCGCCGAATCGGTCACCACACCTTGCGGCTCATACTGCTTTCTCCGGCCCTCGACATTCTCAACTGCACTTGTGTGTCATATGCCGCTTGTCTCAACCGCTGCTAACAATAACATTCTTTCACCAGGGAACAGTTTGGAATCAAAGCGACCTCGACGTACTCTTCGCCATTCTGGACTATGCTCCGGATTCGACTCCTTGTGAGCTGGCTATTGTGTGTCGGAAGCCTTGTCGAGAGGTAAGTTTGACCAAACATCCCATTGCAACGATTCAAATCTCACTAAATTGCAAAGGTATATCGGCATTGTTTACTACACAAACCCAAGGCTGTAGAAAAGGCTAAAACAAATTCGAGCTCAGTACTAAAGACCTTTGGTTAGTTATTTTCTCTACCAAGTCATGGCAAAATTTGGTCTGAACAAACTTTAGAGCTTAACTCAAGGGTTTTTACACCGTAAGTTATGTTTTCAATCAAGAATTCGTTAAGAGTAAGCCTATTCTAGGAATCTTCCATGTAAGCACGAAGGTCCTTGCGATGCCCGCTCTGGGTGTCCTTGCTCCGGGAACAAATCGTATTGTGACCCGAGGTGTAGATGTTTCAAAAATTGTAAGGTGCCCAATTTTACGATATGAAGACCCCTTTAAATATATGATTTTAGGTCCAAGGAGATGGAGAGGCTGCTCTTGTGCCAAGGCCGGTAAAGTCTGCGGAACGAACAAGTGCTCCTGTTTTAAAGCGCACGTTGAATGTGTACCAGGACTGTGCCTTCCGTGTGAAGCGAGGTGTGTCCTCAGAATACGGAGTTATCAACCCTGGCTGGTCGTTGACGCAGTTTAGGAGTAAGCGCAATGCATTCTGTACAGCAGAAGAGCTCAACTATCTCTAGATCATGAATCTACTCTATGTCGTAACGTTGGTCTTCAGAGGGGCAATACCAAGGTCGGCCCAGGGCTTTAAATTGTGATCTACTCTCACCTCACGCCTCCAGAAAGCTGAAGTTCGCGAAAGCCAATGGGGCCTTGGACTGTTTGTTTTAGAGAACTGTGACAGAGGCGATCTCATAGCAGGTCTGTGGCTACGGGAACTGAATCGCAAGCGAACTGAT
>Ga0247741_1001703_pt1 | contig 12192 bp, 15 predicted proteins | sample UWRJL213509R2_FD_180945 | JGI IMG/M metagenome (GOLD analysis project Ga0247741, IMG submission 180945) | Plant litter microbial communities from Arlington Agricultural Research Station in Wisconsin, United States - UWRJ-L213-509R-2 | ecosystem: Environmental > Terrestrial > Plant litter >...
GGGGGGGTGGGGGGGGCGGGGACGTTGGGGAAAAAGGGGTCGATTTGGAGGAATTGAGTGGGTGTGGGTCACTCTAGGATACGTATTCTCTTCCGTTTCAATTCTTGTGGTTTTATGTCGCATACTTAATCCTACCATATTGCCCTCATACAATACAAATATCTTCACACCTATATGTACTGGAGCCGTACCCGTGCCATGGTTTTAGGGTATCATTATAGCTCCTGACATTGAAATTCCATTGTATAACAGGTTAATGTAGCGAATACATGAGTCCTAACACAAAATGTTGGAATAAAAGCGATCGCTGTACCAGACGGCAAGCGCGCAATGTTGTAGTAGCACCCTGAGGATGCACCTCGGATAGATAGTGGAATGAGTCGGATGGATGGATTGTGAATCATTCGTCATCTTGGGTCTCCCCAAGGTGAACCACGGCAAGGGCAACTTCAGGTTGGTACGTTTCCCGTACCCATTCTTCAAATGGTATCCATCGCCCTTGCAGTTCTGGGTCGGAGGGTGGCTTGTCTGAGTCCAGGTCTCTTGGTGGTGGGACTGGCATGTGTCTTGGTCGCGGTGGCAGTGGGGGTGGTGTACCTTTCGGTGGCGGTCGGGCTCCTCCCACTGGTGGTCTGCCACATGCCTGGCCGCTCTTCTCCTGCTCTTTCCTCGATATCTCCTGCTCCTTCTGCGCTAGTTTCTCCTCTTTCTTCACTATTTCCTCCTTTAACCTCTGCATCTGTTGCAGGCTTCTCCGCATCTCCAACAACTCTGCCTGGTGTATTTGAGCTCGCGCTGCATTTCTTTGCCTCTCCTCCTCTCTACATTTCTCCTCCTCCTCTTTCCTTAGCATGTCCAGACTCTTCTTTCGCAACCATTCCGCTTTCTTCTGCAGCTCTGCCTCCTTTTGTTTCCACTCTTCCTCCCTCTTCCGTACCTCTTCCTCTCGTTTCTCTAATTCCGAATGTCGCCTCTCGAGCTCATCAACCTCCGCCCGGTACCCACTCAACTCGTGGTGGAGTACATGCAAGTTGCCCCTAAGATCCATAAAGCTTTCAACAGGAGAGAGCTGTATGCCCAGAGAGTCATCCAAGTGGAGACGTCGCAGTCGAGTGGAAGTTGGCGATTTCCTACAGGTCGACACCAAATGTGATTCAGATTGGCTCGAAAAGAGCAGTTTGTGAGAGATACTTTCGGGGAGTTTTTCCAGCGCTGCAGTGAAGGATTCTACGACAAGACACTGGGTCTTCTCGTCGCATTCGTCCAAGCCATCGATGATAAATAGCCGGGATCCACTTTGTGCGTTCTCCAGCAACCCACCCTGATCAAGAGTCACCAGCGGTTGAACGAGCAGTGTGTTAAGCTGCGTCTCCAATGAGCGGTCAAGGATCGATATGTCCATAGCAATCTTCTCTGCAATATGATTCCGTGTTTCGGGAATATAGTATTGGAGAAGCTGGTAGATGAGTGTCGCAATCAACCTAGACGCGTCGGGCTTCCCAGTTGAATTTTTGGTCATACCGCGAAGTGAAACGCTGCCCGAGAGTAGGTGCCATTCGGAGCAGATTTTGGCAACAGCATGGCAAATCGCTGATTTTTCAGAATTGGCGCCGCCGTCGAGCCACATCACACCATTCTGAGGGTTAGAATTACCCAGCCAATCCAAAATGGCTTCGATGGTTGAAGAAAGAGTGGTGTCCAAGCCTTGCGGGGGATCATGGAATGTACTCTTGTAGGTTTTAGGATATAATGTCTCGTCGATAGCTGCAGGTTAGGACACACCCCATGAGCACTCGAGCCCCAAGGTGTGCGACACAACTTACCTCTATCGAGCCGACGAGTATCCTGATTGAATTGAGTAAACCGCCCTCCATTGACGAAAACATTTCCTTGGAACATGCTTGAAGTGTTGATAATCTGGCTGCAAGAGTACTAGCAGCATATGGCGCTCTGGGGCACGCGCTGGTGAGAGTGTTGTTAAAGGGTTACTTTGGCACGAGCGAAGGCGGGGAGTTGTTCGATTTCCACCCTGGACCTTGTTCTCAGAATGGTAAGCGGCGCTTGACATCCTCTGCGCTCTGTCCCAGTCCTAATCCAGCCTAAAGGTGGGAGGTGTAAGTTTCACAAGTCCAAAGTCGTGTGGATTACAGCGCAGAAGTACTTTTTGCCCAGATAAACCCTAATTCCACTTATTCCGATACCGTAAATTTTGATCTCACAGGAGGACTACCTATGGCACCTACTAGTCGCACACTGGATTGTGCACAATGACCACAGACACGTAATCCCAAGGTCGGCATTCGTCGATGGTGCTGGAGTGACGGGGCATATGGCAACAGCTGAGCGGAATGAGGATCTCCATGTCAGAGGCACAGATGCGATGGCGAATTTGAGACCCAAGCAGAAGACAAAGATGAAGGTGCGCAGTTTTATTTTCGTAACTTGAATATGCAACTGACAGTTTTTACACCGAAAAACGGCAAACGCCTCTCGGAAGAATCAAAAAGAATCCAAGACGGAGAAACTGGCCTTGGGAACTGCCATCGCTGAACTCTGATAGCTACAGAAAATCCCAAAGAAGCGCCGTAAAAGCCGAATCCCAATCCCATTCCAGAGGTGACAGAGATGATGCAGGATAAGGCTGCGGAGGTGGATGGGTTGAGGGACGTTTTGTTAGGGGAATTGGGGACGCTGGGGAAACATACCTTACCTTACACCCTATGTCTGTCTATGCGTCAAGTTCATTCCTCTCCCTTCATGTTTGAGTCGATATACATCACATATTCATCCATCTCACTTTCACGCGATGATAACTTACGTCGGTCCCTTCAACTGTCAACATGATCACATGTCGCGGGCGCCTATTGCTATTCCCTTTTTTGATGTGCTGATGCCAGGTTCCTCGAGCGTTGGCCAATCAAATTCCTGCATCTTATCAACAGACTAGGTTAAAAGGCCCGGCGGAGGCCCATAGGTGTTGAGTACTGCTCAAAGCATTGTGGAAAGGGCTAACTTGAGAGCTCATTTACTGTAAGTATTAAGTCGTATATCCTCAATATTAAAACGAGCGCGTGGGGTTCCCTTGCCCGCTCGGATGGAACAGGGACCTTCCCACTGAGGTCAGCGATTATTTGAACAGGCTCATATCCATGTAAGTGCTCGGGTGTAGGGCTATCGAGCTCGCGTGCTGCCTAAGGCACTGTTTTCTTGCAACAACTATGTCTCGTAACGTGCGCGTCGTGCCAAATGTATGATGGACGTAACAGTAGTCGGAGTTGGGGATGAAGAATCGACGACATGGAAGTCGTCTGATCTTCGGGGCGTAGGGCCGATGGGGATGCCAGCGGATGACCCCCCTGGCATACTCAAAGGTCCTACTCTACTGTGTTGTCCTTTTCTAACTTGTTGTTATCGTCGACAGAGAATATGTATTGTAGTATGTGAAATAGTATCAGTATTTTGAAAAGAAAAGGCGATGGGTGCGCGGGATTTAAAAAAACCGTAATACGGAGCAGTGTGTGACTAGGTGCGATTCCCAAGGCGAGTACGGACAAGCTGGTAGTAGTAGTATAGAAAGCCTGAGGTAGTGAGAGTCCCGTCATGTGCCAGAGGCTACACCTACAAACCACTAGACCAAATCCTACTCATCCCCACTTCCTCATGACAGTAGATGCATTGATAAGCAGAGAAGGAACATGTTTGTTGGAGCAGTAGATAGGTGTACCAATTAGTTCTCATTTGGATTATCGGGGGTGGGATTAATATTATATGTAATTCAAGGAGAAAGAATTTTTTATTCAAGGAAAATATATGGTACAGTGGGCCTGAAACGAGCGATATTTTTAGCAGGTGGAAAACATGAGTGATGAATGAAAGCGGGGATAGGCATAGAAGCGAAACAAAAGTACCCAGCACAATGGACCGGATGGATGACCGGATGGATACTGTATGGATTGGAGAAGGCTAGTGTGATGGATTGTGCATAGGATAGATGAAGCCCTGCAGATTGGATGGAAGGATGGATGACTGCTCATGTAGCTAGTAGGTACTAACTATTGACCTTGCATCCATGGTCTAAGTACTGTGACTTCATCTATTGGTCTGCCAAACTGTGGTGCTCAGTGATGCCGCGCTCAAAAGCGGTAGTGACACTGGCTGTAGTAGTGGTGCCTGGACCGTGCTCAAGGTCGGTGAGGACATTTCTTGCAGTGGTACTGTGCTCCAACGCGGTGGAGACATGTCTCTTGGTGGCAGCTGTGGTAGTGGTGCCATGTTCCAAGGGGGTGGTGACATGCCTCGAGATGGCGGTGGCATGGCCCAATGCAGTGGGTATTCGTCTTGCGGTGGCGAAGGTGGTAGTACTGTGATCTCAGGTGGTGGTGACATCTCTCGCCATGGTGGTGATGTTGTGCCCCAATTAGGTGATGATTCGTCTCGCCGTGGCGAAGGTGGAAATACTGTAATCTGAGGTGGTGGCGATATGTCTCCTCGTGGTGGTACCTGGACCATGCTACAAGGTGGTGACACATCTCGCAATGATCGCCTGCTCCGATTCGTTGGTGACACATCTCTTGATGACCATCGTGGGCGTGGCCTGACTGAGTCGCTCAGTGGTGAGAACTCTCTTGGTGGTAGCCACCCTTGTACTGGGTGTGCATCTCTCGGTGGTCTGCCACAAAGGTAACATGCCTGGCCGTTCTTCTCCCGCTCCTCCCTCAATACCTCTTGCTCCTTCGAGATTTCCTCTTCCTTCCTGTTCATCTCTCGCTCCTTCTGCACTAGTTCCTCCTGTTTCTTCATTACTTCCTCCTTTGACCTCTGGACTTGTTGCAGGTTTCTCCGCATCTCCTCCAACACGTCCTCTCGCACTTGTGCCTCATTCTTTTGCCTCTCCTCCACCCTATGTTTCTCTTCCTCTTCTTTCCTTAGCATCTCTGATTCCTTCTTTTGAAGCCATTCCGCTCTCTGCTGCCACTCTACCCCCTTCCGTTTCCACTCTTCCTCTCTCTTCCGCGTCTTTTCCTCACGTTTCTCCGATTCCTTTAGAAGCCATTCCGCTCTTTGCTGCCACTCTGCCTCCTTCCGTTTCCACTCTTCCTCTCTCTTCCGTGTCTTTTCCTCACGTTTCTCCGATTCCTTTAGAAGCCATTCCGCTCTCTTCTGCCGCTCTGCCTCCTTCCGTTTCCACTCTTCCTCTCTCTTCCGTATCTTGTCCTCGCGTTTCTCCAATTCCGAATGACGCTTTTCGAGCTCATCAACTTCTGCCCGGCAACTCAACTTGGCCCTAAGGTCCTTAAAGCTTTCAACAGGAGAGATCTGTATGCCGATAGAGCCATCGGACAAGCATGGAGAGTCGTCCAAGTGGAGACGTCGCAGTCGAGTGGAGGTTGGTGGTTTCCTACAGGTCGACACTAACTGTGATTCAGATTGACTCGAAAACAGTAGTTTATGAGAAATGATGTCGGGTAGTTTCTCCAGTGCTGCAGAGAATGATTTTACCACAAGACATTGAGTCTTCTCGTCGCATTCGTCCAGGCCATCGACGATAAAGAGTCGGGGTCCAAGTTGAGTATCTTGCGGCAGCCCACCATGAGCGACAGCCACCAACGGTTGAACGAGCAGTGCGTCAAGTTGCGTCTCCCATGAGCGGTCGAGGATCGAAAGGTCCACAGCAATCTTCTCCGCAATATAATTTCGCGTTTCGGGGATGTATAGGAGAAGTTGGTAGATAAGCGTTGCAATCAATCCAGATGCGTCTTGTTTCCTTGCTGTATTTGTGGTTGTACGACGGAATGAAAAGCTGCCTGAGAGTAGGCGCTGTTCAATGCAAATTTGAGCGACGGCATTGCAAATCGCTGATTTTTCGGAATTGGCGCCACCATCGAGCCACATCACCACATCTTGAGGGTTGGGACTACCAAGCCACTTTCTGATGGCGTCGATGGCTTCGATGGCAAGGGGATGGTTTGGAAGGAGAACCTTTGAGTCTCTCGAGATATCAACGGCATTGTGAAATGCGCCTGGACAGGTTTTCTGATATAATATCTTGATAGCTGCAGGTTAGGACAAGGTAGAAAACTAATCTATGAGCGCTCGATCCCTGAGCGCGTGATAATAACTTGCCTTTATCTAGCCGACGATTGTCCTGACTGACTTGAGTAAACTGCCCTCCAGTAATGACAACTTGCCCTTGGATCATACTTGAGGCATCCATAATCTGGCTACGAAAGCGCTAGCAGCGTAGGATTATCTGAGCCATGCGATGGTGAGAGTGTTGTTGACGGCAGGAGTTGCTAATGTCAAGCTCATGACATGCTGTGCATCCTCGCCGCCAAAGCCAAACACGGTTGCCCGTTTGGAGGCGCCCGAGGAATGGGATGCAGAATAAGTCTACAGAAGTGGATGCGTTGAGGAGGCATAAGGAGTGGTCGCTTGACTTGAAATCCTAATAGATGTGAGATGGGGAGACAAACTTAGCTATTCGGTGGGTTCTGGCAGGCTGCAGGGGCACGTGAGCTCCAAACTACTGACAGAACCGGCCAAATTTGCCCAACACGATCCCGAACAGGCTTGAAATTTATCGCCCAAAATGGAACTTGAAACCTCTGGAAATGGGTAGTAATTAAGGCGATGATATTCATGGCATCAGGAGGGAGCGTAACCATTGTGAAGGCCGCAAGCGTATTGGGCGAAACCTCCTGCTTGGAAATATTGAAGGACGCCAATGAGAATAATATGAGTAAGAGGAATTCTCTTCGCTTCAACTTCGCTTGCGCCCTGAGAGTAAGATTCCCGATTGCGGTGCGAGGGGGGAAAAACCGTTGTGAACTTGAAGGAGCGCTGCATGAAGAGCTGGAGGCTAAGCTGACGACATAAAGATGAGACTCTGAACATAAACCCACACACCTGCAAACTCCTTACAAGCAAGCGAGAAACCAACTGTATCGAGAAGATATCATGCTCCTGCGCTTGCCAGCCTGAGGGAGACCTAGGGAGGTAACGGAATCTCTGTGTAAAGCTCTCTCCGAAACCGAATTCTGTACTCAGATCGATCGGAGTTCAGTCAGTACCGAGTACTACTACCAACTAGGTGTACCCAGATGGGATCGGACTGCGACGAAATAATGAGCCATTTCTGTACTCATAGGATCGGTGTTTGGGCCAATTCTCGGGCTATTTCTGTATGCACTAGGATCGAAGATGTACCGGCATATGCCTCCCTCCTGCACATACGAGAAACCGCGCTGCCGGGAAGTCCAACCGTCAGAGGGCTGAGCGCTTGGGGAACCAAGGAGGGCTGTCAGAGCCGGATGCCAAGCGGATGTACCACTGTTGAACACTAAAGGGACTCGGAGCAGGTGGATGGGATCGAAATTGAAAGACGAGAGGTTGGTAGGTTGGGGAAACTTGAAGGGGAGGGACACTGTGAGGAGGGGTGTAGGGATGCGGACGCTCGGAAAGACGGGGTCAATTTGAGCAAATCGAAGGGATCGAAGGGATGTGCACGATAATTTCGTTACATTCACTTTTTTGGGTCAAGTTTTTCTTTTTCTCCTAATCTTCTACCTCAGACTTCTTCTCCAAATTAATGTCTTCCACTCCAATTTGTGGTCGTAGTAACACGTTCAACGTTCAACGCTCACCGAAGATTCACGATTTGCAATGGACAGCCAATGTCAGGTCTTTTACCTGACAAAATGTCCACATGTCGCAGGCGGCTATTTTTTGATGTGCCAATGGTCACTTAGTTATGGCCCACTCATGTCCCAACTCCCTCCGACTCGAGTCTCATACCCATTGCAAATTCATACTCAACACATATCCACATATTAAAGACTCGGTAGTGTTACAAAACCCTACTGAGACGTGTATTATTCTATACTATTGGCCCGCATAACTGGATTCAGCCAATACTCGACAAGTATGTAGCGACCTCAAATGATTGGATAAGAGGGGACGCACCCGAGGTGAAATTATCGTTGGCCGCCTAATCTACGGTCATCCACGTCGAGTGTCGCCCACCCTGAGAGTGTCTCTGGCTTTCTTAATCCCGATATTCAGATCATCCGAGTTGTCGTCCCTGATCAACAACAGTAAGTCGTTTACAATTTGCTCGGCGTCCTGCTCCTCCTTGTATTGACGGACTTTTGAACCCTTCTCGACAAGACTTTGCCAGTGCTGATGGATTATTTCGTCTTCTCGGCTTTTCCCTTCGTCATGACTGATACGATTCCACTTTGTCGTCACCAAGACTATCCTCCGGCAAACTTGCTCCGAAGCACCGAACGAGCCGCGCAAGAGGGCAAGTTCAAGACGAGAAATACCCTCATAGCGCATGTTGGTGATGTCGTGCAGATATAGGATACCTACACGGCCGACTCCATTTGGAAACCTAAGAGATAATTAGGATGGATGTCAATGACGGCAAGTAATACTAAACTGCTTACCGTGTGTATATCCAATTCGTAATCTCTTGAAGTATCCTCGAGTCAGGCTTGTAACAGTCATTGAAGCCAGGTGTATCGACTATAACGACGCGTTGGCCAGGTTCCGGATAGTCGGCCTTGACATAGTAGTCGACCGTAGTGGTGCAAGCCAGAGTCGAGCCAGAGTCTGCGACTTTCATACATTTATGTCCCAGAAAGTCGTTAATGAACTAGGGTGGTTTGTTAGGTATCGTCTCCCTACTGGAATAATATACATACCTGACTCCTCCCGGCCCCCGATAAACCTGTGGCGCTAGGTATTGTGTGAGGCTACAATGCAACTGTGAAGTGTTCCTCAAACTCACAGCACGACCAGATCCGAGCTCTCAAAAGTTTCGAGAGCAGCGGTCTTTGCTATTCGCGCCTTGCTCCCACTGGCAGCAACTGGTTCTTCACCCTCTCTTGCCCGATGAGAACCTGGGCCCTCCGTCAAATGGTCGTCACAAGGTGTTGAACTAATCTTTTCTGTATCTTGGACTCCAGTACACTCCTCCAAAACTTCCTCCCCCCGAGCTCCAATGTAGAGAGGATCCACCGAAGAAGTCGAGACGACCTTTGGAACGACCCCCTTGTTTTCTTCTGCCGAGTTCTCAGAACTATCAGAAGGTTCCGATTCGTCATCTTGTTCTTGATGCACGGCTTTGGTTTGCTCCGAAAAATGCCAAAGTGGTTGATTCTGATCGGAGAACATCTTCAACGTCTCTGCCAAAGATGGCCGGTTTATCGCAGACTGACGACAAATGAGGAACCATGGAAGAGTCTAGATCAAGCAATGGTCCGCAATGGCGTCAAGTTCGATTTGGATAGGCAGTGTGACATGCCATATCGCGTGACAGTCGCCTTGGGGTGGATCGTCGCTCAGGTTGTGGAAGGCTCAAAGGTTATCGCATTTTGTAAATTCACTGCACAAATGTTTCATGTAATAGCTTGCCATATTTTGAATCTCACACCGTAGAATCTGGGAGTGTTGAATCGAATGTCCTAGTCCAATAACCGATCCGGCGGAGCCCTTTCCGAGTCCTCTCTCACCCCGAACACAATCGTGTAAAATCCCCTCGGTGTTCTTCTGGTGCATTCGCTACTAGTAAGTATGTATTATGTATAAGAGTTAATTTAATTGAAATTTTCTCAAAGCGGGATACGTAGCAACATGAATCAAGCGCACGCGGTCGAACTTCAAGTTGAGATGACCAGCGCTTAATGTGTGGCTGTGCCACCCCCTCTAGCTACAACTACAGTAGCACAGTTACACACTGATACCTATACTTGTTACACTCCACTCGCTCCACAGATACATCTTTTTCTTACTACTTTGCGACACCGGTGCTTACTAATATTACATACACAAGTTCGTATCCTCGCTTTGTGTCTCGTAACCCCACCTCGCATTTGGAGCTATATAGTATATTTGTTGACGTCGCTCGTGATCATGATCAACGGTTTCCCCCCCCAATGGAGTGGGGCCATACCAGTTGGAAATGATATTATCCAGAGTGGGAAGTCCTCTCACCTCTGGCTCGTACTTTTCAGCAGGGGAGAACGTGTTCGGCTCGGGCGCACCAGGGAAAGGGTGCGACACGATAGAAATTGGAACTTCGAGTAGCGCTTCTTTGCTACCCTTGTCCTCCTTTGCGCCGAGATGGTGATTGGGGTGATGGTGAGGATGAACAGCCCCAGTTTCAGTCTCAGCGTCCACGGAACCAGCTGGAGAATCAGGAGGGAAGACGGCGACGACATATTCGACCGAATATTCCGCCATATGCGCCGTAGCATTCACATCAGGGCGGATATGCAGTTCTCCAATAAACCATTTACCCTTTGCTCCATCCAACCCACTGCTGGTGTTAGATTCAGTCTTCAACCCCGAACCATCCTTCTTGTTCGTGTCTTCGGATGGTTTCCATATGGCGGCGTAAGGGTAATCCTTAACGGCGTCGGGCCACGTTAACATTTCGTACGATTGGTCGTGGCCAAATTTACATTTGATTCTGCGACGGAGGAGGACGTTTGGGGTTGGGGAAAACTCCGACGAATCTGGGATCTCAGAGGGGAAGGTGATGTGCAGGCTGAGAGGGATGATCGATCCTCGGGCGTATGAGAGCTGTATGAGGTTGCTCTGTATCAGAACATCGACGTTTCTTAGTATCCTAAGGATTGGAAGATATGTACCGGTTTGGCGAGGAAAAGCTGCGCGTTTCAGAAATGCAAAAGCCGGACGAAGAAGAATGGCTTCATTAGCCCCATATAGCAAACCATCAAATCATAGTAAGTGGCGCACCGTAGAATCAAGTTCAACTTCTTTGGTCTTCGATGCGAGTGTCTTAATCTTAACGGGTTTGAGAGCCTCCCACCCATCTGGGTCAATTGTAGGTCCGAGGAGGGGTGCGCGTTCTTTATACGCCTTCTCTCGGAGTGCGGGGAAGGGAGGTGGTGTCGTTTGGGGAAAGTAGCCGAATGGGCCTTGGACTCTGTGAGACGAGAGTTACACGACGAAGTTGTCAGACAGTTCTTTGAAGATTTAAGGGACATTTAGAATGCAACGCACCGCCAACCCTCCTGAACGACTCCATCGTGATGCATAAAATCGACCAAAGCCGAGTACCCAATACTCGGGCGAACAGAACGTTCGTTGAATGACTCCGGCGCGTCGAACACCTTTGTGTCTAAGTGCTTGGTCTTGTCTCCTGCAGGAGATGGAGCTTGAGCTTCGGCTTTCTCTGGGAGGTTAATCGAGAACGTCCACATATATTCGCCTGCAGGGAATTTGACCCCAGATTTGGAGTGGAGGTGCAGCTCTTCGAGTAGGTGTGTGGCTTTGTCCTCGAGAGCGTTTGACTTGGGCTTATTTTGGACTTGCGAATCGGGTGGTGAGGTCGATTCGACATGCGAGCTGTCAGGAAGGGCGAGAAACGAGGCTGTGGTACTCTGTGGATCGCCCATATTGTGGGTCCAGAGATCGTGTTTGACGGAGAGGAAGGACATATGTTCTGCTTCGCCTGGACCAGTAAAGAGTTGTCCTTGAATCTGCATAGAATAAAAAGCAGGGAATCAAGAATGAGCACAATAGGTTTAGAATATACATGAGGGGCACTGACCTCAAGAGTAACATGCTGTAACGAAACTGGCTTGTTCAGTTTCATTGTTACCTTTCCCCTCAATTGCTCGCCGGCTGTGTATGTGGCCATATGGTTGGATACTTTACCATCTCCAAAGAGTGTCATCCTGGCAAAGGGTTCACCATCGTCACCATCGACCTCGTAATGGAATTCCTTGCGGTCGTGAGTGTGTAGAGTTGGTGAGTCCGTCATGGTGGGAGAGGATGTTGGAAAGATCAAAGAAGGAGGCAAACGTCAATTTATGCGAGATGTCGCTTCTAGGGGATCCACCGATTAACGAATTGCTGATCTTAAGTACGGTCTGAAATACTTGATAAGTATCACCTTGATGTTTCCAAATATCAATTCAGCGCCCGGCGTCCATTAAGGTCTCAAATGGATGAACTCACGCCACTTATTGGTAGTGACCATATGGTCCACCACAACAACTGCTCTCGTACTTCGGGCGAGGAATACAATTAAGAGCGCTTGATAAGGGTATATTTAGCAATGCTCAGTACAGACTGTGGCGTCACCTATCCGAAAAGGGTACGTATCCATGTGCTGGAAAGAGGACGGTGTAACCTCAAGAATCTCCGGGAGAGATACCC
>Ga0247741_1001704_pt1 | contig 12191 bp, 14 predicted proteins | sample UWRJL213509R2_FD_180945 | JGI IMG/M metagenome (GOLD analysis project Ga0247741, IMG submission 180945) | Plant litter microbial communities from Arlington Agricultural Research Station in Wisconsin, United States - UWRJ-L213-509R-2 | ecosystem: Environmental > Terrestrial > Plant litter >...
AATCGCTCCGCCTTTGACATCTCTGAGCAGATGGAATCAGTAAGTTGTAATTATGATGAGAGGAAGATTAAATAGCTGACCAACCCTCGCTTCTCTAAATTTGCCAAAAACGCTGCGCAAACTTTGAACCCCTTTTCCAACTGCACGAGCATGGTTCTGGAAAGAGTTGATCGCGTCGTCGGCATCTTCTAGATCAACATTGAAAGCGGGGTGGTATATTCGAGCGTAGAATGAAGGACCAGCAGCGGGCGCTGAAAGGTGTTGCGGTAATAGGCGACCCCATTCCTATCAGGGTTAATTAGGTCAGCACCAGAACTAACGATTGAGAGAACCAACGCACAATATCGCTTTCGCAACTGAGAAAAAATATCACAACCTCCGCGTATCGTATGACGGGATGGCGAACGATCTTATTTAAATATCTCTCCAGATCCCCTCGTCGAGCCTCAACAAAATCGCTGCTGAAGCGACCCGCATACTGCTTCTCAGGCAGTGGTGGTAGGGCAATACCAGGTAGGCGTCGCGAGAGGACAGTGTGCAACATTACGAAATGCGAAAATCGACGCTGAACCGTCACTCGTGTTGTGGTCTCGTCCGTCGCTGACGTAGGAGAAGGCGGATGCATATCGTCCGGGTCTGGTACTTCTACCCAGTCTGTTGTCACCGCAGAGGGTGGAGAAGCAGGAAAGAGTGATGTGACATTGTACATGGTGTATGCTCCTGAGAGACCTGATGTCCTCTTTGATGGCGAATGAACAAGGACGCTGAAGGATGGTGTTTTGGAGCGCCATACAGGGCCTGCAGATCCCGTGTCAATAAAATGTCTATCTGCTTCGCCCAAACCAAGGAGGTTAAGCTTTGTACGTTCCTCCTCGGCAGCTTCGAATTGTGATGCTGAAGTATCTTCCTTTAAGTGTCCAGAAGTGGACGCTGAAATAAACGGTCTTGTATCAGTGACCACTGAGGACTCCGGACTGCCTTTCAGGAGAAACGCCTCCGCGCCGCTGGTCACAAAGCTGGAGAACCTGTTGATAGATTTCCCGCCAAGCAAACTCTGTCGAAAGCTGGGGAACACTGGTAGCCATTCTCCAGTATTCTGGGGTATAATAACTGGAAGTGAGCTCTGTGAAATAGATGACCGTGGAGATCCTCGAGGAGTGATTGACGAGCTTGAAGCCTCCTTTTTCTTCGTACTTGTGACATCGAGCTGGAGATTAGGAGAGGGTGTAAACTCGGCGGTTAGCTAATGAATGCCCATGGTTGAGCAAGATGAGAGAGATACTCTTCATCACACCAGACATACATACCGTATAATATGTCTGGGGAAGCAACCCAACTTCCCCTGTTGAGTCTTTCACCAAGCTCCATCCCTCGCCCACATCCTCTTTCACGACCTCAAGCTCATCTCCAGCTTCGACAGTCAGCTCCCTAAACTCGGCTTTGCCTTCAAATGAGTACAAAGCACGTGCAGGACGCGTCATATCCTCGATATCCTCCTCTATTTCCTCATCTGAGAGAGGCGCTACAGTGTTGGTTTCTGAGAAGAATTTCCTAGAGCGCGCCTTTGAGACGGAGGGCGAGGGAGTCGTGCCACCTTCGAGATGCTCGGTCCATGCGTGGGATGTATTGATGCCTGCATCAAACTCAGATGCTGGACGCTGTGAAATGTTGCTGGGAGGCCCTGGGGGGTATCGTGAGGATCTCGGGAGAGTAGCCATCCAAATGCTCTGTATACTGTCAATAGATGTGTGTTCGGTGGTACGTTCGCCGTAAAGGTCGAGTTACAGTTCAGAGAGTCTCGTTTAGATCTAGAACAGAGTGAGTTTCTGGTTGAAATGAAGGTAGAAGGCAGACATGCATCAACGCCGAGTCTTACCAATCTTATCTTTGCCTGATTTAGAAGAGTGCCGTTGCTTGACGGGCCGCTCGATACCCGGTACCATCTCATCACAAGGCTGTATAATGCACATCTGCGCAAAACAAGGGCGTTTTCATTCAAAACAAAGTATCTAAAAGAGTGACTCGGGCTGAGTGTTGATAACTGATTTCGACTGTATAACGACAACGAAAGAGAAACGGGGCTATACGAACGAGGAGGTCCACCGTTAAGCGGAAACATCGACAGAAGGAGAAGGAACAGGGATATCGTTGGCGAGGGGGACGCCACCAGTCTTCATCTTGACTACCTGCCTCTTCACACCCTCGGTTGCCGGGGTCGGGTGGTGGTAAACAGGCCTAGAGCCCTGGAGTGGCCCACTCATCGGTCCCAACAAATTATCAAAAACAGCGCGTGCCTTGCCGACAGCCTTGACGTCCACAATAGCCTTCTCGCCATCCCGTAGCGTGTGAGGTGTAGTGCCGTTCAAAAGTCCAAGTTGCTCGTTATTCCACATCGGATCAACCTCATCGGTGCCTTCAGAGATACCGACGCCCGCACGACCACCAAGACGTTTCCAGTCTTTCAGCCTGTTGATACCGAGCTCGGTGAAGATCTGGTCAACTGCCTTGATGAGCTTGTCCATTTGTTCGAGTGTGTGCCTGGGTGTAACGGTAATTCGGAGACGTTCTTCGCCCCGCGCCACGGTGGGGTAGTTGATTGATTGGACGTAGATGTCGTGTTCCGCAAGTAGCTTGTCAGAAGCAGCCTTAGCCAAAGCAGCGTCGCCGACGAGGACAGGTACGATATGTGAGGGTCCAGGTCTGTCATAATCAGAAAGGAGATATTGTATTTAGCGCCTGGTTATCGGAAATCTTCGGGAAAATAACTTACACCACGGGGACATCGATCTCTGCGAAGCGGCGCTTGACCTCGCGGACATTGACCTGTTTCAATTGACGATCACCGACATAGTTCTTCTGATAGACAACACTAGCACGTGCGCCTGCGATTGTTGCGGGGGGAAGAGAAGTGGTGAAAATGAAGCCAGGTGCATAAGATCGGATCATATCGACGAATTCTTCAGAGCCCGCAATGTAACCGCCGACAGCGCCGTAAGCCTTGCCCAGAGTACCTGGAATGCAATGAGTACGTGCAGTTGTCGCGCCCATATGACGGACATACCAGTAATGATGTCGACACGGTCCATAACAGAACCTTTGATCGGATTGGGGTTGTTTCCAGCTGCAGCATGAGCGTCGTAGTCCAAATGCTCAGCCACACCAGCACCGCGGGGTCCATACAGACCGACAGCATGTACCTGACAGATGGCATAAGTCAAGGCTGACAATCGGAGACAGAAATGTAACGAACCTCGTCCAAGAAAGTAAGAGCCCCATATTTTTCAGCCAAGTCGCAAATCTCCTTGATGGGGCCAATACTACCGCACATGGAGTAGACAGATTCGAAGGCAATAATCTTGGGGGTTTCCTTGGGATATTGTTTCAACTTGTTCTCCAGGTCTTCCAAATCGTTATGCTTGAAGAGTTCGCGGGGGGCGCGAGAGTGACGCATGCCTTGGATCATGGACGCGTGATTCATGGTATCAGAGAAGAAGACGCAGCCAGGAAGTTTGGAGCCCAGAGTGGAAAGAGTTGCATCGTTGGCGACATAGCAGGACGAGAAAACGAGAGCAGCGGGTTTGCGGTGAAGATTGGCCAGCTCTTGCTCAAGAGAAAGGTGCATAGCACCGTTGCCAGCAATGTTACGAGTCCCTCCGGCACCATGACCATACTTGTCAAGGGTGCGACTAAGAATATGCGGCGTCAGCTTACAGAGAGATCACATTTAACAAGATACGTACTGCATGGTCTCAAGGACAACGGGGTTGTTGCCCATTCCGAGATAGTCATTGGCGCACCAGACTTCTACCTCATCGGTAACTTTGGCGGTGTGCGCGACGGGGAATTTGGCTGCGAGGCGGTTGATGTTATTGAAGTAACGGTACGACGCGTCCTGATGTTTCTTGTCAAGTTCACCAACATAGAACTTCTCGTAGTCGAACCCGGAGTGTCCCTTGGTCTTGTGGGAAGAGACAGGGGCGGGTGCGGCGTTCGCAGCGGGTGCAGCGGCTTTGCGAGCCTCCGCCGCTGCCTTGTGGAATGGGCAACCAGCAGCAGCAGCCTTGGCAGCCTCGTCCTGTACTTCCTTGGCTTTGGCAGCTGCAGCCTTCTTTGTAGCAGCAGCAGCTAAGTCGTCGGCCATACGAGCGGCAGCCCTTGCAGCAGATGCGTGAGGACACATCTCGACGGTCGCACCAGGAGGCGGGAAGACACCCTTTTCCTTGTGTATCTTCTCAACGTCGGCATTGGCAGCTACGCTAGCGTACCCGGCGACGATTTCCTTGGACCGGGTATTGAGAGCAGGGCCCATGACGGGGCATTTGGTTGCCCTCTCCGTGAGCACGGTAAGCGAGGGGAATCGAGGGGACGTCGAGGTCGAGAGACTGCGAAGAGTCGAGTTCTTTGTCTTGCCGAGGAAGGGGCAAGACTTTTTGAAGCGGGTGAGGGACGAGAGCTTGTCCATGGTTTGGGGGGGAGAATTGAAGAAAGATCGGGTTGCAATGACCACGTTATAAAAGTACTCTGGACCCGGCCAATCATCGCTCGAGAATTACAATCACCTGATTTGCTCGGCTAAATACATAATCAAATCTTACTCAGGGAGGCCTCGAGCACATCCACCGCCAGATTCACCTCATTCCTCCCCACATTCAAAGAAGGCACAAGCCGCACCGCATCTTTCCCCGCTGTCAGGAAAAAGACTCCGCGTTCTCTTGCAAGCTCAACTACCTTTCCAGGTATTGCACTATCTTTGAACCCGAGTCCACGGATCAGTCCGCGCCCTCGAATTTTTTCCTCCAACAACTCTGGGAACCACTTCGGCAGTTGCGCAAGTCGTTGGTCCAAGTGTTCGCTTGTCTTCTTCATGTTCTCCAAGAACTCACGCGACGAGAGTGTGCTCAAGACGTGATGCCCAATCGCGCAGGCTAATGGAGATCCACCAAACGTAGTTCCATGCGTTCCTACAATCCAATTTTAGCTGTGCTCGCCGCGACTCGGTTCCCTAGGACATACCTGCGGTCATTGATGCTGCGACTTTGTCTCTCAGTAGCACGGCCCCGATCGGGTATCCATTGGCCAACGGCTTTGCCATTGTCACAATATCTGGGTGGCAGTCGACAGGCAGCTCAGAGTGCGCCCATAGTGTACCTGACCTGTACAGTCCGCACTAGAAATGGTAACTGGTTAAGACTTTCCTTAACCAACACGAAAGCATTCCGACATACCTGGATCTCGTCAAAAATAAGTACAGCGCCGACCTCGTCGCACCTCTTGCGGAGCGCCCTCAACCACGCTTCCGAAGGTGCATTAATGCCCCCCTCTCCTTGAATAGGCTCGACGATCACTGCGCAAGTATCGTCACTTACCAAGCCTTTCAATGCCGCAACATCATTCAGCTTCCCAACACTGATTCCTGGAATCAGCGGCTCAAACGGACGCTGATACTTGGGGTTGCTCGTGACACTCAACGCTCCCATACTCCTACCATGAAACGAGTTCTCAAAGCACACTATTCCCGTCTTTGAGCATAAGGGATTGTCCCAGCTCTTGCCTTCCTTTGCAGCCCAGACTTCTTTGCCTACCCTGCGGGCTATCTTCAATGCGCCTTCATTCGCCTCGGTCCCTGAGTTCGCAAAGAACACCTTAGCTCCACCACCAGCGTTTTGGCCGCCAGCGTTTGCACCTGCCGCACTACCCGACGCGTACCCGAGACCTCCCTCGGACTGGGTGAGCGTTACGAGCAGTTCTGCAAGTTTTCCTGACCATTCGTTGTGGTACACATTGCTCGTGTGCATCAGCTTGCCGGCTTGTTCTTTCATGACCTAAACATAAATAAAAACATAAGCAAATGAGCATTCGTGTATTCACACATAGGCTTGGTAACGATGCTTCAAAAAGAGGTGGTTCTCAGATCGCAGTCCTTTGCATCAACGGCCAACACACGGACATAAAGTTACCCGCATGCAGATCCTTGCTTGTTGGTATAAATAACTGAAGAGTAGCGTCCGCTCACGAAATAGCGGCTGGTGCCAGCCGACCCGCACCGCCACGAAGGCCGCGAAGCGCTCGGAAAAGTGAATGGGGTGTGAAGCGTGATAAGACCGTTCAATGCAGTCCGAATCTCTCCTCCCGATTGGGTACGATGCACATACGAGAACCAATAACACCCATCGCAATACCGCACATCTCCACCCAATATCCCTCCCAGGTTTTGTCATAACGCAGGGACGGGAAATATCCGTGGCAAATCGACAAAAAGGTCGAAGCCTACATGGAACGCAAAACCCCAAGGACTTGAAAGAAAGCACAACTCACCTCTAGAACACCTTCATCCGCATGACCTAGGGCATTAACGGCGATTCCCGCACTGAAATCCAGGTATTTCCTATCATCCGTATCCCATACATACGACCCCTTGCCTTTAACCAGCACGAAATCTGGCCGGGCATAGACAGGAAGGATGTAGTCTCTTCCTCGTGTAAGAATCGCTTGTGTCGTAGTACTTGGTTCAGCAGATGGCCAGTGCGTGGGTTCGAGATATCTCGTGGAGGGCTGTTAGATTGCATTGTTGTATGAGGATAGATTGGTAGGAGAAAAGCAGAAGGCGTTTGGTGAGCGAATAAGATTGGGAAATAGCAGAATGTTTGACGTACAGCGCTAGCGATGTTTCGTTGAACTTGGACAGAACGCATGGTTGCACGAGCTCCCGTCGCCCTCAAACCATTTACAGCGACCCGTAGAGGAAGAGCACGAATTCGATTCATGTCCATTTTAGTGTTCGATCTATTGATGCTAGGTCTAGCTTTTGGGATTCTAAGTTCCTCCCGACTCTGTAGGCTGAAAGTGTTGAGACAAGGACGCCGTTCCTCAGTGAGATCGGCTAAAGACCTATAGGTTTCAAGACAGTAAGAACCAGAATTGAGAAGACACTATGACCAGAGACGAACCTTGCAGTGGGGCTGCAAGTAAAATTTCCAGAACACGCTTGTTGTCCAAGTATTTCAATCCCGTCCCGTGGTTATAACGTTAATCCAGTGGTCACGAGCCAAATGGCAGTACTCAGTAGGTGATCAGTAGGGGTCTGGTTTGGAGGGGCGGCAGACAGGTACGCGTAAAGACCAGAAGGGCGAAGCAGACAAGAATGGCGAGGCAAAGTCAAGGCTGGATATTTTATACTTCCGGACCGGATCTGCACACCATGTTTAGCGCTGGTGTACCGCCTACCATGAGACGCTAGGATAATCCAAGTATCATTTATTTAACAGCTACTTGTACCACTGTAATTTCTTTTGGCTGTGGTGAGATGTGTAAACTGATCAATTATTTGGATCCTTCCTGAGTCATAAAAATAATTTGTCAAAATTATGGATACTAATGCAGGCAAGTGAAGGATATCGATTGAACAAGACAGGGTAGCTAATCGGACAGAAGTCGGTCAGTATTCAATGTAGTTTTGGGAATCCATTATCCCTCGTCAAGCACCATATACCAACTCCAGGAGAGGTCGACGTTCAGCAGTTAGACGCTCAGAACCAGACCTCCAAGCCTGTAAGAGTAGCTGTTCAGCCTCGGCTACCACTTCGTCCTCTCGAACTTCCACTCCTTGTGCTGACACTCATTGACGAACCAGTTGATGCAGATCTTGACCTGCCTCTCTTGGTCGGCTTCTCTTCTCTTCCTCCATCCGCGGGAGGTGCACCCACGCCTGAGGCTCTCGTGGGCACAGGCCCAGACGCTGCCGGAGTTGGCATCAGTGGTGGGCTACGTTCGCGGCGCGATGGCGGGGGAGGAGTGTGTGAGCGGGAACGATACCTCCTTCCACCGGCACCACCAGCGGCACGAGGTTGGACACCTTTACGAGGAAGAGATCGTGAACGTGGTGAAGGGGAACGGGAGTACCGTCTGCTTCGAGGTGGAGGGGACCGCGAGCGGGACGGTGACCGGGACCGGGACCGGGAGGGTGAGCGTCTGCTCCTTCCTCCAGGGTCCCTGGGAGGGACAATTCGTGTCCTATTTCTCTCCACACCACGCATGGGTGACTTTGAGTGCCTCCTTGGTGGTGAACGGGACCTTGACCGCGAGCTGGCGGGCGAGCGCGACCTTGAAGCAGACGGTGAGCGGGAATCGACGCGTCGTCGGGTACGAGGTGGGGGTGAACGGGAACGCGAGGGAGATCCTCGTCCTCTTTTCGAGCTTGGTGGGTCAGCTCGAGATGGAGGCGGAGGCATGTCGCGGGTCCCTCGTGAGGGTGGACGTTGATCTTTGAACCCACCCCTTCCGCTGGGCATATCAGGAGGAGGCATGCCTCTATCCCTACCTCCTACCTCTCTCCTCTTGTCATCATCATCCCTCCTCTTATTATCCCTCTCCTTACGTTCTTGTTCCCACTTGGTTTTCTGCTCGGCCATCTTTTTTCGATCCTCAGTTCTCTGCCTCTCTCTTTCGGCCTTTTCCCGTTCACGGTCCTCTCGCTCGGATATCCGCTTCAGACGATTTTCCTCTTGCTTTTCGCGGTCAAAGGCGTCGCCTTCTTGATAGTCAGCGCGAGTGCCAAACGCACGGGCCATTTTTGAGAGTTCCTGCTTTTTGGCAGCAGCAATTGCATGCGTATCCGATGGTTTTAATCCACGGCCGGATATTGTGGACGCGCTCAGGTTTGCAAGCAATTTTTGCCGCAGCTGGTCGACTTGTTTCTCAATTTCTTCTTCTTCGATTCTAGACGGGTGTTAATGTTGGCAAATCACATAGCAGACGTAGACATACTCTTTATCTTCAAGTTCTAGCTGCAACTCAAGACATTTTATCTCGACCTTTCGCTTTCTCTCGTGCTCGAGTATGGCCTCATCTGGTTCTCTGTGCTTGGGAGGAGCTGTGTCCCATGCTGATTTGTCATTCCTTTCATGAACACGAAGGGTTGACAAATTGCGAACGACATAGCCGCTCGTTCCACTATGAACGAAATAAACCGGCAGAACCTGATGGAAAAAGCGCAGTCTGCTTACCTTCCTCGGGGCGTGGTAAGACCGATACCGTTGTACATGATGGTTGAGGCAGAGAGGCACGCGTGGGAAGGCTGTGCCTCAGCACAGATGACGCACGCCACACGGCAGGTAGCATCAGCTCCTTTATTAGTGCCATCCCCGCGTAGAGATGTCTACACCCACCTTTCTTATTTCACGACAGCCACCACGTCCGCCCTCGCCCATACTATATCTCGCTCCATGATGGATGCCATCCCTTTGCCACCCGCCAGAGAGATTCCAGCGGCCTTCACAGCCAGCGTCAAGAGTTGGTAAGCACTGAATGACGTCGGGTTTTTATTGTCATTGACGATCTACAGGTGGTCTGTAGGCGAGAAACAAAGCGCAATAAGTGAAGAGCGTCTACTTCGTCGGCTTCCCTTCTATCGCGGGGCGTCCTCAGCACCATCAACACCTGTAGATGGCCCGGTAGCTGCTTCCTCATCGAGAGTACAGCTCAGTGATCCACAAAAATACCTCAACATGCTCACAATAGCATCCACATCGCCTTCGCCAAATGCACCGCCCCCAGCTGTTGTTCTACACGGATATGGGGCAGGTCTTGGCTTCTTCTTCCAGAATTTTCCTCCACTTGCCCAATGGGCAGGTCGTCGAAATACGTCCGTCTTCGCCCTCGATTGGCTAGGCATGGGACGCTCAGCCCGTATACCTTTTACGGTAAAGGCGAAACGTGAAGATATTCAAGGCCGAGTTGCTGAAGCCGAGTCATTTTTCATCGATTCGCTGGAGGAATGGAGGGAGAAGATGGGTCTGAATAGAATGACACTCATCGGGCACTCTCTCGGCGCATACTTCAGTGTTGCATATGCACTCAAATACCCCACCCGCGTCAACAAGCTCATCCTACTCTCACCAGCCGGTGTTCCTCATGGACCAAACTACGAGGAGCCTTCGAGAGAACTGACTGACGATTTGCAATCGCCTCCATCTGCCCAAGCAGGCACATCTAACGCGAAGGAATCGTCTACTTTCCACCGTGCGACGCAAGGAAGAGTGAAGAAGATGCAGGACGAGCAAAAGCAAAAGAAGCAACAGGAGAGTAGGACCCGAAAGCTCTTCACTTATCTTTGGGAAGAAGGTTGGAGTCCTTTCCAGGTTGTCCGTTCTACATTTGTCTGGGGCCCAATGCTGATTGGCAAGGTGCGTCTTTTGGTTTTATTACACCTACTCAGAATACTCATAGTATACCGTAGTACTCCTCTCGCCGCTTCTCTGGCCTAACGGAAGAAGAAACGCGCGACATGCATGACTATATCATGAATATCACCCTCGCGAAAGGCTCCGGCGAGTACTGTATATCGCATATCCTGGAACCAGGAGCCCATGCTCGTCTCCCCATTGTTGATCGTATCGACCAGCTACCAAAAGATATGCCTGTCACATTCGTGTATGGCGACCAAGATTGGATGGACCCCGTTGGTGGGTATGCAAGCGTGGAGAGGATGAGGCAAGCAGGGAATGGGAACGGGAGGATGTACATCATTTCAGATGCGGGACACCATGGTACGTTTATCCTGCCTGTCCGTCGAATGGATATGGATATTGAATTTTTTTGCCTGCAGTGTATCTGGACAACAGAAAGGCGGTCAACGACCTCCTCACTAAAGAACTAGAGAGAGAGCCACACAGAACAGTTTCAGAAGATTAATTCGCGCACTTTTAATACCCTATTCTTCGCTCTCCCTTATCTCCTCTCCTCAATTGGAGGCTAATACATATTGGCAGTAGACATCATTGGCATTGTAGTTTATGACACTTAAGTATCCAATCCAAGAGCGTGTGGTATATAATTACTGCTCTTCATTAGTAGTATAGTTTTGTCTGGGATCTTCAAGTGCCATAACAATGAGACAAAATCAAATGGGTAATGGCTAGTATATTCACACTAACGGGTGATCAATAAAGTCCACACCATTTACAATCTTGCTCATAATTTATGTACTAAATTACCAGTGAAAGCTACCAACGGTTTTCGGAAGGTGAGTGTCGTTGTCGTTGGTGACACCAACCTTGAGTGAACAGTCGTTTAATATTCTGGATGTGCCATGGACAATTTACGATTGAGAGTAGTCTAGTGCCTCGGGGCCTAGGATTGTGCGATGTATACGGCCAGTATTTCAGGAATACAAGTCAAAATTTAAATGATATTAACTCGGCATACAGCCATTTGCATAATTCCGTGAACAAGCAAAATCGGGTTTTCTGGGTCACGTGGAGGCGCCATCAGGCTGCCGGTGTGCCGGACCCAGCGTCTAGAGGGCATGTCATCCGCTGGGAATGGGGTTCGGCGAACCGCGAACCGTGAACTGCGACCTTCGAACTTCAAAGCGGGGTCCGCGTGCGAACCCAGGTTCTGTTGGAATTTATTAGTAGCGAGCTCGGCAGCTGCGCGTATCTCTGATGGATGGACTTACCCGATGTTTCGTGTACACATGCTATTTAGATGTAGATATCGTATATAATCGTAGCTACATCGATTGTACCGGCACTCGTTTGCCACGAAGTCCCCCGACTTCTTGCTCCCCTCGTTGATCCCGCATCCCGGATTTCAATAGGTTCGCCAGGCATAACGATTGTGGGTCACCAACTCAAATCCCCTATATTTCGCACTTTTTTGGGTGGCCGTGTTAATATGAAGTCATTTCACCAATTTCACAACCGTCAGCTCCCATTTGATTACACCGTTTCAATCGTCTATTTTCCTACGCGCAAAAAAGTTCAAAGTAAATTTCTACGGCTACATTAGTTATGTTGATTCGCTCAACACGTGCATTCGAGGTCGGTTCAAAGTTTGCGCTTTGAGGTCGCGGTCCCCAAGTTCGCACTCTGAAGTTTGCCCACGTGAGCTTTGAGTGAGTTCTCGGTTCGACAGGACGGGTTCAGCGGGTTCGTGGTTCGCGGTTCGAGGTCCGCCGAACCTCGTACCCAGTGGATGACACTTTCTGAGCGTCTAGCACTGTTCCCCGACTGAGTCCTCCATATCGAGAACTTGGACTGTGCTCTCTCCAACCAATTTGCTACGACAATGGTGTAATCTGATATAAATACAGGCGGTTTGCTCAACGAATAAATCTTAAGCCTGGTGGGGTCTACTGAACTGCACCGGAAACATCTGTCACTTAATTAAAACTCAAATGCTGGGCATCTGCT
>Ga0247741_1001705_pt1 | contig 12189 bp, 14 predicted proteins | sample UWRJL213509R2_FD_180945 | JGI IMG/M metagenome (GOLD analysis project Ga0247741, IMG submission 180945) | Plant litter microbial communities from Arlington Agricultural Research Station in Wisconsin, United States - UWRJ-L213-509R-2 | ecosystem: Environmental > Terrestrial > Plant litter >...
GCGGCGTCAGGGCCATTGAACAGGAGTTGTGATTCATAGTTGAAGGTCGTGGGGTTTGCTGGGTTGGTGAAGGAGTCCGGAAAATGCCCGGTGGAGAGAATGTAGACTTCGTTCGGACCGTACATGCCAAGCTCCTGTTGTGCACACCTTGGCCAGCCCCGGAACAATTAGGTTCCGTGACAGCCACGAGTGGGATTGTCTTATGAGGTGAACCGCGGCCTACGGCTGTGTTCGCTCGATATAGAAATTGTTCTCCGGATTCATGGCGAGCGCAAGCGCTGTCAGGAATTTTGTCCGAGATTTTATTCGCCCACTTGGTGCTCTTGTGGCATAGAGCGCGTGACCGCTGTTGAAGCCGAGGAGGAACGGAATTCGGTTTCGCCGATGGACCCCAGGTCCGGGTCTGCGGGGCTCTCGCCGTTGCTGCTCTTGCGGAGTGAGGACCTCTGGTTCGCACAGCTGCCCGGCCGTCACCATAACGCGCTGAGGAAACCGTTTGGAATGGCGATCATGCTAATCCGTCGGCTTCAGGAACGTCCCATTCACCCAGCCTTCCGCACCGGAGGCGATTGACCTAACACGCCACCACTTTCCGTTCTTCTCAAGCACGACGAGCACGGTTCCGTCCGCGAGCGTCTCGACCTTCAGATAGGCCGGGTCGGGGCCCTCGCGAAGATTAAGGTCCGTGGTTGTCCTTACCAGTTCGCGAGATGCGTCACTCGGTTGCCCAACCGTGCTCCCGGGCTCGTCGAACACTTTTGGCAGTGAAGAGACGTCCCTCGTTTCGAGAGGCGAAAGCGTCAAGGGTGAGTCAACCTCGTCATCTTCGCTTTCCTGCGGTTCTGTTACCCTGACATCGGGTGTGGCGAGTGCCACCTTGACGGCATCTTCAAAGGCCGATCGGATGTCTTGATCGATCGATCGGTTAACGGCGATAGAGATGACGTCGTCAATCGGCGGTGGCGTCGGTACTGACGCGGGCGCTGTAGAGGGTGTTGCCTGCGACTTGGTCGGCGACGACCTAGTTGGTTGGGAAGGCATGACCGGCTTAGACGATGCGTTGTCGTATCCACTGCTGACGGTGTAGCTCGACGACCCATGCTTGTCCGATGTCGCGGTCGCGATCGCGAAGGCCGCCGCCGTCATCCCCACTATGAGCCAAAACCCCTTTAACGATGTCGCCATAATCGTGCTAGCTCACGTCAAGTTCGACTTGTTTGAGACGCGTATATGCATCGAGCAACGCCTGCGGCGGTTTCGTTCGCAGGGCGCTCGCGTTATCGGCAATTTGTTTCAAATCCGCTGGCGCTTTGGTCAACTCCCGCTCGATCTCGGCTCGCTGCCTTGCGATATCGCTCTTGACCGCCAACACAGCTGCCGGATCGGTCGGAATGGAGGCATTGAAGACGAATTTCCGCTCTACGGTCTTCGCCCACGTTTCCACATCGCCTGCCAGCGAGGGACCGAAGCCCGGAACGCCGGTCACGGATCGCTGCTGGACATCCCAGGCGTTCTCGAAACCGTAAGATTCCAAAGTCGCTTTCCGGCCACGGCCTACTCGCTGGATCGTGGCGCGATCGATCTGATGCGACTCCATGTGCTTTTGCAGTTGGAGCTGCCGCTTCTTCTGGTCCAGCACTCCAAGCCGTTCACGCTCTTTCTGGGGTAGGCTTGAATGGGCCGCCCCGAGGGAAAGGTAGTGGTTGCGGCGATTTTCGAAAGTCTCCGGCCCGGCCTTGGCTTCCCAAATTTTCCGTTGTTCGTCCCAACCGCTCTTCGCGCCGCTTAATTCGGTGGCGAACTTGCCCTTGATGTCCATCGATTTTATCGCGACGATGCCCACACCGATAAGAAGCGCAACCCCCCAGAAGCCACTCACGGCAGAAATCAAATAAAGCGCGACGCCCGCAGCGATGATACCAGCCCCGACAGCCGCAGTGCGTTCCTTTCGGGCCTGCTTTGCCGCCGCCGAACGACCAAGGCCGGGTAGGGGCCCGATGAGTTGTTCGGGATCTGGTGCCCGGGGTGGCATGGGCATAGTTTTGATCGCTGTAAGGAGCTGGCCGATGTCCATGATCGGACCGCCCGGCGTGAATTGGGCCGGAAAGAGCGACCGTCCCATGGTCCGCTCGAGTTTGCACCAGGGGCAGCCACCCAGTTGACGAGGGTAAACGTGTGACTTGTCGGCCGAACACATCGCGAGATTACTTTCGACCGCTTTGAGTAGTCCCACCCATGAGGCGGCGGTTGGCCGCCCGCCCAGGTGCCTGCCCGGCGGCATAAACGCTTCCTCGAACGCCTTGCGGATGTCTTCGCCGTAGTCTCCAAGGGTGGGCACGAACGGCGGCGGCTCCATCGACGTTTCAGACTTGCGGGAGCTATACGCGAAGCGGCCCTCCTTGATAGCGGTCTTGATGTCCATGTCACCTTTGCCGAGATACCGGCCGGCGAAAGGATGTCGGCCCAGGAAGAGGAGCTGGAAAAGAAGGACCGCGAGACCGAAGTTATCGTGGTTCGGTGTCCGATCGATCTTGTCGAAGAGCGTTCCCTGGAGTTCCGGTGGCGTATACTCGGCGACGCCGACGAGGCAGCGATAGGTGATCCCGGCAGATCGATACTGGAAGGAGTCGCTGTCGATAAGCGAGACCATCGCCTTGTTCGAGACGAGGATGCCAGAATGGTTGATGTCGCCGATCACGCAACCCGTCGAATGGATGCTTGCCACAGCACTCGCAAGGTTGATCGCGGCGCGCAAAAGAAACTTCATATCGGCGGCCGGGAACTCGACTTTGCGGCTTCCCGGGCCGTACAGATCATGGACGCTCTTGTAACCGGCGACTTTTTTCATCGTAAAGCCGATGAATTCACCCGACGATGACTTGAGGGTGTCCACGGGGAACGCGACATAGTCCGACTGGCGATTAAGCGCGCCGGCCACCATAGCCGTCACCTTGTCGAGTCGTTCACGCGCTTTCCCGGGATTGTAGATTTTCGCTGCGAGGTCGGGCGCTTCCGTAATGTGATGCACCGCCCCTTCGCCGCCCTTGCCGATCACCGTTCCGAGCGTCAAACGCCGACCATCCGAGGAGATCACCGTCGTCATATTCTCAGCCCCAAAAGGAGAGATTTGTCGTCATCCGTACGTTCGCAGACCGCCGGGCTTTGCAGGTAGGCCTCAAGAGCTGCGGACAGGTCTCGATCGAGCGACGGAGCCTGCGACGCCTTGAGTGGGGCAAGCATTCTGTTGAAGAAAGGGTGGTGCGCCGACTTGGCGACGTGATCGAGCACCATGCGTTCTATTCCATCGGAGAACACCGCAAACTCGTCGATGATGCCTTCAACCGGTGTAACGACCAGCCTCGGCTGAGGATCATCGGTTACGAACGAAGTCGTCGACGCGTATTCACCCTGAAACGGCCAGGACGGAACCAACCACTGGTCCATGCTGGCTTGCTTCACGGCGACAGCGCCGTCGCCAACGTGAACCACCACGGAGCCAGCTGGCCCGACGAGAACGGCGACCAATGTCGCCGCGAAGTCGCGAGGGCGGGCTTCCATCGCCTTTGCCTTGACGTTGATCGCCTCCCGGATTCCGTCAATCCAGTCCCATACGTGGTCTTCGGTCAAAGACGACAAAGGCGATCGCAGAAGAAAGGACCGGCAAGCTTTCAAGAACGTCAAGCACACCGTCCTCGATCCGATCTCTGCATGGGAAGCACTGCCGGCTCCATCGGAAATGACGGCGACCATGACAGGACCTGCTTCCGTCAGAAACTCTTTCGCGCACGCGTAATCCTGACACGGGGTGCCGGTCTTAATGTGAGATGTCCCGATTGACCGGGCTCCAGCCCAACGCCAAGATGCACGCATTAAACGGACGCCCATCCTTCCGGTGTCGTTGGGTTGGACAACGGCACCGCGTCGCCCGGGTTCGACTGGGAAACGGAGCTGAGCGAACTCGACAACCAGGAAAACAGGTCGCGGAAGCGCAGTTCCTTGAGCGCCAGCGGAGCACGCGCGCTGATTTGTGCGAGAACCTCCATATTCGCGCCTTCGACGCCCACCGCGAAGAAGGAGAACGCCTTCTCCGCTTCGCCGGCCTTTACCGCGTGCGCTGCTCCCTGCCAAGAATCCGTCGGTCCGCCGTCGGTGATCAGAAACACCCATGGTCTGTAGTAGGAAATGCCGTTCTGCCGATACTGGTTCTTGCGGTCCCTAAGGAGCTGGAGCCCTTGTTCGATCGCTGCGCCCATTGGGGTATCCCCTTGCGATTGCAACTGCGGTGCATACCAGGTCTGGACGCCCTGGAAATCATTGACGGTCGACACAGGACCGAAAGTGACAATACCGACCTCGACGCGTTTCGCTGCCAGCGAGTCAGCGAACAACTCGTCGCGGAACTGGACAAGGCCGTCGTTGAGTTCGCGGATGGGCTTGCCGTTCATGGAGCCAGAGACGTCGAGGATCAAGAGGCAAGGGCAACGCGGTTCGGGATTGTCCACGAATTCCGCGCCTTCGAAGGGCGTCTGCTCGAATGGATTGCTCATTTGATCGATCTTTCTCGGTAATTCAGTTTGCGACAATCCCGAAGGCGTCGAGCACCTCGGGCGTGATGGTACCAGTGACTTTGAGGCGGTAGTCCGTCTGCATGGCGATCAGGGCCGTCTTGCAACCGGGGCCGACCTTTCCGTCGATCAAGCCGGTGTAATATCCGTAGGCGGTGAGGGCCGTCTGAACCTGCATGGCGATACGTTTAAATTTGTCCGTATTACCCGGCAACGTCTTGAGGGGAACTGCGAGCGCCGCTGCGGGGGGCGGCGTGACTACAGGTGCGACCGGTGCAGCGGGCGGAGTGTAGACCGGAGCGGGAGCGGGAGCTGTGTAGGTCCGCGCTGGCGCTGTGTATGTGGGTGCCGACGGAGCCGTGTAGGTAGGCGTGCTGTAACTGCGCGAGCTATATCCGCTACCGCTGCCGGACCTATGACTCGAGTGCGACCGGTGCGAGCTATGCGATCTGTGTCCCGCCAGCGAGAAGATGTGCTTGAGCTTCAATCTCTCGAGCACGGACGGCTGTCCGCTCTTCTTCGAAATAAAATCACCGGGGACAACCGCACCGACCTTCGACGGCAAAAAGCCCGCCGCTATCAACGACGGTATCAAAAACAGTCTTTTCTTCATAATGCGCCCAGGCTCGCAAACCCCTCGTTGTGACTATACCACTCGAAGAAACCGCCACAAGCTGTACGAGAGTCACACTTGTCGCATATATCGAGGTACTTCCGTTTCCAATCGGAGATCGTTGAAAGAGCGAACTCTCGGTATTGGCCCGGCACCGAACAAAGCGGAAAATTGTAGAGCGCAACAGAAATTCCTCGCGCCGTGCTTATGTCGATAGCCTTGGCTATACCCACGAAGTCGATGGACGTGTCCTGGAAAGAAGAAGCCCAGTTCATCCGGCCGTAACCGACGCGCTCCATCTGCATGATCGCCCAGACCTCAATGTAGCTCATCCTGGTGAACAGGAAATCCGCGAGGTCACCCAAGCGGTCCTTGTTTTGCTGCATCACGACCGTGCGGAGCTCGACCAACGCGCCGGCTTTCATCAGGATGGCCAATCCACGCTCAAGCTTGTCGAACGCACCGTCTTTTCCCACAATGCGGTCATGGGTCGATCCGTCGGCCGCGTAAAGCGGGATACCCCACAGTATCCGCTCGGTCCCGATTGAGACCAACCGCGCCACGTCATCGCGGGAAAGATGCTGACCATTGCTCAAGACGTGAAATCGGATATCGGGCCTGATCGAGGCTACGGCTTCGATCATCGAGAACAGGCGTTCCTTGTGCAGAAGGGGCTCGCCCCCGGATATGCCGATTGTAGCCTTCAACGGGGCCAGGGTCGCCGCGAGGGCGAACTGGGAGAAGAGGTCAGCGTGGTGTCTCTTGGGCGGTTGGGAGCACATGACGCAAAGCTGATCGCATTGCTCGGTCACCAGGAACGTGTTGTGAGGCGACGCCGATCGGATAAGGCGGTGGGCCGTGCGCTGTCCCGGGAATACAAGGATGACGTCGCCGTCGAAGCTCTCGTTCCCCCGACGACGCAGACCAAGCGAGAATCCGTTGTAATCGTATTCGAGCCGCGTGCCGTTCGCCTCCACCAGCGTGGCGTCGTGCTCGGTCTCGCAGCTCGCAAGCGTGTCTCTCAACCGGACAACGAGCGGCTCGACTATCGGCAACGGGTCGATTTCCAGACGCAGATCGATCATTGGTGCCACCGGGCGAGCGACGCGTCGAAATTGGGAACACCCGCCCAAATTGCCAGCGATTTTCGGACCTTGGCATCGTCAGAATACATCATCTCGAAAATCTTGTCGAAAATCGCGATGTGCCGTTGGCAGAAGTCGGTCTCGTGCTTGGGAACGTCGATCCGCCCGTAACGGGAAAGGTCGTCGACAAGATCGACGCCGCAGTATGCCTGGTAAGTGCAGTGGACGCAGTCGGGGTGAAAGTTGTTCGATGCCTCCTGGTTCAGCGCATCCACGGTCGCCGTCGACATTCCTTTGAAGACATCGCCCATTGATAGGTCGAACTGTCCGACCCGGCTGACCATGCGAGCCTCGTCCGTCGGATAGATTTTGCCGTCGTGATCGATTACGACGTAACCGTGCCCGACGATGTTGGGATTGCGAAGATCGACGTGACCGTTATGTCCGGCTCGAAGTATCCGCCGCAGGCAATGGACGAAGTAGTATTCCTCGGCGGGAACGTCGGCCGTCCAATTATGTTCGACGAGTTCGTCGATGAAACGGGTGTGGTACGCGTTCCAGGCTGACGCGGACGCTCGAGCATCATATCGTTTGCGGGCAAACCCTTGAAAATTCACCGGCCTGAGGTAGATCGAATGCATGCCACGGGACGTGTAGGCGTCGATAATGGAGGCAGGCTCCGGCGGTCGGCGCGCATCGATCGTCGGCAGCGCCGAAACCTTGTCGCTGCCCAACCGGGCGATAGCGGCGTCCAGGTTCTCGACGAACTTGGCAGTCCGTGCAGACTTGAACGTACGTTGAAGCTCGTGCGTCGCGACATCCCCGTCGAGGGAGGTACTCACAAAGACATCCGGCAGGCCGAGAAAATCCCAGACTTCGTCGGACACCTCCTGCAAGTTCGTGCATACGACGAATTCGCACCGGTCGAACCGGGATCGGCAAAATTCGCGGATCTTCTTGAGGATGTCCAGTCGAAGCGTTGGCTCACCGCCTTGGAACTCGATCTTCATCTTGGGTGTCGTAATCCCACCGAGGAACGAAATCACGGCATCGAGCGTCTCGTCGCTCCAGTCAAATCCCGGGGTGTGTTCATTCACCCTGGAAACCTGGCAGTAACCGCAGGCAAGGTTGCACCTCAGCGTTGGAACAAGAATGACGTAATCCAGTGGCCCAGGAGCATATAGCCGGCTTGCGAACCTGTATTCGAAGCCCGCGTAGGCTAGATCTCCCGCTTCCTCGAATGCGTGACCATTGCGCAGGAGGAACGCATTGTCGTTGTCGGTCAGGTGATCATGGGCGTATCGAAACAGAAAATCCTCGTCCGACCGGAAGAATCCACCGGCGTCGTCGGCGAAAAGGACCTGGCCATGGGCGGCCGGTCGAAACTTGAGTGGGAAGACCGTCAAGCGCCAGTCACTCCTGCAATCAGCGCCGATCGAAGAGGCAGGGTGTCGGCGTAGACCTTCTGCCTGTAAAGACAGAAGAGGAACTCACGCTCTAGCTCGCGGTCCGATCGCTCGTCCTTATCGGACGACAGGAGAACGGCACTTTCCTCCACCTGCAGCATGACGCCTGGATGCAGATACCTAAAGCGAACGATCGCGTCTGAAAGGTGGGCGAGGAATTCGCTGGGGAGTTCCAATCTGGTGGGAATCGACTGCATTGGAGTATCCAAAGTTTTCCTGGACACTAAGAGGTTGTGGCTCGGCAAGCAATCGCTAAATCTTGCAATCTTACCGGATGTTTTCCGCGACGTTTTTTGAACAAGCGTCGAGTGAGCCTATTTCGCGTTTAAGCAACTCCGTCCAATCACCGTCGTCGAAACCGAAGAACTGCACGAAACATTTGTTGGCTCCGTAGTCACCCCACTGGGAAATCAGCAATCTGCTGGAGACCTCATACTTGAGCTCGAGAGAAAGATTGTTTTCGCCACCGACAGGCGCATCGAAGACCTCGCCGGTGCGGTTGTTGGCTATGTAGGCAAACGAACAACTGGTGCCGCATCCGATTTGAATGACGGAGTATTCTCCGGCAAACTTGGGCCCGTCTACCATGCCGTTGGTGATCCTGGTGCGGTATGAGCTGAATTTACTATCGCGCCCTGAAAAATCAGGGAAGTTTCTCGGGCCGTCGTACACACGGAACACTGGAAGCTGCGATGGCTTTATCCGCGCAAGCGAGATGGCGGGGGTGGCAGCTGTGTCGGCGGCGGTTGCTGGTGCCCACGATATCGGACCGTATCCGATATCCAGCACACGGGCAGTTCCCGCCGACTTCTCCAGATAATCCCGGGAGGTCACGGTCAACGATCGCAGAACGGCAGATGCGCCGGTGTTCTCGTAGGCCTTGTCGCCATATCGTTCGCGCATTTTACCAAGCGTGTCGCGGTCGATCGACGTGACAAAGCGTACGACGTTGGCGCTCGCTGAAACGTCGTAAAACGCGGAAAACTCGATCGAGCCCGAAGTTACGGCGACAACCGGCTGGAGGTTTTTGTAAAGGATACCCTTGCTCGCTGCCCGGGAGCTGATCTCCGACCGCTTGGTGACCCCGAAGCGGAAATCGGCGAAGCCAGCGGACGGACCCTTTCCGTCGCCCGCCCAGGATTTTTTGAGAGAGACGATGCGATTGGTCGAGACTTCAAAGGTCGCGGCGAAGTCGACTCCGCTTGGCAGACGGTATCGGTTTGTCGTGTAGCCGGCCGTCGTGTCCGTCGCCTGAGGAGTTCCGAACGGCCACAAGGCGGCCTTGTCGCTTCCAGGGGTAACGTCTTCAACGGTCTGTGCACGAGCAACGGCGGGTGAGAGAGATGTGGCGATCGCGGCGAACGTAATCGCAAAGACTAGCTGCCGCGCCCAACCGATTGGCTTCTGTTCCAAAGCGACCCCTAAGAGCGTACAGCAACAAGAAAGCCGGTGCCTATCATCGCGCCACCCGCTGTCCTGTTGAGGACCTTTATTGCTTTGACGGAACGAAACCACAAGGACGACACGCTTGCAACCGTCGCGTACATTCCCATGATAAGCATGTTGACCGAGAACACGACCGCCAGAACGATAGCGATATCCGTCGACGTGAGGCTCTCCACGTCCAGAAGCAACGGCATCAGGCTCGCGTGGAAGAGAATAGCCTTGGGGTTGCCGAGACCCACCGCGGCACCGACGACGACCTGGCGCAAAGGGTTGGCCGGTTCGGGAAGCTGCATCTCCTCACTGCCGCCAGCAGATTTCCACATCCGGTAGCCAAGATAGACGAGATAAGCCGCGCCGGCGTATTTGATCACTCCGAACACCCAGGCAAACGACTGCGCGATAGCGACCAGACCCGCCAGCGCGACACTGACCAGCACAATGTCGCCGAGAGCGATCCCGAGAGCCAATCCGAGCGCAGCGGTGATCCCACGGCTTATGCCCGTGGAGATGACCGCGAACATTGCCGGCCCCGGCGTGGCGCATGCCAACAGGAGCGCAAGAGAGTAGGCGATAAGCAACGACGGTGTCATGGCAATCTCCAGATGCATTTAGGTGGCGTCTTAACATCCGAGAGCGAGCCGTTGAAGACGCCAAGGAACCGGAACGCGAAAAATCCGCTGCTCCGACTGGAGCGATAGGACTCTTTGCCACCAAAGCAGGACGTCCGGTTTCTCCACTCTCGATACTACCGACAGTCACCGGAAACCGAAACGGAGTGCCTGTCATGAATCCTGTCGTCGATCACATCAACAACATGAGGACAACGCTCGTGTTCGATAGCTAAAGCAGATCACCGACGAATAGGTGCATATCGCGACCCGCGCGCCGACTTCGTGCAATTTCCAGAACTGGCGGCTCATCGCGGCGCACTCTTCGGAGGCGAAGGCCCGTCTTCGCAAAGTCGCATTCGATCAAGCCAAAACGACCGACGCGGCAGTGACCTTTATTATCTGCGGGGAATTGCCAAACTACGAAGTGTTGCCGGATCGGCTCGCGTATATCGTTTCCTCGGGCAATATGCCGTTGGATGAACGGGATCGGTGGGTAACTGCCGAAGTGGATGTTCGGCGACAACCCGCAAATATTGCGTGACGAGGCGATGCGCTCAGGAAGCCCCGCCGCGATGGCGATGATCATCGGCGCGCAATCCATGGGGCTTGGCACCTTTGGTATGATCGGTTTCGACCCTGCGGGTGTATCGAGGGAATTCGGCCTCAAGGACAACGAGGTTCCTGTCATGCTTCTTTCCGTTGGGTACCCAGCCGAAGGGAATTGGCCGTCGAAGGGGCGGCGGGACGTTTCTCAGGTGCTCTCTATAGTCTGATGGGCGTTTCCGTCCTTCCTGGAACTCATAACGGCGCGCGAAGCTGTGAGAAGTTGCTCGCTTGGCTGGCAAAACGACAACGATGACTGATAGTGCTTGTCTAGGAGCCTGTTTGAAAGGACCGGGGATGAGATCGTTGACGCCGCAGGAGATCATCGAGAGAAAAGAGCGACAGGGGAAACCGCGCAAGGCGTTCGAATTGGTGGTGAAAGTGAATGCTCTGCTGTCCGCTTGGTCCGAACGAGTCGACACGGACGAACACCTCGCCGAGTTCATTGTCGTCCGCCTGGTCACGGTTCTGGAAGTATTCGCGCGCATGGCGATTTCGGAAATGGTCGATTCTGACGCGGCGCAGTTTTCGGAGCGTGCACATGTGCTTGTAAAAGATCGAAAGCTCGATTTCCTCTTCGCGGACAGCATCAGCAAAGAGGATCTCACAATTGGGGATATCGTCGCCCACGCGGTGAGCATCAGTAACCTTGACGGACTGCTGGGCACGTTCAAGAGTTTGGTGCCCGATCTCGAGGACGAACTTCGCGTCTCGCATTCCAGATGGACCGAGGACGAGGAGAGATTTCCGCTCGAACCGATAATCAAGGACTACAAACAGACAAAGCTGGCGATCAAACGTCTGTTCGAAGTCCGTCATGTTCTCGTCCATGAGATGCCGGCCGAAAAGCCATACAACGATGGGGACATTACCGATTTCTGCGAGGCTGTCGCGTCGTTCGTATCCGCTTGCGACTGGATAACAGTCAAGCTCATTGAAGACACCATCCCATTCACTCAAACCACGATGACACGGAACGCGGTTGCCAATCTTACGAAGGCCGAAGAAGACCTGCTCGATGTTCTCGCACGGGCAGAGGCAGTTGACGAAATCGACAACGACAAGCTGGGCAAGAGCCAAGATGCATGGCGGACGTTTGCCGAAAGCGACGCCGAGTTGTTTGCACATCAGGCCGAAGGAGGCACGCTATATCCCGTCCTGTATGCCGAACGGCTTGAGGAGCACCTCGATGCCCGTATCGGCGATCTGGAACTCCTGATCGAAGAACGCCACAAAGCCTAGTCTGCGGTGTTACCGGGACAACCGAGCACGAAACGAGGACCAATGGCGGAGCGGGTTTGTACATCCGAAGCAGGCGGTGATTTTGCCGCGGATGTCAGGAGGCTCCAATGTCCGGTTCCACTCGTATCGAATTCAAGGCGCGCGACGGCGTCACGCTTCGCGGCGATTTCTTCAAGGCCGAAGGCGGTAATGCCGCCAATCCCAAATGTGACCTCAATCTCTGAAAGAATGGTGAGCGTCCGCGGCTACCGGTATTCACCTACTGGAGCCCGAAATCATCGGCCATTTTGATTTGGATCTCGTCTAGAACGATCTCTAGTGCAAGCAAAGCCTTAGGCTGGAAATCGAGGCGAATTATCCTGCCGTCCTCAAGTTTTACGTGCATGGCAGCACTGCCTGGCTTACGGTCATCCACCTCAACTGTTTCGATATCGACAGCGACAACGTTAAGGTCGAATTCCTCGCTCATATAATTCTCGGCCCCATCAAACGGATTGCGATGGCGACAAAAGCACGTGGTCAGGACGTGGGCAACTATTTTCGTGGTCTCGATGTCGT
>Ga0247741_1001706_pt1 | contig 12186 bp, 9 predicted proteins | sample UWRJL213509R2_FD_180945 | JGI IMG/M metagenome (GOLD analysis project Ga0247741, IMG submission 180945) | Plant litter microbial communities from Arlington Agricultural Research Station in Wisconsin, United States - UWRJ-L213-509R-2 | ecosystem: Environmental > Terrestrial > Plant litter >...
GAGGACGAACGGACGCAGAAACTGAAGAGGAAGGGCCTTGATGTCGATGATGAGGCAGTTGATGCTGGAGACGAGGATGGAAAATGGCGGAAGAAGCGACGAGTATCTGACGAGAACGAGGACCAAAACATCCTTAGTTCGAACCTCAAAGGAAAGAAGAAGGCCCCTGATCGAGGCGACGATGTGGATATGGATGAATCAGGAGGCATGGTGGATAAGAAGAGTAGTTCGAAAGGAAAGGCGAAGATAGAGGAAGATGCAGATCTGTGCGTGTCCATCTCTATTGAAATGATCTTATTCTCATGGTATCATAGATCCAGCAGCGTCACCGTGATGACAACTCAAGTTACTCTCTCCGACGATGTCCTCAAGGCTCTACTAAAGCTGGGAGTGAAGATAACGACGCGCGCCAGCGAGTGCACCCACCTTCTCGCTCGACAAGTTGTTCGAACAGAAAAGTTCCTGTGTGCTCTGGCTAATGCCCCTTTTATTCTGACGGACCAATGGGCAATTGCTAGTGCCTCGGCAAAGAAGCTTTTGCGTGCGTGCGTCGATTAAAGCTAAACATTTGACGAACTAACTCCATAATCAGCCGAGCGTAACTTTCTTCTGAAAGACAAGGCTGGAGAGAACAAGTACGATATCGACCTCGCCCAAGCTCTCCAACGAGCGAAGCGCAATGATGGGAAACTCCTGGCCGGCAGGACCTTTTATGTGACCCCTCGAGTTCCTGTCGACACGAAGCTGCTAAAGAACGTGGTATCAGCATGTGGAGGTCAACTCACGACGCAGACTCCTTCAGCCCGTATCATCCAGGCAAATCCATCGGTGAGGCATGTTATATCATGTCAGGAAGATCTATCGATATGGAGATCGATTGCTGCTCAAGGTATTAAGATCTATAGTCAGGAGCTCTTACTCACAGGCGCGCTCAAGCAAGAGATCGAGTGGGATAGAGCCGACTTTGTGTTGCGGGCCTGAGCTTGTCTATCAGCCACTTTGTATATTTTTAATATGAACCTTATTGCCGCCATAGGCTTCCGGAAGGTAGACTACGTATAAGAACTGTTGATTCCTTGTCTCTTATGATTCTGCCGGACCTAGGAAGTTAACGATCGCACATATATCATTGCATACACAAGCGGCAGGGTGAATTGGATGGCATTGCTCCCTACATATACGACGCATATTAAACCTGTGGTGGAACCGTAAGCTACCTTGCAAGGTGAAATTTTTCAAGGTCTGGGAGACAGCTTGTCTGAAATCGTCGCCAAATACACCGACAATTTGACGCCGAGTCAGCCTCAAATTAGGCGACGGTCTAAAGTCGACAAGGTTATCTGATGTCGGGTCACATATCTAAATTCGACAATCCAACGTCGAGTTGTGTGCCCAACTGGACTGAATAACTCGACAACATCCACTGCCAAAGTCGACAGCTCCATGTTGACTCGACAATCCAATGTAGAGTCGCTTTATTATACACCCTCTTTTTTATGGCAACATCAGCTACAAACATTGAAACCTTTTGCACAGTGTGCGTGTGGATTAGTAATTAGCGGTTTGAATGCTAACACTATCTTTCGCCAAACCGGTCTGCTTGAATGCGAGAATTTTGACCCTTAGCTTCGTATCTATGTAAGGCTAAAAATCCTGGATTCGGGCTGTACTTCAAACCCGACAGATAATATCTCTAGGCCTAGATTAATCGCACTTGCTCCTCATGGACGAGTATATATGCACTCTCATATTCTCTGAGATATCTCCACTTTAGATCTGGGTCTTCCAGTCACTCCTTCACATTTGGTGAATGCATCTCTCCTTCCACACTTTGAGTAGTAGAAGAATATATTTTGCTTACAGAAGCTCGTGCAAGCGTACTCGCTCTTCGGAAACGAGTTGTTATACTCTAACATATATTCTGAGCAGTCTCCACTTTAGATGGTCATATTCCGATGACTTCCTCACATTTGGTGAGTGCATGTTTGATTTCGCACTTTTGGCCAGTAGGAGATTTCATTTCGTTTACAGAAATTCGTCCAAGTACACCCGCTCGTCGGAGACGAGCAGGTGTACTCTCACTTATTTGCATATTCATTTACCTCTTATACTGTGTGATTTGAAGCTGTATTGCACTCGCAATGGATATATTTCGCATCTATGATCATGAGTGAGTACTTACTGTCAAAATATGCAACTCTGAGAGTGAATCATTTGTGCAGCTTACTAAGATCATCCGAACGTACTTTAAATCGCGATATTTGGAGCACATTCGACTTTGTTATGAATCTAATTTCGCTTTTTCCTTTCACTTAGAGGTAGATTTCAACACTCGGACAGATATATTTCCGTCAATTCACCTCTGATTTTCATTCTGTAAACAATGAATGACTATATACATTTACCCTAGATTTTTACTCAGTGGAAACGCCAGGGGAGACTCTTGGAGTTTCGTGTTTGGTGTGTTTCGCGTTCCCGAGCGAAATAGGCGGCCCATCTGGAAATTCCCGCGCGCCGGCCGCAGCTCTCGGAGCTATGGATTTGTGCTCTCACGACTGAGTCCCATCCTTATCTCAGTAGTAGTATATACATTACAGTAGTTATATAGTAGCGTCTAGTACCTTACTGCAAGTGCAATGATGATAAATTGACGCAGTAATTGGTACAAGTAGACCTCACCTATTGAGTAGAGATATGATCTCGAAAAAACTCGCCGGACCTTCTCGGATGTAATCAGTATTTGAGAAGACTTTTATAGAAGCCCAATGTATGTTATTTCGTCGAAATCTGTGGGCGAATGGGTGAGTTATTGATGTCCGGAGTTAGGGCGATTTGGGGAAGAATGTAGGGCTCTATGATATCTCTGCCAATTCATAACCGATTTTAACAAATCAAGGTGCGCTGAATAGCGTTCTGAAATGCGCTTAATTGATGTATTTGATACTAAGAAAAAATGCCTAGCCAGTAGCTCACTGTATGCAAACTTTAGTACTGCATGACCTCAGCTGCATAAATCGAAGATTTCCTTACCGCGTTTCTCAGGGATCAGTATACATTTACTCGGGCGCATTTATATAACGATTGTAAAACAGTCTAGATCATATTAAACGGGTGTGAATTGACAAAGATATGGCTGAAATACTGATTTTCACAGCTCATCTGTTACTACATTAGTATATCGACGAGTCTTTGACCGATTAGTAAGCTCTTTTTTCCCAATCCACTCTAAATACATTCGCATTATGTTCTAGATACTTACTTTACATAGGTGAAGTCACGCAACCATATTAGAGCTCACCGGCACGGCCAAGTCGATTCCGGCAAGCGCCAGTGTGCTCTAACGCCATCAGCGCTGAGATTCGTCGTAGATCTTTCCTTTCTACCACCACCAACACTTCCTCCCCGTCCCTCTGGCCGTTCGACACACGGAAACACCATAAATGGGTAAGTAAAATACTTATATATGTATTATAAGTATACTAACGACGATTCGCAGCCCCAATCGCGTCTCGTTTCAGTCGGCTCGGCTGGTGTGCCAGAACACGAACATCGACGACACGGACGCCCTTTCTCTGACAAGGAGTGGGTCGGGAATCTCTGATGGAGGGCGAGGAGGATTGAAAGGGGGATCCGTGAAGACTTGAGCTTGGGCACCTGGAGTCCGGGGTGTGAGAAGGAAAGATCCTGGCATTCACCAAACCTTCAATGGTCAATGTCCTCCGTCTCTATGACCTTTGAGAGAGCAAGGACGGTAAGATGATGGGCAATTAATGACGTTGTGCAAGGACAGGCCGCTAAACGCTAAACGTAAGCATTGGGGAGAAATCGAGGGGACAGACGGGTACCTTGAGTGCAGGCCGTAATCTTAGGGTTTAAGCCTACCCTGTTTGCCAGGCCAAACCGGATTCGACTATGTAACGAGCTGGTAACACGGTGACCACAGACAACTGATTGACAGAATCTGAATTGCGGGTCCCAACTCTCTCAAGTATGTTCAAGTGCCAAGGTATTTGCGGAAACGGTACTACGGATGCTGGATGTTAAAGTGGGGATCACCCGACATTAAGCGCCGTACAAAGACGCTGAAGCCAACGAATGGTGCTCGACAACTTGCCTCCCTTCAATAACTTTTTCGTCCCGGACTATGAGTAGTGGCCGCCGCGGGTAGTGTGAAAGCCTACCATGACCATTATGGCATGGTTCTGTAAATTTAGAGTAAATGCCATATGCCGGGTGCGCTAGCGAACTCATCCTGTGGGCACTTATTTAAAAGTCGCACATCCCTGTAAGGGCGCTCGAGGTCCGTGGCAACCTGTCAAATCGTTCCCGTCTCTTATACAATGTGCCTCTCATCGATATCAACTCTTCCCCTCCACTCCCCATCTATGCACCATGGGCCATAACGATCCCCGGGCCTATCTTCCGCCGAGGTTTCCCATAACAGTTGCGGGACGATATGGGGCACTCCTCATCGCAGGGTCTATCAGTATGCCGTGCGTGTTCAAGTTTACATTCATGTTCCGCACTTCTCTCTAATCACGAACGGAACGCAGACTATTTGGTGTTGCTCTAGTGAGTCTTCTCATCGTGTTTTTCAAGGCCTCTAACGAACTTCAAATCAACAGCTCATGAGTCTCCATTACTTCTTGAAGTACGCGGCGTACGATAGTTTGATGGTAAAAATGCCCATCCTCCTCCTGCTGTACGTGGTCTCGATATCTCTCTCTCGACGAAGCTTATTTCCACCCGAATCCCATCATAGTGTCCTGTCAACATTTCAAAGCATTTTCCTCTCCCACCAGATCTACTCCAGCATGGTCACGAAATCGGGAAATTCGGCACTATTGGATCTGATACCCTTGTATGTTCTACCTTCTTCGTCAATACCCAACAACTCACACATTTCACTTTGAACTCGTAGCTCAGCTCCTGTGAGTTGCTTTACTGTTTCCTCCCGTAATATTATAGTTCCGCTAAGCCTCATCCCAAAATATAGGGTAGAAACTTCGCCGCCGTGAGTACTTTCTCGGTTTTCTCGTCATGGCTACTCACCAGTTCGTTCACAGTACACTTCTGCGTTTGTCGCACAACTGTAAACATCCTTCGCGCTTTATATGATGTGGGCTAATCAATATCGAACCTCAGGTTCTTTTGCAGTCGGATTTGGATCGGTGCGTTCTTGAGTTCTTATTCGGGGCTCCGTTTAGAAGCTGACTTTGTTTACGGTGTCGCAGTTGGGAGAGGCACGCAGTCCCGGGCTCATTATTTTATCTTCGCTGCAGTAAGTATCGCTTTTCATCATTCTTTCAGATGATTTACTTTGCATTCCAGCTCCTTCTCGGCCTAGTGGGACTAAGTAAGTCCATTCACTCCGTAACCTGAGTGTCGAAATATTGACTGAGTTTTCATTGTAGTTGCGGGAATGGGTGCGCATTCTATCGATTCTCGTCTCAAGCCATTGTGACTTACATTTTTATACCTACCTAGTATTAGCAGGGGTCATGTAAGTCCTATTATCCACATCATTACCTGACCTCTCGAATAACATTTCATTAGGCTACGGAGCAAAACTTATTCGGTACTCATAACGTGGGCGGTTTTGAATAACGTATGCCTTCCATCTGCGTACTGGATCATACACCCTCATCAAGTTTCTCATTTGCAGATCTCCGCTATTATCCAGGGGTTGAGCGTAATGTTATCAGATATTGTAATATCTGTGACGCTATGCTACATCTTCAATCGGCACCGCACGTTCAATAAGAGGTAGGTACTCTCCCATCACGAGTGACTTACCATGCACTAATGAATGCACTTACAGGACCAACTCCCTGATAAACAAGCTAATAAAATACGCAATCAACCGCGCTCTTGCGACGTGGTAGGTTCCTCGTTCTTACTACTACGTATTTGTTCTAACTAAAGCACCCAAAGTGTCTGCGCTGCAGCATCAATCTCTTTAGTAAGTTGTCTCATTCTTCCTGACCAACTGCGTCTCATCATGACCGCTCGATGACAGTATTACTTTATGTATGGCACATATTATTTGTGAGTCAAGCCATTCATATCGACACGCTTGTAGCGTGCTGATTTCGTCTTCAGCATTATTGCTCAAACCGCAACCACCCACCGTACGTCCACCATCCATATACCAAGTGTTTTTCTTGGCTAAATCATGGCTCAAAGTATACCTGATCTCAGCTGTCAGCATGTGAGCACCCTGCACGACGACTCTGAAAGCATATCTCTGATAGGTTGACTCTTTGAATTCTAGGCTGATAGCAAGACAAGGCCTGCGGCAAAACTACGCCGACACCTCATTCCATATAACACATCTCGCAATGGGCTCGATACCCTCAGATGAAGTGTCCAATACCACCGACCCTCCCAAATCAGTACCATAAATTGTGGGCAGGTCCGTAAAACTCATAAATGAGAGATTTCGTGTTAAGTATTGTCATTTTCAGGCTTGAAACCAAGTACGAATGGCGATGCATAATTGTTGGTCATACTACATCAAATGAAGCATTCCGAGTAAAATAGATTTTCAGAGCCCCATTCCTATGTATATATTCTATTGGCTCCTATTGAGAATCGGTGCAATCGCATGTTGAGACCTGAATGAAACCTAATACACAGTGCCTGTTCGAAATAAGTCAACTAACACGATAGAGAGAGGGGGGCCAACAGACGCACATTCAAACCCCAATCTGTGCCTCTGGAGGAGTTGAGTTGAAGAGCTGATATGATGGTAACAAATGATAAAGTGAGCAAGGTATAGCGGCTTTGATAGGCATCGTTGATTGAGGAATTCGAGCGGAACGAGAGTGGACGAGGGTAGGGACTGATTGACTTCTCAAAGTCGTCTCGGCGTGTTTGGGTCACTGAGTTTAAGGGGTCGAGTCCGATGATCCTGATTCTAAATGCGAAAGGCGTGTTTGAACGCGTGGCAAGAATGGCAAAGAAGAGCGTCGAATATATATAGATAGTGATACGTATAAGCCATCGAGAAAGGAAGACAGGCGATGATATACTGCAAACGTAGACTGACAGTATGCATGGACGTAGTTCATAAGACAAGGATAAAACGTGCAACGTTAAGAGGGCGAATAAGTACGTGGGGTTTGGTTGGGGTTTGGCATGAAGAATGGAGCAATGGTTTAGTACGCGAAATGCAAAGGAAGAGATCAGGAGGTTGGGTTTGGCATTAAGGTGAATAGTCGGGTTGAATGTCAACGCGGAAAAGGTCCAATGCAGGCAGGGGAAGGATGGATTGAGACTAGTCGGAGGTATAAGGTTAGAGGTCTTGTAGTTCGTACGGCTGGTGTGTGGAGGTGAAATGAAAGAAAGCTACAAGTAGTTGGGCTACCAGACGTCTTCTATGCCGGAGGATCCCTCGCCGGTGGTGGCGTGCCCGAGTCCTGCCCGTCATGGCTGGTAGAAGACCTCGAAATTGACTGAGGTGGCGAAGGAGGACGCGAATGATTCGCGTTGTTGGACGACAGGGGCTCGTTGTATCCCCGTCCACTTCGGCTCGAAGAAGACGAAGCATTGTTGTTCATCCTCGGACTGTTATCTTGGGTAGACCGACGACTGAGATGAGGAGGGCACTTGCTGATTCGGCGCCACTGGAAGCCCCATTGCTGTGGCCATTCCCGTTCGTATGGCTGCCTCTGGACACGCTGCTGCTGCCGCTGTTGTTGCCGTGCCAGGACTGGAGCCTGGGGAGCGTGTTGGGGTGAGGAAGCTGGTGTGGGTGTGGGTCGGTTGTGGGCGAGAAGGCTTCCACACGATAGACGCGCAGATGTTGGTGGCAATGAACAAATTGATACCTGAACCGAGGCCGTATCCTTTTTGGAGGAGTTCGTCAAGGAGGATGATGATAAGGGCAGCGACAACGAGTTGAATGATAAGGAGGAGACAGACGCCAGCACCGACGTCCTTGGGTTAACCACACAATCCAGCAAGGATGTAGACAGTCGATTGGCCGAGAGCCATGATGAGGGCGAAGACTAAGAAAGAAATTGACAGTTAGGGTTGAGTAGGCGCATGATGCGAGCGCAGGAAAGAGCATTGAACGGACACGTAGAACCAAAGGTTATGATGAAGGGCGAGAATGCGAAACGAAGCGAAGCGAAACGAAACTCACTTTTCCAGGCACTACGGAACAGAGCACGGTCCTCCTTGAGACCGAGGTCGAGGTCGATGAAATTCGCACCAGCGAGAGCCTATGACCATTCCACCCTAGAAATACATTCGCCCGGGCCTTTCCCTCACCCAAAAGTAATGATGACCAGGTAGCAGACCGCATTGGGAACAGGCGACGTTGGGTAGACGCATCTTGACGCGGAAGCGGGAGGGTGCTATGCTCCCGAATTGACGGCACTTAGGCACTCGTAAATGTATTCTGCGAGAGTTGACGTTTGCGCCGCGTGGGGGTGTTCGAAGTGATGAACAGCGTCGATCGCTTCAGAAGTACAATCTTTCAGCAAACACCATCCGAGTTATCGATGGCTGTCTCCCTACTTGATGCACGGTTGTTTGGAAAACGATCCGTGGTTTCGGACTCGGTTGGGCGCCCTCTACGAAAAAGCGTACATAAAATAGGCTGCGCGTCGTTCGTTCGGCCAATGCGCACAACCCACCCGGTAAGTGGCGAGATTCGGTTGTGTTGCGGACGCGAGATTGTGTATCAAGGTGAAAGCGGGAAGGGTGCTGTGGGTAATCCAGGTGGTGATACGAGTTGGGTATGCCTGGGCGCTCGTACGCGAGCTGTTGTATCGAAAAGAGCTGGGTGAGCTGGTGACTGACTCACAAACTAATCTGCAACGTACCTTGTGGGTCACTCACTCCACGGGTCCCCCCTTTCAATCCACCCTACCCTCCATCAACGAATCCTAGCCCACATCGTCATACAACGGAAAGGGCACCCGCATTGCGAATCTTCGTGTACTGGCTTAATAGCCGAGCCAAGTCAAAAGTCGCCATTGTAGCTGTAAATTGTCGTTAGTATGCTTATAACTCATTTATAACTCATTTAATTACCTGTTTTTGGTATTTCCGGGCCAGAGAGACGGAAGGAACAGGTCGTGGTGGTGGTAGGAAGCAAAGATCAACGACAAAAGTTGTCGTTGATGGCGATTTCGGCGCTTGCCGAAGGCGGTGCGGCTGTGCACACTTGAGCCAGTGGACGCTGTCCGGCCATGGCATATCGTCATCCATTCGTAGAATTAAGAATATAAGACTAAATTCGAATGTATTTAGAATGGATTAGCCAAAAAACAAAAAAAAAAGAGTCCAATACGTTAAGAACTCGAAGATATGGTATGTAGCAGTAGAAAATCTAGGAAAACTGCAATATCTTCCTCAATTCCAACGTGTTTTGTGTGATCTAAACGGTTTCCTAATCGTTATTTTAATGCCCTCAAATATGTGTATAATGATTGCCTTAAAACGCAATATCGAAATCTTCGATTTTCGCACCAGTAGTCACCAGAGAGGGCCATTAGTATTCACTTATATCTCTATCAATTCTCATTCGTTTCGCGAGATCTAAGCTGATTTAGGATCGATACAATAATGCAATTCAGATTACATGTATAGATTCTGTCAAAATGTGATATCGAAATCTTCGATTTTCACACAAGTACTTACATTAGGTAGTATATGTATTTCAGCCATATCTCACACAATTCTAACTCGTTTTATATGATCCAAACTCATTTCTTATCGCTATATTCATGCGTTCAAGAATATGTATACTTAATCGCCGAAAAAAAATGCTAAAGTGAGCTGAAAAATACGCCAAGCATTGACTCAATTCTCATTACAAAACGAAAGCTGCAGGTACGGCAAATACGAGTCCAACGGTATGCTACTTTGAAAGTCGGGATAGGTCAGGGCATTACACGACGGAAGTGAACCATCAACGCATCAACCAGCGGTAAAGACTTGCGGTAGACTTGCGGTTGTGCTGGCTCGGTGGGTCTGAGCATATAATAAGCAAGAGTAGGCGATCTAGGGATAACATACTCACCGGGATGAGCAACGATGATGGGGCATGTTTGGACATGACAAAAACTCTTTCGCTACAAGACGTCCCCATAGGGTCAGTCTCGAATTCTCGAAAAGCACGGAAGAGTACAGCCTGCACATAGAAAGAGGCCAACGGATTCGGGAAAGTTGGTTCAACTTGGGAATCCTGGAAGTATAACGGGTCAGACCAGGCGACGAAACAAAATATCAAGGCCTGTGCCCAAACCAAGCAAGTACGTGCATTGGGTAAAACAAACCCACTTGGGGAATGCTCGATTCCTTTAAACGACATGTCGGATGAATGACTGCAGAGGGAACGAGTAAAAAATAAATTACTTACTCAAAGTATTGATGCACAAGGGAACTGCTTGAGAAGTTGATGGAGGCAAGAAGTTACTTGTGTTTGTCACCGGCATGGCACCAAACGGTCACTTTTTGGAAGTAGTGGTGCGTACATGCGTCCAAGGAGGCGTTATGCGCATACAAGGCAGAGAAATTGAAGCTCGAGGAGGTCCCGGGTAACCTGTCATGGACGATACCGGTACAAACCGCCCGTACCACTGGCGGCAAGTTACTTGCTTGGTGAAAGCAAATGAGTCACCCGTAGAACAGGCAGCATTGGCAAAGGCGCGATGTCTGGTAGAGGCAAAAGCAGGGAGGGTGCAGTAGATTCCGGGTGGCGATCCAAGTGGCGATCCAAGTCCAGTTTGCCTGGGCACTCGTGAACGGGTGCGTGCTTGATGGGCGTGATAGAGAGGTGCAAGGAGGGAAGGGGCGGTGACCGGTCGGCATCGATGGGCCGGAGGACATGATGGAGGAGGGAAAGAGAGAAGGGGTGGTATCCAAGTAAGAACAATCTCTGGGATCAAATCAACGCAGACCCCGCGGCTGATGTGTGGCTGCGTAGAGAATGACTGGTTACTTTTCCATATATGGAAGAGTTACATTGTCCATATCGGGAAGGACGGACAACGGACCGCGGGCGCTAAACAAAGAACTGGCTCAACTCCTGGAGAAGCACAGGGGTGCAAGCGGAGCATTTTTGAAGACACCAAGAGGTCATTTCAGCATGCACCCAGGAGCCAATGTAATCTATAAACAAAGTGTCATTGTTTAGCACTTGAGAGAATTGCTAAGGGATTGGGGCGGCACACCTTTCTCCCTGATTTCAATCTGATCAAGGCTCACATGGCGCAGTCCCACTAGTGCGATATCAGACAAGACGGACTCCCAACATAAATAGAACTGATGAGAGCGAGATGGATCACGGAGAATATCCTGTAGAGATGCATGCAAAATGCGTATTTCACCGTTTGCATCACATTCAATGAGAGACGTCAGCTGACTTAGACAACCTTCGGTTTCGCCATGGCTCCAAAAGAGAAATCTGTCGATGCTTTTCGTTGAATCTACAGCGTATACTCGATAATCCACTTCTGGGTTGAAAATGATCAAGAATCCGAAGACCTGCATCACTCGCTCAATACCGCGAACTTTAGTGAGGACATAGTTATACAGGGAGTTCAGCTCCGCATACGGTAAATCCTCCTCGCCATGTGGAGGTCGAAGCTTCCGTATGACGTCGAGACGGCGCGTCGGAAGTTCGCAAGGTCACCGCATACATACCTGACCGTCGTCGAGGCGAAGATGAACTGGCCTGATGATTTCCGAGTGATCTCACCCAGAATCTCAGGACCTGGACAAGATGGTGGGATGCGGGAAGCCAGAGGGTGATCCTGTCTCGTTGCTTCGAACGAGTCCTCCAGAAATCGATAAATATCTTCGTCTGGGAAGTATTCGTCGGACAGGGCTAATCATGAGATATGTGGATTGGATGATGAATCAAAGGTGGCCTGGAGATGGACTTCAGGACGACTGGCGATGAGAATGCGAATACGAAGTGGAGACTGAAGAAATGCGGTGGTCAGGGATTTGACAAGGCCTGATTGTACGTGATTGCCTTGACATTCGTCGATTATGATAACGAATGGACAGTTTTGGAAGTTGAAACCGATCGAATGAAGCCTAGGACTATCTTTCTGCAAATCACCTCCCTCGATTTGGGAATTCCCCCCCCATATTGGGACGCCTGCCCTCCCCTCGTCCCGTCCCCTCCCCTGCCACTCTTCCTTTTCCGGCCTGATCCCTCCC
>Ga0247741_1001707_pt1 | contig 12184 bp, 10 predicted proteins | sample UWRJL213509R2_FD_180945 | JGI IMG/M metagenome (GOLD analysis project Ga0247741, IMG submission 180945) | Plant litter microbial communities from Arlington Agricultural Research Station in Wisconsin, United States - UWRJ-L213-509R-2 | ecosystem: Environmental > Terrestrial > Plant litter >...
GTCCCTGATTTTTTTACAGGAGTAGGGGAGTCGCGGAGCAGAGGGAAAAGGTGGGCGGTTTTCTGTCAGCGGTTAGTTTTTTGCTAGCGCGCCGGCGAAGCCGAAACCTTCTCTCTGCTCCGCGCCTCCCCGTCTCCTGTAAAAAAGTCCGGCGACGGGAGCGCCAAGCCGGCTGTCCGGACCGGCGCGCAGCGCCCTACGTCGTGTGGTTCTTCGCCCGCATCGCCCGATCCATCTCGCGCTTGTCGTCCGCTTCCTTCTTCACCGCGCGCTTGTCGTGCTGCTTCTTGTGCGTGACCAGGCCGAGCTCGACCTTCACGTGCGGGCCCTTGAAGTAGAGCGCGAGCGGGATCAGCGTGTAGCCCTTGAGCTGCGTCTTGTCGCCGAGCTTCTCGAGCTCGTGGCGATGGAGCAGCAGCTTGCGGGCGCGCGAGACCTCGTGCTGCCAGCGATTGGCCTGCGCGTACTCGTTGATCTGGATGCCGTGGAGATAGGCCTGGCCCTTGCGGATCTCGACCCAGCCATCGGCCATCGTGACCTTCGCGTCGCGGAGGCTCTTCACCTCGGAGCCGACGAGCGAGATGCCTGCCTCGATGCGTTCGTGGACGTGGAAGTCGTGCGTGGCCTTGCGGTTCTGCGCCACGACCTTCAGGATTTTTTCGCCGGTCTTCGCCATTACCACTCCCCTACGTTCTTCATCGAGGTCCACGGTTCCGCGGGCTCCTTGGCCGCGCCGGCCTGGAGCAGCTCCACGGAGATCAGATCGGGAGAGCGCACGAACGCCATTCGACCATCGCGCGGCGGCCGGGAGATCGGATAGCCCGCATCGATCAGGCGCTGGCAAGCTGCGTAGACGTCGGGCACTTCGTAGGCGACATGACCGAAGTTGCGGCCACCGGAGTAGGCCTCTGTCTGATCCCAGTTGTGCGTTAGCTCGATCTGCGGAGAGTCCGGGCTACCGCCCTCCTGGCCGAGGAAGACGAGCGTGAAGCGGCCCTGTTCGTGATCCCGTCTGCGCACTTCGCGCAAGCCGAGACCCTCGGTGAAAAACCGCACCGCGGCCGGCAGGTCGCGCACGCGGATCATCGTGTGCAGGTAGCGCATGAGGCTTCGTTAGCAGATATCCTCGGGTCATGAGCAACGTCCTCGTCAACTTCCGCTTGAACCCCGACCGCCCGGTCCGCGTGAAGTGGCTGGCGACCGATGGGGTTCCCGGAGACGGGTACAAGGCGCAGGTGACGGCCGTGCGGATCGGGAGCACCACCCTCCACATGGACAGCTCGGCCATCCTCGAGCAGACCGCGCCCGACCCGGCCGGCGGCATCGGCGGCTACCTGGTCACGTTCAACGGCATGGTCGGCTACGCGGAGGACCACCCCGACCGCAAGCACGTCGAGGCGCTGAACGACGCGGAGATCGAATACGACCTGACGTTCGTGCACGACGAAGACGGGCGCCTCGCGATCCAGGACGAGGACTACCGGATCCTCGAGCAGCCCACGGCGATGGCGCACAAGATCAGCGCGCGCAATGCGTGAGGACACGCCGAGCCGCACGGCGCAGTGGGTCGCCGCTGCGCGCGGGCTCGGGATGCTGCTCCCCGACGACGTGCGGATCGCCGACGATCCGTACGGCGTGGCGTTCGCCTCGACGCGCGTGCAGAAGTTGCTCCAGGAGCACGGCCCCACCGTGCTCGCGCGGATGCCCGGGTTCAAGCAGTGGATCGCGTACATGCAGGTCCGCACCAAGCTCCTCGACGACGCCGTGCGTAACTTCGTCGACGCCGGTGGCCACCAGATCGTGCTGCTCGGCGCCGGCTTCGATTGCCGCGCCCTGCGCATGCCCGAGCTCGCCGAGGCGCAGGTCTACGAGGTCGATCACCCGGCCACGCAGGCGCACAAGCGCGGCACGCTCGAGCGCATCGGCGCGCACTCGCCCGCGCGCTACGTGACGTGGGACTTCGAGACGCGCGCGATGGACGAGCTCCCCGACGCTCTCGCCGAGGCGGGCCACGATGCGACCGAGGCATCGCTGACCATCTGGGAAGGCGTCACGATGTATCTCACCGAGGCGGCGATCGACGCATCGCTCGGCGCGATCGCCACGTACAGCGCCGCCACCTCGCAGCTCGCGATGACGTACCAGGCAAAGGTGCCCGGCGAGAAGCCGTCGCTCGCGGCGCGCATGGTGCAGCTCGCGGTCGCGCGCCTCGGCGAGCCGTTTCGCTGGGGCTGGGATCCCGCCGCCCTGCCCGCGTACCTCGAGGAGCGCGGCTTCGCGCTCGCCGACGATGTCAGTACCCCGGAGGCGGCGCAGGCCCTGTTGCCGCCGGATCTCGCGGGCGCGATCTCGCGCACCCATCACGGCCGCGTCGCGCTCGCCGAGCGCGTGTAGTTACTTCTCGCTTCGCGTCTGCCCCGCCGCTATTTCTTCACGTCGAGACAGAGGAACAGGGTGGTGAGCTGGCTCGCGTTGATCCTCGCGTCCGCGCGGACGCGGGCACCGTCGCGGTCGAGGCTCGAGACGCCGCCGCTCGTGTCCCAGCACGCGAGCTGCTTGGACTTCGCGGCGAGCTCGCGGCGAACGTCGTCGAGCGCCTTCGTCGCCACGCTCTCGCTCGGCGCCGTCACGTCGACGTGGGCGACGAGCTCGTCATCGTGGCCGCCGAGCCAGGCGATGCCCGATGCGTGCTCTTTCGGAGAATCGACCACGCCCACGAGGAACGCGTCGTCGTCGGCGCCGCGGAGGCGATCGATCAGCGCGGTGGGCGGCGACGACGAGATGCCCCACCCCGGCGTGGCCCACACGCGCGTGCCATCCGGCAGCGAGTACGGCGCGTTGAAGCCCACCCGCGCGTACGAACCGGCGAACTGTGCGAGCCGGGCGATCTTGTCGACGAGGCCCACGTCACCGCGCTCCATCACGATCGCGTGGTGCTCCTCGTCGAACGCCGCGACGATCTCGAAGTCGCCCTCGCCGACCGGCGTGTACTGACCGAGGGTCGCGCGCGCTTCCGAGGTGTCACGCAGCCAGATGATCGCCTTCGCGCCGCTCGGCACGCGGGCGAGCAGACCGGAGGTGGGCTCCAGCGGCCCCGCCGTGTACGGGACGAACCACAGCGCGTGGTGCCGCACCGCGTTCCACGCCTTGCCGCGCGCCATCGCGAACAGCCCGCCGATCACGAGCAGCGCGATGAAGCCCGTGCGCAGCCAGATGCGCTCCCCGCGCGTGGTGGACGGCTTCGCCGGCGCGACGCGCTTGCGCTCGCCGACGATGTTCCACGCGAGCGGCACCACCAGGGCGAGTGCGCCCACGCCCCACGCGAGCCAACGCGGCTTGCCGGCCGCCACGGCGTACGCCGATGGCACGTCGAACAGCAGCGCACACAAGAGGAGGAACGCGAGCGCGCCTCCGGCCTTTGCGAGGATGCTCTTCATCCGAGAAGCGTAGCGCTCCCGACGGCGCGATCCACCCCGATTGCGCACCCGGGACGCGCCGGCGACAGCTTCAGCGCTCCGCATGCGCGATCCAACGCCGACCCGCGAGCGGAGGACGAGCGGCTACAGCTTCGCCGGGATCCAAAAGTCGCGCGGGTAGAGCCGGTGCACCACGGCCGCCTTGTCGACGCTGGCGCGCAGGTACGCCTGGTACGCGTCGAGCTGCTTCGCGGGGCCGATGACGAAGTTGATCGCGCCCGTCTTCGCCGGTGTGCCGTAGCCCGGCAAGACCTTGCCGTAGACCGCGGGCATGCGCTTCACGAGCTCCTGCGCGAGGTCGGCGCGGTCGGTCTGCGCGAGCAGCGCCTTGCGGAAGGCCGTCACCACCGCAGGCGTCCAGCCGTCGACGAGGTCGTTCGCCATCGCGGTGGCGCGGCCCTCGTATCCTTTTGCGATGCGCGAGTCGAACGCGTGCGCGATCGCGTAGCGCGCGATGTTCGGATCGGGCTTCGCCGCCTGCAGCTGCGAGATCACGAACCGCAGGGTCTGCGGCAGCAGCGGACAGCGCTCGGCGTAGTACTCGAGCCGCCCTTGCTCCACGAGCGGATGCGCGCCGTTCGAGTACGCGAGGCCGGCGGCCCACGTCTTCATGAACAGGCTGTGCGCGCCGTGGCCCGAGTACATGTTCGAGGTCAGGTAGTCGAGGATCGCGTCCTGGCTGGTATCGGCGAGCGATGTCGACGGCGCGTTGTTGATGAACACGCCGCTCGACGTGGCGGGCGAGAACAGGCCCACGTAGGTCACGGGCGTAGCCTTGTCGTGATCGCGCAGGCGATCCGTGATCGGCGTGCCCGCAGGCTCCGCGCCCGGCGTCGGCTTGCCACCCGCAGGGAGCGCGGCGACGAGCGCGGCGAGATCCGCGGCGAGCGCGGCGTGAGACTTTGACGAGCCCACGGTCGTGATCCGCGCGCGCCCCTGGCGGATGATCTGCGCGCGCACCGCGGCGAGCTTCGCGAGCGCCGCCGGTGCACCGAGCTTCAGATCCGCGGCCATCTGCTTGCAGAGGTACGTCCAGTCCGCGGCGAGCGAGCCATCGGGCAGATCGGAGAGCAGCGCGTTGAGATCCTTGCCGGCGGCGAGCGCGAGCGCCTTGCCCTGCGGCGAGAGCTTCGCGACCGCGGCGAGGTACGGCGCGCCCTGCGCCGGCGGCTTCGCCTTCGCATCGGCGAGCGCGGCCGCGAGCAGCACGAGCTGCGCGCGCGGCAGCTTGCCGGCCTGGGCGAGCTTGCCGAGGAACTCGGTGGCCTCGGCGGTGACCTTCGCATCGCTCGGATCGAGCAGCTGCCAGCGCAGCCGGTGGAGGTCGTGCGCCTGCGTCAGGAACGAAGCCGTGTGGAGGTGCAACGACGAATCCTGGCGCCACCATGCGGCCTGCGGATCGTTGACCCACTGCTCCTCGGAACCCTGCATCGCGGAGCGCAACCCGGTGAGCGATTGATCGACCACGTCGCGCAGGCGCGCGAGGTTATCGAGCCGCCAATCGGGGGCGGTCATCACGCGGCGCATCCAGCCGAGCGCGAGCTTGGTCTCGCTCGCCGTGTTGCCCGCGCCGGCGACCACGAGCTCCACGCGGTTGGTGCGGAGGTTCTCCGAGTAGCCCACCGAGAGCTCCAGGATCTCGGTGCGCAGGCGTTCGCGCATGTCCTCGGACTTGATCACGTCCTTGCCATCCGCGATGCCCACCTGCTCGAGCAGCGACGGCAACAGCGCGAGGTACATCTGATCCGCGGGGTCGACGCCGCGCACGTCGAACGCCATGGCGATCCGCGAGCTCTGCATCGAATCGATCGTCGCCGCGAAGGCAGGCACACCGCCGACGTCGGAGGTCGCGTACCGGAGGTCGTCGTCGTACGTCATCGGCGGTGACGCCACGAGCGGCGGCAGCGGCGTGGCGGCGGACGCGTCGTCGAGGAGCTTCGTCTGCTTGTCGTAATCGACCTGATACGCGGCGAGCGTGGCCGCCTTGTCCTTGGTCTTGTACTGCGTGCCGAGGCGCGCGAGCTCGGCCGCGATGCGGGCGTCGCGCGCGCTATCCACATCCTTGCGCAGCTTCGTGCTCGGCTTGGCCGCCGCGACGAACGGCTGCACGAGCAGGCCCCACGTGGTGAGCCGGCTGCGCCACGGGTTGCCACCGCCGGCGAGGATCTTGTCGATCGCCGCGAGCTCGGGGCGCAACGTCAGCGACTTCGTGGAGCCGCCGAGCTTCGCGAGCAGATCCACGTGATTCATCCACGCGGAGCCCGTGCCGCGCGTGCCGAAGCCCGGCGGCGAATCGAGGAACTTCGCGAGCTGCCGCTTGAGGTCGGTCGCGCGTGCCTCGATGCGCTTCTTGATCGCGGCGAGCTCCGGATCTCCGTCGGGGAGCTTCGCGATGCGCGCCAGCTCGGCCATCACGTCCGCCCGCACTCTGCCGAGCGTCTCGGGATCGAGCTTGTCGGTGCGCACGCCGTTGATGAACAAGAAGATCGGATACCCCTGATCGCCGCTCATCGAGGCGCCGAGGCCGCTCGCGCCGAGATCCATCGTGCGGGTCTTGCTGTCGATCAACTTCTTGTAGAGCGGCGTCGATTCGTCGCCGGCGAACGCGCTGAGGAACAGCCCGAGCAGCGTGCGCTCGGTGAGATCGAGGTCGCCGCGCGTTGCGGGCCAGGCAAGCACCATCGGGCTCGGTTGCGTGGTGTCGCTGTAGGGATAGTCCACCGTCACCGGCGTCTCGGTGCCGGCCGGCGCGGGCTTCGGCAGGTCGGCCTCGGTGGTGACCTTGCCGGTGCGCTGGTTCGCGCTCGTCAGCACCTTGTCGGCGCCGTCGAGGACGGCGGTGAGCGTCATCGCCGACGGAAACGTGGCGATCATGCCCATGTTCGCGAGGTGGTAGTTGTCGCCGTGGAACTTGCGGATGTCCTCGGGCGTCATCGCGCGGATGTCGTCGGGATAGCCGCCGGACTCGTATGCGAGCGGGTGCTTCGTGCCGTAGACGAGGCGCTTCGCGGCGAGCCACAGCGTGGTATCCGGCTGCTCGTAGTAGCGGACCATCTCGTTGTAGACGGTGCCTTTCTCCTCGAGGCGGAGCTTGCCGTCATCGCCCTTGTCGACGCCGAAGTTGCGGACCTCGCGGCGGATCTCCTCGTCGGTGTAGTCGGCGTCGAGCATGGCGCCGATCTGATCGGCGAACACGGGCCAGAAGGCGTCGCGGCCGGCGACCGTGTGAAAGTGATACGCGGTGCGCCACTGGTCGGTGAACGCGCTCGATTCGGTGAGCGTCATCGCCTGGAAGCTGCCCATCTTGCGGCCGCGGTTTCCCTTGCCGAGCAAGAGGTGCTCCTGCGTGTGCGGCTCGCCCTTGTCGGACGTGGGGAACGAGTTGACCCAGATGAATGCCTGCGGTGCGCTCTCGATGCGGAGGTAGTCGAAGATGAACTTCGTCTTGTCGTGAACGAGGCGCGCACCGATCGGCTGGTCGTTGCCGTCGAGGTACACGGCCTGCGGCGTGAAGCCGTGCGCCGAGGTGCCGACCTTCAGCGACGCGAGTGACAGCTCGCTCTCCACCGGCGGCGCGACCGCACTACCCGCTCCGGGTGGCGCGACGACGGCGACGGGCTTCTTCGCAGGAGGGCAGCACGTGGCGAGCGCGAGCAAACAGAGCGGCGAGAGACGCATGGCGCGTACTCTGGCCCGACACCCCGCGCATGTCATCCGCTGCCCGTTGAATCCGCGGGTGCGACCGGAGAGGATGTCGCATGATCGAGCTGCGCCGCATCGAGCCCGTCACGGTGATGAGCCTCGCCGACGGCAAGGCGAACGCCTTCGATGCGGCGATGCTCGACGCCATCACGCGCACCATCGACACCGTTGTCGCCGACGGCGCCCGCGCCCTCGTCATCACCGGCGACCGCGGCTTCTTCTCGGGCGGCCTCGCCCTGCCGCAACTCATCGACCTCGATCGCGCCGGCATCCGCGCCCTGATGGACAAGCTCCGCGTCGCGATGCAGCGCGTCCTCGAAGCGCCCATCCCCGTCGTCGCCGCCATCAACGGCAACGCGATCGCCGGCGGCTGCGTGCTCGCGCTCATGTGCGACGAGCGCATCATGATCTCGCAGGGCACCAAGGCACCGCCGCAGATCGGCCTCAAGGAGGCGCAGCTCGGCCTCGGCCTGCCCTCGATCGTGCTCGAGGTCGCGCGCGCCCGCGTCCCGGCCCGGAGCCACGCGCGCGTGATGCTCGAAGGCCGCCTCTTCGAGCCCGAGGCCGCCCTCGCCGCCGGCCTCGTCGACGAAGTGGTCGCGCCCGAGCAGTTCCAGGCCCGCGCGCTCGAACGCGCCGCCGCCCTCGCCCACACCGAGCCCACCGCCTACGCGCAGATCAAGCGCGCCCTGCTCCGCCCGACCCTCGAGGCCATCGCGCGCCACGACGACGCCGAGTCCGAGGCGTGGCTCGACACCTGGTTCGCCCCCGAGACCCAGCGCCGCCTCCGCGAGCTCGTCGCGCGCATCACGAAGCGCTCGTAGTCCGGCACGCTTGCAACCACCGGACACCCCAAGCCGCTGCAATCGCTCGTGAGTTTCTACCGCAACCTGGTCACGGCATGATCGCCATCGTTGGCGCGGGCATCTTCGGCCTCACCGCGGCCCTCGAGCTCCGCGCGCGCGGGCACGCCGTGACCGTCTACGACCCGGGCCCGATTCCGCATCCGCTCGCGGAGTCGACCGACATCTCCAAGGTCGTGCGCATGGACTACGGCGCCGACGCCGACTACACCGCGCTCGGCGAAGCGGCGCTCGCCCGATGGCGCGCGTGGCCCGAGTTTCACGAGACCGGCGTGACCTTCCTCGCGCGCGCACCGATGCAGCCCGGCGGCTTCGAGCACGACTCGTTCGCGATGCTCGCCGGCCGCGGCCATCCGCTCGAGCGCCTCGACGCGCGCGCGATCGCCGCGCGATTTCCCGCCTATCGCGAAGGCGCCCTCGTCGACGGCTACTTCAACCCGCGCGGCGGCTGGGCCGCATCGGGCGCCGTCGTCGCGCGGCTCGCCGCCGAGGCTCGCGCCGCCGGCGTCGTGATCGAGGAGCGCGCGATCACCGACGAGCTCCGCGCCGACCTCGTCACCGCCGACGCGTCCTCGCCGCAGAAGCCCCACCACGCCGACCTCGTCGCCGCCGACGCGTCCTCGCCGCAGAAGCCCCACGACGCCGGCCTCGTCACCGCCGACGCGCCCTCGCCGCAGAAGCCCCACCGCGCGGACCTGACGATCGTCTGCGCCGGCGCGTGGGTTCGCACGCTCGTCCCCGAGCTCGCGACCAGCGTCCGCGCCATCGGCCAGCCCGTGTTCCACCTGCGCCCGGCCGACCCGTCGCTGTTCACCGCCGACCGCTTCCCCGTCTTCGGCGCCGACATCGCGCGCACCGGCTACTACGGCTTCCCGGTCACCGCCGACGGCATCGTGAAGATCGCGAACCACGGCGCCGGCACCCCGATCGCGCACGACGACGAGCGCATCGTCACCGCGGCCCACGAGGCGCACCTGCGCGCCTTCCTCGCCGAGACCTTCCCCGCCCTCGCCGACGCGCCGCTCGTCGCCACGCGCATGTGCGTGTACGGCGACACCGTCGACGGCCACTTCTGGATCGCGCGCCACCCGACCCGTCCGAACCTCGCCGTCGCGACCGGCGGCTCCGGCCATGCGTTCAAGTTCGCCCCCGTGCTCGGCCCGCTGATCGCCGACCTCGCCCTCGGCGTGCCCCACCCGCTCGCGCACAAGTTCCGCTGGCGGCCCGAGCTGGCCGCATCCACGCGCGGTGACGCCGCCCGTGCGCGCGGGGAATAGGGATCAGGCATGACTTGCAACGACACGACCGTCGCGACGAGCGAGCCTCGCCGTGGAACTCGTGCAACGTATGTCTGACCCCAGATGCGGTTCCTGAAGTTCATCGCGCACGGCGTCCGGCTCGGCCTCGTGCTGCTCGTCCTGGGGCTCGTCTGGTTCGTCGGCTGGCTCGCGCTGCTGGTCACGTTTCGGGGCAAGGCGGCGCGGCAACGGTGGTTCGCATCGCGGCTCGCGCAGCTGCTGGTCGCGCTCGGAGCGACGTTCGTCAAGGTCGGGCAGATCATGTCGACGCGGCCCGATCTGTTTCCGCCGCACATCATCGCCGCACTGACGCGGCTGCAGGACAACGTGGGCGCGTTCGGGTGGGCCGATGTCGAGCGCACGCTGGTCGCCGATTTCGGAAGGCCGGCGAGCGAGCTGTTTGCCACGATCGACCGCACGCCGGTCGCGTCGGCGTCGGTCGCGCAGGTGCATCGCGCCGTGCTGCACGATGGGAGCGAGGTCGCGGTGAAGGTGCGGCGGCCCGGGCTCGACGACCTGGCGGCCTTCGACCTCTCGTTCATGCGGTTCGCCGCGCGCGTGGTCGCGCTCGTTCCTTCGGTCCGGTTGCTCGCGCCGGTGGAGAGCGTCGACGAGTTCGGTCGCTCGATCCGCGCGCAGCTCGATCTGCGGATCGAGGCGGCGGCGAACCGGCGGTTCAGCGCGAACTTTGCGGGCGATCCGATCGTCGGGTTTCCCGCGCTGCATCCCGAGCTGTGCAGCCGGCACGTGCTGACGATGACGTTCATCCACGGCGTGAAGGTCCTCGCCGCGCCGGCGGAGCTCGGGGTCGATGCGAGCCGACTCGCGCGCGCCGGCTTCTCCACGCTGCTGAAGATGCTGTTCGCCGATGGCTTCGTCCACGCCGACCTCCATCCCGGCAACATCTTCGTCGACAAGACGGGCCGGGTGATCATCCTCGACCTCGGCCTCACCGCCGAGCTCGACGAGGCGGCGCGGAGGGCGTTCGCGCTGTTCTTCGCGAGCTGGGCGGGGCGCGACGGCAAGACGATGGCGAAGCTGATGTCGGAGCTCTCGCCGAGCTCCCGGGTGGCGGACTACCCGGCGTACGAGAAGGAGGTCGAGGCGTTCGTGGCCCGCTATCACGGCAAGGCGCTGGGCGAGGTGCAGGTCTCGACGGTCGCGTTCGACATGTTCAACATCCTCCGCCGCCACCGCGTCCGCGTGAACCCGATCTATACGATGTGCAACGTCGCCATCGCCGTCACCGAGGGCATCGGCAAGCAGCTCGATCCCACGCTCGATCTCGTGCAGGAGGCGCTGCCGATCTTCGCCGGGCTGCGCGCGAGCGGCCGCCTAGTCTGACGGCAGCGCGGTACGCTTCATGCGCTTGCGCACGACGAGGATCACGATGATGCCGAGCAGCGCGAACGCCTCGAGCGGAACGAGGATGTGCCGCTTGCGCTTGACGATGAACGGCGGCGGGCGGACCTCGCTCTGATCGGTGTGCGGCACGAAGGTCACCTCGTCGTGCCCCGCGCGCACCGGCGCCTCGTCGATGAACACGGTGGTGCGCTTGCCGGTGATGCCGAATTCCCGCGGCAGCTCGACGGGCGCCGAATACAGGGTGCTGGCGAGCCACGGCGCATCGCCGAGGCGCCCCGTGTAGCGCTGGTCGGAGACAAAGAACACGCGCAGCATCCGCGGCGGCGACGACATCGTCGAGTCCTTCGGCGGGGCGGGCTCGCTGTAGGGATAGAACGGCGCGTCGGCGGTGAACGTCATCTTCACGGACTTCGTCGACATCTCGAACTGATCGCCATCGCGCTGCTCGGTCCCGATGACGAACGCGGTGAGCTTCCAGTGCTGCGCGACGAACGGCGCGAGCCACGCTTCGAGCTCCGGCGATGCATCGAAGCCGTGCTCGCCGAGCCACGCGCTCAGCGCCGCCGGATCATCCGCCTCGAGCGTGACCGCGTTCATGCCCGCCACGTGCGCCGACTGGATCACGCGCACGGCCGAAGCCGCCTCCGGCTCGCCCTTCTTCGCGGCGCCGACCATGCACACGAGCGAGACCGGCGCGAATTCGAACGAGGTGCCGTCCTGCTCGATCCGGGTCTCGGGCCGGATCACATCCGCCAGCGCGGGAAACAGATCTTGCGACGCCTCGCCGAGCTCGGGCTTCGTCGGCGTGGGAACGAGGAAGCCGAACGACTTCGCCGTGGAGTGGAACTGCGCCCGGCGGATGAAGGTCTCCGTCTTGGTCGCGGCGTCCCACATGATCACCGCTTCCTCGTCGGCGATGCGCACCTCGGCGCCCTTCGGAGGCGCGGGCGCGCAGGCATCGGCCGGGAGCGAGTCAGTGACCAGCGCGGCGAGCGCGAGCAGGGCGACGAGGCATCTCACCCGCCGAGCGTGCCACGAGTCAGGTGGCCGGCGCCCGCTCGGCGAGCCAGCGATCGGTACGCTGGGCAACCGTGACGAGCGCATCGAACATTCGCGCTTGCACCGGCGACCGCCCCTCCGGTGCAAACCGGGCGCGCACCTGCAGGCGCTGCCGCTCCTGCCCGCCGCGATCGGCTCGTACATCCAGAAGCGCCTCGGCTTCTAGCCGCGTCCGATCGCCGGACAACCAATCACTCCGACTGAATTCCCAGCGCGCCTACAAAGGGGCTCCGGGTCCGTTTGTCTAGCCGCTGACGATGCGGCAGAGCTCGCCCATCGCTTCGGGCTTGAACAGCGAGCGGCCGAGGAGGAGGCGCGCGGCCTCGAGGACGCCTTCGGTGACCGCGGGGTGCGGGTGCACGCAGCGCTCGACGGCGTCGAGGGTGCCGCCTTGGCCGATGAGGAGCGCGACGCCCTGGAT
>Ga0247741_1001708_pt1 | contig 12171 bp, 12 predicted proteins | sample UWRJL213509R2_FD_180945 | JGI IMG/M metagenome (GOLD analysis project Ga0247741, IMG submission 180945) | Plant litter microbial communities from Arlington Agricultural Research Station in Wisconsin, United States - UWRJ-L213-509R-2 | ecosystem: Environmental > Terrestrial > Plant litter >...
AAATGCGCATCATATTCTGGATAGGTATCGTATCATGCTCGTTGTTTCGTCTCGACTTCGTTCCCTTTCCTTTAGTCTCTGAATGTTCTCTCCGTCTCCTTGTTTCTCCTTTGGCCGAGTATCATTTTCACCTCGACTTCTCGTGGCTTCTGGGCCGCATACGGATATCACTCTGGTGCTGCTGATGGTCCTGGGCGTTGAGCTTTGATTTCGGGTCATACCTGTCGGTGATGATGAGAGGGCGTTACGGTTGTGTTGGCGGCGTTTTGTCCTTCCCCCCGTTTCTACTCTCATTCTCGTTGTTGTCTTTGAACGGGCGTCAGACATTTTGCATCTGGCGTTGGCGTTTGGTGTGGTGTCTAGAGCTCAGGACCTATGACACCAAACGGGCAGTGTTGGGTGTCTTGATTCGATCCAGGAACTCTATTTCTTCTGCCTTACCCGGTCTAGTGCATTCGGATTCGGATTCAGATTTGGACGTCCGTCTCAATCACAATGCGGGCATACACACACGCAGACGCAGATAGCGCCTACTGTGCCTTCCACCCACGGATTATCATCGTCCTCCTGATCCCCGGCTGCAGGAAGGGAAGAGGATGGATAGATCGTGTTGGTTGGGCGATCTGATGGTTAAGTATCTACGTCTCCGATCTCTGTTCTGTGTGCCTCGGTCCGTCATTTGGCGATGAAAGCGACGCGTCGACGGTGGAGAGATATGGCGAACTTTCTTGTACGCCGTCCGACGTCGTTCGGAATGTGGATGTAGGTGTTGTGCCCTCTCTGGACCCTCCTAGAGATATCATCCCGACAACGACAGCGAGGACGCAAACTGTCGAGTAGATGGAAGCAGCGTCAGGCTCAAACCTACCTTTATTCTGTCATCTTCCGTCTTCTCTAGCCAGGTCTTGATCATTGTCGATGTGGGTCTATTCGACCTCGAAGGGGGTATCGAACTACTGCTCTGCGTCGCTCTCAAGCAAATTTTTCCTGCCTCCAATTTGCACTCTCACTCATTCTGTATCTTGGTACCCGCTTCGTCTTCACTCAAGCTAGAGACGCGATTGATTCTGCGTTACCAAGTCCGGTCGACTGCATTCAAGTTCAGATTCGGCTTTGGAAATCAACTACAATGCAGCCACACGCAGACTCGGATGGTTCACTCTGGAACCTCACAGACCATCTTCGTCCTCGTTTTCTTCGCTCTCCTTTCTAGAGGGAGAGGATGAGACGAGAGACGATAGGTTAGGAGGTCTACATAACCTCCGTGTCTACTTATGTGGCCTGTGGTCTTGGTTATTTCTTTGTCTGTGAAGAAGTTCGTGTCGATGGTGGGATGCTATGCGAGGTGGATGATATGCTGGATGTAGAAGAAGTCGATGCTATTCGTCGAACCTACCCTGGCTCTGGGCTCGCTCGGAGGTGACATCTCAACAAGCTAATGATGGTAGATCGAAGCTGAAGCAATCGTATATTTTCCTATAATCTTTGTCTGTAGATCATGGCACGAAAATATTAATCAATATCTACATATTATCTGTGAATTCGGTAATTCAACTGATACTAATATTTTCTACATGTTTTGAAAGATTCGACGGTGAAGCCGATGAATCTGCTTGTCTCGTGGGAAGGAGCCGCCGCATGTGACACATCGCGGCTCCCGTACCTTTCGTGTTATTACCATTACCACTACCTGGCTCGTTCGTACTCGCCCGAGGAGTCGCGTCCATTCGCTCTCTGCTCCGTATACGAATTTTTTCTACCCACCCACCCATCACCTGTTACATATACTTACATTTTAATAACATATCTAGCTATCTGCTTAATCTCTCACCTCGAACTAAGTGCAGGAGGGACACGGTAGAGTAGGACCTTTGGGTTTGCCTTAGGAGGTCATCCGCCGGCATCCCCATCGGCCCTACGCCCTGGAGACGAGACGGCTTCCAAGTCGTTGACTCTTCACCGCCCAGTCCAATACCGTTACCTCCACATAGGCGCGATGCACGCGTCATGAGATCTCAGTACGGTTGATTCGGGTCTGGACATCGACGCCGCCGTGATCATCGGCTCAGCGTGGCGATGTCAATTTCCTGGCAGGCTACTGCATATCCAAGTAACATTTTACGAGTGTTCTAGTTCAAGAAAGGAAGCGATTACCGTTGCTGCTGTTACCGATGCATTCGGATATTAACGTCGATTACGATGCACAATACACACAGATACAGATGGCTTGTACACATGTACTGCACCTTTCACTGAAGATTATCATCTCACCCTCTTCGGGGGAGGACGGATAGACGATGTTTTTGGTGCTTTGCTGCTAAATAAACGTGGTCAAAGGTGTGGACACATGGTAGACATTTTTTTGAGGTAAAGGTGGACCCTATGTGTTGAATATATCCTTCAACTAGATGCACTTGATAGTCTCGTTTCTACAGTAATGGTGACGTCGCAAACTATCGGGCAGATTGGAGCAGATTCAGACATATTGGTACACATTTATGCACTGTCAAAGTGGAGGAGGGAAGGCAGGAAGTGCTTGCGGAAAGTAGAATGAATATACGGTGGTGCCACGGTAAAAGCTAGTACCCCCACTCGGCTGGGGCCTGTAAACGTTCGAACGCCGTAAAATACTTTGGAGCAGAACACACTGGCATCATACGTCGTGCTTCTTGTCGCATGGCAGCTGTCATCGATATCCCAGCTTTTCAGGGTCTGAGAATCGAAACGAATCTCCTCCTCTGGCCCAGGCACTCACGACGACGACGTTTGTTGAAACGTTGACCGGTGACCACTCACATACAAGGCACCAGCGGCCATACGAACACAGAACGTGCACCAAAAATTCAATGTGCATCCCAAAACCTCTTAAAAAACTCGCCATCCAACCCGGCGATTTTCTCTCCGGCTATCCCTGTGCTTAGACCCTGGCTCACTTCCCGGAAGCGTCTGACCAGACCGCAGGAGGACAGAATGGGGTTGACTGCGCATTGGAGATAAGAAGCCCAACATTCTGAGGACAGAAACGTTGTGGAGGCGGGCTTTCTGTCGTTGCTATCGGCCGACGATGATCGGTCACCAGAGAAGATTCGAAATGCATTTCACTCATGCTACACTCAAGGTCTGGGCAACTGTCATCAGTGCCTTGGAAGTTTTTTGCTCTTTGTCGGTACAATGTACTAAGAAATTTCGTGTGGTTCAATTTGTTCATTTCCCGGATAATTTATTGGACCGGTCTCAATTCTTGAGGGTCTGAAAATTTCATCCAGAGGCGCATCCCTCAACAAGTAGAACGTTAATTTTTAGTTATGGTGTGATTTATTTGCAGAACCTGGCAAGGTGGAAACAGCTGAACTTACCGTCATATCAAAAAGAAACTTTACTTGATGAAATTATGTTAGCATTACTATTTGGGGTGTGAGGAGAATACCCAAGTGGTGACTATGGTTACTCGAGGCCGCCGAAGAAGCCTCTGCAATTTTTAGCATTATATGATGCCTGGTATGTTGCGTGTTCCTCTTAATCGTCGCCAAATTTTTGTAGCAAGACCTCGTCTTTGCTTTATACCTCACGAAAATAGTAGAGAATCCTCATCCCGCCGTACTAGCGCCCCGGGTGACGCAACAGCTAGCCACACAGCTACTAGCTGCACGGATTTAAAATAGTCTATTATTACTTAGCTTTCGCCTAAATATCCGGCAAGTTATCTCTCCCCGCAAATAAGAAACCGGGACCCGAGTGTAGGGCCAGCTCGACTCGAGTGAGGTGAGTATTCCGGAATCTTCTGGTGACACACCTTTGCTTGAACCCAGATATCACCCCTGGATGTCTATCAGATGCCACCTAGCCAAAGAATGACCCGGAGCACTGATAAAGATCAGTAGGACGTCCATCCCCGAGCAAAACATGCTATTTACGAGCTTTAGAGACATTCATTACTTCGAGATTTCTGTTATCATCATACTTCAAAAGATGTCCTTCCTACAGAAAGGATAGCGAGGACAATGTTGTTCTGTGGGGTACCAGGGTAGGGTATAAGCCATCTCAAATCTGCGTCTGGGTATGTGTCTGCGTCACGACTGAAGTTGAAGTCTCCTGCCCAACCCTTTATCTGCTGATTCGGGTAATCCATCAACTAAGCGCCCATGTTGACGATCCTTGATCCGGTTCATCCTCTAAAAATAGACCCTGGGAGAAACGTCTGCAGTCATCCATAATATTTGAATTTCTTAATACTAGATTTAATGGTTTCAAGTCCCATACTCCAGTCCTTACATGATCTCCTCGAGTCTCTGACTGTGCTGAGGAATGAGGCAATGACCTTGTTCATGCCTTGCACATGTTCGAGAAAGAAGTTATCTCATGATTTCAGAAGTGATATGATAACCATCATGACAAATTCTTCGCCTGGCACTTTATTCCCCATTGTGTACAGTTCTTCCCGCAGTTGGTGAGGTTTAACAATGTGCTCTGCCATGTCGAACCCCTCTACCTCCGTTGCCCTACACAACACGCACCGAGTTGCCAACATCCCTGGTCGGTCCTTGGATTCCTTGACGGTGGTCAGGTTGTTCCTACATCACCCTCACAGTCTCCCCCATTTGGGTACAATCCCTGCATTGCTGAAGCTAACTATATATGTATGCACGCTTTACCATCACCAGCTTGCACGTCTTGATATCCTCGATTTCTTGACTTTTTGTTTGATTCTTGTCTATACCTCAAGCATTCATTCCATGGCATCCACTTCGGTGTCTTTATTTTGTCGCTCCCGCAAGGTATATTTGTCCGTAATGCGATGTAGATACTTAAGTATTTCAATTGGTACCGTCCAGGTCGGCCGGCTATCCAAAATCCAGATTCTTTGGGAAAGTCCGACGATCAAAAACGATAGCAGGCAGGCGTTCAATCAGGCCTAGACTCGCTGGAAAATAATACACATTTCCTAAGGTAGCGGAAGGTGAGAAGCAGGCTGTTCTCTTGCGTTGTTCTCCCGGACATGAGGCCCCTTGCGGCTTCTTAAACTATCAAACAGTATCGAGACATTGTAGGTTTTACCCTTATGAAGGGGGCTCTTCAGAACTGTGGCCTTAACCTTTCGGTTAATCCGTGGTATAGTCACAATGTTCTGATGTGCTGGGACGCGAGCAGGTAAGTACAACGCAAGAGGAACTCATCTGTATGGGGATCCCGGCTGTACAATGTCTTTCTGGAAGAACAACCTTCCGTAATCTGTGGAATTTCGGCTGCAAACGTTTGAGTTAAAACAATCTAATCGGACCTTATTGGCTGTAATGAAAAGCGCACAGAGTTTGAAGCCCACAGGGCCAACGAGGGTGTGCGCAGAAACCCTTGCCGCGAATAAGTCTTAAGGCGAACCCCTCGCCTCGCAATACAGAAATCATCTTATCCTGTCGTCTGCTTGTCTGCCTCCCTAACAATGGACGAACGTGAAATTCCTTCTCTAGCGTCAGTTGCCAGTCTTCCAAAGGGGCTAGCAGAGGTTAAGAGCAGTACATCTCAGGTTATGTTGGAAAAGGGAAGGGAACCTAGGGTAACTATCTCTCAGACCGATGTGGCGCTCGGAAATGGTGATCATAAAGGATCTGGTTTGTGTCAATTCCTTTTTGCCCTTTTTGTGGTGTTATTTATCTCGATTATCACCAGATCGTGAGGCGGGAAGGAAGACAGCCAACCGCCGTCTTCGCTATGATCTTACTTTGCTATCTTGCATTTTCATCATGCTCTGGTGGCCGTGGATATTTCTTGGCACCGTCTATGCAAATGGGGGTATCCAGATGAATAACCACCTCGCAAAATTTGTCAATGCTCACCCTCACAGCACCAACTTCGCCTTGACTCTAATTGCTAATGTCGTCTGCTTAATCATCAACACCATTTTTTCCTTCGCCGTCATCAGGTTTGCCCAGGAATGGATCGCAAACCACGACAACATTACGGTCTTCGACGTCTCTGTCATCTCAGCTTTCAGGCATCAGACCTTGCCATGGAATATCAAGGATACAAAACAACTGCTAGTTGCAAATCGTGTGGTACCTGCATCCCTGGTCGGGATCTGCATCGGCGCGTTTGCGCTCGTACCATCAGGGGTCACAAGTCTCGTAAACCCAGTCAAGTTTCAGAAGACTGTTGGTTTCAAAGTTGCCGAACTCGACTTCTCGACAACCGCTGCCGACTGTCTAGACTGGCTCGAGAAGCGTCCTAATCTGAATTGCATTTCAGTGAGTTATACATACACTATCACCACAAATGGCACATTAACCACCGTTTATTATTAAGAGAAACGATACTGGATGTTTCGCGAATCGATTGGTCGATGTCCTAGATTCTGGCCGCGGTGAGGTGAGTCAAAAGCTTCGTTGTTTATGCCAGTGAATATTTTCCTATTCATTGCTGCAGATTCTCTCCAGGATTTCAAATAAATCGCAGAACATTTCTGTTGGTCACCTTAGTGGCGCCCCTCGTCTGCGTTTCTTAGGCCCGATCCGCGGCGTTTTGCCTTTTGTTCCAGAAGGCGGTCATATCTTCAACACCCTTCAATCTTCTCTGTTCTCAAAAATAGGGAAAATTCCGTACAATTACACCCTCGAGCAACAAGGTCTCATAGGTGATGTCAACTGCAGTTACGCCAATTCAAGCCCTATTAAATTTGGTGCCATGCCCGAGGCCAGTGTCGACCTACCCCTTCTGCAATACAACGCCACCTGCGACGGAGCAGCTAACAATTTAATGAATGGAATCACATTCAGCGTTGCTGACGGACACGCCACTTTGGGGTTTGGGGCGTGCCAGTCATCGCCAGCTGCAGGGAAGATGCCTACTTATTTCATCAATCTACGCGGGCGCGGGGCTTATCAAAATTCGATTGGGAATATCACCTGCAGTGTATCTGCAATCCAGGCAGCCATATACCCGGTAACCTACAAATCATCCCGTCGAGTTTTCTCATCGACGAAATCAATCACGAACTCTTCGTGGGTGAACCCTAGATGGATGCAGCGTTCGCTCATTGAGCTAGGGGGCGTCATATACGAAACTCAGAACCTCACCTCCAACTCAGTGGCCGAGTCCGTTATAACTATTGGCGCAACGTCATTTGGGCTGTCTTCCGGCCAGCAAAACCCGAAGTATCTGGAATTGTTTCAGTGGATGATTCAGGGTATCTTAGGCTATGAGGTTCGTCATATCAATCCCGTTCCTATTCGATTTCCTTACGGAAATTCCGCAGGCTGCATATCTGAGGTTTATATGGTCTATGGCTGACCGTCTACCAGCCTCTTGCAATCGCGTAGTCAGCGGATCACTCAGCTACGAGGTGCTCGGCTGGTCGGCTGTCCTTGAGGAAGTTGGGTTCTTAATGCCGATGACATTTCTCAATATCTTCGCCTTGGTTTGCGTTATCATGGCCATGGCCATGGCAAGGGGAGACGCCGACGAGTATGATCCTGCAAACATTAGATACCTCATAGCCACACGAGTGGTCGAACACGGCCAGCCCAAATGGTCAGATAGGGTCAGATACCGCCGCGGAGACGTAAGTAATTACTTCTACATCATTTTCCAGCGTACCTTTAACATAATTTGTTAAGCTTTGACGCCGAAATTTTTCCACTGGCGCCATTGCCAAAGATGATCCGGCTTGAATTAGCTAAGTAGAGGAGCAGAAGAAGCTTGGTCCTTTGTAACGTTTCATATCGGATTGTCGTCTTGTAATGTTGCAGTATACCTTCATTTGCGTCTGTTGTGTCTTGGTTCTTTCATATCACCCTGCACTCAATTCACATCTATGCAGTTAACCTCATATCAATTCCCTCTCAGCCTTCCCGTTACCACTCTCTTGAAAATCTCAGTTCTAGAATTCCGGCGTCCGGCAGAGTGAACGCAATTACTAGCTTCGTCATCGAGCATCGTCCGTGATCATGGTGCGCCCCAAACACAATCGAATTGACGACCGCCGCGAACGTCAAGCCCTAGGGCCTAGAACTCGTCGAGTGTCTGCCTTTTCGACCAAACACTCCCTAACCACTGCTATAGTGTAAGTTAGTAACATTGGCAATTTTTGACCGACGAAATTTTGGGCCTAGGAACGTCCAGTAAATTGCTGCTGCACTGGAAACCCCCCTGTCATCAGATTCATGATCAAATACCGAGAAATTGCTCCAAGAACTTCGAATTTTTATCACCTCCACGTGACACGATGAAAAGAGGAGCTTGATTTGGTTCAAGTTGTGTGCACGAACGTCGAGGTGTTGATGTACGTTGTCCTTTTTGCCTTTCCTTCCTCCCAAACTCACTTCTCTCCAGGGCAAAGGAATCCTCACCGCCAGATCCGTCATATGTACCTTCATCTGCAGGTTTGATCCTGCGCGGCTGGTCGCGATCGTATTGGATGTGGGCACGGACAATCGAGCTTTCTTCGAAGACCCGCTGTATATCAGCTGGTAGGAAACGAGTGTGGGCAAGGAAGAGTAGGATCTGTTTGTTGATCGGTGAGTTTTTGAGTTATGGATACACATTCTTGCTTTGTTCTGTCGTTCGTGGGTTCGATGTGTGTGGGAATGAGAGGAGAGTGCGGAGAGCGAGTGATGTTGATGAATGCTCAAGATAAGACTTCTGGCCATGGAGGACGAGGTTTTTCAAAGTACATGCAAAGGGAGCATTCGAATTCAGAATTCGAAGCAAAGTTTGTGCAGAAACGAAGACGCTGAGCGACAGATGTTTCGGATCCATGATACGCGATGTCAGTGGATCTTGAATTGATAGAGACATCTAGGTCACTCAGGCTGGGTTATCTCGTTCTCGATCTCAACGTCTGGGAGCTCAAAAGGTTTTTCAAGATTCTATATCTGCATCGTCGTCATCAAACCCCGTTTCCTCTAGATCTTCCCCCCTGCAATCCTGCCTGGCCTGAATCAGAGGCGCTGCGTGTCGTAAAGCTTCTCATTCCCAGTCTCCAGTCTTAACAAAGTACTTTTCTCTGGTTTCGTTTCGCCTCATTACTTGTGATTCCCTTACCCGCCTTCCATTTACATTTTGCTAACCGCCCTCCCTCCTCATAGGTTGGTCCGACTCGTCCGGCCACCAATGGCCAGCACCACCGCACTCATTCTACTTCGACAATTTCGGCATCATGATACGCGTGAGAGGTTTACTGATGATGCGTGAGTCTTCTCTATTCCTTCTCGATATTTGTTTCCTTTCTCTCTCTCCGAAACCTCTCTTTCGTCTCTTCATTCCCCTGGATCTGGGTCTGGGCCTTTTCCATCTTGTTTCGTTGGACTCTCAGCGATCGGGTCTTGGTCTTGGGTTTCAATGGCTCCCCTTTTTAGATTTGGGAGTTGTTGGTTGTAATTACGGTGTCGATTTTTAGCTCGACTGCTGCAAGTCCAACTAGTTGGCGAAATTGCTCTTGGTGCTGACACTGATTGTGGGACTTTGAGCTCCCAAGTTGTGTGGACGGACTCGTATATAACGCTGTGCTGTTTTCTTCAACGTGTTGACCTAGTCCACCCTGGCTGGAAAGCACATAGGTCATGTTCACAGGGGGGTGAGGGGTGAGGGGATGCCCGTGGTTGACTGCAGACCCTGCCCCCATCTGGATCACTGAACCACGTTCGTATCATCTTCGCTCTGAGTCTGACGCCCTGAAAAGGCGAGAATGAGAAGACTATAGGCGTGTGTTGGCTGGATTTTGTCCTGTCCCCCCCAGCTGCACTCTCATTCTAACTTCGCCTTCGATAAATAGGCGTCAGATGTTGAGGAGATATGGTATGAGGTGGGCAGTGTTGGAACAGACTGAGTCTGCTCATCGCCTCCTCGTTCGAGGCGATTACTGTTGCTGCTGTCACCAGTGCGTCAGGATCTCGATCTCGATGCAGGAAAACACCCCACGGATTATCATTGTGGTTGTCTTTGTCTTCGCTCTCCTTGATGCAGGAAGGGACGAGGCGAGAGACAAAGGTGTCAGTGGATGTCATATGCGTCTGCGTATGATCATGACTTTTGTAGTCATTTTTGGCGATGAAAGTGTCGCGTCGAAAGTGCGACACACATTTTTGTCCGTCTCTTCGGACTGGATGTAAATGCTGATTCTGATTTCGCTCACCTGGAATGGATGTTGTCATCGTTGTGGGTTGTTGTTGCGGGGAAACGATGAAAATGGAGGATGACACTAACGAAGTGGACATGGATACTCTTCGTTTCTACGATGGCTGAGCTGGTGCAGATCAGAGCAGAAAAGGACCATGCATGACTGCGAATAGCGCCGTCGTTTCTGCGTGCTGTCTGCCTGATTCTAATGACATGACTTCATTGTCGATATAATTATCGTCGAGGTCTGGGCCCGGGGGTACCCATCTACTTGCGTGTTTCACTCATCAGTCATGGGGAATTATTAGTTGAATTTCGACAATTTACTACATGCTACCGAGTCCACTGGAAGTTTGCAGTATCTGTGTCGTCCTACAGCTGTCAAATGCTGAACCTTGCGCTCACCTTACGCTCATGCTCATCCGTCATGTTCATCGACGCTATTCGAGGCTCGTTTCCGGATGAGATGTGGAATAAGTAGTAGGCTCGAGGTTCACCTTTCAGGCTCTAGATGAGCACTACTCGGCTTTCGTGCTTTATTTCTCTTACTACCTACTACTTCTTTTCTTATGCGTTATTTCTCTACCCCTCTCAATATCTCGCGTTTCGAATCAAGAGGCGTGTTTCTTCCTCACCCCCCTGTGACGCTGGAGTGCATTACTGCCTCAATCGGTGTTTCGTATCATACCTGCGCCACCTAGTCCAAAGTCCCATTCACTGGCTCACTGACTGACCTCTGACCAATGCTAACCCATCTTCAACGGCGGCTCCGCTGGCATGAGTGTTTTAGGTCTATCCGAGATTAAAAGATATAATCCTTTACCCATGCAATACTCTCGGACATCGCTGCTTTGAATTGAGGTAATTAATCTCATAAAGATTTAGAATGTCGATACATTTCGTTTTCAAAGTATACGAATTCACCCTGCTGTTACTGTTTGCCACGTGTTCGCATTTTGATCCAGCTGATGGTGAATCATTGGTGATACACTTAAAAAGGAAAACATGACCTTTTGAAGACCAATCATCGGTGGTTTTGAGTGATGGTACTTGAATGTTAGGTTTAGAGCAAGCCATCGCATCATGAATACGCCAAACCCATCGCTACGACTGGCTGTTTAACAGCTGCTGGATATTTCATAGAATGACCTCTAAAGTCTCAAGAAGCTTCGTCGCGTTGTCGTCGACCGCGTGGAGCTGCATCTCCAGGAAGAATTGACGGAGGATTTTGGCCGCGGAGGAAGAGGACTCTCGGTCTAAAATTTGGATGGCACAGAAGCAGAGAAGCGGGGATGTCGGCTGCGAGGTGAAAAGATGGGACAGGCGTTGATATGTATGTTGTACCAAACACGTACTACATACGGTATTGGTAAATACCGCCTGTTGTACGCTCTGTCTGTTGTTTCCGATATATATATCAATATTTATGCAACGTATAGTCCATTGAGAGATACTGACCACTTTCAGTAATCCCACAAGGCTTCCAGTTGTGATAGTAGACAATTACTCGAAGACTCTTTCTATGCTGAGAGACTGGCGTGGACAGACTGGATCAAATACTATCCTTGTACAAGGTGTTCAGATATTTTCAACCTTGACGGGGCTCTAATAAAAAATTACCGAACGATTCAAGAACTCCCAAAGAACCATACTGAGTATAGTAAACTGGGCACAGTAGGACACATTCGTTGGACAATTGAGCTTAATTACAGACCTAGCCGGGGCGCTATCGGGGGTTGATACAAGATTATGAACGCCTCTGGAACTGAGAGCCGGAATGGATCTACCATCATGAGTGATTCCATTAAATTGCGTGGATCTAACGAGGACTACGCTAGTAATTAGATACCTTTACCAGTAATTCCATTAAACTACTAGAGTCCAGAAAGGGAGACAATGTTAGTCAAATCAGAGTGCTAGGACCATCGGTGTAGCCGTTAACGAGATCTGAAGTAGACGTACAGTCACAAGCGATTCACGAATCTACATATACATGTGAGTGTGCCTAGTGATGAGAACCAGGACGAATATACCTTTTCCAGCAATTCCTTGGGATAACATCAA
>Ga0247741_1001709_pt1 | contig 12166 bp, 16 predicted proteins | sample UWRJL213509R2_FD_180945 | JGI IMG/M metagenome (GOLD analysis project Ga0247741, IMG submission 180945) | Plant litter microbial communities from Arlington Agricultural Research Station in Wisconsin, United States - UWRJ-L213-509R-2 | ecosystem: Environmental > Terrestrial > Plant litter >...
CAGTCAGCCGCTGTGAAACGAAACGGTCGGTGAAGATGGCGCCAGAGATGCTCAAGTAGGGTCCAGCAATCCCAATGAGAAACGTAGGACAGCAACAAGCGTCTCGGAGGGGCTTCCTCTAAAAGAAGAAGAAAAAGGTTGTCACAAACCTTCAATTGGTACTAAACACTTACCTCATTATGAGCGACGAAAGCGACATAATCAGCCTGGGCTAGTTCGGTAGGATCGCATTCTCCTTCTCCGACGCCGTTTTCAACTTCTGTGATTGCGACCGGGCCATAATGAATTTCGCGAGGATCGAGCTTTCTGCATTCCGCCAAGATCATCCCGTCTGGCCTGAATTCGGTCGGGGTCACCACAAACCGGAGGATGTCCAGATCAAGACGTGCCACCCGCCACGTTTGGTTTGGATAATAACCCAATGAGTCGACGACAAAGTCCCTCGTCGATTTCAACTCTGCAGGGGTAAATCGGAAAGTACTCATAGGCGCTTTCATCCTCTTGACAAAATTAGCAAAAACCGGATGGTAAATGGATATAGGAGGCCCGGTCAGAGAAAACGGTCGCCCGTTAAGTATGGCCTCTGGCTTCTTTGTTGTCTGGGTTGCAACTAGCGTCGAATTCTTTGCACCTGCGGAAGGGGATACGCGATGGCGAGCAGCATCGAGCGTTTTAGATCGAGCTATAGAAAGGACATTATGGATAGTTTCGATGTCTGTTACTTCGCTTACAGATAGAAAGGCCATGAAGCACCTCGTCGATCGGATGAAGGGAACCCCGCGAGTCGTTATTCCCTATAAGGATGTGAGCATAGACCCTACAACGGGTGTGAATACGCACAGTAAATGACGACAATATAGGCTGTTGTTACATCCCATGGAGACACGGAAAGGGGTACTGTCGCACTAAACCTGCGCATTGACTCGAGCTTCGGAATCTGCGCTTCCAGGGCAGCTTTCGACCATGCAATGGATCCGAAGTTGAGGATGGGCTTAGAAAGCTACACGATGCGCAAGACCAAGTAAGCGCTAATCAATGGGGAACTATCGATAAACATGCCTGATATACTCCGATGTTGGTAAATGTCACTATTCCATCTTGAAGGTTCTCTCGTGCAGACTCCAGGATATCATTGACCGTGCTTGTGTCTGGCAGATCGCCTGTAATACAATCGCCATATAAATTGAAGGTTTGGTCCGCCTTCCGCTCGACCAAAAGGTAAGGGACTTGTCCCACTGTCATCGCGTTGAATGTGGAAGATTGAATGTGGTCATGAACAATGGGCTTCAAGTTGTTCAACGGTGTTTGTCCAGGATTGCAAAATTGCAAACGCTCATTGACACGGCCCGGGCTAGGCTTGCGACCTCTTGCTTCTACCCACTCCTCCTCGAATCCCCAAGCATCCTCAATCCGTAATGGGTGAACGTCTCGTCCCCTTTGCTAAAGACAATCCTCTCTGCCACCACCCCGAAAATTTTCAGCGCCAGCGTCGGCAACGGCAATGACCACCAGCTTCAACTCAGCTGCTCCATAGAGCCCATTTGCGATCACCACAGTGTTAACAGACGATCCACAAGGTGTATGGCCTCTCCTGCGTACACCCGCGTTCCACGAGCTCTCCTCATCGCCAACGGGTCTGCTCCCATGGCCTCCATCCCTCCCCACCACTACCTTCTCACTTGCCTCCTCCGTCTTCCTTCATCCAGGTCGCAATTTTCGCGACCAGTAACACCCAACACTTGTTGCTTCTCGCGCCTTATTCTACGAGAGGCGCATAGTCTATCTCATTGACTAAATGATAAAGGAGGAAGAGGAGATTCTGCGCCCTGTCCAACTTCTAGGCAATGATACTGTAGCACAGGTTCGTCGCACCACTCCTTCCGCTGCGTTGATTCTGAACCCTCATCCGAAATCCTCGCTTCTTAGGCCTCACGTCTTCTCGTCCATGACCCCAACATCCCGCACCCCCGCCAGTATTCACTGTCCCAGCTCCTCGTAACTGGCCGATTATTTTCGCACCCAGATATACAGATGACAGCAACCCGATGTAGTATTGGACATTCATCGCCTGCGACGACCATCTACTATCTAATCGCCAAGCTGGGAAAGTCTCCAAGACATTATTTAGTATTCGAATTTCGACAGACGCATGCATTTGCCTTTGCATTCCGAGCGGAGTTGGTGGGGCAGAGGCGCTCGGTGCTCAGTGATTGGCAGAGTCGGCTGATCCTTGGCCTTAGTGGTCGTTAGAAAGCAAAGGTCCCGCTATCGAGTCCTCGAAAGGTTGGCATCTCCTCTTCGTATGCACCGAAAACCAAAACTGACGAACCTCGCCTACAGGCATGGACCTTTCTTCCAGGACCATGTCTAGGTCTAGTCTACGATTCCTTTCTCATCTTTCTTTATGACTAGGCAGTTTCAGAACTTGGCGAACAAGGCAGGTCAGCGCTGATGCTGCATCTCCTGTGGCCTAAAACCTTCAAGCGTTGCCGCAGTTCCTCGTAGGCATTTCTTCAGTCGTAGTCCCCGTAGCTCTATACTCGCATGTATGCGGTCTATTCTGCCTGGTGAATGCATTGTCTTCGAAGGAACACCGTTCTCGTACCGTGACTTTGCTTCGTGTCGAGTTCTCCCTGTCCGATTCTGTTCAATTCTGGCCTTCGGCCGCGCATTCTCTGGCGCATTTATAAGTACGCCCTCCACCCCCAAGATCTCTTTGCGATTCCGTTTCGCTCATGCTGGCCATCAGCTCAAACTCTTGTCTTGAGGCTCCATTGTACGGCAACTCTTGCTAAGTCTGATCAAGACAGGCATTGAAAATGCACCCTCGATTCAAGCTGATGACCACGAGCGGCCGCTAATTGTTCGCTTGCATAGGTTTAAGGTTACTTCGCTTCGAGGTGTGGATTTTCGAGATATCCATTTGATCTGCATGTTACTATTAGAGTAGGTTGTTCTTTACCAAACATTACAGATGCGATTGTTCTCGAAAACTCTTCCAAGTTAAACAGACATTACTCGGAGATTAATGTGTAAAAATAAAGAGGTGGGTTCCAAGCACTTGAGATATGGCAAAGATTGCACCAGAGTCGGCGACAGCGAAAATGACAGGCCTATACGTAGGACGTCAGCAGGCCATGAGAAATGAACATCTAGTACTCATCTTTATGCCCTTGCCGAATGTTAATCGGATGAGAGGTTAGACCGAATTCTTTCGCTCGTCACCAAGAGATCATTCAAGCTGTTGGTTTCAATGAGGGGCCTCTCTGTTCTTCGGTCGCCTCTGATTGCAATTTTTGTATAAATATGAACTATAGTTCTACTCAAAATCCCCAACCAACTTACAAATCCACATTCGAATCATCCCACATCAGCTATGTCTCTTAAAACGGTATCTGCTAACTTCGATTCATCCTAGCCGGTGGTGAGCGCGCTCTTGGTGACCTAGCAGCGACTGGTGTGGCCATCGACAAGGCTGTCCGCATCTTGCCCAACATCCCCCCTCTTTTCGGGAAGCAAGATGTAAGTGTATTGCACAACGCTGGCAGCATCATTTAAATGACTGATTTTTCAACCACACAGTGGATGGTTACCAATGTCCATGATGACTCTTACTTTATTGAGTGGAAATCGAGTGAAGGCCGCCCAGCCTTTTTGGGCGTTGATGGGCCTATCAGGCCTGAAGAGCCCGTTCTCCTTCTCCCCAACAAGCAGGAGTGGGTCATTACTAAAGGAGAGGGTGGAGACGTCTATCGGTAGGTATTTTGGGTCTTCTACATCCCTACTGCGCAGAAACTTACAAACACCAATGGTCATCAGCATTAGCCCTGCGACTCAGATGATCGGGGTCAACTGGGTTATTGACAAGAATGAAGAAGACGAGGTGAGGAGCCCGATCGTGTAGATGCTGGACTTTATTACTAATCTGTATACAGGCTGTCTTACGCCCGTACCCCATTGGCGTTCCAACCCCCCAATGGATCTTCGTTGCCGTCAGGGAGGACTAATCAGTCTTGTGGTCATGTTACGACTATGGCAGGTCGAACGATTTTGGACTCCAGACGAGTCATCTGTGTACTATGAACTTTGATTATGAAGAAAATCTGTAAAAATGTACATTGATGACATTCCAAATGCCTATATTTTCTTTACGCGCAGCGGCTGAGCTGGATGTTAGCAGGTCAGAAGCGAGGTATAATAGTTTCATGAAGCACACTACGAGTGAATCTTTGCGACCGCATTTCAATCCCACAAAAACGACCAAGTGCTCGCTTACTTGCGCTGCGAGTTTGAGTTTTATCAGCTTTTCTAGCCAATGAAAAATCGATAGACCAAGGATAATGGTGAGAAAGGAGATGTCAATCCTCGATTTGGTCGGGTACCCCATATGACCAAACAGCACGTCAATCACACTACGTCATCGAATGTAGGTCCAGATTCTGATCTTGGCTATACATATCTTGGCGTCCTGTAAGTATTTTTCCTCTGCTCAAGACGATGCTCGCATATGGCCATAATTTATAGCGGACCCTTCCAGGTCCAAACCACAACCCCTCTTCGAGAACACACATCCCGACCTCATCTATACTGTCGTGTTTCGATATCCTATAACGCATGAAATGCGCTATTTGTCCTTAAGCATTTATATCGGGTTCCGGGAAGCGTGATCCATCTAGTTTTCTTAGAAAGCTGGTGGTGATTTTCTTCACCAAGACTGTCGCCCCAGGATGTACTAAAGAGCATGTTTACATCAGGAAATTTATCACCACCTGAGATCTTGACGATTAGACTTTCTTGCAATTGTAGAGCTTTTTCACACAGCCCCACCATAATTGTATACTGGTGTTTCGTTGGCCGCTTATATACCATGGCCTCTCCGATCTTTGGACTCTTCAGCACCTATTTCGGGAGCACATTCAAAATGACCACCAGCTTGACATAGAGAAGTGGAGAAGTGCGCAACGTCCCGTGCTCCAGAATTCAAGCTGAGGCATTGCCCTCCATCGCTTGAACTTTCCAAAATGCGGAAATTGTTACCCTTTTACTTTAACATGATATCCAAGCCTCCTGTTCTAGACTGTTCTACGCTTCAACTATTTCGACAATGCCAAAGACGAAAGCCACAACGACGCGAAATTTACAATCGATTAATCTGAATCCTATATGGTCCATCTGCAGTTTCTTAAGTTCTATAATTTGTTGACTGCTAAAGAGCTTCATCCGCGAGTGACGTTCGTCATTTAGCGCTAACGCTGAAGCTTCAAAGGCTTGGGCGAATGCCATTCACTCACCTTCACACGGCTGTAGCCAACGATCTTTAGATTCGTCAGTACCATTCAAAAAGCATCGCTCTGAAGTAAACGGTCTGCCGAAAACGGCTAACTTTGTGGTATTACCAACCGTATCTCCAAGGGTCGACGACTCAACGTACGGGCCACTTCTGGACTCTGGCCCCAATGCCATAAAGCTGAATCCTCGTACTGTATGCTAATTTAAAGGCACCTCTCTTGTTGACGGCTTCATAGTAAGTACCAAGTGTACTGACTCAGAAAGACTCAACTCCAGCTCTGACCAGGAAGAACCGGAAGACGATGTAGGGGAAAGGTACGGATCTGTCACGGTTCGCCATCCTGTTCGACGTGTATTCTCTATCGAGAAGGACGGTCTGCGTCTCGTAATTTTGAGGGTAGATGTAGGTCTGTCACATTTCATCTTCTGCTGTTGGTCAAACCAGGTCCGACACTCGTCACCTTCGTCTCTTCCAGTCCATAATTATACATATAAATGCGATATATACATAGCGTCGTTGTTATTACGACTTGTAATGTCCTTAGCAAGCTACAAGTAAACACGCCAAGCATCGGCTAGCATCTTCCAAGCCTGCATCTCCCGGCCCTCTCCAGCACCATATGCATATGGTACTGCTACTTGATACCATCCGGATTTGCCTTGAGAATCTTTAATACTAATTCAAAGTCAAGAACCGGTAAGATCGAATGCAAAGGTGATAATCTTACCCGAAGTACATGTGGCCACTGTCGGGAAATAGGCTCCACGTCGCTTCAAAAAGCATGCTGGCGTCACCTCCACTAGGACCCGAAAGCAGTACATTCATTCCATGATGATTTGGGTTGGCCGGAAGAGGAAACTTGTGGTTTGATAAAGCGGAGAAGAACTATCTCAAATGTGTTGGAGTCGGTCAGATATATGATTTATATCTCTTACCTCTCGGAGCTGGGTGGGGCTAGCATGTAAGCTGTAAGGAGGGTGAGCAAAATAAGAAGGGTGAAATCTGATTGACGTACGATACCGTCCATCTAGGGGGGGTCGAAGGACTGAGGTCGATAATATCCCAAGTGAAAGTGTCCCAGATTATTTGGAGTTTGGTGTCGATCTCCGACTCACCAAAATCAGGGACACCGTTCTTCTAGATCAATATTAGCTCGATCCAAGATGATGCAAGGCCACGAAGTATACGGACTCTCAGTGTGGTACAAATTTGCTTTAAAATCACTGTAGTATGATGTCGCTCCCAAGGTGCGGACCGAACAAGTGACTCGTATTGACCAAAGACAATATTTGGCAGCATTTCAGGTTGGAAAGAGTTGACAGTCTTACACCGTGCAAGGGCAACCCCTAAAAGCTCTGGGACCGAGTCGTGCTTGAGTGTAAAAACTGTAGGGAAGAATGTGGTGAAGCAAAGTAGAGATTGAGTCGAAATTGCAAGAGGGATAGCAAGTTCACGTACCCTTGATATTCTTGATATTTAAAAGATATCTGATATGTGCTTTGAGGAGCATCAATCGTGCCCCATCGACGTCTACAAAAAGCTCTTGCGACCGAGATCGGTCCAGTAAAAATCCAAGAAAAGATGAGTGTCGAATCAAAATATCTTGTTCTTCGTCTCCAAGTTCTACCATCAAGTGGATATCTGCGATAGCTCGAGCTAGTCCACCACGCTCCAATCCAAGGATCAAGGCGAGCCGTTTTGGGGACGATGAATTCGCAGGTGAACCAAAGATATCCACCTCGGGTGGCATGCTCGCGGCGATGATCACCTGGCCAAGAATTTGGAGAATAGTGGCTCGACGCTTCAATGTGCCAATCAGATGGGCATATACCTGGTCATACATATCTCGAAGCTGCAAAGATGTGTTCGTGTGCCAAGGCATTTTCGGTCCGGGAAATGCACTCAAGAAAACTGGTCAAATCCCAATCATCAATCCCAAGCAGCAGCTTCAGATGATCGCATTGGCATACCTTGAGCGCCGAATGTCTTCCTGATGGGTGCCGCAAACTTTAGCGTAAGCCGGGCATCGTCCAAGTCAACGAATAATTCTTTCGATCTGTGACGATTGAGCAGAAAACGGCGAAAAAGTAGGTCATGGATCGTGATATCTTGCTGTCCATTTCCCATTTCAAGAACCAAGCGGATATTCGCGAGGAGTCGTGGGATAGCGCCGTGCTTTAATCCAAGAATTATCTCGATCCGGTTGGGGGACGAGGTGTTTGCAGGAGTACCAATGATGTCCACGTTGGAGTTCATGCCTTCAGAAACCAAACACTGGCCGAGGACTTGGAGAATCGTGTCCCGGCGTTGTGAGCTGCCAATTAGGTGGGAGAAGAGACAGTGATATGAATCATCCACGTTGATGGCAAACTCATTCGACCTTGAAGGGTCGAGGAGGAAGTCGGGAAATGATTTATGGTAGATCTGGATATCATGATAGTCATCGCTAACATTAACCACGGAATGTACGTCCATTAAGCATCGTCGGACATCCCCTTTTCGAAGGCCGAGAATATCACCTAGCTTTTGCGGGGAGCAAAGCTGCGTGAACGTACCAGCGGGGGCATTGGCAGTCGCGATGAGGCGATTGATGATGATAACGAGAGCCATGATTCGCAGCATGTCGACCCGACGGTTGGCATTACGAACAACGTGTGAGTATAGTTCGTCGAGATTTTTGTAGGGTTTGTCGCCAAGTGGTTTCTCCAATAGACCTCGGATGACTGCAAGCCGTTCTTCTGGCGAATGGTATGCAAACATGATGTATGGCATGATTGTGGTTGCGTAGATGAACTGTCCAGAAGCCTTGTCCACCAGCTGGTCGACGACGTCCTCTCCCGGCCAGTCTGGTGGTAGATAAGTATCCTTGGCCCGGATCTCTTCAAACTTCACATTGAAGTAGCGTCGGATGTCGCGATGAACGAGTGCGTCCTCTCTCAAATCCATGATAGAGACACGCTCCTTCGGAAACTGCGATCGAAGTGTGTTAATGGCGTCGACGATGTGGGGTTCCGGCCGACTAGCAACAAGGAAGCGGAGGGGCAGGCGAACATCTCTCATGGTGTTGCCGATGATCTTTATGAGGTCGACTTGAACATCCTTGCCTGTTATTTCATCAAGACCGTCGATGACAATAAGAGTCGGATATGCCTTGAGCTTAAAGGTGATGGTGGTGAGAAAGCGCGTAATCTTCGCGATCCGCTTGATGGGTTCGACAATGAGGGCGTTCATCTGCACTTCGCGTCCTTTGGAGAGGAGATGAGGATCATCACGGAGAGCCCTGTCGACGTATTTTGCTGTGGAGGGCAGAGCCTGCATGAGCTGAATGGCCAATGTGGCGACAATCCGACTGCCGTCGCTGCAGTTGGTGATCCGATTCGAGGCAAAGAACGCCCCAACTGAACGATTTTGCCGTCTGCAGAGGTCTGCGAATGTGAGAAGCAGTGCCGTCTTTCCCTCGCCGGCGCCTGCCAACACCCACTTCATGGTGGCAGCATCAATGGGGCTCTTCTCCCAGTCATCCAACTCTTCGCCAAGTTCGACACGGGTTTCCGCCATGCACCTGGGTTGATCGATCCTCGCTTCAGAATCGGGGAGAGCTGCGGGTGAAGTACGTTCATAGAGGCGATCCCTGCCTATTAATGGATCGACTTTAGACGAAGTCAAACGTATAGGCGTGGAAAATACCTTTGGCTACCGGTTCATGGAGATGGAGATCACCAACGACATGATTATTGTAGATGTCTCTGCCAGCTATTTCATCGGAATTACAATCATTATCGGCTTATTGAACCAGAAGAAGGACCAGAAACCAACCTTTGTAGATGCGATTATGTGAAGCAATGTCGCCGCCTCTTCCACCCTGTCCACCATCACCAGCGCCTAGCAATCAAAGTTGAAGGTAATTCCATAAAGCATTTCATCACATAGGTGAGAGCTTACGGGCTGTCGCCTCGTGGAAATCCAGGCAAATGTAAGGCTCGTCAAGCTCTTCCCAGTCGACCAGCTCCTCGGAAAGTTCGACATGGGTTTCCTCCATGCACCTAGGTTGAGCAGTCCTCGGTTCGGAATCGGAGAGAGCGGCGGGTGAGGCATGTTCATGAGGTGGATCCCTGCCTGTTTTATGATCGGTTTTAGATGAAGCCAAACATGTATGCGTGTAACATGCCTTTGGCTGTTGGGAAATGAACATGATTGACCACATCATCATGAGTATTGGATATGTCTCTGCGGACTGATTTATTAGAATTTCAATAATTAGCTTATATCACCAGAAAAAATACCAGAAACTAACCCCTGTTGATGCGATTATGTGTGCCAATGTCTCCGCCTAGCAGTCAATGTGATTTAACGAGGCGCGGTGTCATTAGCTTGAGATATTGGGCGCTTACGGGCTTCTGCCTGGCGGAAATCCAGTAGAGTATTCGAGTCACCAGATTCTTCAAAATATACGCTACCGTCTCCCCCAAGTGGCATGAGGCCCCAAGCTCAAGGATAGAAGAGCAAGAGTCAAGGTCGAAGGTGGAAGCGAAGACTAGGGGACCAACTATCACGGTGTGGGAACATATTGCCCCTCAGCTCATTGTGGCCTACTGCGGCCGCACTCATCCAAATTTATATCGAGTCCACCGTGGCCAGTGTACATGTAGGCCATCCAACGATATCCAATTCGCACTCGGCGTCAACGATGGACCCACTACTACCGATCCATTGACAAGCTCCCTTTGCCCTGCTGATAAGACTCTTTCACGACTTCACGGTTGTCACTGCCACCCAACAGTTGTGCCACGCGAAACAACCAGAGCTCGACCTCGTCCAACCTGATGAAGGAACAGGTTCGTTTCGTCCCCTTCTCCCTTCACTGGAGCCGATCTCACAATCCTCATCAGCCTCTACTAATTCACGAGCCCAAGCTCCCCCTGTGTCAAGATGTCTGGAGCTCAAAGCTCCATGTCCCACCCACAGGAGAAAAGCACTGCGAGTTTATCCGCCTCACCTCCTCTGCTCTTGGAAAAGGGTGGCAGGCCCACCCATCACGTCAAAAATGTTCGGTGCGACCATCGATATTGACAACATCAACCATATCAATCCACGTACCTGCGACTTCATGGATCTGCCTCTTTCGTGTTCTCTTCCCACTGGTCAGGCTCGCGAAACGACTGATCAGCTTTTAAGCTGTCGCTTGAAACCCACCTCTACCTTCCGCGACAAGTTTTTCGAGCCACGAACTTACATCCCCAACGACAGCGGTCAACAACGCGAGCGAGACAACCCAATTCGCTTACTATCGAGATTCACTTGGTACCTCCAGCCCACCATACGCCACTGGCGGAAGCAGGTCTATATGATGGTCACCCTCCGTCCAAGCTCCGTCTAGCAAAACTCTGAAAATGATGGCACATTTTCCTCCAGCCACGCTTCCTCCGTCCAAGCCAAGTGAAACGACAACTCGATATCCTTGCGAAGTGACAGCTCGACCCACAATACATGATCACCCATTCATCCCGAGCATTTATCATCAAAATGAATGTCTGCCATGACCATCTATCAGACGACGATGTTGATGACGACATGGCTCGCCAGGAGGTCTAGGAACTAGATTGTGGATTTGAAGGAAGATGACACGAGAAGTTGGAAGGAGGGAGGAAGTTCGTTCGAAAAGGGGGGCACTGGAGGATGGGTTTTGGTGGTCCATGAACAGAGTTGTTCATTATCGAGTTCAAGGCTCCTAGCTGAGAGTTTACCACCCGGTATACCTAACTAAAAGGTATGTTGAACATCATTCATATCATCCCCACCTATAAGCCTGACGTCCGTCTACTAGCCATTTCGTTCGTCTGGATTCCTATGCCCACATAGCGTGACGCTTCTCCCGGTCTCGAGGCCTTTGGAGGCTTCCGTATCCACTGCCACCGGTATTCATCATTTCGCATTCTTTGAAGGCTTCCGCACCCACCGCCAGCGTTGCACAGTCAATTCACTATGGCCACCAACTGTAACCTGGAGGGCCGTTCTACACATGGACAACGTACAGTGCTCTGGATTTCTGGTCAGCATTGTGGACCATCGCCTGACGCGATCAAGTCGCGAAACTCTTCATACGTCGATTCAAACGCGCTCTTCACTCATATCGCCGCAGAACTTTCCCGGGACAGGCGTCGATATGTATGTTGTACCAAACACGTACAACATACGGTTTCCAACATGTACCACCTGTTGTGCCTATGTTGAAGACGTAGGCCAATACAACGCGATTTTTTTAAAAAAAATTTCTGAACGAATTACGAACGTTCTCGATCTTCAATTCGTGGTCTCTCAAGTCACCCTGGACCTCACCCCAAGATATCTATAGGTTTTGATCAAGAGCTCACGTTCATTTGCTTTCATCTACCCATCCAATGATGAGACCGGGTCATGGTCTTTCCCACTCCCATGGCTTCCGTTCCTCCCTCCTTCTTTATTATTCCTTCCTTCCTCGTGGCTCCTTCCTCCCTCTTTCATGATGGAACGGGAGCGTCTCCAACGTCAGGGCCAGGCTTAGGACAGCTCATCAACCCATTGACACTGTATGGCTTGAAACGCGGGGTACTATATTACTCTGACCCACTTGAATGAATCAAAGCATACTTAGGTTCGTCTCTCCGTCGTCATATTTAAAACCAAGATCTGACAATCTTCGCCTAGGCCCAGGCCATACTGTCGTTTTGATGGATCAAAGTACAGTAATTAGTATAGAACGTGTATGGATGAACCACAGTAAGTAGTGTAGCCTCATTTCCATGCATTTATCCATCCTGTTTCCTTTAAAGAGCATGTCCCATCCATCTGGTATCCATCCTCCTCTCCATAATTGATTCATATGATCTATGCTGTATC
>Ga0247741_1001710_pt1 | contig 12162 bp, 5 predicted proteins | sample UWRJL213509R2_FD_180945 | JGI IMG/M metagenome (GOLD analysis project Ga0247741, IMG submission 180945) | Plant litter microbial communities from Arlington Agricultural Research Station in Wisconsin, United States - UWRJ-L213-509R-2 | ecosystem: Environmental > Terrestrial > Plant litter >...
AATCCCATGCCCGATGGATCTTCTCCCTGTTATCCAGAGTGGGTGACTACATTTCGGCTGACGACATGAACCTCATGCGGAACCTTGCCCGCGCTTGCCTTGCTTTGCTGAAGGAGACGAAGAAAACAGACACTTCTGCATCGTCGTCTTCCCGTCATGATTCGACCATCCCCTCTCGCATAGGAGAATCATCTTGCTGGATTATCATCACTATAGTCGCAGATTTCTGGAAACAAAGGGACTTATGGATAGACGCCGAAGACACGCTGTCAAGGCTATGACTCTTACCCCCGATACGAGGCTCCTAGAATTGATCAATACCATCACCCATGTGGATCCCCGGTTAGCTTTCAGTTCAGGCGCTCGTCAAAACATCGATCATACCTGAATGTTGTTGTCTTTGAAGCCTCGCAATTCTCAGATGTATCAGAAACCTGAGCCCACCTGCCACTTTATCAATATCAACACGTTTATGGTCTTACCACTGCCTCGTCTCGTCAACTGATGGCTATAAAATGAATGATGTGAAATGACTACCAGGTCGAGTTGGTTGATTTACGTACCAGGCCGTCAAAACCTTCTTAGGGCGCGAAATGTCAACAGCTCGACTTGGTTACTAGATTGAACCTTCATTCAGTAACTGAATGGCCATCAATATATCGCGGTATATTTGGTACCTAGCTATGAAGGGTATGTACAGATGCAGGATTATAAGCGGTATAACGTACGTCATGATCTCGTGAATGCTGGTTGTAGGTAAAGATAATTTAAAGGGATCCATATGGTACAATGTAGTTGATGAGGCTCACTTCTCCGAGTAGGCAGACTCTCGGTAATCCAAGGTATTTAGACTGGTGTATTCTGTCTCGATTGATCGTTTCTCTGAGTACCCTGGCGGATGACGGACCATCTACGAGAAGTCATTGTCAGTTGAAGAACGACAATCAACGCGGAAATGTGACTCACGATCTGAATAAGCACTGGTTTATGGTCAAGTGCAATCCATTTCGGATTATCACCCCCAAGCATATACTCGGATACGGTTTCGAAGCCATGTGAGATGTAAAAATGTGCGTTAAGATAATTGCTACACTGCAGCCAGGTGCTCTTGTTCATTTTATCGGCCTCTGCAGTAATTTCGTTGAGTAGAGCGCCTCCATATCCGCGACCTTGAACGCTTGGATCTGTCGCAAGGTACATGACATCGAACATCTCTCCCTCACGGCCGTGCAGACCTTTCGCCAAAGCTTCGAGATATTTGTCCATGCCCTCCTTCAGTCGCTGCAAAATCGATCTCAGAATATTTCACAGAAGAATCATGTATAATGGTGACGAACCATCCGTTGTTCTTTGGAACCAAATAAGCTCTTAGCCAGGTAGCGGGAGCATACTTTAAGAAATGCGTGATGAGCCCAGCCAGTCGGCCATCTGAACCGAATATATTCAGAATCCGCTGCTACTCTGGAAAGCATAAGGTACGTCAGTAACATTATGAGTCGATCTGACTTGAACACTTACGCAGCGATGTAGGCCTCCCCGGAGTTTACAGTATACCCTATTCTCCTCTTGGAGTAGAAGGAGATCAATGCAGCCATGGCAATTCTATCCAGGCATTGGCCAATAGCACCCCGCTTTTCATCCTAAAGAAATAGATTGTCAAAAATCAGCAACCATGTTTTATAAAATGACTGACAGCGGCGAGATAAGCAAACATGGGATCATTCTTAAACGCTCTCTGCCAGCTCTTAGAGGCTCGCCAGGCATGACCTATCGTGGATTTTAGTCAGATATTGCGAAGGGCTGCGATGAAAAGACCTACTTGTACGCAGAGGCGCGACACTAAATGACTTAGTCTCGAGATTTTCTGCTGATGTATGAAGCATCTCGTACGAGTTGGGGTATAGTTGGAGTGAAGCCACAAGATGGGTGTTCTTGTTGCGCATCTATATTATATAGCTACGCGCTTTACCAATTGCTGTGTGACTAAGGCTATGCTGACATCGGAGGGTACAATGCGGATTACCTAGAGCAGTGACTCGGGCTCGGTCCTCATTAATCACTGTGGAAAAGGGTACTCATTCATGGAAAGGTCTCATTATGAGTGGGGAAGAGACATAGTGTAGGCAGACTATTTAAGCATTGTGTCTGCAGGAGGTCTGGAGGTTGCTGCGATTAGCGCCTTTCGGGAAAGTGCACAGCCTCACTGCCTCAGACTTCTGGCCCCGATCGGGGTTCTCGCACCATCTAGTAGGCGCCCACCATCAGCCATCAAAACCATTTCTAGGCACGGGTAAAGCGCTCACTACTTGGACCACAATCGGATCTTTGTGCCACTCCGGATTACCCTCCCCCAAATAGGCTTCCCCAACAGCAACAAACCCATGGAAATTATAAAATACTTCATTTAATATATTGCTGGAGAGGAGCCATGATGCCTGTCCATTGGTATCCGCCTATGGAGTACAGGTTAGGTGGTGTGGAGGGTGGAGATGAAGTGTCTTCCTACCAAGCGTGTTATTGTGTCAAGAAGAGCTCCACCATAGCCATGGCCTTGACTCTCTGGTGACGTACACAGCAGGTCAACATAAGGCATATCTTTCGCCCGATCTCCGATCATCTCTTTGGTGACTTTCGTAACCTTTGTGTTAACTTCAGCTCTCCTCTGAAGGGCAAGCGTCACTTCCAATCTGCAGTAACCTGGACGGTTGGTGCCCACCTTCTTTTGTTCGGCAGTCCCTGCTTTGCCTAACAACTTGAACCACAACCGAATGATAGTTTCTATAATTTGGTGAGCCGGTGCCTTAGGTCCCTTCTGTACAGGGGTACTGCGGAGGGTAGGATTTTCAAATCATTTTTCTGAGGACACATAGAGATAAAAGGAGGACTAACGCAATCACAAGTGCAGAGCCTGAGTTTATGGTATAGATGGTCTTCGTTCGCATCCATCCCAATAGCAAGAGGGACATGGAGGCTTTGCTGGGACCACGCTTCTCTTCCTCTCCCTAGAAATCGTTAGTGATAGTAGTAGCCACAATATCGCGCACAGTTTGCTCACGTCGCGCATGTAGGCCATCATTGGATCGCCCACGAATGCATCAGACCAAGTTTTCGAGGCCTTCCTAACCTCGACTACATGATCTCGTTAGCCCATCTCTCGGAATTCCACGGCAGGTCTGCATAGCTCACTTACGCGGCCGCAGAGGCGCCACCTCGACATCGGCCACAGCATAGGGCGCCTCGATGTCCGCTTTTCCGATGGTGGGATGAACACTGGTGAGCATGGCCGTCGTCAGCCGTCGTCGTGGCAAGGGGTGAAGACTGCGCAGCTCGCTGCAGTTCAAGGTGACTCGCTGTCAATTGATATCATAATCCTAGCTATTACTAAAGCACGGTCGCTCTCCGAGTCGTGCGCAGTGGCAGGGAGGTTCTGGAGGCTGTGCGTGCATAAGCTCGTATCCACTTATCTCCATTGGGGAATTCCTCCGAACTAGGATTGACAAGACCTCCAGAAAACATATCTGCTTGAGTGTTCTTTGTCATCAAGGCTGTATCTTCTGGAAGCAAATAATTCTGACCAAGGCTAGGCCGTTTGTTTCGAGTCTCTCTTTACATCTTGATGTCAAGGATCTGCTCTGAAAACAGGTTTGAAATAGTTAATGTGTTTGCCGCTGATTTTGGTACATGAAACGGAAACACCGTTAGATTGCCAATACCTAATCGGATGTGTTTTACATATCGTCACTTGCATTCGATGCCAACTGAAGCGCCCATAAGCTATAAATATAAATTGCCATACGAGCTTTATCGGAGCTTTACAGATCTCTGTGCATCGGGATAAATGCGTTGTACCGATTTCCACACCCTGTGAAATTTACTGCACGCTTTAGTAGGCGCCCAAGACGAGCAAAACAAGATTTCCGGTCCACACGGTGTGTCGGAGCCTACACACCATTGTGACAATAATAGGTCCCTAGCATCGTTTGGGCTATCTTCTCCATTGTAAACTGCAGCGATCTGATTAGAGGTATGAAAGACATAACCATGTAGCTTCGCCCTCGGTATTGGCATAAATATAGAAGTAGGGTGAAGCTAGAGCAGACAACCGTTCCATACTATTTGTCTAATAGTCCACAAGTGACCTCGAATGTAGTCAACACCCTGGATTGTCGGCCTGGTACAGTCGAGCGATAAATTTTATCCTTTTGACCCGATTCAGCCTTTTCTTCCGCGCCTCACACCCCTACGTATGGTGACCCTTCTATAGGGATTTCATACATATACTGAGTGAATAGGACGACGTACTTTTCGGCCCCGGCGTTCACGACATCATGGTCCACTGTGGTAAAATACCAGATAAAGTACGTTGTAGATACACATTCCAGCACCAAATATATAGCTACTAAGGGCCTGGAAGGTGGGTACCAGATTGTGGCGAAGATGAGAGGGATTCCCCAGCCATCACTCAGAAGAGATCCATGCGACCATCTCGATTTCTGAGAAGCCATGTCCACATGACCTCTTATAATTAGCCAGAACACAGAGAGCCAGGTCTAAGGGTCTTTCTAGATGCCGACTACATGCTTCTCGATGAAGTTGCAGACTTGATTTCTGAATATCAGGCGTAAGTGTCAGCTCTTGATGATGGGCAGTGAGGTGATTGTATACCACTGGTCTTCATAGGTAGAAGTAAATTGTAATAAGAAGCAGAGGCCTTCCTAGCTATAGTGAATAACCCAATACAAACTATGTTTAGGAGCACTGCTGTCTGTGCGAAAGCTCTGCATTAAGGTTTGCCAGTGCATCTAAACATAGCCCAACCCAAACGATTCTCGCCAATGCTTATATAGAGCAGCTACTTGACTACATCCAACACAATTTCAAATACCATGACTCCTTTCGCGCTCCGCCGAACGTCCAGCCGGGCAGCAATTTCGTTGTTGAGCATGATATGAAGGGGAGTCGGTAGATGGTCAGACACCAGTTGGAGAACGAAACATATCGGACCAGAAGTACGGAAGTTAACGCCAAATTATTTACGTCCAAGGGCAAGTACAAGCCTGTGTAATCTGGGCTCACAATTGCAACATGGCTCTTCATACTAGATCGCCCTGACCTCGGGGAAATCAAGGAAAAGAAGTACACGACAGAGAAGGCAGAAAAGAAGGTTGAAGATACGGAAGTGCTGGAGGAAGAGTCGACGGAAGCGGTGAGATCGCCATTTTGGACTACTGCCCTGGGTAAGATACAACCTATGGTAAATGTAGTACATATAGGTCATCTGAACAGGGATAAATCCGACTTAGCCGACCTTTCAATCAAAATTTCACCAGTCCAAGACCAGCCATATACTCGAGTACTCAGAATAATGGGGGTGCTGAGACCTTAGCCGCGAGCGATCTTGAGCTTGAATGATGGTTATTTCTGATCTTCAGTGCTTGGATCATGGTAAGAGTACTACACATCCACTGACCCAATGGGACAGCGTACTTTTAAGCGCCCTGCTTCGTCGTCATCGCGGTAGCTTTAGTAGATAAATCATCAATCGACTGTCGGGTTCCACCCAATTCGGCGAAATACTATATGGCGTAAGTAGTCGTACTATCGTGGTTGGGGAGATTCAAAAATTTGTGACTTTCATCGCTCACGCAGGCGGTTGGGCACGTGGGGCTCCCAAAATTTCAGGGTATATTTATTCAGGTCTACTTAAAAGCCTCATGAAATTTTTTGGGGATAAAGTGTAATTAAAACGAAGGCGGAGCAATTCCGCTCTCGAGAGTCCAAAAATCCGGGAGTTTCAAACGAAAAGTAACGCGATGTCACATTGCCGTTTTGAGCTCCGCTCGGCAACGATAGCGTCGCCTTCGTGTCGTGTCAACGCGTCTGGCACCACTGAGCGTCAGAAAGAACGCAAACGACTTAGGATTTGTATGCAACATTGCGTAGGGTAGTAATTAGCAAGTATTAATTGATATAAAACTATCTATGAGTGACTATGGCGGCAATATGATACAATATGCAACAAGTGGCTACTAATGTGGGGCAGGCCACTCTCTAAATTGAGTGGAATACGGCGTACTACCATCGTAAGGATGATAATACGAGCTAAAGTTATAGTACTGATTATAAGATGAATGGACAGGGTGCGGGTTAATGTCAGGTTGGGAACTGGGGCCAGCCACTGGAGGGGCAATCGAGAAATTGACGACATTGTGTGAAGCGGCTGCTCGGGGGGCAGCTGAGAAACATGGGCAGGCAGTGGAAGGTGAGGCGGTACATTATCATCGTTACGAGGCCGTCGTCGAGAGTTGAAGATTCCCTCATATTGAGCCTCAGTCTTCTTCTCCGGGTGAGCATTGAAGTGAGCTGTGATACGGTCAACAAGATCCTTCTTGGTTCCCGCGATATCGAGTTGCAATGCATGAGCAACGTCTTGAAGATCTGGTTTGTTCTTGGACGAGAGGGAGCCAGAGAAGGCCTGTTTAGGGTCGCGCTCGCGACGCTGTTGTTCTCGCTCGGCGTCCTGTGCTGCCCGCCGTTCACGAGCGGCTGTCTTCTTCTGCTGCTCTGCTGCCTTTGCGGTTTCGTGTTCCATCGCAAGTCGACGTCCTTCGCCAGATGTCAGGCAACGAGCATCTGTCTTGAGCTTGGGACGCTTCCGTGCCTTGTTTTCTCGTGCATAAAGCTTCCGCTTCAAGTCTTTCACCTCGTCCGCCGCCATCGCACACTGGGCGCCCAATGTGCGGACCTCAGACGTCAGTGAGGAAACAGTGTTCTCAAGATATGCAAGGCGTTCATTTGTCGTTGAATGAGCAGGAATAGCACTAGGCGTGCTTATTGATGGTGCAGACCGACGTTTGGGAGCTGAGGCATAAAATCTTGAAGGCGGGATAGCAGCTATTGTCGGTGAAGTCTGGGAAGTGCTCCCGAGGAGTCCAAAGGGATCTGAGATATTGATCATAGATTGAGCCGCTGCTGGAGTGGAAGCGGTAGGCGATCTTGGTCCAGTTTCCGAGTTGTCATCGTCCTCTGAGTTGTCATCGCTGTCCGAGTTTTCATCGCTGTCGGAGTCGTAAGTTTGGCGTTGAATTGGAGTATCGTCGTCATCGTCACTTGAGTTGTAGAAGTCATGGTCATCACATGCGGATGTCGAGGAAGGATAGCTAGGGGGAACGTGTCCATACGTCGTCGAAGTGGATTCGCTTGGTGCAAAGTCGTCATCCTGGAAGACAGATCCATCAACCGGATAGGTACCACTTTTCCGGAATGCCTGGCAGATCGTTGTCGCTTTGAATGTTGCAGCGCGGACGGCCATATATTCTTTGACAAAATCCTCCCTTGGCATCTCTTCCCCCATCTCCTCTATAATTTCGTCGCATCGATCTGCCCATGCTCGTGCAAAGGGCCCAAACACACCAACATCAAGAGGCTGGAGGAGTGGTATGCGGAGGGAGGCAAAAGATAATAATGCCATGGGAGATAGCAAGATCAATGATTTTTACTGTCTCGTGAGAGCCGTGTCCATCGAGAATGAGCAGGATTGGTTTCCCTGACGTGTTTCTTGCTGTCGCTTGGGGAATGAATGACTTCTGAAACCATTCTGAGCCCAGGAAGTCGTCAGTCCATCCATTGTCGGACATTGCAACACTGAAATAAGAATGTTATTCAGTGAAGTGCATAGCAAGATCGAGGACAACCTACCAGATGTCAGGATCTACATCAAACCACTCAGGACAAAACTCTTTCCCCGAGAACACGAAGCCAGGTAGTAGAGCCGTTCCATCTGCGCATACGCACTCAATGATTGTGACAAGTTCCAGATTAGCACTCCGTTGTCGATACTTAGGACGACGGTTTCTGGGAACGAAGTACTTTCGTGACGATGATTTCCGTCCTCCACCTCTCTGACAACCCTTCTCATCCATATTATAAATATTTTCGCGTGGAATGTCGTGTTTCTTAATGATGCCGTCAAGGAGGTCGGTGTGTCGTTCAACAACTGGACGGTTGAAAGCACTGGCGCGCTTGGGATCCAGCCCCGACGGCCGCCCTAATTTAATTTCGGGCCATCGTCCGAGGAAAGAGCGGATCCAGCTCTTGCCAGGCGGCTTCCCAGCAAGCTTTGCAGCCTTTTTACGGATCGACCTTTTGTTGAGAGGGTTGGCAGTGTCAGAATAGAAAGTTATCCAGTCGACAAGGACGCGCTCGGCCTCTGGCGTTAATAGTTGTTGATTCGTATGGGCATGTTTGTAGGATTTGGTCTTTCCGAGAAACCTGTTCCGGAGGGTGTGGTATGGGACCAGGACCTTTTTCTCGTCAAGGAGCTGTGCAATGACTGCAGTATAGTTCGGCTTCTCCATATTACGGAGACGCCGGCAGCCCTCATCAATGAGCTCGCTGACCGTTGGGTCGCTAGCTCGGATGACTCTGGGCTGCCCCATACTGTTGCCATGCAGCCAACGAAGGGACAGGTGGTTGTAGTCAACAAACAGAGACGCGCCTCTATTCAACGCGTCGCGTCTAATTCAAGCTCCGCTCGCACGGCATCAATGCTTGAGCGATCAGCGTCATTCTGAGGCTTACAACGTATCTCAAGCACGTAGTTTTTTATTTCAACACCTGATATTTTGCGATCGAGGCATTATATGGTTAATACACATATTTGTGAAGTTTTATCCCATTTGGATAAGTACAGAGCTCTGAAAGTGACATTCAAATCAGAATTCATGCAGTCACGCATACAACATACCGAATTCTGCCATAAATGCTCTTTCTTTCTCCGATTTTTTTGGATATTCATACCTACTATGGTTATTTAAATTTGAATATGCAAGAAAAAGCGCGAAAAACTACTGTGTTACGCCATAAAACGGGATTTTGAATCTCTACGGCCGTTTGAAACCCAGCGCGCGTGATAGTATATCGCAGCACAGCATGTGTCCAGCTAGCAGACTGAGACTAGGGATTCTTCGCCCATCCCTCGGACGACGACCGACCGAGGAACATCTTTTTTGGGGTTCAGAAGCCGTGCCACATGGCACACAATGCGTTGGAGTGCACCGGCACGCGTAGACCTGGCGTCAAATGTCTTTCCAGATGCCAACCAGAGTTGACCAGACGCCTCTCTATGTAGCTCCAGTTTACAGTATAAATACTGTGTAGCGTCGTCGCATTGCGGTTCCCACAGATGGGAGGTTTCTGAAAAGCGGGCAGGCTTTGGATACCGTTGATCTTCATCGGTAGCAGTGATTAGAGGGAGAAGAACGACTGAATCCAAACTATGTTTAAAGGCGTACTGGCTCTAAATATGGTGCTAGTTCTGGGCTTCGAAACTTCCAGAGGATTGGCAGTTCTATCCAAACATAGTTCAATCAGCGAAGCTTTGAGGACTTAGATACGCAATTCACTCTAAGCTTACAGTTGCTATTTTTGAGTCCTGGACGGATGTGCTTGTAAACGCAGTTGCCAGGAACAAGGCGGTGTACGTATGCAGGCCGCATTGCATGCCGCCCATAGGCCAAGCGGCCCCGAAACATGCATCTCGAGCGGCTGACATCTGCATGGGTACCCCAACGACGAAACGAGGGTACAGTCGCTATGCTCAATCGTCAACGGACGGCGCCCAGAGCTCGAGTCTAGAGAATAAACAGCATTGGATTGGACGGATGAGCGAAGGAGAGAGGATGGGCGCGTTCAACTATGACTTTCAGGGGCACGCATCACGTGTGTGTGAAGGGGAAAATGTAGGCCGAAAATGAAGGGACGGATAAGCTAACTTGACCTGTTACCGCCTCGATCGAATAAAAAGCCCACACTCCTTTCTTCTCTACCATCTTTTCGTTTACCAACCTCCCCCGTAGCCATGCGTGTCGCCGCCGTTCTCCTCGCCATCGTCTCCTCCGCCTTTGCCTACCAGGTCCTCTCCCCTGGCGGCTCTCAAGGATGGACCAACCAGGGTGCCCAAACGTGCGTAGTCATGGTCTCAGCCAGCGAGCCAGAACTGAATCCTTCTCCAGCCTCACCTGGCAGCGCGTTGAGACTGACCGACAGAACTTCACTGTGTTGCTCACCAACCAGGTATGTGCTAAGGGAAAAAGGCGCCTCTTGTATTTGCTGACATGGACACCTGTCACCCCCCAGAAAGTCAGCGGGTTCCAGACGCAGAACCTCGCCGCCCTCGTGGATGGAACCCTTGGAAGAGTCGCCCTGAATCCCCCTGCTGGAGGATGGCCCACTGGCTCTTCATTCCGCCTCAACCTCGTCCAGGACAACCAGAATCTCAATAGCATTCTCGCCCAGTCCCAGGAATTCAGCATCACCCAGTCGACTTCCACTGGCGCCAGCACCAGGACGTAAGTTGTTTTTTCTTTCTGATTTCCCACTCTTCATTGAAAACGCGTGACCCTTAACAGAACCGCCACCACCGCCCCTGGAGGCGTTACCGTCACCCCCACAACGACCGACACCAACTCGCCAACTGACACCCTCACCGTCCCAAGCAGCGCCGCCTTCAACAGCGCCTCCGTCAACACAGGGGTTCTTGCTCTCTTATCTTTGATGGGCATTGCACTCGCTTAAAGAAGTTACACGCTGTCTTCTTCGAAGGACGTCCGCTCATTTGGCTCGTAACCTTAAGCTACTTAGATTAATGGTTCTACGGACAGCTTTTTACATATTGTTCAGGACATTTTCGGACACTATCTCTCTTACTCGTAATGTCTCGTAGATGACAGCATGACAAGACCTTCTCAATGTTGTGCTAATAGTATACGAGAACAGGATAGAGATGAACATATACCTTTAATAAAACTAATATTTGTGAAATCCATGTCTAGCCGCGACGCTCAACAGCACCCCACCACCCTACTCCAGCTGTTCCTCCCAAGATGATTGCCACAGGGGGAGGTACCGAGAACCACTCGACTGCCGTGAATGTCGAAGCGGCAACTACCAGCCACCATGGTTCTTTTCCTAAGCTGCTACCTTTTGTCTGCTCCGCGGTGAGATACCCAATTTCCCAAAGACGATACACGGCTGTAAAAACAAAACCAACGGCGGCGGCATTGACCCCACGTAAAACACTGGCCACCTCTCTTCGCTTTCTCAAGGACTGCCAAACACTCTGGAAGCCGACTGAGAGCCAGAGGCCTGGAGTAAAGATACCCAGGAAAGCGAGTAGTGCGCCAACAACGGTCGGGACGGAACTAGATGATGCGGGTCCAGACACGACCATGGCGCCGAGAAAGATTGCAAAGTTAAAGTTGGGCCCTGGCATCGCCTGGATGATTGCTAGACCTAGGAGGAAGTCTCGAGGGGAAACCCAGCCTGGATCTACAACGTAGTCGCGCAGCAGAGGAATAACGACCGGACCACCGCCAAAAATGACAGTGCCCGCGAGGAACATGTTGTTGAAGAGCGCAAGGAGGAGAGGTGAATGATGAAGGACTCCTCGAATAACCATAAAGATTGTGAATGTCAAGAAGAATGCGATGATCACAGATATCCCCACTTTGACAGGGATTCTGTGAGCTGCGATGTCAATCGTGGATGTTTGAGTTGCTGGGTTGTGGTTTTCTTGCTCCACGTTTCTCTCGGAATGTGCAGAGGTACTGGCAACAGGGTTCGAGGGCGTCTGCCTTCGATGAGGGCCGAGACTCTCAAGGCTTTGAGTGTCAGATTTGACTGGTATATCGATGTCCTCTGGTCCAGCCTCTGGTTCGAGCGGTAATGATGCTCGTCTCGTCCGCTTATTCCGATTCCTCCACCTTACCACCCACGACCTCCCAACCAAATCCCAGGTGACCGTTAAAGTTCCAGCAATGACAAGAAGCACCGGAAAGTACCACAATGCATTGTAACATAGTCCAGCACATCCTCCAAAGAGAACTAGCAGTCTGGTCAATGGATCGGTAATGGCTTTCCGTGCAAGCTGTACAGCTGCAAGTGCGATGATTCCGACTGTTGCAGCGTTGAGTCCGGAAAGGAGCGCATATACTGGGTCTGGGAGGGTTTCGCTTATTCGCGCTACACCCAAAGAAAGGCCGTACATTGCAATCGCTCCTGGGAGAGACCAGAGGAGGAAGACAAAGAGGGCTGGCACGAGCCCAGCATGGATTTGGGCTATATTGAACAGCATTTTCGTTGAGGCTGGTCCAGGAAGCGCTT
>Ga0247741_1001711_pt1 | contig 12160 bp, 14 predicted proteins | sample UWRJL213509R2_FD_180945 | JGI IMG/M metagenome (GOLD analysis project Ga0247741, IMG submission 180945) | Plant litter microbial communities from Arlington Agricultural Research Station in Wisconsin, United States - UWRJ-L213-509R-2 | ecosystem: Environmental > Terrestrial > Plant litter >...
ATGCGGTCTTTCAGGGTCCTGCACCAAGTTTCGCCAGGGAGTTTGGTAGTGCCCAACGAGCTGTTGGGCCCGTGAAGGTGAGAGCGAGGTTGACGGCGGGTGACGAGGCAGACGAAGTTGATGTTACGGGCAAGATGGATGGGGGTAGGGTCGAAAATGTAAAGCCAGGTCTTCTCCTTTGCACAAGATCTTGGCGCAAACGTTCGCGATAATCTCGTAACAAGGGAGCGATGATGAGCCACAATTTCGACTTGCTATATATTTGTAGTGTGTACAAGTGCCACTCTCCATTATGCACATGAGCCGACCGTGTCATCCGTGGCCCTCTGTGACAGTGAAAGGAGCGGGGGAGCACTTTCACAATGCGTGAATTGTCTCACATTTTTAGCCAAGCCCAACCAATGTCACCTGGACCGGTTCATTCAGCATCGGATAGCCGAGATGAAAGCACTGAAAGGAACAAAGTACAGTCAATTACCAATTAAATGAATGGTATAAAGCACCGTTGCAGGATCATACAAACTTGCACTCAGGTAGATAGGCTAAAACGGGAACGCTTCAAAGGGTCATTTGTACCCGGAACTTGAAGTCAAAAACGATATATGAATAGCATCACCATGCCTGTTGAGCTCGAGCAAGCAGCCGAAGAGCCAAAGCTCAAATGATATAGAGCGAAACTGAAAAGAGGCACCAAAGACGCGTCACTCGAGACTATTGCTTAGCACTGCCTTACCATGAAATTGTATATAGGTGAAATACTTCGCCGTCGTTGAAACCAAGTGCTGAAGCACCCTTTCATATTCCAGCAAATTTTTTTACTTCGAGATGTAACAATATCGGCCTGGAGTTGACCAAACCCCTCTAGCAGTACCCACAGTCACGATAGCCTGGTAGAAGCAGGCGATTATCCGACACTCTACAGCATACATCACGCTCACTATTGGGATTTATGGATAATGCCAGCTTAGGATAACACGGAGCGGCGATGAACGTATCGGATAAAGAGTCAGTACTCAAGTCACACAGTTCCTCTATGGACTCGGACTCACTGGTGTATTTGAATGAAATGATCACTTCAATACCAATCACACTATAGCTTCTCTAGTTATCAGCGAGCGTCTCTGAGCGCCTATGTGGTGAAGCCACTGGCGTATAGGACATGAACATTAATCTTCCGTGAACGATAATACATGTGACCTGTGAGAGTAAATGGGTAAGGACAAGTACTTCCCTACGAGCTTTGTCTGTAGCAAGCGGTAATATTGGTCACTGATGAAACCTTCACTATGCGGAAGATTTCCACCAACTGAACAACCATTTTAACAAGTAACCATAGAATATCAAAGTCATGATCTTTACCCATATTGGCGGGTCCGCGTCGTGAACAGGCATAGGTTGTTGCAATCCTTGACCAGTCCTCTGGACGTCTACCTGCGGCATATCAGACGCCGCTGCATGTTTGCGATGGGGAAATTCATCGGCTACATGCACGACGTAAGTTGCTTATTCCAGATTGCAGTGAGGAGAACTAGTACCTTTTGCAGTTAACTCGTCGGAATGCTCGGATTTGCTAGGCTGCACTTGAAGAGTGTATTGGCTCGAGGCTCTGTGGGACAAGTTCCGGGAGCCCGCGTCCCATTTGTTATCCGAAACCCCGGGCATGGGTCGAGGCTGGGACCGGCTGATCTCCACAAAACTGGCAAGTGCGAGAGGCGCTCGAGGGGCGCTATTGCCGACAACAGCCCAACCATTAGGTCCAACGCGCGGCGTTGCGCCATAGTCACCACTGTATCTCGAACCATTGCTGGACAAACTTATGGGCTGTTGAAATGGCTCGTTGCCTTTGGCAACCTGCGTAGAGTGTGAGCATAGTAATGTTATGAGACCAATAGCCTCACCGCGTGGATCTGTGTAGTAGATGTTGTACGAACCACCCATTTTCTGTTGCGGAGTTCGATGAGGTCCTTTGATGAATCGATACCACGGTCAAGAAGTATAGAATGAGGATGACAAACCTGAAGCATGATCCGTGTTCGAGATGTGATGTTGGAGTCCTTCCTGATTTCCTCCATACGGGAGAAGTAGACATCGAAGTGGGCACCAGCCCTGGGCGTGTCCAAGAGGCTTCCAACAGTTGTAAGAAGCATGTGGAGAGACTCGATATCTTCCTCTCGAGGGTTGAGATTGTCGAGCAGTTTCTGTACACATTCGTGCATGATATGCTCCGTAAGCATCTGTAATTTGAACAGTTCGCCAATGAACTTGATTAGGCCAAGACCTTGGTGTTTGGTCTTCAGAGCGCTGTAATATTCCTCGGAGAGCATTGGGAGTGCCTCGTTCCATGACCAACCCCGCTCAAATGCTTCTTGGCAGCGATTGAGCAAGAGCTTGCGAAACAGTCGGCCACTAGAGACGGGCCTACCCACGTCGTCCAAAATCAGGATATCCTGGACCTTAGGGCTAATCCCCTCCATAATGTTCCTACATAGCGCGGCTCCCACTTGCGTCCAGGAGGGGACGAGAGTTGCTTTCTCGAAAATGAGTCGAATAACCTGAATAACTGTGCGGCTATTTGTCTCCTGTTCTGCCCTGTTGACCCAAGAGAGGATCAGTGGCCAAACCTCCTCAAAGTTTTTAGAGGACAAGCGGTTGAGAAGACGCTTGACATTTCGTTCGACCACAAAAGGGTCATTTTTGGTTTGTGTGTCGAACCTCGGATCATCCTTTCCGTCCATCAAGTGAGCTGCGGTCGTAAAGGGATCGCTCTCCACCTCGGTCAGCAGCTCTCCTTCGAACTCTTTCACCTGATGCTGGGGTTATAATAAGCCGACGGTCGTTCAAACAATGGTGACAATCTGAATCTGTGACGATTGCAAGTCCCGCACGTGCCGATGTGGTCGTCGATCACGATCTGAATTCTACATATCACATTATTGACAATTTTTTTCTAGCCCTATCTCGCACGCGCCTTCGCTCATATACACCGTCATTCTCTTCAAGAGCACGACTGACAAACATGTCATGAATCCTCTGACTATTCATTAGAAATGTAAATCTTTGACGAACCTTCGTTACTGAACTCAAACTCGATTGAACAACCGTGACTACCTAGGTTGACCCTCTCCAAGATCATTACCTATCTCGTTGTGGAAATTTGGGAATACGTTCAGGCATCAGTGAAGCTTGGCTTGTGCGATATTTTCTTTCGTGAAGCTTTAGAGCATCGAGGCCCAATTCATCGATCTCTTCGCCGTCGAAAGGAGAACAACCTGTTAGGTAGATATTCCAGTTTTTATTCCTTCGTCGACGGAGTCTCACTGACTGGCGACCTCTAAACAGACAGCGGCGGCATTCGTGGGCTTTCAGAGCTGCTCATAATCAAAAAACGGGTGCACAAGATGATGGTCGCCGTGAACGCTAAACAGAAGCAGGATGGCCAACCGCTTCTTACTTGTCTGCCACAGCCATGCGATTCATTTGATATGATTGGTGCACCGGTACTGGAGGATTTATTTCTTGCTTCAGGGGACATCTATCGCTTTAATGCTTGGGCGTCTTCGCATGGATGAAGATACGGCAAGAAAATACTACGATACCTTGGCGAAAATGTCTTCTTTCGCTATGGCAAGGAGATGGAAAGTTTAAAGCGACAAGACTTGAAGAAGCGGTGAAAGCCATAGCGAGGGGTGCAACTGGTGATTCAGAATCCCCTTTATTGGAGCATGGTGACCCCTCAGGACTACTTACTCACTGCCAGTTATAAAATTGCAAACGATCGCAGAATATGTGCCTACGATATTCGGTCATCTCCACGGTAATCTTAATACCGTACCCCAAAAGAATCAATCAGTTGGGTGGTCGTGAGCTTACTACCTGGGAGTGAGGACAAGACGTCTGCGTTGAGTAGGATTGACGGCTACAAAAAAAGTGTGTCAGGAACACAGTTCAAAAACGTATCGAAGGGAAATACCTTTCCCAGGTGCAGCAGCCTGACTAGGGAGCATCGAGGACACATTCGAACTTGTGCTTGTTCGTAAATTTGATTCGCGTTTATTGCCAGGACCTTTCTTGCCAGCAAAGACATTGGCAGGTCCAAACGACAATGGCTGGGCCTTGCTAATCTTTCCGAAACTCGAAAGATCACCAGCCTACATGTAGAGTGTGAGCATCGTCAATGTTACATGTGCCCAAATATATTTACCGCCACGTAAATCTCGTTAGAAGCCACAAAGGCTGGTCGAGCTAACCACTTCCTATTGCGAAGTTCGATAAGGTCCTGCCAAAATATATCAATGTGAATATAGAGGGTCGCAGAAGATGATGATGAGAACATACCCGGAGCATGAACCGCATTCGAGGCGCTATGTTGGGGCTCTCCGCAAGCTCCCTCAGGCGGGAGAAGCAGTCGTCCAGATAAATGCGGCTTTCGGGTTTGTCCAAGAGGCTTCCGACAGTTGTCAACAGCAAGTCGATCGACTCGGCTTGCCCTTCTTTAGGGTCGTCCACATTTCCGAGAAGCATCTCGACATACTCGTACATGACACCCTCCGTAAGCATCTGCAACTTGAATAGCTCACTCATAAACTTGATCAGACCTAGACCCGTGATCTTCGGCGGCTGAGATCTATCGTGAGGCTCTTGGTCAGCAACGAAAGAGCTACCTTCATAGTCACAGCTAACACACCTCCTGACGCCCCCGGAAGAACGACTATCGTCTCGTTTTCTACCCGCTACCCAAAGCGAATTAAATTCCTTCTTGCATCGTTCGTGAAGTAGCTGACGAAAGAGCTGTTCGCCAACGACAGTGTTTCCCTGAATGACTCTGATCGTCCCACCCTGATCTATCGGGGTCATACGCTCCGTTATGGACCAGCATAGACGAGCACCTGTCTGAGCCCATGCTAAGTTGGCTTTGGCTTTGCCGACAATAGGTTTGATGATTTGTTCAAGGGTCTTCTTTTCCTCGGATTTATTCGCCCATAGAAGAGCTAGCATCTGGTCAGAGACTGAGTTGATGTCATTGACAGGGACTCGGAGCTGGTTGAGCAGGCACAGAACATCGCGTTCGATATTGTACGAGTCAGGATCGGACTGAATCTCCTCGACGTCGTCTTCGCTCACTTCGACCATCGGAAGTTTCGAACTTGAACCACGGGTCACGCTCGACGATGCCTTGGAGACTGGCTCGAGACCATAAACACCTAAATCGGGTGCAAGTGTGGCAGGCTTCCCCTTGCAAACAGACATGAACTGAAGGAGGAAGTCACGATCGAACCTACAATAAGGTAATCGTTAGAAAAATACAATCTGCTTGGTCTCCAAACGCACCGAAACTTGCCCTCCTGAGCGTTCTCGTTGAGACCGGGTTGGAAGCTGCGTACACCTTCTGGATATTGCACGGTAGATAGGTCCATGATGTATCGAGCACTGGAGAGGGAAGTCGAAAAACCTCCCTCTGTCTCTTCACGTTTAGTCTGCAACTCAGCTCGTCGACGATTCCACTGGTCCTCAGATTCTATCCGGATGCCTGCGCCTCTTCGACTTCGAGTTCTAGGTTTGCCTTGCACATGCGGCGTGGGTGTCGAAGGAGTTGAAACGCTTTGCGTGGTCGCCTTTGGAACATTCTTAAAATTCCGTAGGTCCAGTTCAACCCCGTCTTGATTTTTCAGTGTAACCTTCCGAGGAACGAAGGTGCTTGCAACAGCGTTCAACTGGTTGGTTTTTGGTGCAGTGGGCAATGGAGCGGGAGGTAGCGATACCCAGCCATCTATAGAGCTCGACGAGTGAGCAAGTGAAGGAGATGGGTGGGGTTCTTGTATGGGTTTCGGGAGAGGCTGCTGGACGGGAGGTGGTTGCGTACGCCGTAGGAAGTTGAACATGCTTGGACACGTCAAAGGATGGGTCGAAGGAATGTATGGAATTACAATGTGGATAGAAGTGCCCACAGTTGTACCCTAACTCGTGTCGTGTTGGATGTCTGTGTTTGCGTAGTCGCAGCGGACCACGGGGCCTCCATGCAGCCTCCACGGGCGCTTAAATGTGAAGGGGTGCTTGGAATAGAGGGTTTTCATTGGAAGATAACGCTGCCGGACATGAGGCAACCAGCACCCACAATGAATGAAACGAGGTTCATGCTTATACCTGTCGTAATATATTAGAATTAGAATAAGTAGTAAGCAAAGATCCGAAAGTTTACTCATTATAAGGCAACCCAAAGAGCTGGTGGGATATAGGACCAAAAACGGGGGCAGCTGCCGGGCAGTCCCAAGGTGCAGTAGTCGTCAAGAGCGACCTACTAGCAGGAAAGAATACACTCTAAGCCGTAGTAGACTGTGAAGCCCCCATGTGCACTCAAATGTGAATGAGAACAAAGGGAATAGGTGCATAGATGAAGTTGATGGGATCGAGTATGTCAGCCAGCGAGGTGTGCAAAATATATAGGCACATACCAAAGCACACTAAACATCGTTAGCCTTCACTTAAGTTGGTGAACACCGTTGCTATTTGTATCGTCCACCACAGCCTGAACGTCTGAACGTTGGCACACCCATGGATCAGTAGAATGTAGAGTCAGGACTGGGTACTCGTGAAATGATGAGTACCGCCACAGTGCTGCCGATGACGACATGGCTTTCGGACACATCGTTGAACAGCTCTATATACCTCTACTATTAAGCAGATCCCCCCATTTCGTTTGCATATATTTTTTCGACTTCCTTTTTCATGCTGTCGCTATTGTGATTCACCTGCCTTGGCGATCGAGCCTTTTGTCTGGCCTTCTCTTGGTATTCCCGATTTTCTCCAAATCCAACATTCCCTCCTCGATCATCATGCAATGACCCGCCCTCTTTTTTGTCTTTTTTATTTTATTCATCCTTTGTTATCACCCGGCTCCAACTCCATAAAGCTACGCCTCGAAATCGCGCTCATGCCATCGCGCTCATTCCTCCCATCGCGCTCATGCCATCGCGCTCATTCCTCCCATCGCGCTCATGCCATCGCGCTCATTCCTCCCATCGCGCTCATGCCATCGCGCTCATTCCTCCCATCGCGCTCGTCCCTCTAAACATGTCGTCGTTTACACTCACTGGTAGCTCGAAAGTCAACGTCCTGAGGAAAAAACCCGCCATTTTGTTGTCTTTTTTGTCTTTTTCTCCTTGGACGTCACCCACCTGAAACTGGATAAAAGCCTCTCGAAATCCTATCCCGCTCTTTCCTGTTCTTTCCATTATGGTCGTCGTTGAAACGCTGTCGTTCAAATGCTCATCCTCTAGCTTATTGACTCTCACTGTTCTCACAGGTACCCTGAGGTTCAATCATGCTCCTCACCTTATACTCCTTTCCCCATTCTTGATGATCCTAGATCCTAGGATTACGTCGGCAAGTGACGGGGTAAGTTGGATGAGGCTCGAGTGCGTTCATCCATTGATCCCTTCCATTGACCTCTTCCTCTTTCAGCAGCCGAAAGACGACGAAGAGGAAGGAAAAGCTGAGCGGAGAGCGGTACATCCTCCTGTCATATATGATTATCTATTAACGTACTATTTCATTCTTGCAGGGCCTATCCCATCTTCTTGGAAACAGCATGCGTCTCCACCTCCCTATGCCTTTCTATCACTCAACGACTACTAATGACACAATGCACCTGTCTGTTCATTGCTTTTGGGTTGGTATGTTGCCAATGATATGAGGAATGGGAGTATTGCCTCCTCCAAGCTTCTCCGAGTTGAGTGTTGCTCGCATCTTCTATCTCGGAAGCTGGCTCTTTCAAGTCTAATGTTTTGCACCAAGTAGTACATTAATATAGATCATTTTTCACCTCTCCGTCGCTATCTACCTTTGATATTTGTTTGAGATAGTTAAAAAAATTGATTTCTTTGTGTTAAACTATAGACTTATGGTATCAGAACTGCGGCTCAAGTCGGTGTTGTGAGGAGCGAGCCGCAGGCTCGGCGACGAACGACACACCTCACAATATACTTGATGCGCATGAATTATATTAGAACCACTGGTGCCCTTTCACCCCGAGAAATGCTGGTTCACGCAACCAAATTATTGTTTAATTGCCAAGCCAGTCAATGTTCAGTAACAAAAAGGAACCCGCACCAAGATGGCCGCTAAACAACACAATAGACCGGGTAAGGTATTCAATGTCGAAGCGCCGAAGCGAAGCGAGGCGGATGTCCTCGCCACTGTGGCCTTTGTTCATAGTACTTGGACTCCTAGAAAACCTGGAATTGGCAAACTTTGTCAACACCATTCGCTTGCTGCGACCAGAGACAACGACCGCTGGCGAAGAAATACTCCTACTACATAGCATCTTCACCTCACCGCTGCCCTAAAGATATACTCCCGTGCAAAGGCAATTTCCTGTGGCACCTGCGTATGCCTGTACGTTCAACGGTTGTCAAGGTCTTACTTGCGACAAAATTGTCCCTGATTTGACGTGACTAGTATTTTCGCATGGCTAGCCATGCACAGCACTATCGAGAAACCGGAGAAGGGAGGATGGTGTTGTGCTTCTCTCACTGGGAGCAACAACGGTCAGGAATGTTACGTTTTGGAGCTCCTACAGTAGACAAAACTCAGAGATTTCATGATTTTGATGGTACGGCCTGGGTTTGGCGAACGTTCAAGCTCATACTAGCCACGAACTGGGACGATCAAATTGACATCTTGAATATGGAACGCCGAAGCGAAGCGAGGCAGCAATCTTGTATAGGTGAACAAGTTGACAATGAGCGTGAAGTGACATCCCAGGTCTGTGTTGACGAATACTCTCTAGAGCCATTGGAAGAGGGTAAGAAACTTATCAGCGTCCGTGAATCTCCACACGATGGTTCAGACCGTCTGATCTAATCCAACTCTGCTCCTTTGAGGATTGCAACGAATGGCCGAAACGCCGTGAGGCAACATCATTGGGATCGATAATCTCCGCTGCGAGCACGGAGCCGTTCTTGAAAGCTGCTGGCATGAAGAGACACAACATGGGAGAGGAAGTCACTCACGGATTGCTCACCCGAGTCCACTTCTTTCGACTCAACGGCGTTTTGCATCCAGTTACTTGGGGAGATTGGCGAAGACTTGAGGCAGTGTGAAAGAAATTGAAAATTGTCAAAATTGCGAAAGGCACAATTTATTACAAATGATTTTCAACTCTTCATCGATCGTCTCTACCTCCGCACCTGCACAGTGCTCATCAACAGTCATAGCAGTCATTTCTCGGGGTATAAATGGTAATTTCACTGATGGCATTTGGGAGATAGTGTTATAGATAAGCTTGGGAGCAGGCATTATAAGCGTTGGTGGAAATGTACACACTTGAGACGGAGGTTACATGCGATACTTGGACAGGTCACTGCCAGTAGCTTTATCTGAGTCTGATCCTCTGATCAGGCTGGCGAATAGGCCAACAGCCCCTTGAAGGTCGATATCAACGTCATTAATAAGTTCGCCAATGGGCGCAAACTCCTCCCCAAAGGCGGATGCCATAAATGGGTCTTTGGCGACAGAGCGAGAGAAGAAAGACGCCACGAGCTTCGCGTCCGGTGATCTTGACTCTGCGGAATGCGAGGCGAACTTCTCGACAAGCTTCCACTGAATTTGAGCAACTAAAGCATTGAAGTGCGCCTCGGGCGTGAAGCCAGTCGTACCTGTTGCAGGTGTCTTGCTCGACTCACCAGGTTGACTGGAAAGACCCAAAAACATATCTGAGCTAGGGTTTGTTGATGAAATAGGGTGATTGTTTCCAGTAGCCGTTTTGCCTGCGAAGTCGCCAGTAGGCTTCAATGTCACGGACTTGGCCTCGAGGGTCTCGCCGGGAAATGATATATCACTTGGCTTGGGGAGAAATGTTCGAGCCATCCATTTATTCTCGCGTAGTTCAATCACGCTCTGCGACCATTAGTTCAACGACGATCGAAGGTTAGGAATCAACGGACCTGAACCAATGACTTCGTTCTAGATGAGACGATGGGGCTCCTTGTCAGCTCCCTAATTCGCGTAAAGCAGGCATTAAATTTGCCGCGAGCTTTGGGTTTGTCCAATATGCTTCCACAGGTCGTTAGAAGCCTGCAGAGTGCTTCGATTCTCTCCTCTTCGGGATTTCCAACTTCGACAAGCAGCTGCTCCAAGCACCCGTACATGAAGCGCTCCGGAAGCATTTGGAGCTTGAATAGTTCCGTGATAAACTCAATAAGACCGAGACCTGCGAGGTTTGGTGCCCGATTTCTTGTAGGAATTCTTTGGTCAATCGGCTCGTCTTTGCCATCACCCATGGATTTGACGATGTCCACTGAAACAGGATCGTCGTTCGCCACCCAAACGTGTTCAAAATCTTCTCGGCAGAGATCAAGCAGATACTTGCGGAAGAGCTTACCACCAGCAATGGATTTGCCTTCGTTGTCCTGGATCCCGTCGTCCTGGATCTCAGGGCTGATTCGCTCCATCATATTCCTACAAAGACGCGCGTATATCTCGCATCGTACAGGTTCTTGTGTTGTTTTCGTAAGGATAAGTCGAGTGACGTGGAAGAGGGCCCTGCAGTCGGAATTATTGATCCAATTGATGATTTGGTCGGAAGTTGAATCTAGATTCTCCAACGTCAAGTTGGTGGGTACTTGACCTTGGACAGAGAGGTTAACAACCCCAGGCTCTGGAGATTGGAAACCAAGTGCATCGAGAGGTGAACTTATAACATTCTTCTCCGTCGAAAATGGAGTAATAACATCCCTCTTGACTCCAGTATGACCAGGGCGAGACCTACCACCCCGGGCAGGAGAAATCGGTGCGGTGAAGCGAGGTGATATTCCGCTTTCTTCGTTCGACTCCACAGTTCTACCATCCTGCACTGGTTGTGCAACAGCGGCGGCTGCTACTATCGTTTCACTCCTTTTCGCCTTCTTCTCTGCCGGCGCTTTCTTCTTCTGATTGGCCCCCTCCTCAACTAGTCGTTGGTTTCGTTGGTCCGTAGATTCCATCCGAACGCTCGTGGGTCTCCGATTACTAGGTGTTGCAGGGCCATTTTTCAGATTCTCCAGGTCCGGTTCGACACCGTCTTTGGTTAACGAGGTAATCTTCCGAGGAACAAAGGTGCCGGGATGAGTTGATAACGACTGCGATGGCAAGCCTGCATTTCGCATCAAAGGAGACGATATATGTGAAGGGGGGCTCGAAGACGGCGCAGATGACGGATTTTGGAACATCTTCTTGATGTCAATTTTGGGCTTAGCCGGAGCAGTAGCATCTGACGATGGCCACTGGAATTGTACTGTGGATGATGGTGCTGCCAAGGTAGATGCTATCGATAATAAGGCCGTTGAAGAGAGAACTGGCCTTGAAGATGTCGATGCCTTGTCGTTGATGTGCCCAGATGCAGGTACTGATCCAAAGAACTTTACACTATCTGATTTCAGTGGACGCGAAGAGGATATTGGCGCAGAGGCATCTATTGATCCAAAGTTCCCCGTTGAACCTGTTAGACGAAGACGAAGACGAATATCAAACAATGGTCTGAAGAAATGCGCTGACCAACTACTAACCTTGTTTTACCGCACCTACGTTACTTTGTGGGACACTGACGCCATCTTTAACGGGGACGCCTTGGCCTAGAGTACTCGGACGACGGGAATGCGTTTGATGTACTGGCGTTGAGGGCGGTGCAGGGGACTGCGAGCGGGGTGAAGGCACAGTGACTGGCTGCGGTGGGCCCCTTGCCCAGGCTGACTTGGCTGGAAGCGGAGTCGGATTCTTTGGTACTGATGTTGTCGAAGACCTACTCATCCTAAAGTAGACCAAAAGCAGGTGAGATAAAAGAGCAGAGAGAGAGTTGGAGCTGGTATATAGAAAGCTTGCAGGATTCACGAGTAATCGGAACAACGAGCAAAGTCCGCTCTTGTTAGGCACGAGTCAAGGCAACTTACCAATGCAGCGTGCGTTGTACCAGCCACGGGCGCCTAAATGTGAAGTCGTATGGGTGATCATTGGTTTCATTGGAAGATAACAACAGCACGAGGCAGAGAGCCGTATAAACATAGGAGGGGGGCATATGCCCTGTGAACTTCGATCCGAAAGTGCCCTTTTTGGCCGATTTCTGTCAGGGCATTTTTGGCCGGTTCTGTACTCACTCGGATCGGGTTGGGCCGTTTTTGGCCGGTTCTGT
>Ga0247741_1001712_pt1 | contig 12158 bp, 12 predicted proteins | sample UWRJL213509R2_FD_180945 | JGI IMG/M metagenome (GOLD analysis project Ga0247741, IMG submission 180945) | Plant litter microbial communities from Arlington Agricultural Research Station in Wisconsin, United States - UWRJ-L213-509R-2 | ecosystem: Environmental > Terrestrial > Plant litter >...
TTTCGTGCATACTGACCTCATATCTTGAGTTTTTATGTATATTTTTTCTATTTCATGTAGATATCTACAGTAGCTGCCCGTTGAATGTAAAATTTCGGAAAACTATGCATTTTTATGAGTGCGGGGTACGGAATCATTTTTGGTGTACCGTTAGCCGGTGAATGACTGTACAGCAGTGGTCATCAAAGTAGGTTCAATTGTTGTGATATAAGAGCGAACCACACTTAAATGTAATGTTGGCAGGTGAGCTCCATGTGAGATTTAAAAATCGTTCATCACGAAAGGTATTGCAATTGGTAACAAGCCTGCAAATTGCATGGCGTACCAGACAAAATTACTTGAGTTTATATACCTAATCTGGCGGAAATAATGCGGAGATAAGAAATGTGCAAATACAGTAAATTTAGAATTCCAGCACTCCAACATTCTACGGCATTGAGTTGTGCACCCAGCTTACAACCCTGTCGCCAGTCACACAATGCCCCTACTCGATCTCGCACTAATAATTCTCCACCGTATCTTTCTGTGATTTTCCTTCTGTCGCTACTTCTATCTTTCGAGCTCGATCCCGAATTATGTTTGTATCACAGAGGTACCTGAATAAACCATTTCAGACATAATATGAGAAATTGGCTGAGAAACTGAAAATGAAAATAAACCAATTCGTAATCTTGTTGTTTACCGATACAGCAGGGGTCTTTCCTGGCAGAGGGCCGCGCCAACTCTTGGCTTCGACGCGAGAAAGTCACATGATTTCACCACATGCGTCATGCACGGCGTTTCACGTTTGATCACATTCCCTCAAGCCAGAAGACAAAGCATCAGACATAAGAGAAGATGGATGATCTTCACGGAGATTTAGACAGACTTTCTTTGGCGACGTGAGTTTTTATCGACGTACTGAACTTCGTGGCTTCAATTCGTGTTGTAGAACCAAGGTTCCTGACACCCTTCTCCGCATCGGAAGCAACGACTCCGCGAAGGCAGCGTATCTTGACATCGTATCATCAATCCTAGGGTCCGAAATCGAAGTACCTATCTCATCAGATGGAGGTGTAGTGTACGAACAGTACGGATCATTAAGCAACCCAAGCAAGGTGGACCTTGTGGCGGCTTTCATTGGACTAGCAGAATGCGAGAAAAAGAGCAAGGACGAGGAACGGGTGTGTTCTTGTCTTCCTTTTAAACTTACTATCTATATCGTGAATCTGCCCAGGCGCTTCTATGGCTCGAGGAAGTTCATCTGGTCTATCTCAACTCTCGTTGGCAGGCGAAACCAAAAATTTACGGTACGATAAATTGACTGCACTGAGTGATCCATTTTGACACCCTGATCAATAAGACTGGAACGAGTGGTTTCCAGACGACGTGGCCTTCTCGGTTCAGTACGCTCGAGCTCGAGCTGCTGCTTCAGCGGCATTTTTGGCGATCGAAAATACAGCCAATGCAGTCCACAGGCGATGGACAGCTCAGACAATGATACCTTCCTCCCACAAAAGCGCGGAAAGAGGAATCACACGCACGATTTTGAATCGTGGAGCCACCGATGTGCTCCTTCAGTTTCGACATCCCGATCCAGTCCTGATGCAAAATCAGAGTGTCAGGTTACCCACATTGCAAGTGCTCGGGTCGTGGAGGAAATTGAGGGTTAAGAAATCTGCCGTAGGTCCCGGGAGGAGAATGGGGTTCAGCGCCTTTATATGGATGGGTAAGCAGCCCCAACCTTGTAAATCAGAAGGAGTGAATACCAATGAATATTAATCTACGGATAGGTCAACTCTATATCGCCGGTGGTCGCAAAGATTCCTTAGGCCCCTTTTATCGAGACATCTTTTCTCTCGATCTCGATAAACTTGAGGGATGGAAACCGCTTACTCCATACCCACAACCAATGTCGCGTACGAGTGCATTTCTCGGCTGGCACATGCTACCTCATGCCGCTCACAAAAAAGCATATCTATTCACTGGACGCCCTACTGTCGACTTCTTCGATTTGCAAACGCACACTTGGGGCACTATCTTGACCAAGTTTGAACACGCCGGTCAACCAGACAGTGTGGCGGGCATCAATCCCAGCACCTGGCCTTATCCGAAGAATCAACTGACCGACTCGACGCAGCAACTGGTTGGTGACAAATTGTACGTCTTTGGCGGGACTCATGGCACAACGAGTATTGGGTGCGACCTCTTCCTCGTCCTCGACCTCAAAACTCGTATTTGGAAGAGACTGAGCGGAACTGTTATGCCACCAAAGGACTCCGATCCCAATCTACCCGGACCAAGAAAAACGCCCTCGAGTTGGGTCGATAATAACGAGGATATATTTTATCTGATCTTTGGAGAATGTGATCGAATGGGAGCTATGTATTCAGGCGAGATGCACGGAGGCGACCACGGACATACGTTTGACGATTTCTGGAGCTGGAGCTTCCAGAAAAACCGCTGGAGGCGGGAGAGATGGGTGGGGAATGGACCGTGTCCAAGGTCAGAGGCCGCTTGTGTCTACGTGAGTTCTCAAGTTATCGACAACAACTGGCAGCTGAACATTTCATGGTGCAGAATCCGAAAATGAACAAGACTATTACTTGGGGCGGATACAACTCTAACTTACCGATGGATTACCTTGAACAAGGTCTTCAATTTAGCTTCTCCTATTTTGCTGACACTTTCATTTACGATGGTGTCCCGAGTAAGATGGACACATCCACCTCTGCCTCTGCCTCTCCACCTCTTTTGCACAGGAAGTGGAAACAAGTATTGACGACTTCTTTCCCGACCTATCGAGCACAGTCCCAACTCCTCGTTGATCCTCTTTCGGGGCGTACTTTCCTCTTCGGTGGCTTCACAAACAATGACTACGTTCCTACTCGTAAAGAAGCCATATCTCGCTCTTTTGGCGACGTTTGGGAGCTGCTCGTCGATGTGCCTAACGGAGGGTTTATGTCTGCGGATGGCGTCAGAGTCGACGTGGAGGCTGAGAAGAGGACAGCGCGTATAGGACCGTGGCAAAGGTGTTTTGCTTGTGGGAGTGCTGCCGATGGAAGGAAATGTGGTGGTTCATGTGGTGGCTCGGTCTATTTCTGTGATACTGAATGCTTGAAGGATGGCTGGAAGGAGCATAGGATTACACATGGCTGTCGCAAGAAGGAATGACGAATTGTCTAATCTCGCAGCAGTTGCAAATTAAGCGCTCAGGTCGCGACCGTGTCTGCCAAACGTTTATTCAATCCTCGATCGGGTATAATGTCCGACAAGTACTTCCGCGGATCTAAATCAATGTGAAGGTCCTTTTAATCGCTCAGGTATACATGAATCAATAACTGTATACCCTTGAGGATAAGCCTATACTGCTTCCAGAGCCTTCGTTCGGGACCGCTATTGAGCAATCAATGTATTGTCATCAAATTCCATACTCAAGCGGAAACCTGAGTCTCGCATCTGCCTCGCATAGTGCATCCCCTTGCTATCCTACAAATAACAGTGAATTGATGTTGTAATCCTTCATAATTGAATCGAGGCTCTATATTACCTTCCAAAGCGTGCATGTTCGGCATGTTAAAGCGCCATAGGCCTGCATAGCCATCCAAGGAGCAGAAGCCCCGGAGCAACAAATTTAGATCTGACAGGACAAGGTAAATAATAACGTGGTATAGCACGAACAAAAGCGCCGGGGCGAGCGGGTCAATGAAAACCTTCCTCGTCCACTGTGATTCCATGCTGGTAGAGAGGAGCAATAGAGAGGTTCGATTTGGCACATCAGGTACAAGACACTCGATGGAGTGAGTAAACGAATAGCATGTAGATAATCATTGCCGCAAAAATGGCGAGCGATAGGGGATTTACACCTAGAATTACACGGCAGGAAAGGCAGTCACGGGTATGTCGAAAGATAAAGAGTTATAGCTGTTGTCATATTTGTAACAAGTGTCGTGATGAGAGCGAGAGGTGAATGGGAAAGAAAAAAGAAGAGTCTGTCTGAGAAAAAGGTAGTTGGGAAGTATACCGAGAAATTCAACAGAAATGGTATAGTATTTACAGTTCTATTATCGCATCGCACGGAGAAAGGGGGGAACGGCGTAGCCTTCAGGAATGGGGGCATCAATACTCCTGGAGTGGCAAGCCTCAGCCAGCTGCTGTCGCAACATAGTGCATTTGTGGTGAATATCTGGCAGACGAGATATGAGTTAGTTGACACTGACATAGTATCCATACGCTCGTAAACATACCAGGACAGGGCCAGAGCTCATTGAGGACGTCGATAGGATTGAGGATGAGCTTGCCGAGTCTCAACGCGTCGTCGAGTGTAGGGTCGTGGTTCCATAGTGTTAGGCATCTGCAATGGATTGGTAAAGAGAGCTATAAAAGGAAAGAAAGTCATAGCGTACATCTTAAGTTGATTCATGAACCATGAGATACGGAACGGCCGGCGAGTGAGTTGATGACCGTCAGGGCCGTTCAATTGGTGCGTGAGGATGTTGACCCGTTGGATGACTTGCTCTTCGTAAAATACTGAGCGAATCTAGGTTAGCCAGAAACCAAGTAGGAGAGGCAATTGACTTACACCAGTCTTCCGCTTGTTTGCGTTTAAATATCGGGCCGGGTGCCGTCCGGCCAGTCGGAAGACCATGAAAGCTGCTCAGTTGTTAGACGACGGAGAAGCCTAATACATGGGTGATGACAAACCTGCGAAAAGCAAGAGCGACGAGCATGCGAGTGCTAGATCGCTTAATAAGTACCGGGGTATGAATAGAAATTCGAATAGAAACTTACTTGTGGATGTATTCTCGACATGTGTAAATGAGTGTGGTGTCAAGATTGCAAGTGTGGAGATTGAGAGCGTCTTCAATAGCTTGTGCCTCGAGAAAGGCCTCGTGAGCTTGTTCTGCAGTGTCCTCCTCCTGACTTGGAGAACGGAAGCGATTGCAGAAATTCCAGAGAAGCATGCTGCGGCAGTACAGGGCCCAAACAGATTCCTTTGGGGAGAGAGAATCGTGCGCTCGGTAAATAGGCAAGACGCGATCGATGACCTCGGCAGGGAATAGGAGCATGAACTAAATAAGCCAGAGTCAAACGATAATGTAAAGGGGTATTAGCCAAATACGTACGTTCGAAGGTTCGGCAAGAGAAAAGTGAGGGACGTCTTCGTTCAAGGTCTCGCAGCGGGCAACGTATTCGGAAATGAGTGAAAGAGAAGACCAACAGAGACGTCGAATTTCTTCGTCTCTAATCTCATTCGACGTCCAGTCGGGATCCCAAGGAAGGTTGTATGGTCGGTTGATATGTTCGTGTTCACGAGGATCGAGAAGATCCGAGGCTATACAAGAACACTTGTAGTCCTTTGAATAGCTCTCGATTGGGCTTTCTGTGATGACAACAGGTACTTGTCCTGGAGAAAAATGGCAAACGTCGCGATCTTGGGTATCATTGGTTGTAAGGCCGAGATTACGGATGAGGCCGTCGAGATTAACGAGAGCAGAGTGTACTCGGTCGGAGCAGTGTTGTGGGTGGGCGGATGATTCGAATAAAGCCAGGATCTACCGCATGCGTTTGTCAGACGTCAGGGATACCGATAAGGAAAAATAACGTACTAAAGCGGCCTCTGCTAGAGTAGCATCTACCCAGCGAAGTTCCAGTGCATCCTTGTAGGCGGCGTGGGCGTTGTTGACGAGCTCCATCGCCTGAGATAAACCAAGGGAGCCGCCTTCTAGTTTACTGGACTTCATAAGCTTACCCATCGCGAGAACTGAATAAATAAAAGCAGGCTGAATCTGGAGTCTATCGTCCGAGTAAAGGCGCTTCATGAAGAAATCGAGGTTTATGAAAGAGAGAAGATGACCGGTATTATGAACACTGGATATAGGTAGGTCAGCCGAATCGAGGTAACGAGATCGATTGGACTTACAGGAAGCTGAGTTCGTCAAATATTACGTTTATACTGTGGAAAGGGGTTCAGTCACAAGTAGACGCTGAAGAAGGTGCAACGACATACGCGTGCGATCTTAGGATACGGTCCCACCATATCTTCTGCTTGGATTCAATTGAAGGAGAGGTCGGAATGGGAAACTTGCGGTGCGTGTCTGGAAATTGGAAAGTATTTACGTCGAGTTGGCGTGGATATGACGACTTTGTATAGGAACCTTGATCGTACATATACGAAGGGGTCCGACGATACGGCGAAGGCAACTCGTGCTGATAACGTCGTCAGGACAAAGCGCATTCTTGCGAGAGGTCAAGACATACTTTGTAATGAAGGCTGGGATCCGAAGGGATCCGCAGGTCGGTAGGTGGGTGGTGGCTCTGCTGAGATTGAGGATGGAGATGAGGATGAGGGTAGTGGAGGTCTGAAGGATAACGGTCGAGATGGCGAGAGTTAGGGGACGATCGCTTAGAGTCCTGAGTGTTCTCCTTGAGCCTTGATTGAGGCTGATCTCGAGACTCGGTGGGTCGCTCTGAAGAGGTCTTCTTGCGCTTCGGTGGAGGAGGAGCTGAGCCGTCTGCTGGCCTCTTTTTACACGAACGCTGACGCGTGCCAGGACGCTTATCCGGACCCCTTCGTTTCGGTTTTTCATCATACTGGCACTCGTTTGATCTTCGGACACAGTTGTTGCAAACTGGTCTTGTGGAATCGCACCGGATTTTACGGCTTCGACTATAGAACGAGCAGGGGTAAAGAGAAATGACAATCTATTAGCTTTTCAAGGCTTAATGAAATGTCTTAATGAACATACCACTGGCGACAGGCTATGACAACGGACGATATTTCCTTGCGTGGTTCCCTCGCGGAGGCACTCGCCTCAGCTGTGGTAGGCGTAGACGGCGAGCGCGCGGCAGGAGCCGACACAGAGGACGGCCTGTGATCCCCATCGACAGGCAGACCAGAGGAGTTTCCAGTCGGTCGGGAATAGGAGTGGTCATGTGAAGATCCACCAGGCAACCGACGTTCTGTTGTGGAACTAAACCTGAAGTCGATGGGAGGGCCGTTGTGGGCGGGTGGAGGAATACGCGGATTGACAGGTGAATGTACAGAGAAGTCCATGCCCAACTGGTTGCGAGGTGGCATGGTGTACTGGGAGGGGAACGTGACATGTCGGGCGCTTGAGTTCGGGAGTTCTAGAGTTGTGTCCAGAAGCGGCGGCTGTTGGCTGCTCAGACTATGACCATACTCATATTGCGGCGCGATAATGCCAGCAGAGTGGTGAACGTCCAGCTGATCTTGGTGATACCGGACTTTGTAGACAAAAAGAGGTGAGAAGTGCTAAAGAACGAGATGTCGCAACACACTTACAACTGTCACCGTGCGTGCTATACTGACCCGCCGCACCAAAGACTGGCGAATGAATACCCGACCCCTCTTCACTAGACTGCGGACCTTCTTCTGGGAGCATGTGTGGCTGGAATGGCGAATATGGGTCGGAAGTGGCACTGGTGACCATGACCTTGGGGGAGGAGGAGGAACGATGTTGTATGTTGTCGAGGACGTTAAGAGCCACGCGAGATGAGGGAGACGGGCAGAAATGGGGAAAACTTGGAGAGCCCACGGTAAATTGGGCACTCTTGAGAAGAAGCCTTATGAAACGTCTGCTTGATTCGAAGATCAGAAGATCATATGGATCTCGTTTTTCCGTCTCTCCGCTGGCTTGTCGACAAATCTGGATCGCCGATGGGTGGGTGCCCGTATATAGCGCGTTGTGATGTCGGTGTCCAGGTATGCCCTTGGGTTGCAGAGCGACTGAAACCAAGAGCGCAGAGGCGCAGCGGACAATCGTCGGCTGTTTCTACAAACCACCAAACGACGAAAACATATCCAATGACCCGATCCATTCTGTCACACGTCACACTCCGCTTTTGGACAGCTCCCACGCGGATCGGTCCCGGACCCGTGGATCGGTGCCTGGTCGCTCCCCACGTGGCCCGCGCAGACCTCCTTCCTTCCGTCCTTTCTCCCTCCTCCCGCCTCTCCGCCCGACAGTGCCCTAGGAAACGCTCTCCAAAATTCCTCTTATTCTGCTAGCTTCTCCTCGTCTCCCCGACCTCCCCGCGCACCTCCCAGCGACCCCAACGGGTTGCATGCCCTCTATTTCTCACCCCGTCTTCTTTTCACCTCGCAAATATATCGGTTGTTGCAGGTCCTCTCTACTTCCCTGCATATTCACCTCAGTCCCGGCTGTCGTCGGTCAGCATCTTTGATGCGCCCCAATTGTCGAGACCCGTGGGCGCCTGATCCCCCCGAAGTTTCTGCGTCATTGGTCGACCCTTTCCAATTTGCGACTTCTTCCTACCCACAAAGACTGAGACCTAGGTCATTTCCAATACCCCTAATGCATGAAGTCATTCCCAGATATCAGTATTTTCTTCACCCCCACACGTGGGTCGTCCCGTTACGAGAAAGCTGAGGACCATCACGTCAATCAGCAGGGTCTACCCACTCTTTTCCCATCCAACAATCTCACATACTTACGATAATGTCACAACATGGCTTTACATAACAGTTACGTATTGGCTTGGATACCCACACCCAAAGTCCATGGATATGGACGACAGAACGCAAGTGGGCAGGGGAACGTCCACTTAGTCTTTCTCTTACAACTACGACGGAAGAATGTGTGGTTTTTTTCACGACGTCGTCTAATCCAATCTCCAAATCGATTGTTCTGAACTGGTCGCCCACTGGAGAGACATCAAAATAGCAGTGATAGCCCAGTTTTGGGTCACCGGAGAAACCTCCATCCCTGTGGCGCTGGTCTCATCACCAAATATAGCAATCTGTATTGTCTTGCATATTCCACTCGCACGCGACATCAAACCCACATGGCAGGGATACAAGGTTACAGGCAAATGAGCAGCGGTATCCTTGGTGGTCGATGACATTCAGTGGCGTACCATCTATCATCGAGGACTTCAGGAAAGTGATGCCCCGGCCCGGGAGGTTTATCGCCTCGTCTATCACATCTCACAACGCCCTCGCAAAAGGATCGATTGATTCGTTCAGAGTTCTTTGACCAATTGCCAGCGAAGCTGTGCTCGGAGGTTTATGATCATGGCGCCCAGGGTCTTCTGATCTTTCATAACTAATCGGGGTGTGACTTGCTGTATGCCTGAATTTCTCACTGCAGAGACCACCCATGTCGCAGTGTGCCACATATGGTGTCCAAGGCCGTGATTTACGGGCCATTGACGTAGAAGCCCGTTATTCCACCTGTATCTTTGTCACTTTCGTCCCAATGGTCATCCCATGTCTGATGTCACGGTCCAGAATGCAGTGGTCATTCCCGTTGCTTTGGAAAATAGGTTCCATAAAAACAAATCGAACTTTCCTTTCGATCGATGTAATGCAGTTGTATCGTCGAGAGAGGTGTCTCAAGTGGCGAGTTGATAAGGAGCTGGATTTCGAGAGCCTGGCGCATGAATGCCCGAATGTATATATGAGCGCTAGTATGCGTGGAACAATCAGAAACGCTAGACTAGTTTGCTTTGGGCTTTATTATTAAGTTTATATCATGCTAGATCATCATGATTGACCAAGCGTTAAGTATCTGCTTTGATCCTACTTCATGTTGCAAGTTTCAATATGAATATGAGTATCCCGAAATGGGTGATAAGATCCATATCGACATGGCGAGCTCACAGAAATCCACCCGTAACGTACGATGAAGCCCCGATCGTGAGTCCTCGGCCTGCTTCTTGGGAATCCGCATTTCATTCCCAGCCATGGGCGTCATAACCTTCTCTACGCTGTTCTTTCCGTTCTAGCATTGTACCCGCGTAAAACTTCAACTAATTTGTGAAAATCAGAGCAATGCCTTGGAAGACGACCTCTTTTCTCTAACGGATTGTCTACTTGTCTGTATTGGGAAAATCGCGAAACCGCGAATACGCGTATGATTATCCAAAAAACAAATCTCTATATACGCTCGTCATAAGCGCGGCTTTGAAAGCTGGAACAGGGCTACCGAGGCATAATCACAAGCTGTGCGGCTGTAGGACGACATAGGAAAATTCTTTCAGAGCACGTCACTTGCAAGAGCGCTCCTAGTGGCAAATATTATCGCTAAATTTCCAATATCTAAAGACCTGCTTAACGCCTTCAATTGAAATCAGTAAGTATGTCCTCACAAGCCGCGTTGGGGTAGTATTGTCTGTGTGATCTAGACACAAAGTCACCTGTGTTCATGCTTCCGAGAACGGAGCGCAGGATCGATAGCGCATGAACGCCGCCCAACAATGTTGTTGATGATGCAACAGGTGAGGTGAATCATCAGATGGAGCTCTGGCATGATTAGATTTGGGACTCTTGGCATTTGTAACGACGTACCCGTGCATGAGCTAGCCCCTCAAGTACTCATCCTAGAGCCGTTATCGCACATGCATCTCAAACCGTCGTCGGGGAGTACACATTATTCGTTCTCAAGGCACTTTTGTCTTCACAAAATTGTATTTTACGCCACTCATGAATTCGCGTACGAAGTACTCCTCCTAAAAGTCTACGCTGCTAATCGCCGAAGTCATCCAACTCGGCGCCTTTGTAGATTCCTTTCTGGTACCGGCGAAAAAGGTGAAATGAAGTCAACGAATATCCCAAATCTCAATCATGCGAAGTGAAATGAATCGAAGCTTCTTCAAAGGTGAACATGTGGACCTAGTATCTCCATGCGAAGTCCTAAATTTAGATTTAAGTTTGGTGAGCAATCAAAGATCTTATCCCGCACCTTGATCAGTGGTACTGCAAGATGCCGGTTAAAAACCACCGTTAGCTATCCGCGTGTCCATATTTTGGAAATATCGCATTTTCTCGCACCGTGTTGAAATTCAACACTTTGTCGAATTATGTGGGCCAAGATATTCTTAGTGAAGGAATTGAACCGACAATAATGACCGATTGGAAGTACCGTTACCACTGAGGAAAGACGTGATCCTCTCGGCCCCCGTGCTGAGAGTTACTATACTATCATCGGCTGAAACTCTGCAGGAATATATACATTGATCGACGCTGCCGGAAGAAAACACCAATTTGGGCTGTATGGGCTTACGCTGCTTACGGTGAACCAACGAAAGAGAAAGCCACCTGCACTGCTTAAGCAACAACAACTAATCCCGATCACCGAAGGGAGAATAGGAAAACCCTCGGGTTTTATATCTTCGGCAGAATCTTTCGAATGTTCGGGCTGACAGATGTGGACAAGAAATAGTACCCCTATCTTTTGGACCACAAGTAGATAAAGTGGAGCCTACATGGTCGCCTCGGTGGATTCGTCCGCTGCCAGCGGCTATTCGTATCCCCATCGATTGCGGCAAACACGTCGTTAGTACTAGCGACATTATTGACGTTTACAGTAATCACAATCGTTATTGACCGTAGATACCTTTAAACGATCAAGTCTGACTGACTCAGGTCTGGAGCAAATTGCAGCGTATAAATATAGGACTTTGCACGATATTTTACTTCTATGTAGAATAGACGAGCTGATTTAAATATAACGTAAATAGACGGTATGTATGATCAGGAGTCCTCCTATATACTCACCTGGTATTTCTAGCATGGGAATTCACAGAAAAAGGAGACCGGTGACTCTCTGCGGTTGACCGCAGCGCTTCCCTACTATGCTCACTCAGTCTCCTCAAACAAAATTTCATGTACGTCGCGCGAAATTGTTCTCGAAAAACCAATCATTTTGGACTACCGTGATGGAAAGACGCAAATTGAAAAGATCTATAGAGTTTCAAGTGGTTTGTAGTTTATTCTAGAAGGTGCTTTAGACTAATTCAGATCGTTTCGTTTCGTTATCGAGCATTTATCATCAACCGACCACTAATCAGCTGGTTTACATGTCCTGTGTTGTTTGAAACTTGAAGTGGACTTAAACGCCGTTGCTGCAACTGTACTTTTCAAGTCTGCGGTGCAGAATGCGCTTCGTATGGAAATAGATAGAGTACACTAGATGTGTGCAGAAAAAAAAAGAATTGTCGTGTCCGCGAGCGTGCAAGATTTATCATCCACCCGATATGGTTTCATAGAAAATTATGTACCGTTAATCAGCAGGTGGCTCGATGTGTAAAGAAATAAGAGTAACATAAGAAATATTCAGCCACAGGAGGTAGTAGAATAAAGGAAAACTTAAATGCCTCACACGACCGTCAAACGACTGGTATCGTGGGCCTGC
>Ga0247741_1001713_pt1 | contig 12158 bp, 16 predicted proteins | sample UWRJL213509R2_FD_180945 | JGI IMG/M metagenome (GOLD analysis project Ga0247741, IMG submission 180945) | Plant litter microbial communities from Arlington Agricultural Research Station in Wisconsin, United States - UWRJ-L213-509R-2 | ecosystem: Environmental > Terrestrial > Plant litter >...
CAAGACACTTCACGGAAACGTTTCTGGATTGCTGATGGTCCGTGCACAATCGTTCTCCTGCTATTGCTCCATGCTCTTTACCTATTTGCGTATATTTGCCGCGTTAAGCTCTCTACTTTCTTTTTCTCTCCGGGGCTTGCCGCTCTTAATTTCGTTCTCTGATGCCGCGGACGCTGACTTTCCTTGTTGGTTCATGTAGACTCACCGCGGATATATGTATCCACCAATCCTTGGAAAATGACCGCAACCTTTCAGAAAATATCGACCACCCGCGAGGAGTATGTCTCTGTGCTCGAAAACCTGAAGGCCGAAGCACCAGCACCTCTCAAGAAAGGGAAAAAGCTCTCGAAGCCACAGCAACAGCATCTTGCTTTGATTGATGCCCTGGAGGCACGAATTGAGGTCATCGACGCAGAACTGGCTGTGAGTAATTCGTTCCCAGCGGTTATCGGTCAAAACGACTCCGTGTCGTTATTATTGCTCGAGCGGCCTGATCTCCAGTCATACCGCTAACCTGGTACAAGTATATTCCGCTAACCCCACTTCTTCCTGCACAGCGTGTTCAAAGAGTCCGAAAGAAAATCGAACAGCGCCAAGTCTTACTTGCCCAAGCAGAGATTCGGCAAACACGGACAAGAAGACGGACGCAAAAACCAGACTACGTGTATAACAATGAATTCAGCGAGGCAAGCAGCTCCATAAATGTTTCCGTCTCGCCTTGTTTCACTGACTATTTTTGGAACATAGGATGATGGTGGAGATGAATATACCTATCAAGAGGAAGGCCAAGATGACGAAGACGAGCAAGACTATCTCAACGAGGACTCTGGTACGAGACGCGGTCGCAACGGTGCTTCGGCCGTAGGCACCAGACGCTCGGCCCGTAGTTCCACAATGAATGCGAACGGCAAGCGTGAAGGCTCTTCAGACTCTGGTCTCTGGCGAGGCGAGCGCCGTTCCGCTCGCTTAGGAGGACCAGACGTGTTACTGGATGACGAACCCTCTCATAAGCGTGCACGAACGGAAGAGAGCACTACAAGTGCTCATTCGACCGATCCGCCCGCCCCCGACAATCTTGGTGTCACAAACGGCATCCGAGTTAAGACGGCTGGTGCAGCTAAACTGAAACCTACCGAAGTAGCTATGGAGCAAGTACCTGGGAAGAAGCGCTCAAAATTCTGGGTTTATGCAGTTGAACCAGTCTCGGAGCCTGATAAACCTCCTCCATCCTCATCAGATGGGGATGTAGAAATGAACGATATCGACGGTAATGGTAGTTGGAATTTAAATGGCCACTCGAACACAGTGGATCACGACCGAAGTCTAGAAAGAAGTCTCTCACCTGTTCACTCTTACTAGCTCCTCTTCCCGGGTCTCAAATACTACTCCTACTTGGATCTTTTTAAAAACCAGATATCCATCATCTTATTCAATTGATCCTCTGTATATACGCACATTCCACATGGCCCTATATTTACAGCGGCTAATAATATCTAAATCTCGCATAGACGATTGTACGACAGCAGGTGGTCCATATGAGAAAATGAGCAAAGGATTGCTCGGATATTGCGTATGTCCCAAGTCGGGAGCACAAAGCGGGATGTACGTAATGACACGTGACCTGTAGAGATTTGCTCTGGGTCCAGAGTCTTTTATAGCTCGCACTATCCGCTTTGCTCTGCCCCACCCCCATACATGCTCGCTGCGTCTGCGAAGAAAGCCCTCTCTGCGCGGCCAGCAAAATCTCTATTCCGCTTCCGTGGCTGTCTTGTCTCGCCACATGATGCACGGCACAACCGACACCTGGCCACACAAGTCCAGCACCAAATACCAGCCTCCGTTGATGACAAGGCGCTGATCACTCTCTTCGACAATCCGAGATCCAGCTTTAGGGCATCGCCCTTCTCGGTTACAGGCTTATTTGGTCACACGAACCTCACTCATCCGGGCGCACTTATATCTCTTGCGGAAGCAACGGTCGTTCGAGCTCAGCTGCTTACGGACCGTATAGTTCGCGCTCAGGAGTCTAGAGATGAGCTGCTGAAGGTTGTCAAGAACTTGGACAGACTCAGTGACATGCTATGTGGTGTCATCGACCTTGCGGAGTTGGTTCGGAATGCGCATCCTGATCGCGTGTGGGTGGACGCTGCTAATCAGGCATACGAGACCCTGTGCGAGTTCATGAACGTACTCAATACTCATGTCGGTCTGTACGAGGTGCGTGGTTTGAAATTTATTTCCTGGTTATCTTATTAATTTCTCCGTTACTCCAGGTCCTCAAGACCGTGCTCTCGGACCCATCCATCGTCAAAACTCTCAGTCCTGAGGCATATCAGACTGCCCTAATCTTTTGGCGCGACTTCGAGAAGTCCGCTATCCATTTACCCCCAGCCGAGCGCCACAAGTTCGTCTCACTTTCCTCCGACATTCTCGTCCTTGGACGCCAATTCCTGGAAGGAGCGAACGCACCAAGGCCTCCAGCGAAAATAAAGCCTTCTGAACTTTCAGGCCTGAAGGACAAGGGCATGGGGGTCAGGCTGCAACTTCAAGCACAGTTCACTCAGCGTGACCTCCTTGTTTACCCAGGTTCATTGCAAGCGCAGATGATTATGCGGTCTGCGCCTGAGGAGGAGCCTCGACGTCGTGTTTATATCGCGGCGAATTCGAGTACTCCTGATCAAATAGAGATTCTGGAAACCCTATTAAGAAAAAGGGCCGAGCTTGCGCGTCTCGTAGGACGGGAAAGCTTCGCTCATATGACTCTAGACGATAAGATGGCAAAGACGCCAGGTATGTCCAGCCCTCTCAATCAAAGACTTCCCGTCTGACTATTTACCGTAACAGATAATGTTTATAACTTCCTCGATGCCCTCCTCAAACACACTCGACCATTCGCAACACGAGCATTAGAGACGCTTAGTCAAAGAAAACAAGCCCACCATGGCCTCTCCTCGCCACCTGTTATCCAAGCTTGGGATAGAGATTTCTACTGCCCACCCGAACCACCCGCACCACCTATACCTCTACCCCCTCTGACACTCGGGACCGTATTTATGGGACTATCCCGCCTATTTCAACATTTATATGGAATATCTCTTCGACCGGCCGATTCTGCTCCAGGCGAGGTTTGGCATACCGACGTACACAAACTAGAGGTGGTAGATGAAGACAAGGGCATCATTGGGTGGATATACGCAGATCTATTTACACGGAAGGGGAAAGCGAGTGGCGCTGCTCATTATACGGTGCGCTGCTCACGACGGACGGACGATGATGATCAAAAGCGGGATGGAATGGTACCGGGTTTAGAGTTGAGGATACAAGAGTCGGAGGAATTCGAGGCTGTTAAGCGACATCGATTGCCAAACCAGGACGGGGTTTATCAATTGCCTCTGGTTGTCCTACTTTGCGAGTTTCCGAGGCCAACAATCGTCAGCGGTCCAACAGTGCTGGAATGGCACGAAGTCTTGACTTTGTTCCATGAGATGGGCCATGCTATGCACTGTAAGCAACTGCTGAATGACCTTCCGGCAATATAAATTGACACACCTCTGTAGCCATGATCGGTCGAACAGAGTACCAGAACGTTGCTGGCACTCGATGTGCAACTGACTTTGTTGAGCTACCGTCAATTCTCATGGAACACTTCCTCAACTCCCCTGCTGTCCTCTCATTGTTTGATGTGGATGGTTCCTCAACAATTCGTCAAATCGGCAATCATCACAGTGACCCTTGCCATTCCATTGACACCTACTCGCAAATCTTACTCGCAGCCATCGACCAGGTGTACCACTCTCCTACGGTTCTTAGCCAATCATTTGATTCGACTTCTGAACTTGCGGAGCTGCATGATAAACGCGGACTTCTCCCCCATGTTCATGGTACATCATTTCAAACTCAGTTCGGTCATCTTTTTGGCTATGGTGCTACATATTACTCTTACCTATTTGACCGAGCCATAGCATCGCGAGTCTGGCGGCAGGTATTCGCTGCCGACCCTCTGAATGGCGAAACAGGAGCGAAATACAAGACAGAAGTTCTTCGATATGGTGGGGGCAAGGACCCATGGAAGATGGTTGGCACACTTTTAGACGATCCTAAACTAGCTATGGGAGATGCCGAGGCAATGAGGGATGTAGGCCAGTGGAAGATACAGGACGAGGTAGGGCAGCCAGGTCGGCATTAAGCGTAGTTGATGTGATGCTCTGTTTTCTCCGACGCCACTAGACTCATTTGACTGTATAAAATTTCCATGCAATGAGCATACACTATGCTGCATTAAGACGTTGCGCAATATTTTACAACAAGTACAGCCCAAAGGGGGACGAAAGGTATAGAATCTAGTGGCATGTAGGTAGGTATAATGTTAATAATGAAAGCATAAACAAATGATAGCGATGCGATGGCATGTCAGATAGCATAAGACGTATAGATTTAAAAAATGCGAGACTTATAGAGCTATGTCAGCTTCGAGACGGTGCAGTTCTTCGCGTAACATTTGCACGCGTTCTTGCTTCGCGATCTTGTCGGCCAGGGGTTCAGCTGGACGAACAAGACGTGCGTCGAAGTTGCAGTTAGCGAGGATGGGGACTTTCCCGTAAGGTTCGTGAGGAGGCACGAAAACCGAGGTGCCTTCAAAATTGTTGAGCAAGGAAAACCATTCAAGTTGCGGCTCATATGGCATTGAGTCCACAATGTAGGAAGGGAATGGCATAGACTCCAAAGGTAGATCCAAGTGATGCTGTCGCTGGTCGAAGGCCGACAATGAATTGAGCCCGTCGTCCAGTTGAAACATGGTCGCACCGAGAAGTGCGCTGACGTTGGCTTCTATAACCAGTCCTCGTTAGAGCACACCCTTCAAATAAGTTGTCCTTCACTCACTGGAGACCTCATCTACGTTGGATTGAAATTCGGAACCAAAACTGGAATCCCCTGAAGAGTCGCACTGGCTTGAATCTAGTGTGCCAAGGGATGAAACAGGGGACGACGTGGAATCTAATAAAGAATTAGTTAACGAGCACTATACATGACCTCGAGGCGTACCAATATCCAAAGTGCCCGAGTAGAGAGGGTATAGTTCCGAGTCTTGATGGGTATATTCATATTGATAACACTGGACATCCAGAGAACTAGTGTCGTCCGGAAGTTGAACAGATACGGGTTCTGGTGTAGCATCACTGAGACAGTGCGAAGTGTTAAGCTGGTCTTGAAGCCACCGTTCCAGGGATGACTCTTCAGACGCAGGATAAGAGACAGTGGATAAAGGAGCTGCGGATGTGATAATTTGCAGCCGTTTTGAAGGAGGCTCGAGATCAACACCAGATGGCCGACGTTTCCGTTTCTTGGAAATGCCTTGCTCAGAAGTAGGAGAAACCAATGAAGTGGATAGTTCGGGCGAAACCTCTGACTCTGAAGGAGCAGGGGATAAGAGTTGGGTTTTGCTAGAATCAGAAGAGAAGGGAAGTCTATGGATAAGTTAGATTTCTAATCAAGTAATTAGATATTGGCACGCACCGATGACGCTTACGAGGGGGACAAGATCCATCCTCGTCGTCAGATGACTCGAGCTTGCGTCTCTTCTGGCTTGCGGATTGCTCCGAATGTGACATTAGGTAAAGAGGAGGTTCCGGAGACGGAGACAGTGTGGACGAACGGTTGGGAGAAGGATAAGAGAAAGCGGGATTGGACGCTCTGGCAGCACTGCGCTTGCCTCGTCGCATCGGGATGTTGGTGGTTTGAGAGGCGCTGACGAGATTATCACATATAATGTCGGGGAACGCCTGAGTAACCATGTCCTGAAGCCTAGATTCGATGGTAGCAAACAAAGCAGCATGCTCAGGAGCTGTAGAATGTTCTCCTGGGGAGAAAGTGGTGGGTTTGAAGAATCGTGTTGCTGCTTCGACGATAAGCCTCCGTTTATTCGAGAAGTGTCGCCGGCAAAGGTCGCTCCATCCAATGCGCCTTCTTGCATCGATAAACCAGCTATCAATGCATTTAGACGACGACGACGTCTCCCTCGTGATGGAGGCTCTGACTTCCTTCGAAGGGTATGGGTTGTGGATATTTGACGCCAACCAACTTAACGCTGGCTTGATATAGGACGTCTTGTGGGTAGATTGAAGCGCTTCTAAACTCCAGTCAGCTTTGAAGACGTCCAAAGAAGAATTGACGAGACCAGACCTAGTTCGTTGGACACTAGTGCCACAGAATTTTGCCCGTCAATGTGAAGGTCGGTAAAAAGCTGTTGAAGATCGCTTTGAAGTGAGACTGTGATTGACGTCGTCTGCTTGTGAAGGTCGAGAAATCCGGAAGCCAAAATTTCAACAGTAGAAACCACTTGATGAGCCAGACCTAGTGTCTCCGCGTCTAGGCTATCCTCCTCCACAGCCTGGCTTAAAGACGACTGCAATTGCATCCAGAATTGATAAAAGGCATCGACTTGTGAATCGTCTTGCGTAAGAAGATCCAGCGACATATTGTAGGCAGAGAGAAGTTGCGCCCGTAGGCTCGGTGGTGCAGTCATGGCAGTGGTCAAGAGTCAAGTGGCACACGACCAAGGGGATTATGGGCAATGGGAGACAATGGGATAGTGTGGGAAAAGTGCAAAGCATCATGTGCCATCAACAATTCTGTTATTGGCCAATCATATTACACCGGCAGACAGATTAGGCTATCAATGGGAAGTTTTAAGCTCCGCATTGTCTACTCTCTGCACTGGTCACTGTGTTAGGACACTCGTTCTCCAACTACCACTATCATGCCCATCCAGTCTACAGAAACCCTCGCCCCCGCCGACGTTTTGCGTCAGATTCTTGTAAAGGCAGGACAGTTAAAAGAATTAGCTGGCACTTTCAGAACACCATCAACGACAACATTACCTTCTACCATATCAACGACCCCGACAATAACTCCTACTCTGCATTTACCCTTTCCAACGGAACTCTTCACCTTTATCGATACTCTTCAACTTCCTGAACAATCCTCCAGGAACCTGAAGCTCAAAGTTACTGACAAAGTCACCTGGTCTCAAAGCTTCCTGCTGCGATCGTTTAACCAAACGTGTTGCGAAGTCTCCAAGTCTAAAGACGACCAAGCAGTTCTCGACCAACTTAAGAGAGTGTATGAAACGACGTATCAAGGCCGATATGTTGGCAAACTTATGGAAAAACTTCTCAAATTACAATCGGACCTCGATGTTCGACGACAGAAGGAACGAAAACGAAAACCTGTTTTTAACTTTGTATGTTATTTATATACTCTCCGTTTCTCGTTTCTAATGCTTCTATTCGCAGGAATATACGCCTCTGCTTGAAGAATATTTTGAAACGAACGCTTATCCCTCAGCGCAGGATCGCCTCACATTAGCCTCACGATCCATGATGACGCCTAGGCAGATCGAAGTCTGGGTGAGTGCTGTTTAGTTTGATTCAGACTCCTCAGCTCATAAAACGAATAGTTTCAAAACCATCGAAATCGTGCCAAGAAGGAAGGCAAACCATTAAGGCGATCACGCTTGGGTTCTATGGCGTTTCCACAAGAATCTATCTCGAAGCACAAGTTTTCTTCTCCAGAAGCCGATGTACAAGGGTCTCCGGACAATTTTTCATCCGACGACGAGAGTGTAGTGGAGATGGTACATGTAAGATATCCATTGCATGTCTTCCCTACTGTCCGCTGACTTGCGGTATCAGGCTGCGACAGTGCCTCTGCCACCTCCTACAAGATGTGTACTGGACAGCTTCGACGAGATGAGGCCTGCCCATGCATTTCCGTCTATTTACCGACCTTCAAATATTTTGAAGTCATTTACCAGTGTTGACAAGGGACACAGCTTCCCTCCGCCTCTATGGCCCCGTCGGTCAACTACTACATGCAAAGTAAATCTTGCTATTGACATGGACGACTTTGTGGACGACTTTGCCTCGCGATTCAACATTCGTGATGGTGCTACGAAAACGTCACGTGCAACCAGAACCAGAGTGCCATCATGTCATCGCTCTTGGTCCTTCGGAGAAGTCATCTCCCTCATATCTTCACCTCATCCTGCTATGATCAAAACATCCATTCCTCCCTGCCATCTCAAAGATATGCCTATCGAAGCGTCTCTCTCTCATAGGTCGAGGGAATTCTGTAGGACTCGCAAAGTATCTCGTCTTCCCTCACGATTCCCGACCCAGTTTCATGCTTCGCCACACCGCCCGACGTTCTCCCCCGAATCGCGCACCTCGTCTTGCAGTTCGACGACTTCATCGAGGAGTCGCCTCAGCTCGACCTCGAGTAATTCCTCCTCTGGCCCTGCCACGCCCCCCTTAACCCCGACACACAACGTTCAAATTTCGGATTTCATGTTGACGGAAAGTGACTTGCGTACTTTTGACCTTCTTTTTGGATCGGGATCGAATGCTTCCCTTATAAACAAGTATACAACTATTCCATCGGACAGAAGTTCTTACTCTACGCATAGCTTCTCCCCAGCAGCCTTTGCACTTTCTGGTATGGTTTAGTTTCCATAGTCGTGCGACCTCATTCGACATGTCCCTCTCTTTTTTATTGCATATATATTGTATATTGTATTTAGCATTTTATGTGCTCGTCGTCTATGAGTTACTCACCGTGTCCTTGAACACGGATCTTAACCATGACACAAAAACCCGACTATCTGCAGAAAGCGCAACGTTTGTCACACCTGTCAGGCTCATACAAGTTAAGGTGAAGTCAACACCTCTTAAAATAGGATTGGTATGAGCACCATGGGCATGAGCTGCACGCTAATTAGTGGAATCGTGCTGTGCCCAAACGAATCAATAAGTCACCAAGTGAACTATCTTCGGCCTTGTGATTTGCCCCCAGATTGTGAGTAAGTATCCTTCTTCCCTTCTTCAGGTGCCACTACTGAGATGTTATCTCGTCCTTTTTCATATATATATATCTATACGATCATACAGACCATATATCACTGCTATTTTCATGAATAAGGGTCAAATTCATGCGAACTTTGATGCCTAAATAAATAGCAAGATCAGCGTGTCCAGTTGCTTCCGTGAATCCCAGTTTGACTTACAAGGCTGAGCAATCCCCCGAGTCCACCAGAATTTCCACCTCCCGTCGTTCCACCACCAAACTTAGACTGAACCAACAGTTTCATAACCGTCATCGCCGCCCCATTAACCGCATCCTGCTTATTCCCAGATGCAGCCCCGCCCGACTTGTCAAACATCTTCGTCGCCTCTGCCATTGCCAGGCTGATCAACTGGGTCTGCGAGCCACCACTAGCTCCACCGCTGCTGGACTTTCCAGAGCTGCTGCCGCCACCAGTAAATTGCTTGAGGACCTATGAATGGAACGAGAGAACAATAAGCGAAATATCCTTAGGGTCGACTGCGCATCATGACGAACCTGGAGGGCAGCGGCACCGCCGATGGATGAGGCGCTCATGCTACCTGCTTTGCCTTGGTTGTATGCTCTATCGTGAGCAACTGTGACCTCTTCTTCGTCGAGGGGCTCATTGTGCTTTTGCTACACAGAATAGCCTCCATCAATACATGTCTTTTGGTCAGGCTGGACTGAGTGAGTCTACACACCTTGTTATCAGACAAGAAGCCCAACGCTGTGGTGAACAAGCTAGAGTCCCCGGATCCATGCTCCTGAGCATTGCGCACGGCCTCGTGGTCGTCGACTATAAAGTTGCTCTATCAGGCCACCCAAGTAACCAAAACCACCCTATTTCACTCACTGTGAGGTGCACCCGAGGTACGAGAGCCATCCTGTCCAGAGTGGTGAGGAGAATTGTACTCTTGACCACCAGTCTTCGAGACATCGGCTGCATAGATCGAAAGTGAGCACGGATCGACCGCGATCGCTTAGATCAAGAAACAAGGCGCACTCTGGGACTTTGAATAGGCGTCCATGCCTTGCTTCGCCAAGTTGATGAAAGAGTCCTACAGAGTATTGGTATTAGCCAGTACCATTGCATATGAGGATTACTGACGCACCATTTTGTAAATCTTGTTTAAAGATGAGAGCAGATGTCAGGAGAGCAAAGGATCTACACTGACGATATGTGGGGAGACACTATAAATAGTCCTTAACGGTGATAAGATAATGTCAACCCCTCAATGTATGCCAATAGGGAGGAACAAAAGCGCAGTCAATCTTCACAGCAAGAACGGTATTACGATCTTCAGTGATTGGATATCGTATTATAGTATTACACATATGCTACATGGGTTTCCGAGCTTCCATAATTTACAAAGTGGTATTTAGTTACGCTCCGTGGTTCCAGCGATATGCGGTGCAGCCGAAGTAGCATAGGGCGAGTCAACGGTGTGCTTGCCACTTTCCAGAGGAGCCGTAGTAGCAGCAGGAACACTAGCTGAAGATGCAGGAGTTGCTGTCTTTCCGTGCTCAGCGAGCTGAGCACCTTGTGTTCCGGCAGTACCCATGTAACCTTGAACGACGCCGACAGCCTTCTCTATGTGAGGTTGTGCCGTCTCCATGGCGTAGGTAGCAGTTCCCTTCAGTGTCTCGACGTGGGGTGCGGCAGCAGCAGCAGTGGTCGTGTACGCATTGACAGCGGTATCCTTGATCTGGGTGACAACTCCTGGAGCGTTGGGGTCTGTTGAACGGGTGGTGGTGGTCGATGGAGTTGTAGTTGTGCCACCAAGGGCGGTGGGGAGGTAAGCCTGTATAACAATGAGTTTCTAGTCAATGAAGCACAAGCAAAGAATTAATTTACCTGAGCAGTACCAACAGCAGCTCCAGCCAAAGATTTTGCTTGGTCGACATAGCCAGCACCGACAGCCTTGGCCTGATCGACGTCGTGCTTGCCCTCAGCTACAGCAGCGTTTGTCGTTCGCGAGGCATCCTCTTGGAACTTTCCAGCAGCAGTGGTGGGCTCGCCCGTCAAATCAGAGCCGTGTGTCTTGTTGAATTATGTCAGACGACCTCCAAAGAACATGGGTGTGGTCACAAACCTTGGCAACAGCGGCTGCTTGTTGAGCAGCGTCATGCGCCTTCTCCGAGTTTTGGCCAATTTGGAATGCTTCAGACCTATCAGTAGCATGAAGGCGTGCCTCAGCAGTGGTGGTCTGGTGTGCAACGGCGCTGAGAGGGATTTATTCGTCAGACAATGCCATCTATCGCTGTAGGTGCACCCTACTCTTTGCCAGTGGCCTCGGCGACGTTGAAGATCTTTCCGGGTGAAGTAGAATCGGTAGACATGTTGATGTATGTATGAGATGTGAGTGATAATGAAAAGCCACCAGCGCAGACGACCTGCTTTTATATTTCCAACAGTCTCCAAAGATCACCCCTAGCAAACAGTGACATCATAGTTCGATGACGCACTTAACGTAATTGGCGCCTACAGCCTTTAGCGAGAAGAGGTGTCAATTCAGCGTGTACACTACGGAGATACATCAATGACGAGCACCAACACCGAGAATGTCTAATTCGGTGCAGGGCGTACAGACAACAGGGAGGCGATATCTACATACTGCAATGGGCAATACTACCAAGTAATAGAGAGAAAACAAACGAGTGTGCGTGCGCGATCTGTAACAGAAGATGATGGATTGGAATGGTGGTGTGTGCAATCTGGCGAGCGGGTATGTGCGATAGAGAAAGGAAACCAGAGAACGTAGAAGTCATGACAGGCATCAGGGTTGGGTTACTCAGTATAAAAGTGGGGAGAGGTCACAGAAAGAGATGTACGAGAACGAGAATAAGAGAACAAACCGGAACGAACTGGATAATGGTAGGCATAAGGCAATAGAGGATAAAAAAAGGAAAACAGGTTGGATGGTGGCAAAACCGAGTCCATTTTTTGCAACGGCGAATGCATGGATCAATCAATCAAGATATCCAACATTGCCCTCCCACGTCAGCGAGGCGCTTCCTCTCGATGACGTTGTCCAAGGCTTAGCGAGCCTCCTCGTCAAAAGATCCCATCCTTAAGAACCTCGCAAGAACTTCCTCCGACCCTTTCTTGAACAGCTCAACACCTCGAGCAGGGTCCCACACCCGCCCATGCTGTTTCCTCATATTAGGAGAAAGAATGGCATGCCCATCGGGTGGCGACAAAGGTCCGATGGACGACGCTGGCGAGCCAAGTGACGACTCGTTCGACGTCTGACGCGCAATCGACGGCGAAGATCTGA
>Ga0247741_1001714_pt1 | contig 12154 bp, 14 predicted proteins | sample UWRJL213509R2_FD_180945 | JGI IMG/M metagenome (GOLD analysis project Ga0247741, IMG submission 180945) | Plant litter microbial communities from Arlington Agricultural Research Station in Wisconsin, United States - UWRJ-L213-509R-2 | ecosystem: Environmental > Terrestrial > Plant litter >...
CATTTAACAAAAAAATAAAAGACATACACGCTTCTCCCAAATTACGACGTCGGAAATTTCGGTAGATGTAGCGCTCGCGATGCGGTGGCATTCTTTTGTGGATGAAGTCTGTTATGGTTGGTCAGGGAGACGACACACAGATCAAGGAGCTGGCTTACGCATACGACTTGGATGTCGGTAGTTTTACCTGCTTGGCTGAGGACCTGGATGGGATCAGCGGTCGATGTTGAGAAGATATAAACTTTGCCATGGTCGCTGCCGCAGATCACAGCTGAAGAGCCTTCGCCGAAGGCACCGTCTTTTGGTTGGGATGATGTAGCTCATTGAGGGAGATGAGCGCGGGAAGGGGTAGAGGTGGAATCCTTGAGAGAGATCATGAGCCAGCAAGAGCTTTCCATCCGATGAGCAAGCGACGTGGCCTCTACGGCAAACAAAAGGTCAGGAGGATCTTCGAGCCACAGATTTGAACACTCACAACCCTGTCCTCAGGATTTTACGCCAATCTTCTTTACTGGAAACCACATCACGACATATCCTATGAAAAATCTGAGGACTATTACATGGTAATAGCACAATAAGACACACATCTCACCCGTTTCCAGCACAAAGATGAGGATTTTGCCACCGAAATCGGAAAATGCGAGAGACCTTGCAATCACAGGGCTGTGATCCAAACCTACGCTGACTGTCCATAGTCGAAGCATCGTGCCTATATTAGAAATTGAGTTGAAACATTTGAGGAACGAGATACTAAATTCCACACCGTGTTTCCCGACTTCGTAGATGGACACATTGCCATGTTGACTGCCCACAGCCAAACGTGACGCGTTGGTGTCATAATCTATGGACTCAACTGGGTCGCTCGGTTGAAAGGCCCGCACACTCTCGAGTTCTACCATGGCTGTCTGAATGGCATGGTTGGGGTCAGTCTTCCACATATTCAATAATAATGTGTACGCGTACCTTAGTGCGGTTCTCACAATAGATGACTAGAAAACCACGGCTGGTCCCAAAGGCGATATGTCTCAAATCGTCCTTCTGGCTAGTTACCCAGACAAGACAGGTAATCTGGCCCCATCTTCCTCCGCCGTCCTCGAGGACGTGTCTAGAAGACCTTGACGAGACATCCCAGATTCTGACTACTTTGTCGTCTCCTACGGGCAGGGTTAGTGAATTGTCTCGAAGGAAATAGTAGTGCACCACCACATACCACCACCTGCAAGAAGTGTACCATCATGGCTGAATGAAAGGCAGTTTATGGCGCCATGAAGGCCATGAAATCGAGCAAGTTTAATATACGACTGTGTTCATGAGGTTAGCGGCAGAAACAATATTAGGAAGTGGGTCTTACATCGTTGCGAGAGCTGAAATTTGAGAGGTAGTTGAAGATGCCAACGAGAAGAGTGACAAACATAGTTGAGAGAGGTGATGTCCCCCAGGCGTCCGCCTCACCCGATATATGCTCTGAAATTCTTATTGTCAGTCTCTAATTTATTGTATCCACATGGAGACGGCACACGCTGTTCACAAGCGAGTCACGTCGTCAACCTCCAGCTTTATCCCCTTATGGATCAAAACGCAGAGCGAGGTCTCGTCGCGGGTATCCACACCAGAGAACAATTGAGAACTGAAAGCATTAAAAGTCGAGTGGATGTTCACCACGTCTACCACATGGATCCACAAATTGCACGGTATCAGCCACTCATCACTCGCAAGATCATCTTTACAAAAAGATTGCTGGCGCCTCCACCTAGGATTGCTCGGCGTATGGATTTCTCTTTTGTGAGCGTCACAGGTAAACGCGAGCGCTCCGAATCCCCCCCGCCACACCGCCAGCATTTGGTAGCTCCTCCTGTGCGCCGCAAACGTTCAGAAACCCCACTAGCACCTCGCCGTCGCTCAGAAACGCCCGAAGCGACGAGCGACTCAACCAGAAAGCAGGGAAACATCAAAGAAACCGACACCAAGAAACAGAATACACGCAGAGCCCCAACTCCACCGAGCTCGAAGCACGTTGCGTTCGACGACTCTCTAGATCTCGACGACGCCATGGATCTCCAAACTTCAGACAGCGACAATGAAAATGAAAATGAGGGAAAAGTTCGGGGTCGAGTTCGTGAGGTGGATTCAGAGGAAGAACCTACTTTAATCCCAAAACCTGCTGGTGAGGCTGGTCGCAAACGATCAGGCGGATACAACCTTCAGGAAGCGCTGCAATGGACGGATAGTACCTACGATGCAGTAATGGTGAGCCTCTAGTTGTCTATCAATACCTGCACATGGGTCTCACCATAATCGCTCCAGAAATTCGTCCACAAGCAGGCAAAAACTAGGAAGCTAGATCTTGCAAAGAGTTATCGAAGCCAGGTCAAGAAGGCGATCAAGCAAATCTGCGATGACACCAGGCGGCAATTCAAGCTTCTATGTGATTATCAGAAGGACTGGCCAATACACGACATACTCAAACTTCACCTGAAGTACACCTCAGAAGCTGCTCGTCGCGCCAAGAGCGCATCAACTGCAAAGAAATTGACAAAGGTTAGCAAGATTCACAGATACAGAGGAAGACCGTTACTTACAAGATCCCAAGATGCTAACGCGTTCTCAGTCCATGAGAAACTAAGTAGTTATGGCTTTGCAATATAATCGATTTCTTGTGCCTTGGAACCCAGAGGAAACTTTGAGGTCCTGCGAGTACCCAGATTGGTAGGAATGTGCTCACCGCCGAGCCAGTAGTAAGGATCGAGTAGTTCGGAACCGGGACGCTCCTGTGCTGTCGCAAATAGCTGATGGCGGCCTGGATTCGGTCTTGAGGCGATGTACGAATCAACAGCGCTACTCGTCTCATCGATGTGGTTGACCAGCGGGTTGACGGCGGCGAGTGTTTACTCAATACGGTCTGGACACCCAGAACGTATCAGCAACGACAGGGCTTGAAGCTTGAAGAACCACTCGATACGGTCTGGGCACCCAGAACGTATCGGTAGTGGTGGTAAGTGAGTGATGAAAGTGCGTTTGATGAGCGTGTTGCTTTGTTTACTTCCCAAGGCCAACCAAACACACTGATCGCACACTCCACTCGGCGTTCGCGTTGTGATGTGTTTGTTTCTAAAGGCCTACCAAACACGCTGAGACGCTGTCATCGCACATGCACTTAGATTGAATGCAACATCGTTCTGGGTGCCCAGACCGATGTGTATTCACTCCGAGCTCGCTGTGCATCGTCCTGGGTGTCCAGGCCGCTGTACTATTTAGGCTCACACGCGAAGATCCCCCCGTCAATCCACCAGCGAGCTACATCGTTCTGGGTGCCCAGACCGATGTGGATTCACCCCGAGCTCACTGTGCACGTCCTGGGTGTTCAGGCCGCTGTGCTATTCAGGCTCACATGTGAAGATCCTCTCGTCAACTCGTTTGATTACGGTCGGTACGTCTACCTATTTATTATCCATCTATAACTTAGGCAGAATTGTTGGCATTTCTACAGCCGGTCTGGCCTTGAGCAGGCTCTTCTCTCGCATCGACAAACCCGAATACCAGATGTTGTCGTAGAAATTTAACGGCAATTCTGACAACGCTCTCCCAGTGCTGAAGACCATTCCCTGCCTGATGCGTTTGCGTCCTGGGTTTCCAGTTACACGACCTGATACACCTCCGGTGTCGTTAAAATCTTCATCAATCATGTCCAGGTAGGGTATCAAGGCTTTACTCCGCCATAGTCGTATTCTGACGACGTACTTGCGTTGCTCAGTGCCGCTCTCGTCAGAGCTCATCCCCTCCTGGCGCAGATATCTGGCGACCAGCCGTAGGAATGCCCAAGCTTGACTGCCGTCTTTGGCATTCTCCTCAGCAACATCGAGTCGATGATTTGCCAGCTTCAAGGATGTTAGGGCTGAGCATTGGCAGAACATAGAACAATCTTACCGTTCGGCGTCTCGTATCCTTCCGTGCCTGCGCCTGCACACGCGCCTTACGCTCCGCCAACCGCTTCTTTGTCGCCACCGTATCTTCGCCATCCTTAGGCTTTGACTGCTTCCATAGTGTCTGAAGCCTTGTAAAACGTCTCTGGATGTGGGTATAAACAACCGATAGCTCATCGGGTACAATACGGAATTTGGACTGGAAGTAAAGCACAAATGCCTCGACGAGCTCCGTGTTCCAGGCGTGAGTGTGTGGAACATCAAAACAGAATCGCATCGGATGCAGCGTAGGCCCGACCACTGATATGTTTAGTCCCGCCTCAAAACCACGAACGTCGATGGGGAGTGGGTTCAAGATGGTCGAAATATCTTCGTCTTTCTTGATGCCTATAAGTTCCTTCATCAGATTGCGTATGGCAGCCTACCATTTGAGGCGTATGGTAAGTGTCCCATGCATCAACAAGTAGGTGCGGTGCTCACCCCGATTTTTCTGGATCTAGCGTCTATTTCCCTTGTTGTGGGGCTTTTGATCTTCTTGCAAGTCGCAGTTCGCTTTCGTGCAGGGGACGCTGGTAGCACACCCTCCTGTTGCATCGCCTGAACCACAGCCAATGCAATGGAATTCATCTGGTGTGTGGAAAGTGCAGGGTTTTCGGAGATGGTGCTATCCGCAGCAGTTGACGCTCCAGGTTGAGCTTCTAATACGGGCCCTGCACCACCTCGAGGTCTGCGAAACCGATAAGGAGCCTTGATAGGTGAGTACGATGTGCCCTTCAACAGACTTTAACAACTGATTATATCTATAAACATCATAGCACGCACCTCATCGTCATCGTCATCATCGCTGGCATCGTCAATGGCATCGAACTCGTCCTGAAAAGAATCAGGCTCCGCTCTCTCTTTTCCTTTTTGCCGATAATCGGACATTGACTGGTCCTCGCTTGGCTCAACAGGAGGTCTGGGGCCATAAGACGATGAAGGATGGAGTGTCGCTGGAGCTACATTTGGTTCGGGCTGACCAGGTGTGGAAGAGGGCTGAAGCGGATTGTCACCAGTCGGCTCGAACATGACCTGATCCCCTCTCTGCTCAGCGGGAGGGTTGGGACCGTTAGACGGCAAAGGCTGATGTGACTCTGGAGGAACTGTCGATTCGGGTTGACCAGGTGTGGAAGAGGGCTGAAGCGAACTGCCACCAGTCGGCTCGAACATGACCTGATCCTCAACAGGAGGGTTGGGTCCACACAATGATTGGAACGACATATCTCCAGGCCCAGGTATAGGCTGAGTTCCACGCAGCTCGCCAGGAAGAATGGGAACGGATGGCTGCTGCTGACCGTTCTCTAATTCCTGTCGCTTTCCCCGCTCAACCTCGAGCTGTGCTTGCAGCGTAGACAAAGCTGCGTCTGCAGTGGCTCTACCCTGCTCGAGCTCCTTCATGCGTTCTGTCATTACCTCAAACTGATAGGAGGTGAGTATTCATGTTCGCATATTTGAAAACACAGACTTACCATGTTTCTTAATTCCTCGACCTCCTTTTCCTTGTTGCTTAGATTCATCTTTGTTTCGTTCAAGACATCTTTAAGTCGTTCGACGACTCGGACTTTCTCCTATCGTGAGTTAGCGAGTTGGTTCGATATTTCAAATAGGTCACGACTAACTTCAGGTTGACTAGCGACGCTAGGTTGAGCATCTCCGTGGGTGCGCTTCTGGGTCTTTCGCTGAGGAAGCGGTGCCTTCTGCCTTGGATTTCCAAAGGAGAAACCAGACACACCAAACCCAAAGGGACGCTGGAAGACGGGAGTCGATTCTTGCTGGAGAGCTGGTTCTTGCTGGGGAGTCGGTTCCTGTTGGGGAGTTATTTGCTGAGGAGCTGGTGCTTGCTGGGGTGTGGGTCCCATGAGTTGATCAGGGTGTGAGGGCTGGTTCTCATTGAGCTGCACATTCGTCTGGGTGGAAGAGGCGGTGGGAATAGGTCCCAGTGGGTGCATGAGCGCGGGCTGATGCATTCCAAATTGCCAGTGTACGCGTTGGAGAGAGGCGCCAGGCCTCCTTGCGTTATCCTTCAAATACGGCAGACCTTAGAAACCTAGAAGTAGATACAATAGGTTACATACCTTCGCTCGCTGAGGTGTATTGGGGTTAGACATGCTTCACAAGAGGGGGAATATAATCGAGATTTTTACTCATGGCTAGCTCGGGTGCATCCCAGATTTTATGAGACCAGGACGGTCCACTCTCAATATCTTATTCGCGTCTCGGCCGTCGCGAAGCAGGAGTACTCTCTATTATTCACATTTAGTGTTGTGAGGGACCAAAGGCACTTAGAGAGCGGGCGGCGATGCGCTCCATTCCACAACTCAAGCGAGCTTCAAGATACAATAATAAGTTCCGATCCATCGACCTTCGGTGTGCAGCTGCAAGGAGCGGTTGGAGTAGATCGTAACCGACAAGCGTTCAGAGACAATAGGGCGCATCATTTTAGGTGTCATGCGCTCCGGTGAATATACCATTCGAATTGCATCCACTTAAGTGATTCGAAATTTTTCAAAGGCAAAGGGGATTCGTCCCATAGTTACACCTGCTATTATGATACGAACAGCTTATACAATACAAAAATTCCCTATAAACTAACTGGACAAGTTCCTCACCTTCATCACCCAGTCGGCCGTTCGAACAACTCAACTGCCTCACACGCAAAGCACGTCCCGCACACCACACTCACATCCTGCAACCGTACGGACATGTCTCCCAAAAAACCGATCCTTATCTCGTCGAGGGTATGTCCTGTCCGATAGTCTTGAGTTTGAAAGGATCTGACCATTTTTAGTCCAAACATTTTGCATATAGATGCCGTCTCTTTCGTCACAACGTGGAGACACCATACTTCTGTCCCGTTGTTGTCCGAGAGGATAGACTATCCATGCTGTCTCAGACGCATTCGGTCTTTAAGGATGGAGCAGTCAACGCTTATATCCACAACTTCGAGGTTATGGTCTGGGAAGGTCGCCACTGCCACCCATTCCAGATCTCCTGCAAAAGTTCCAGACATGGACTCCGTTTCAACCGCGCTTCATTTCGTACGCTGGGCGAACGGTGGCAAGGCGACCTGGTCGTAATGCGAATAAGTAAGAAAGACCCTCTGCGACCCACCGACATGCGAGGAAAGGACGCCGCAAGGGTGGCATACGCTGTGAAGAAGTAAGCCATACGACCTTAGGTGATGAGCAGAAAACTTACCGCATGTCACAGATTATTATCCTCCATGAGCCAAAATCATCTCATAGATGCGCGCCGCAAGTTTCAGTTTAGACGGAAGTAAGCTTGAGGTCGATAGGAAGAGGGCTTCATTCCTTGAGGATCCGAGTTTGGAGGTCAGACGGAATAAGAATACAAGTTCCAGATGTTTCGGTGAGGGAGAAGTCCATCGAATCATCCTACTGTCGTATTAGTATCTCAGTTCATAATTTATGTCGTTCACGCACCCAATTACACTCTAAACTTCAGCTTTTCCCGAAGCGCCCGCCATGGATATGTGTGCCTCTGCAGCTCCAATCGTGCCAATATGCGGTGCTCCATCTTCTCTCGAGTTTTCTAGACAGGCGCGTCCCTCGTGAGATGGGTAGGCACCGAATATATTATCGGCAGACTCCAGAGTTGTCAACAATATCAAGAGCGTGACATCGATGCTACGATGCACTCGAAAGCCAAGGCAAAACGGGACGCGATGTGCTTGTCAAAAGCGTCACGATTCAGAGACGGCAAATGCTTTGGGGGTCTTGCGTTTGGCGGCGTTAACCCGTACAAGAGTGAAGCACGGAGAGATAGAAGCAGAGGCGATAGGCGTCGAGTCTCTCGAAGGGAAGCACAGGCGGTAGAAGTGTTGAGTCCTGCGGTCTGGGCACCCAGAACACAGGATGTTTGTGCGATGGTGAATGCCGCATGTGGTAGCGTTAGATCCTGCGGTCTGGGCACCCAGAACGCAGAATGTTGGCCATGATGGAAGAAGTGTGATTGCAGCAAAGTCACTGGAACGGCTGAGCGTGTTTGTGTGTGTTTGGCATCGCCCACTGATCGCTGCTGCTTTGTTGACGACCCACCCCAGATCACAACCACAACCTCCAAGTACGTTCTGGGTGTACAGACCGTACCTTTCTTCCTTCACAACCTCCAAGTACGTTCTGGGTGTCCAGACCGTACTTTTCGTCCTTCACATTCTCAAACAACGCTCTGGGTGCCCAGATCGCTGATTGACCTTTCAATCGTTCGCTGTCGCGGTAGTTCCAATGACCAGTTCAAAATCAAAGGCCGAGTGGGGGTGAGGTATTCATTTTTTCGGTGCCATTGCTGTACTAACTGGTTCGATAGCCAGCACCTTTTCCCGCTTCCGGACCCTGTATTCTCTGTGAGTTTTAGCTCTCTACGAATATTGTTGTGAATCTGATGCCTGCTTCCAGACGCTTGACCGCTCGAAAGGTGGGGCCTTCCTCGACCATGGTACCATTTACTACTGCCCGATTACCACTCGTCGGGTGCGCGTTCCTGAGAGAACGAACAAGTTCCCTTACACGACGTCGACCGCATCTCTCAACGAAGTGCTGGACCCCCGTTGGTGGACCCGCCAGTTCGGGTTTTTTGGATTTTTACCGCTAATCCCGAGGTTCGAAGGACGCACATTTGGACCGCTACGCGATTATCTCCCGTATATCGTTCGAGTGAGCACCGAATCAGGCCCACGATATGTTCTTGAGGATCGGAAAGCCCTCCAATGGCGATTTACCGAGGACGTCCTTCTGGCGGTCACATACCTCTTGCGCGACAAATTCTTCATACGACTTGAACCACACTTCATGCCAATCCCACCAAGCGCTCTCGGCTTCTCGAGAGAATGCATCACCGAGGCTGGGGCTCATCACCTCATTGCTTGTTCGCGCGACTGGTTCGTAGTTTGGATGGGCCTGCTTTCATTCTTCATCGCGTGTATCGAGAGGATACAAGACCCGCCTTCGGACATTCCAAATTGGTTCAGCTTTCTGGTGGCAAGGGGGGAGGTTGATCAAACGTGGCTTTGTGGACTACACAACAACCTCATGAGTAGTTTCAAGAATAATGCACGTCGCGTCGGGACATTTGTCGATATCAAGGACAAGGAATTACCAAGCTACCTTGTCGAGTGGCTCTGCAAATGGGACGTGCCAGTGTGGTATACATGGACCATCGACGACCTACGCTACTGTGAGGCGCGCTCGTTCCACCACCTCATCCCACCTCCAGAGGCTCTTCAGCAACTTGCCACCGTCATCAACAAGAGTCCATCGCCTCCACAATCGCCTCCGCATTCCTCATCCATGTTTGCCTCGTATACGAGTTCTACTGAAGGACTCCCAGAGCAGAGCGTCGAGACTGCCCCAAGCCAGTCATTTGATGATTTGCAGAAGGCTCGAGATGCTGTCATTTCCTCGAGGCCTTGGGAACCTTTCTTTACCGCTCGGGCTCTGCACAACGCACGGAAGGTGGCGAAAGAAACACCTAAGGACAGGCAAACACGGCTCAACCGGGAGAGACAACCTCCCATGTCTGGTGCAGAAGTCTTCAAGTGGGATTGGAGTGACGAGGATCCGCTTTGCCTTGTACGCACCAGAGTCCTGAAGGATGACCGCTCTGACGAGCTCTACGCCCACCCTGGCTCACAGAGGCGCTATGATTCCGTTGAAAATCAATGGGATATCTGCGAGCATTGGATTACTCGAGAGGAGGCGGCTGCTATGGCTCGACAGGAGGCAGAGGAGGATCAAGAACAGGGTGTTGACGAGTATGGCTTTGATTTGCCGAGCAACCAGGAAGGAGGTGATGGGCCGTCCTCTGAGGCTGCGCAGGACAATTTCAACAATCTTGTTGCCACTCGTAGGGAGGCCCATGGTGGCACCATCCAGATCCAATCGTATCGACAGGATCAATCGCGCGAGATCGAAGTGGACCTCACTCCTTCGGAGCAGATTGATGTCGTGCAATATCTTTCTACGCACTTTGGATATCAGCCTCCCCTAGTCTCACCTGTGAACTCCATTCCCCCAGACGAAGATAACTGGAATGAAATTGTCAAGACTGTTGGGTTGCGAGCCGGGGGTTTGACTCCTCCTCCACCTAATCTCGGTCAATCAGCCTTCGACTTTTTGAGAGGGTTTCAGGTCCCTACTGGACCCCCGCAACTTCATTTTGACCTTGACCCGCATTGCTTGGTTCCAATCCAATCTAATCGGTTGAAGTTAGCCATTCGCAAACACAACGACAACCTCTTCATTGTATCGCCCTCGATGTTCACAGCCTCGCCATCCACCAAATGGACCATTGCACTTACCTCTGCCCGTGATGCTATCAAGGCGTTTCGAGAGCTTGTTCGGGGTGACCAGGCACACTCCACCATCACCCTTGCACGCGCTCTTTTGGAATCGGGAGTGGAGTTTCGCACTCTTCTACCTCTCACGGCTGGACCACTCGTTGGCCTGCAGTCCAACCAACTCATCCCGTTCCGCACCCATCGTCATATCTACACCTTGGCTGACTATCATTTGTACGTTGAAAAGAGGTCTCGAATTCTCTCCTCACCCTGTGGAAGAGCTGCTTTACTTGCTGGAGGTCTTGTTGCTCGCATCGCGCGTGAACACATTGACCTTGACTCAGCGAGCTTTGGACCTTCATCTGCCGTTACTTCGCACCAGATTGGGTTTCACGTTGACGTTGGTGATGTGGTTTATTGGGATGACATGCTCACTGAAGACGAAATAAATGTGCTTTGTGGCCTTCACAAGAGCTACGAAGGTCAGGAATAGTCATTATTACCATGATTTATTTTAATGTTTCTATTTCTAGGCGTGAACCTTTTCCTCTTCTCGTGGTGGCCACTACCAAGTCAGTGGAACAAAGCCTCCAATGGGTACAACACCGGCTTCTGGACTGATTGGAATGAGGTCTGGTATCAAAGGCACCTCGCTTCGATTCTCAATGGCACTGCCAAGCCCAAAAGTCCAAATACTTGGCGTGACGACTTGAAAGGATCGAGTTCCTGGAGAAAGACCACAAAGGTTCTCATTGAACGCTCCAAGGAACTCTATGCCTGATTGCTGTTGTCGTGATGTAGATTATCTTCTTGTTGTGGCTAGGGACTATTGTGTTGAGGTTGCTCGTCGCCCCTCGCCCCATGTAGTGAGGGCCGCAGCGTGCGCTTTATTGTCATCGACCTCCCATGTTACATTTTCAAATCATGTCATATATAGATAAATTTGTCAAAATTGAATTGTTACGCACGTGCTTTAACTTTCTGACAGTTTTGAGTTTATAGTATTGTTTGAGTGGACAATAAATGTTTCATTGTTGTCTCTGATGAATCTCACTAACAATAAAATGCTTTCGTGAGGTTGCTTAATACCTCCAAATGGTCCTCGAAGTGTTACATTGATATTGAACACAAAATGATTACGCAAATTTTACCTCCTTTGGATATTTTATCAGCTCCACGATGAAATGTTTTTGAACAATTATGTATACATCCAAAATGTTACGATTTTTCTCTTTCTTTACGGACTACACACTCCTCTACCACGTGATCCAATCACGTGTACGGCTGCGCTCACCTTTTCTCCTATTCATTGTACTATAATGACTCGTCCCGACTCATTCCTTTTCTCGCCTCCTATTATGCTTGACTTGTACGGACTCATAGTGACTCTTACCTTCTATCAAGTATGACTCCATCATTTACTATAAAACACAGTAGAGAACAGGGATGTACCTTAGCTAGTTCTTAACTCGCAAACCTTGCATCTACTCTAACACAGACAATACCTCGTCTGAGGCATTCTGTTTATTGAGATAAGGCCAGACCCGACCTCTCTGACTATAGACAGCGTCTCTCAACCTAAGTCTATTGTCTCAGTCATAACAAAAGAACTAGCTCCTCAGAACCCTCGTCACTTGTCCCCACAAGTGACGCCACATCTATCGAAACGGATCCTTGGAGACTAGACCCTCCTCGACGAAGACTACAGATCGAACACGACCCCGAAACTGTCCAACGAATCACCGAGTTCAGACTATCCTCCTTAACATCTCTCCCCCGACAAACCTTCACCACCGAACTCGCATCTTGGGCACATCCCGTTGAAGAAACCGAAGACGATTACCCACCCGAAAGAAACTGGTCCTCCGCTGATCGAAAAGGATTCCTAGCCAAACGAAAA
>Ga0247741_1001715_pt1 | contig 12153 bp, 21 predicted proteins | sample UWRJL213509R2_FD_180945 | JGI IMG/M metagenome (GOLD analysis project Ga0247741, IMG submission 180945) | Plant litter microbial communities from Arlington Agricultural Research Station in Wisconsin, United States - UWRJ-L213-509R-2 | ecosystem: Environmental > Terrestrial > Plant litter >...
TACGCTCTTTTTCATCGTGGTAGACGGAGGTGTGGGGATATATGCAATGTGTTCATACCTATGGAAGAGAAATTGTTAGTATAACATATCGAGTGGGTGTGTATCAGGTAAGTCAGACAAGAAATGTTCTCATAGGTTATGTGGGGCGTTACTCCCTCCTCGAAGAGCTGGGTTATCGAGCACGAAGCTCTTTTTCGTCACGCAATAAACAGAAAATCAAAAGGTACTAACCTCTTTATTGTTCCATTCAGCTTTCCTGATATCTTTGCTATCGACGGTTAGCGTCTTCAGAACCTTCTCAATCACAGCCTGTGTTTCAATGTCAGTAAAGTAGCAGGGATCTATTAAACAAAGACGTACAATTTCCTCCTTCTTGGCCTTGTCTGCTAAGCTGGAGCTTCCGAGGTTTCGGCCAGTCTTCTTCAAGTTATCAAGAGACTTTTCAACCCATTCAATGTCCTTCAGTCTAAGTTCAGTTTGGATGATTTCCATGTCGCGAAGAGGGTCGACGTCGCCCTCTACGTGGATAACCTCGGCATCGTCAAATGCACGGACGACTTGGAAGATACCATCGACGGCACGAACGTGAGATAAGAAGGCGTTTCCGAGACCTGCACCCGTGGAGGCGCCCTGGGGATGAATAGGTAAGCTCGAATTTTGAAAGAGGGAGTGGTAGTTGCTTACAGCTGTCAGACCAGCGATATCAATACAAGTGAGGAATGCTGGGACGCGTGAAGCGGGCTTGTAGATTTCGCAAAGCCATTCGAAACGCGCGTCTGGTACAGGGATACGAGCTTCTTCTGGGTTTATGGTGGCATACGGGAAGTTGGCAGCCTTTCCGAGGTCTGGTCGGGTTGTAAGTTACAATCGGGTGGAAGTGACAGAAAACATGCCCGTCTCGGATAGTACATTGAAGAAAGAGGACTTTCCAACGTTCGGAAGACCTTGAAAGAGGTGAGTGTACGAAAAGGGCGGAATGTGCAGAACAAACCTACGATGCCGATCTTGAGATTGTTGCTAGGCCGTCCGAGGAGGGTCTTTTTCTCTGGTGCAGCGGCCTTTTTGGGAGGCATTCTCTTCTTAACCAATAGAGAAGCAGAAGTCGAGAAAAATGAACGGGTATGAATCAAGGAGGAGGCGATGCGATATCGATGGAGATTCTGATAAAACCTTGCTACCCCGCCATTTGCACAAATCATCGGGAATGGAAAATATAGAAATGACAAATACAGACAAATATCAGCTGAAATACTCGCAGATCACGTGCGCTTCTAGGGTCGCGTCGATGGTTCATTATCAATGTCATTTGTGCAGACTGTACATACTTCTCTGAACAGTAGAAAAGTAGTATAATTTATTGGATCGGGGAATAGCCCTTTGTTTGAGAGTTGACTGGAAGAGGTTACTGGAACTGCGCGCTTTAGCACCAGTGATGTCAAGACTTTCACACGCACCTTGCTTTCTACAACCACCATGTTTCGTTATGTCCTCCTGCTAATCCTTGCAGCATGTCTTAGCGTCGGTGCTCAGACAACAGTGACTACTACCAACGCGTGCGTTTCCTTAAAATCGATATGTTCCAGTATACTTGACTAATCCCTCCAATTAGTGCTGGCTTGACAGTAGTTCAAGTGGTTACAACCAACGCGGCAGGCGCACCCCAAACCCAAGTTGTGTTCGTACAATTCTTTCATGATCTCCGGCATATATCTCAAGCATATTGGTAATAAAGGCAAACACTTACCTCGGCTGGCACCACCGCAACAACGCCGGATCCGCAAGGACCAGTCGGTGCGCCTGCGCCTACGACCGGGACACCTGGAGCGCCAACACCCTATACATATACCACAGTCCTCAATGGTGTCACAACAACCGTTCACGACATATTTACACCAACGAGCCCAGCCACCGTCAATGTCACCGTGACAGGCACTGGCACAATCCTAGACTACAGTTCTTGGCTGAACGTTTACGGGCCTCCATCGACACGAAAGAACACTGCACCTCGTGCAACCTTGCCTTCAGCCTCAGTCCTGGTTATTGTTGCCGTCTCCTGCTGGTTAGCAGCTCACTGATCCTTGACCCACGAAAGCATCATGTTTTGTACTACATACTATTCACGATTCGACTTACATGAGCGAATGGACGCCTTATACTACATACCTTCACGATTTTTTTGGAATCTGTACCCTCTATTCATTGCATTACCTTCGAACATGTACAGATTGGGTCGGGGCCACCGCAAAGTTCCATCGAGTAATCTCACGTGCAAGCATCAACGGAACCGCAACCCTAACTTGCGTCTCGACACCCATGTCTGCAGACCAGGCAAACCAATCTATACTGGCCATAGCATTGGTTATTGAATCATCCCTTACTGTCGCTCAAGACTGGCCAAGACCCGTCTTTGATTACTGCACTCAGCTCATCAGACGCCTTTCTGAGGCCCATCCTAACTCCAAGGTATATATCCAAGTATGACACGAGGCCGACAGCTGAAATTCTTATTTCACTGTAGCTTAGGCTTGGATTTGTTGGCTATGGCACCGCAGATACTGTTCCAACTCCAATAACATGCAAGCGGTTCTTCATGGAGAATGCCAATCTTTACAAGGAGATGTTTGAACACCCCACCAATCTCGGAATCGGAACGACGAACTCGGGGGGGAGTAGAGGCATGGCCGCTCTCGAAGGCATCGTGGCGACTCTAGAGGTGCGTCTAATTGCAGTTGTGTTCTAATTACTCATTCACACTCGTCTCCAGTTATTCGACATCATCCCAACTCTTCAGAATGCAAAGAACTATAATTGCCATATCATACATATCGCCTCTGCCTCTGCCGACAATACGCAGTATCCGTCGTGGAACGATACCATGCTTCTGGATGATGTAAATTGGGAGTCATTGCCGAACGAGATCAAGCAGGTGTGTCCCTCCACTGCATTATATCCAGGACAAATATATTGATATCGTACTAGAGGAATATCACTTATAATATCCTTGCACTGCGCCCCCTTCAAGGACGCATACCTGAACTACATGCTGCTGTCCGTCGTCTTGCTCGTCTCCCACTGGAGGAATATTCTGATTCCTGTATGTAGCTCAACAATGGAGCAGGGGTATCCATTCCTTGGTTCGTCATGAAAGCACAGTACACCCTTTATGCTGCCCGGCTAGTCGCCATGCAGGCGTTAAAAAGTATGGAAATTTATTCTGACTCCAATCACGACCCTCCTCACATAGTTTTCCTCAGCACCTACATCCGCTAAACGACAATCTGACGCACCTGCAATAGTAGAACGGTCACCAGAGAACAAGCGACCCCGGCTGAGCAGCGGCAACAGCAATAATATCAAGACCGAGTCTCCCAAACCCACGCCTAAACCTGCTCCCGCCCAGCCAGCCCAATCCGTACAGCCACCTCCACCTCCTCAACCGCAAACCCAACCTCCACCGCAATCTCTCACTCCGCAACAGCAACGACAACCTACACCTGCTCAGCCGCCACCAGCGCCTGTATCAGCGCCTGCACCACCTCCCCCCGTCGTTCAACCACCCGTTCCAGTGCCACCCCCACAAACCCAGCCCACTGCACCGCATGGTGGCCTCACTCTACCTTCTGGGATCAATCTCCCGCCAGGCTTCAATTACCAGCAGGTGATCGCAAAGCTGAAAGAGGCTCAAGATACACTGAGTAAGATGCACTCTGGGATCATGCTCGCTCGGGCGCAAGGCCGGAATGAGGAAGCGGATAAGATGCAGCAAGACTTCACTGTGAAGAAGGACGTGCACGAGAAGATGAAGATGGCGTTTATGCATCAGCTGAAGAAGATGGGATTGGTGCCGGGTGCTAATCAGCCGGCTCAGGGTTTGTTCCGCTCTTCTTAATTGCATAGTATAACTTTCTAATGCCGTACTTGTCCTTAGCCGCGCAACCCCCCAAAGATATAGCTCCTCCTCCCTTTGGGCTCAATTCCGGAGCGAGTGCGTCCTCGGTTGGGGTCATGCCATCGGGGGGTCCGGGTTCAGGACTTTCCGCTGTTCCCGATATCATGTCTGCTGCCCAAATGCAGCACGCACGCACGCTGAGCAATGCAGGTGGATTCCCTCAGACCACTCCTACAATGAATTCAGCCTCTGTACCTATTCCAGTACAAGGTTCAGGCGGTCCGCCGAGTATAAATCTGCAGATGCAAAAGATGCTTGAGCAACAGGCGCGTGCTAGGATGCCGGGAGGCAATATCCTGGGGCTCCCTGTTGGAGGACCGGGTGCGGGTATCACAATTGGAGGAGGCAGTGGTGGCGGAATGCCGAATCAGAACGTTGGTGTTGGTGTCAACCAGCCATCGCAGTTTGGGAATGGAGGGGACTTTGGAATGGGTGGCGCAGGTGGAAATCTACCAGGACCCAGCCAGATGCCTCAGCAGCCCCCACCACAACAGAATCTGGGGCCAGGTCAGATGTTCATTTGGAGTGGATCGCTGAATTGGAGTGGTACATCGCCAACTAGAGACAAGATGGATGTTAGGGCTATGGTGATGGCTACGACGACGAATCCTCCACATGCGTATGATCACAATTCCCTCTCCTGTTGACGGATCTGATACTATCTTCTCTATAGACAACCACGGACATGGCCTCAACATATGGTTATTGTCCCTGCCCGGGAGCAGTTTGGGCTAAAGGAGCTGGAGATGTGGATACAGAAACATAGTCCAGCAGTGTGCTTATTCCGACCTCAACAGGGTGTCCCAGACTCTCAGCTCAATGACAGCCACTATAAATCGTTATTGCAACTACTAGAGGCTAAGAAGATTGTGCGAATCTCCTTCTCCTAAGTGATCCCGAGCTGACTCAGATTTTTCTTTATGAATCCAGTATGCAACGGCAGCTTGGACAACCCCGAATGGAGGACAGACGCGAAATATTCTCTTCTTCCCCCATCCCACGGCGGGCTGTCTGGCTGGGGCTGTGTTCCCGCTGACTGGCCTCCCAGACTTCCCGAGACCGCTTCCGCCGAACCCTGCTGCTTCGCAGACACCAGGGAATGTTCCACCCCAGGTCCTCAGTCAGCTACAGGCTCTCAGTCCAGAGCAACGCGCAAAATTTGTGCAGCAGATGCTACGGCAAAGGCAACAGACTTTGGCTGTGAGTAACCTGAGTTATCCTTTAAGGCAATGCAATCTAACGGTCGTTTGGTCAGCAACAGCAACAGCAAATGCAAGGTCAATCCAACATGCAGTCCATGCCGAACACTGGTAACATAAATATGAACGCCGTCATGAGCATGATGAATGCGCAGAATCAAGGTCAAGGACGTCCTATGATGGGTATGAACCCTCAAGGCGCAATGGGCGGGATGCCAATCAACCAGGGTGGCGGTGTGCCAGGAGGTAACCCTGGTGTCAGCTACGAGATGTTCCAGTCTTTTATGCAACGAAATGCGGGGGATAATGGCATGAACATGGGAGGGCCAAAGAGCTAAGACTTCCTTTTGGCAGCACCTGGATAGACGCTGTATCGCCTCTACCGCCGTTGTATTGTAATAGTACCGTGGAACAGTGTACTCTAATTTACATTTGTCTAATTCTTAATACAATAATTATTGCCCAGGAGTGCTCCAGTTGCCATCTGTGCCCTGAATCTTTTCGTGATCTGCTAGATTTGCTTGAGCTTCATAGACGGTGATGATGGGCTGGTGTTTTTTCTGTCAAATAAAGGGGGTAAACGGACATTCCTGGTAATAGGACATCAGTTCTACCTCTGTCCAGGTGCCTAAGAAGCCAAGATAGTAAACTCTTGATTCGTCCGCTCCTTGGGATGCGGGTATAAACACAGTCACGCTAGAAACGTTGGAGAACTTGGCAGTCCTGAAGACATGTATTTAGTCAGGATCTGGTCAGCACAGTATCGCATGAAAGATGAAAGACATACTTGACCGAGTACTCCCCGACATCTCGGCCTTGGGGGACGTCGAATTCTTGAATGGCTTTTCTGTCATTGATATCGTCGAAATCAAGAGAGGGTTCATTTGCAAACTTGGACATATGAGACGTTTGGTAAGACAAGAGAAGTAGACTTTGGCTGACCAAGGAAAACTTTGAAGGGGTTTGGTCACCTGGCCCTGCTTTAAACAAGACGGACCGCAGACGTACAGAACCAGCGAAAGGTACGCGTAAGATCCTAGTTCGCAAATCAGACAAAAACACAAAGTGACATAAAATTCGAAGCAGTACAGCTGGTCATCGGCATCTGATTCAATGTACTGGTCCCAGGGATAAGCGTACACCTTGCATAGCGCGATGAAGGCCAACCTTGGTTTCGTCAAGCCGTTCGTGCCAGGGCTTGATGATGTCTGAACCCTTCCCGTTAGCATTCAGAGCGATGACATTTTGGCGATCGATATGGGTGAATAGGTTATCCTGAAATCCAAGCTCAGGTGAATCATGGTCATGGTCATGATCGTGACTTTCGTGGCCACAGCCATGGTGATGTTCGTGAGGCATTTTTTGTATTATTGCTAGAGATGGTGGTTCAGGTTGAAAAGGCCTTTTATTGTAAACATATCCAAATATGGCTGCTCTTTCTAAATTCTCGGATTGAACCCTTCGTCTACCAACCACCACCACCATCACCACAATCTGCTGTGAGTTCTCGTATCCGTTTATATTCATGATGTTTTTTTATGTAATTTGCGTTCGATTGTCATTATCCTTGTACCAAAGGGATCACCCGCCAGTGATTCTGAGGATGTGCCATGAGACAAACTCATTTACTGAAAAATTTCATGGCCCCTTTTCGAAGCATTGAACTTACGGATTATACTTCTAGATTTCTTCTGATCTTTATTCTGTTTGGGCGGGTTAGAGAGGTAACTACACGCAGTCAGATTGTAGGCATATGTGTACATTACCTAATGCACGAATGACCATCCATTCGCAGTGCTCTCCTCTGATCATTCAGACCCAATGGCTTCAGTCCCTCACACTACCCTCGATATAGCTCCTACCCATGTAGATCCGCAGAGACCCACTGATTTCAAAGTTTTCAAACCATCCACGCGTAACCCTTCTCTACCTGGTGAGAGGCTAGCTGACGCCATGCGTTTTACCTTCCAAATCTGAGACGACAAATTATCAGCGAGCCTACCAGACGATTACTTTACGCCATCATCCGCAGATATTAAGGCTGCCCAAGCGACACTATCCGCTCGTACACAGGCCCTCACGAACGCACCTTTGCAAATCCGCGCAGCCCGTGAGGCTGAGGCTAAAACGAAGCGCGATCGATGGCCAGAGGTATGATTTTGTGTTTCGCCTCTAGCACATGGCACTTCATATTGGTAACAAAGACCAGAATCCGCATCAAGTTCACAGATGGAACACAGCTTGAGAAGACCTTTCCTTCAACGAACAAGATTCGAGCCATTTACGCATTCGTGCGCAGTTGTCTGAGAGAGGATGTGAAGCCCATCAAGTTCATTCTTTGTGAGTCTTTCATCATCCCATAAACCTGCTCTGTACTTAGAATTGGATTTCAATAGACCAAGCCCCAAATCGTGACCTCAAAGTGTCTGATCTCAAAGTACGGGATCTTTCACTTGTCGAGCTTCAGTTAGCACCGTCCAGTATACTGCTTTTGAGATTTGAAGACGACGCGCTGAACCGTACGCACCACGTTCTCATACTCGGAAGGCTTCGCTTGACAATTACACCCAGACGTCTCCGTTCCTGCGCCTCTGGATTCCTTCGTCCTTTCCCAATCTATAGATCTACCACCACCTCCACCTCCAGTGGATGCTGGCCCAAGCAAAACTGCAACACCTCGAACCGCTCCCACTTCAAGTTCCTCTGGCACAAAGTCAGGTGAGGCGAAAGTACCTAAATGGCTCAAGCTCGGTAGTACGTGCTTTCCACCACTCACTTCATGATTTGTCACTTATTCGATGATTAGAGAAGTAATGTATAGCAGTAAAACCCTTGTAGCGTCATCACTAGTACAACGGGAAGTTGATATCTACTTGCGCCGTCCATGCCCTTAGCCCTCCGATGACATCTTTTACTGTAGCCGTACCTCCTGCTCGTCGCAAGCACTCAGCCGCAATCTGGGAGTCATTTCCTAGTCTGCATACAACGTAGATCTCCTTCTCTGTGTCTTTTGAAATGTAATTCTCTGGTTCAGACAATAGCTGTTTGAGTGGGACATCTTCCAGGTTAGAGTCAGCCTGCCGTTTCTAGTCGCCACTTTAGTACCAGGGACGTACTCGTTGATCCTGGAAGATGGCAGATGCCGTATTCAGTTGGAGGGCGGACGTCCAATATCATTAGAGATTTGCCCAAGGATATCAGGTCATGCAACTCCTTGGCCTGTGCGCGATGGCTGGCACTTCCAGGCGCCATCCCCTCGCGAACCCAATCTGGGGTTTGTCCTCCACAGAATTGTACATAATCGGTGCTGGAGACATTCCGAAGGCCCTCCGAGGGATTACTGCAAGCGGTACATGAGGCTTGCTTGGATCTTAGCTTGATACTCCGAAAAGGAGGCGATCCAAGCGCAGAGAAGAGGACTAATGTAGGTTTAGGATCTGTATCGACTGTGTTTAGATGCAAGGTTTATATGTCGCGATCTTAGTCCGACCTTGGAGTCCTAGAATGATCTTGATTGTTTCAAGGGCTTGCATGGTTCCGATGGTGCCAGTGACCACGCCCAATATTCCTAACTCTTCGCAAGACCCAACTGTGTCCCGTGGAGGTGGGGTGGGATACAAACAGCGATAACATGGACCTGTTGGTCCGAGATTGAAGACGCAGAGTTGGCCTTCAAACCTTTGCGCGGCACCACTGACGAGAGGCTTCTGTAGTGCAACGGACGCGTCAGAAATGAGATATCGCGTGGGTACATTGTCCGTGCAATCTAGAATAATATCATATGGACGCAGAAGGTTTAATGCATTGTCAGAGGTGAGCGCAAGCGTCACGACTTCGACCTTTAAAGTAGAATTGGTTCTTGTGGCAAGCCTCCTGTTAGATAACTATACTTGGAGGACATAGGATAGCTGACCGCTTTAAAGAGATAGCAGCAGATTCTGCTTTGTACATTCCCAGTGTCTCCTCTGTGTGAAGGATCTGACGCTGTAGATTCGATATTTCTACGCGATCATGATCAATGATCCCTATTTTGCCTGCCCAAAAAAATGGCAACGGTTCTTGATAGTAGAAATCAGGTACGTACCCACACCAGCAGCTCCAAGATACTGGAGGGCAGGACATCCAAGCCCACCCGCACCAACGACTACAACTGAAGCGTTATGCAGTTTCACTTGGCCTTCAGAAAATCATGGAGCGGCAAGAGAATATTGGGTTTCAAATTTGGCGTACCAGGCAGACCAAATCCGTCGAGAATCATCTGACGACCATAGCGTTGATAGTCTTGCAAGGGCAACATCGACATAGTGGCAGAGGACAAGAAGGGACAGGAGGCTTACATAAACTCAAGCCAAGGCTCTTCAAAATGTCCATCATCCCCGGGAACGTTATTCACTCAGGTATACTGACCGTTGTTGTTGTTAAAATAGTCCTGAAACCAAGTAGGAACGAGCCCTCCGTCTAATCTACCGTGGCCAGACATCTCGTCGCGTGCAAAATGGTCCGTCTCTTCGTTCAAGTTCGGTTTCGGGGCGGAATGCCTCCTGGATGGTGATCCGGACACTTTCTGGCAGTACGTTCAGCTCCTCCAGCGTTTTGTTACATTATTGACAGTGGTTTTAGCTCAGATGGTCCCCAGCCACATTTTATCACTGTAGAGTTTCCCCGCAAGGTCGCCATTCAGGTGCACGCCACAGCCCCTGACAGTGTTCTTCAATCTCAATTTCGTTTAGAAAATCAGCATTCATCTTAACTATACGCAAGATGATTCTTACACACCATCCACATTGGCAATCCGCGCTGGAACAGGCCCCAGTGATCTCCAAGATGTGCGTGTCGTAACGCTTGACAAACCTGAGGGTTGGATCACATTCGATGTGTCCTCAGAGCCTACGGAAGATGGCGAAGGACTGTGAGAACCCCTTCCCCGCGATAGAAACCAATAGGCTGACGAAATCTTGTCAGGAACCCCGTCTATGCGTATGTTTTGCAGATCATTGTGGCAGCTAACCATATGGCTGGAAAAGATACACACGTTCGAGGTTTGCGCGTCCTTGGTGCTTCTGAGTGAGTCTTGAAGAATGTTTATGGGCTGGGTGGCTTTTGACCTTACTATAGGGATCAAACAACCAAAGACGACCCATTCAAATTTACCTCACCCGCATATACAATGTACGAAACAATTCGATGAAGAGAAGAAGTACTTGAATCAAGAACATCTACAACATTGCATTATTACCAATAAATCATAATCTACAGTCTAATCAGTAACAGTTCAACATCTCTATACTTTTTATCTACCCAATGGCGGCTGATAGGACGCAGGGTGATGCTTAAATTGAGTCGGAGGGTAATGTGAGCCCGCAGGATATCTACTATATGACGTTTGAGATGTTTGAGATGTTTCGAGAGGGTATGTTGGGATAGGAGGGTTATTGTCGCGGTCACGAGTATCGGAAGTTGGGTGCCTATACGACGACGAACTCCCAATGCCGACAGATCCGTTCAGAGGCATTGCGTATCCTGTGCCTTGCGCTGGTCCATTGGCGTTCCAAGCGGGTACTGATGGCTGCGATTGGCTCTGTCAGCAAAAAGTGTACGGAGAGATTGGAGGTGCACAAACCTGAGTTTTGTATGGTGGTATAGCAGCTTGCCGATAGTGTTGAACGGTGTTGGTAGCCTGACCGTACGGGTATTGATTACTTTGATAAGAGCTGGACGAGAATCCTTGTTCAGCTGGCTGATAATGGTTGAACGATATCGTGGAGTGGTTAGAAGGCGCCTGTGGGTACTGAGGTTGCGCATTAGAGAACTGGTGGCCGTTAGTGGGTCTGACATAGTAAGATTGTTGTGTAGGTTCTTTGTACCCAGAGGTGTAGTGAGATGAGGAGCGGTGATCCTGAGGGTATGAGGCATGGGGGTTCAACGGGGCTATCGATTGGTAGGATCCGTATGGTTGAACTTGTGGAACATTCATTGGCGGAAGCGCCTTCCCTGCAGGTAGGTGATGGCTGTTATACTGCATTCGCTGTGTAGCGCGGCACCGACCACAGACAAAGTCTTCCGTGTTCCAATTGCGACGAGGACGACCAGCAGTTCGGTCAGCTCGGTCGTGACATTGGATATGTTGCCACCTCGAACATACCCCGCAGGATACCACAGGCGAATCATCATCCTTTTTATCGGTGAGTCCAGAAAGTATGGAACGGAAATGGATCACAAACCAGGTTAATGCCTTGACGATGACAGATCTCACAAGCCAACTCCCAATCTTCCCCAGCGGGGGTGTGAGAGCCGCTGCTTGAGCTCTGTTTGCCATTAGCTTTGATTTCCCGCGGCTTATGTGTCTCGCGAGCTGGTGGGGCAGCCTTGGGTTTTTTAGCGTCTTCTTTGGCGAGCTCCTTGGCTTTAGCCTTAGCTTCTTCACTATATGTCAAGGAACTCTTGGGTTAGTAGAGTCTAGCAAGGACAAGAGCACTTTCAGGCTTACGCGGCCACTTGTGCCTTTCGGGACTCTTCCCTGGCCTCTCGTTCCTGTCTTCTCTGCTCACGCGCGTGTTCCCTTTTGATTCGTTCTGCCTCCTCCTTCTGCTGCCTAACTTCTAGCCTGCGAGCGCGGCTCATCTTCTCCTCTTCTTCCTGTTTCCTCTGAGCAGCCAGTCGTGCTTCCTCCTTTTCGTTCTCTCTGACTGCAAGACGAGAGGACCTCTTCCTGTGACTGAGCGCTTCTTCCATTTGCCGTTTTCTTTCGACCTCCTGCAGATTATCGTGAATTCAGAAGTCTAACTGCATGTCGTAGCCACATACCCTCATTTCCTCCGTCACCCCTGGGACAATCTCATTGACTAGAATCTTATAGAGGGCCTTTTCACTGTAGTGTGTTGCTTTCTCAAAAAGTTCAGCAATATGATCCCATTCGTAGAGAGTCGAACACATCTATATATGATATGAGTAATGAAAATATGAAAAAAGCGGCAAGCTTACTAGTTCCCATTCTACGAAATCATC